>Ga0126371_10002999_pt1 | contig 14683 bp, 17 predicted proteins | sample PanSoiMetaPlot_4_FD_110145 | JGI IMG/M metagenome (GOLD analysis project Ga0126371, IMG submission 110145) | Tropical forest soil microbial communities from Panama - MetaG Plot_4 | ecosystem: Environmental > Terrestrial > Soil > Tropical forest > Bulk soil | place: Panama | collected 2016-02-17 | reverse complement strand
TTGCGGGCTTCCTTCACGGCAATCGCTTCGTTGTTCGAGTCGATCACGAAAAGCGCATCCGGCAGGCGCTTCATATTCTTGATGCCTGCGAGGTTAGCCTGAAGGTGCTTGCGCTCGCGCTCGAGGCGAATCACTTCTTTCTTCGTCAGCAGCTCATAGCGGCCATCGGTGGCCATCTCATCCAGTTCCTGAAGGCGCTTCACCGACTTCTGCACCGTCACCCAGTTGGTCAGCAGTCCACCCAGCCAGCGGTTGTTGATGTAGAACATCCCGGCGCGGGTCGCCTCTTCAGCGATCGCGTCCTGTGCCTGGCGCTTGGTGCCGACAAACAGAATCACTTTGCCCTGGCCGGTCAGGTCGGTCACAAACTTCGACGCGTCCTTGAACATCTTCAGGGTCTTCTGCAGGTCGATGATATAAATGCCGTTACGCTCGCCGAAGATGTACTCCTTCATGCGAGGGTCCCAGCGCTTCGTCTGGTGCCCGAAGTGGACTCCCGCTTCGAGCAGCTCCTTCATGGTGATGGTTGCCAAACAGCCTCCTTCGTGGACTGCATCCCGGCAATGGTTAAGGTCGCCGGAATTGATTCCCCTATTTGGGAAGATTTAACTACCTAAACTTGGGTGCACCATTCAAGCCCTCTTTTGGCTTGAATGGGACAGCCGAAAACTAGCGCTTACTGAACTGGAACCGCTTACGGGCGCCCTTCTGACCGTACTTCTTGCGCTCCTTGGCGCGGGCGTCACGGGTCAGCAGACCATCGCTCTTCAGCGTCTTGCGCAGTTCCGCATTGAACTCAAGCAGGGCGCGGGCAATGCCCATCTTTACCGCGTCGGCCTGCGCGTTTACGCCGCCGCCAGCGACACGCGTAATCACGTCAAAGGTTGCCGTTGTCTCCGTCAGGGCCAGCGGACGCTTCGCCGCCACGCGCTGCTGCTCGGTGACAAAGTAGGCGTCGAACGCCTTGTCGTTGACCTTGAACTCGCCGCTGCCGGGGCGCAGAAAGACGCGGGCAATCGCCGACTTGCGGCGCCCCGTCCCGTAATACTGAACCAAATCTGCCATTCGCTTTTCCTAATCTCTCAATCTTGTTGGCCCATTCAAAACTGGGTGCCCAATTCAAGCCCTCCTGGCTTGAGTGGGAGGGACTGAACTACGCCTTCACTTCCAGAGGCTGCGGCTTCTGCGCCTGGTGCGGATGCTGGTCGCCGCGGTAGACGTTCAGCTTCGAGCCCATCTTGCGGCCCATCTTGGTCTTGGGCAGCATGCCCTTGATCGCCTCTTCCACAATCTTTTCCGGCTTGCGCTCTAGCAGCCTCACAAAAGACTCCTCGCGCAGACCACCCGGGAAACCCGTATAGCGGCGATAGACCTTCTGCTGACTCTTCAGTCCGGTCAGCCGGACCTTCTCGGCATTGATCACGATCACGTGATCGCCCATATCGATGTATGGGGTGTACTTCGGGTTCCGCTTGCCGCTCAGGACACTGGCCGCCTCGGTCGCCAGACGCCCCAGCGTCTTGCCGCTGGCGTCTACCACGAACCATTTGCGCTCAATCTCGTGCGCGCTGGGAATATACGTCGACATCTTCTATCTCCACCAAAAAACTCGCGTTCAACCGCAATCTGCCCACGCAAATCATAGCGTGGCTTGAAAATCTTACCCACGACGAGCACTTCATGTACGCGTGAGGTTCGGAGCCCAACGCACGCGATATTCACGTGATAGGGGTCATTTGGCGCAGGCTCAACCGATTGGGGTTTTCCGGGTTCGGCGCCCAGTCAAGACACAAAGACAGGCAGACGCGGAACTGCGCAAGGATTTTAGAATACGGGATTTTTTGGCCGGAGTCAATGAAATGTGGGGCGTTTCTCCATTCCTGACATAGGCCACTCTATGCGGGCGCGCACTGGTAGAGATTACACCACGGGTTCCGTTGACTGCGATCGACGGTCGAGCCGTCCTTTTTGCCCGATCCAGCCTTATTTTGGTGGACTGTAACCGCGGAGCGATCCCATGCATCCAGCGGGTTAGTACTCACTTTCTTCACCATTGCGAGTTCAGATTGGTCTTCAAGGTTGAAAACGAAAGTTCTCTTCTTGACCAAACCTATTGTGCCAAACGGTCCCTCAACCGAGCCCTTACCATCCAGCACGGCGAGACGCGCTCCGGTCGCATCAAGTTCCACACGGATATGACTAGAAGGCTGCAGATGCAAAACCTGCAGACCGAACTTTAGTTGGAAGTCCGTCCCCTTGGGCTTAACGAGATAGGCCGGGATCAGGCTGGCATAAACGGTTCCCTTTAACACATTGATGCTCGTGGCCGTCGCTCCCAAAGCGAACAGTTCTGAACGAGGAATCTCAATTGAGGAGTATTGGCCGAGACGTACCGTGCTGCCGTCTTCAAACTCAACTTCTGCCCTGCCCCTACCGGTTTGAATGACAGTTCCTTCAGTTATCGGCATGTGAGCAACCGCTGGATGAAATTCTTTCTCATTGCTGTTAGCAAGCTGAACTTCAGCCTCTACACCGCTCAACCACGCAATAGCTATCTTTGCACCACCATGAGAGAGATCCGAATCATGCGTAGCCGTGGAATCATCGCCGGTAGCTGTAGTCGGGCGAGTTGCAACTTGCTGAGCAGGCAACAGCCACGAGTTCCATGCCAGCGCGGACATGAAAATTAAGCCGAGCTTTGCGACCGTCTTCACTTCAGGGGTTCTCACCTCGTCAAGTTCATTAGCCGATCCGGACTGAGGCGTTCCTATAGCGATTATAGGGAATACTTTCACTGCCGAGTGCCCCGGGTCTCGCTTTTGAGACCTGGGGCACTCTTGTGCTGCTGCTAACTCACCCATGGATTCACCACCGCCACCCCGGTCGGCTCAAAATCCTCCACATTCCGCGTAACCACAGTCATCCCATGCACACGAGCTGTTGCTGCAATCAGAGCATCTCTGTCAGAACGTGGATCGGGGACGTGGAGAGCCGCGCAGCGTTGCGCGACAGCGGTATCGATAACCAGAATCCTGCCATTGAACGCAGGTAAAACATGTTCTTCCAGCCACGCGCGAAGCAACGCGCCTTGATGGGAATCTCGGCGCTCAATCAGCAGAATTCCAATCTCCAACTCCAGCACCGAGACGACTGAAAGAAACAGGCGTCCGGCGGGGACGCTCTTTGCCCACGACAACACATTCCGGTCAGCCTTGCCCGTCTTCGCTCTGCGCAGTTCGGAAACAACATTCGTGTCCAGCAGGTACATTACGGCAAATCCACCCATTTATGAATGTTCCCGCTCAACCGTGGCGGCTCAAATTCAACTTCTGAAGCATTCGGCATCGCCAGCAGATCCACAATGCTCTCCCGTTTGCCGGTGATTTTCTCGTACTCCTCAATGGAGAGAAGCACATGGGAAGGGCGTCCACGGTCAGTGATGAAAACAGGCCCGCGCCTGGCCGCTTTCTTGGCCCTGCCCGCGTCGTGGTTGAATTCCCGGCTCGAAAGTGTAGTAATCGCCATGCTTTTATCCATGTAGTAACGTACCTACATTATACCCCTATCTTTTACCTGCCTGCCTCGTTTTGATCCAGATCGCTGAACCGTACCAAGGCGTAGCGGCACGTAGTGAAAGCGAATCAGGTAAATATTCTCGCCCTTGCCATGCTTCGCGACCTTGAGCAGATCCAGAACGCCCATGAATCCCGACTCACGCGAAAGCTCGGGCGTAATATCCGGAAACCCGATCGATTCAATCGAGTCCACCTCGATCTCGCCTTCCTCCATGCGGTATCGTCCGCCCACTCGCACACGGGGACTCATCCAGATTCGGACGCTACAAGTAATCTCTCCGCGACGAATGCCCTCGCGAAGCCGTTTGGCGAACAACATGGCCGCAGCCTACCCTTGCCGCTCATGTCTGCGCAAGACACAGCACCTGCCCTGATATTTCTGAGCGCACTCCCATAAGCAACTCCAGAGGAGGGCATAATTTGAAGCCAGGCTCCGTATAATGCTCTTAAGACCCGAAGAACTTCCATCCTTTCACGCTCTTACCCGGAGATCCAGCCTAGATGAGCCTGCGACGAATCCTCCACCTGGTGCTCACCAGCTTTATTGGTCAGGGCGTCAGTGTCATTACTCAGCTGCTCATTCCGCCGTTTTTCCTGCATTTTTATGGTAATGGGGTGGAAGTCTATGGCGAGTGGATTGCCCTTTCGGCCTCCATCAGCTACCTGGGGACCCTGAACTACGGCATCCAGACGTATGCGAACAACGAAACGACGATTCTCTACAACCGGGGAGAGGTCGAGGCGTCCAAGGCAGTGCAGTCCAGCGCGTTGCGCCTGATGCTTTCACTGATTGCTCTTTTCATGACGGTAGGTTCAGCAGTCTTCTTGATGCCAGTGGCCGAGTGGCTTAATCTGAAGCACGTCAGCTCGCGCGACGCATCTCTCACCATCTATCTGCTGATCGTTCAAATGGCCGTCTACATGCTATTTGCCTTGTTGGCCAGTAGTTACATGGTAGTCGGTAAGTTGCCGCGCGGCGCCCACATAGGCAATCTGCAGCGGCTCTGCATGGTCCTTGCCCTGAGTATTGCGATCTGGATGAGGGCCTCATTCCCGGTTCTGGCGTTGGTTCAGTTGGTCACGCTGACGCTGTTTCTGCTCTTGCTCACAATCGATCTTTATCGAACCGCGCCGATCCTGGTGCCTTCGCTTCGTTATGGCAGTTGGAAACAGGTGCTCGCAATCGTCAAGCCCAGCGGACATTTCATGCTGATCGCCTTTGCCAGCTTCCTCACCTGGCAGGGTCCCGTCCTGCTGATTCAGAAGGTCCTGGGGTCAGGCACTGTAGGCGTTTTCGCGCTGGTGCGGGTGGTTTTCCAGATGTCGCGCCAGATCCTCTCTGTCGCCAGCATGGCCGTCGGCCAGGACATTACCCTGCTTGTGGGGCAACGAAACTGGATCCAGTTGCGACGTCTATACGAGCTTTCCGAGCGCGTCGTGCTCTTCCTGATCCCAGTCGTCAGCATCGGCAGCCTCATGATGTGCCCCTTCCTCTTCACCGTCTGGTTGCACAAGAGGACCTTGTATGAGCCAACTCTCTGCCTGCTCATGGCGATTACTTCCGCCGTCCTCGGCATCAAAGAGCACAAAACCCAATTCCAGTCATCCAGCAACGAGCATGAAGAGCTGTCGATCATCGCTGTCACCGGTTATTCCGTCATGCTGCTGGCATCCATCTTCACCATGAAGGCCTTCGGGCTGGTGGGCTTCATGTGTACCTGGCTCGCATGGGAGATTATCCAGACGGGCCTTATTCTGCGTTTGAACAGGCGGCTTTTCCCCGCTGGCCTGCACGTTTCCATGATGCCCATCGCGCGTCTGGCACTTTTTCTGTTTGTCGCCTTCGGACTTGTTGTTTGGCCTTCCTATCGAGAAGTCCACTGGCCGCTCAGCACTGTTGTAGGGATCTCCGTCTTGGTAACCGCCGTCATGGGCACCGTGGCATATTTTTCCTTTGATTTGAGCGAAGTCCGATCCGTTGTCGAATCAAAAGTGCGGCGCAAGCTAGTTCCGAACCCCTAGCGGTGAAATTGTGAATACCTGCCGAACGAGGGCCAGGCTTAGACCCCCGTCTCCAGCACCACGCGGAATCGCGCCTTGCCGCTCATCATGCGCTCGTAAGCTTCCGGCGCGCGGTCCAGCGGATACTTCTCAATCAGCGGAAGCACTCCTGTCATCTCGCTGAACTTGAGCGTGTCTTCTGAATCGATTGCCGTCCCGCTCGGCCAGCCATGGATCGACTGCCGCTGCAAGATCAGCGGAATCGTCGATACCTGGATCGGCTTGTCTGAGACGCCGAGAAGCACAAACTCTCCTGCGTAGCCCAGACCGCCAATCGCCGCCGACATCGCATCCGCATCGGTCACCGTGGACAAAACCACTCTGGCGCCGCCCAGCTTCTGAAGCGACTCGGCGACATTCTCTGCAGTGCTGTTGATGTAATGGCGCGCGCCCAGCTCATGTGCGAATTTCGCTTTGTCCGCCCCGCGAGCGACGGCAACCGTATTGAAGCCCATCTTCGCCGCAAACTGCACGCCCAGATGTCCAAGCCCGCCCAGGCCCAGAACAGCAACCGTGTCCGGCGGCCTCGCTCCGGTATTGCGCAACGCATTGAAAGTCGTGATTCCCGCACAGAGCAACGGCGCCGCGTCTGCGCTCTTCAGCGAATCCGGCACCGCCGCCGGCGCATCCGCCGGAACGAGAATGTAGTCGGCATAGCCGCCGTCATAAGTCACGCCGGGAATCAGCGCGTTCTGGCAGGCAACCAGGTCGCCGCGCCGGCAAGGTTCGCACCGTCCGCAATGGCCGCCATACCAGCCCACGCCAACGCGCTGCCCGGCCTTCCACTGCGGAACACCCGTCCCAACCGCATCCACAACGCCGATAACCTCATGCCCCGGCACTCGCGGATACGTAATGAAAGGGAAAAGTCCCTGAACCGTAACCGAGTCGCTGTGACAAACTCCGCACGCCTGCACGCGGATCCGCACCTCGTTTGCTTTCGGCTCGGAAACATCTCGCGTCACAATCTCTAATGCCGCACCACGCTTGGCAACCTGCACATATCTTCCCTGCATAGGAATTCTCCTCAGCGTTGCATTATGTCAGACCTGTATGAGCAAAAGATGACGATGCCCCAGGATAAAGTGCAAAAGCTTGCACAGGCTGAAAACTCCCAGCCCCGGCGCTATACTCGCCCCATGAGCCAGCATTTCTTCGACCTGATCCGCCAGGGAAAGACCGCCGAAATCGCCGAGGCCGTCAAAGCACAGCCGTCCGTCGCCAAATCGCGCGACGCGCAGGGAATCTCAGCGCTCATGCTGGCCATCTACACGCAGCAGCCCGTGATCCGCGACTTCCTGCTGGCGCACCTCACCGATCTCGACATCTTCGAGGCCGCCGCCGTCGGCAACTGCGATCGCCTGCACCATCTCATCGCCGAAGACGCTATGTCCGCACGCACCGTCTCGACCGATGGCTGGACGCCTCTGCATCTGGCCGCCGCCTTCTCCGGCCCGGAACCGGTCACGCTTCTGCTCGAACACGGCGCGCACATACACCAGTTCTCCCACAACCCGCTGCGCAACCAGCCGCTGCACGCCTGCGTCTCACTGAACAACTCTCTGGAAGTTGTCCGCGTCCTGCTCGAAGGCGGCGCAGACGTAAACGCGAGCCAGCATGGCGGATACACGCCCCTGCTCCAGGCCGCCGCCGCCGGCAAAAAAGACGTTGTATTGCTTCTGCTCGAACACGGCGCTCGCCCGGATTGCCTCTGCGACCGCGGCAAGTCAGCCGCCGACTACGCCGGCGAGCGCGGCCACGCGGAAGTAGTCGAGATTCTGGCGTCGTATGCACCAAAGCCCGCATGAGTGCAGTTCTGATTCGAAATACAGGTCAAGACCATCTAAGTGACGATGGCCCATTCAAGCTTCTTTTGGCTTGAGTGGGGTTGGACAATAACGGAGGTTCCTATGGAAAAGGCAACGTTTGGGGCTGGTTGTTTCTGGGGAGTGGAAGTGGAGTTCAGCCGGATCCCGGGTGTTCTCGAAACTGCGGTCGGCTATGAAGGCGGCAAGTTCGACAATCCCACCTACAAAGATGTCTGTACCGACGCAACCGGCCATGCCGAAGTCGTCGAGTTGACCTTCGATCCGGCCAAAGTCAGCTATGAACAACTGCTCGAAGCGTTCTTCTCGCTGCACGACCCGACTCAGCTCAACCGCCAGGGCCCGGACTGGGGCACGCAATATCGTTCAGTTGTCTTCTACCACTCGCCCGAGCAGGAAGCAGCGGCGAAACGTGTCATCGAAAAACTCGCCGCCGAAAAGAAGTTCTCGAAGCCCATCGTCACGCAGGTAGTCCCGGCACAATCTTTCTGGCGCGCTGAGGAATACCACCAAAAATATCTCGAGAAGCGCGGCCTGGCCAGCTGCCACATCTAAATCTGGCATGTTCCCTGCAGAAAACCCTCGGCTGGGCCGAGGGTTTTCTGCAGATGCAATCGAGCCCTAGGGGATATTCATTTTTAGCGTGACTACAACCTTTTTGGCTTTCGCGGGATCCTCTGCGAAAACCCTGCGTTCTCTGTGTCCTGTGTGGTGAAAAACAGCGTGGTCATCTACGTTTTGAGTAAAAGCACCGGCCTTTAGAGTTGCTGAAAAGGCGCTGTCTCGTAAGGGCACGGCTTCAACTCAAATTTATGCTCAAGCTTTGGCCTTCTTAATCTCTTCCGTCAGCGCAGGCACCACATCGAACAGGTTCCCAACCACGCCTACGTCCGCGATCTCAAAGATTGGAGCTTCGGGGTCTTTGTTTACGGCGACAATGGTGCGCGAGCCTTTCATGCCGACAATGTGCTGAATTGCCCCGCTGATGCCCAGCGCGAAATATAGCTTTGGAGCCACTGTCTGGCCGGAGCTGCCGATTTGCCGTTCGAGAGGGAGCCAGCCGTTATCGCAGATAGGACGGGAAGCTGCGACCTCTCCGCCAAGCGCTTTGGCCAGCTCTTCGGCAAGGGCAAGATTTTTCTGCTCCTTGATACCGCGTCCGACCGCGACGATAACTTCCGACTGCGAAAGATCGACTGCCTGCTTTGCCTCCTGAAAGACCTCATGTGGAGTGACGCGCGGCGCGCCATCTGCAACCGTCGCAGTTACATTTTCAACCGGCGCTGATCCTGCTTCCGCCTGATCGCCACGGAACGCGCCAATCTGGAAGGTGGCTAGCCAGGGCGCGTCTCCGGCAAAGGAAACATCGGCGGCGAACTTTCCCTGAAACATCTGGCGCGTGAACAGCAGCTTGCCGTTCTCATGCTTATAACCGACGGCGTCGGAAATCAGCGAACGGTCAAGTGCCAGCGCCAGACGCGGCGCAAAGTCGCGCACCTGGTAGGTATGCGGAAAGAGCACCAACTTTGGTTGATTGTTGGCGATGAACTGTTTCAGCGCAAAGACATAAGCGTCCGATGTGTATGCGGCGAGTGCTGGAGCTTCCAGCGCATAAACGCGAGCGATGGCCTTGCCTGCCAGTTCCTGCGCGAGCGCGCCAATGCCGCTGCCCGCAAGCGCAACTTCCACCGGCCAGCCTGTTTCTTTCGAGATGGCCTGCGCGCCGGCAATGGTTTCAAAGGAGACGCGGTTGAGTTTGCCTTCCCGCTGTTCCGCAACGACAAGAATATTGTCCGCCATACACACCTCAGGGGAGCAGAAGCTCCCCTTTTGTTCAAACTAAGTGAATTGTCATCCTGAGCGTAGCGCCGCAGGCGCGAAGTCGAAGGATCTGTTTTTCAAATTACAGACTGGCAAACTCCGGGCGTCCGCGCTTCAGGACAGTTCCCCAGATTCCGAAGACCACCGCCAGCACTGCCGCAAGAATGTTGTAGTACAACATGGGATGCACCCAGCCGGGCGAGTAGGTCGCGTCCTGCCCGGACCACAGTAGAAGCAGCACGGCAAAGAAAACAAACTGCCCGGAAATGATATGCAGCGTCAGCCCCCACTGGCGGCGCTTGTCGAGTGCGGCTACCTGATCGGGTGTCAGGGTGCGTTCCTCGGCAGGGATGTTCATATTTGCCATGTGCTCAAGTCTCCTGAAATTTCTGTGACAACCATTAAATCACGCGCGCGGTGTTTTTGAGATATTCCGTTACCTTGCGCGCCACTTCCGCCGGGGGCCCCTCGATCATTTCGGTCTTTTTCCGCTTTACCGGAACGTAGAGGCGCTCAATCTGCTGCAGGTTCTTGCTCAGTTTCGGTTCAACTTCCGCCCAGGCGACTTTGCGCAGCGGCTTGTTCTTGGCCTGCTTGATGCCGATCAGGCTGGCATAGCGCAGCTTGTTGATGCCGCTCTGGATGGTCAGCACAGCGGGCGTCGGCATCTCAATGAACTGGTAGTGCCCGGCTTCTAATTCTCTTTTCAGATGAAGCCCGGAATCGGTCTTCTCAATCCCGATGATGATGGTGGCGTGGGGCAGTCCCAAAATCTCGGCCAGCAGAACGCCTGTCTGCGCCGCGCCGAAATCGTCGGATTGCAGGCCGGTCACGATGAGGTCGAAGTTTTCCTCGGACACGGCTGCGGCGATTGCCCGCGCTGTGTTGCTCGAGTCAAGCTGAACAAACTTGTCGTCTTCAAGATGGATGGCCCGGTCCGCGCCCTTGGCCAGTGCCTCGCGTAAGACCTGCTGCGCCCGCACAGGGCCGGCGGTGATCACGACAACCTCGCCGCCATGCTTTTCCTTCTGGCGAAGCGCCTCTTCGAGGGCATAGGCGTCGGGCTCATTGACCTCGTAGGAAACATCTTCGCGAATCCATGTGCCGGACTCGTTCAGCTTCAGCGGCGCGTCCTTCTGAGGGACCTGCTTGATGCAAACCAGAATCTTCATAGGTGAACGCGTCAGTATATCGGATTTTGAAAACTGCTTGCAGTGCGCCGTTACGATTCTGCAGTCTGTGTGTCGTCGGACGCGGATGCCCTAAGCGCGCACAAAAGCACATGTGATGAAGTGGTTAGAGGGTGCAGCCAGCTTTTTCCGGGGCGATCATCAGAAGTTGGCAAAGTCCAGACCTTGTCTGCCCAGGCCGCCACCTGTCGATAGGAGTCAAACACGCTATAGGAATAATAAAGACCGTCGCCCTCGCTGATGCGGAACATTTTCCCTCGTGTTTGCAGATACCTGGCGGCATTCCAGAGGTGGGCTTTGTAAAGCGCCAGCTTCAAGAGCCGCACGGAGTAAGACCTCCCCTGACCAAAGCGATTGGAATCGGAGATGAACACGGCTTTTCGCGCAACGCGCAGCATCTCGGCTACAACCTTGTCGGGTCGGGCCACATGGTGGAGAACGCCGCATTCGAACACCGCATCAAATGATTTATTTTCGAACGGCAGAGATGTACCGCTGCCTTCGATGACAAGACCACTGGGCACTCCCTGCTGTTCGCCTTGTTCAATCAGTTTTCTCACCGGCTCAATACCGTGTACATCGGTTTTCCCTCTGGCCAACAGATAGCGCACGCCTCTGCCGGTACCGGCACCTACATCGAGAAATGAATGAAGTTTGAGGGTTTCACTGATAGCATCGATGAATTCGAGCGCAATGTAGTGTTCGGCGTCTTCATCCGACGTGTGCGTCTCGTCGTAGGAACTGGCCGTTCTCTCGTAATAGGCCGCCTGGACTTGCTCGGGGGTCAGGGGCATTTTTGTTGCCTCCAGAGGCAATGCATTAGTGCAGGGTGCAAAACAAACGAACTTGTGAGGCAGGTTATGGCGGCGGGTTGGTAAAGTCAACGTGGACGGGCGAATATTCATAATGATTCGCGCGTAGAAGCAGGGCTTTGCGGCTCCTTAGAAGATACGAATGCTATCCTCCTGTCATCATGCAGACGAGAATTTCGATATGCATTGCGGCAGCGCTGCTCGCAGCGCCGGCGGTGCAGGCCCAGCAGTTGTCCGAGCCCGAGAAAGCTATGGTCAGCTACATTCAGACCAACGAGAAGTCCTCAAACGAACTGCTGCAAAAGCTGGTTGAGATCAATAGCGGTACGCGCAACCTTGAGGGCGTACGCGCCATTGGCAAAATTATGATGGCGCAGCTCAACGACCTCGGCTTCCAAACCAAGTGGATTCCAATGGACGATGTCAAGCGTGCTGGTGTGCTGGTCGCAGAACATCCTTGTCCTGAAGCGGGCAAATGCGGCAAGCGCATGCTGCTTATTGGCCACATGGATACGGTCTTCGAGAAAGACAGCTCTTTTCAGCACTACACCGTAAGCGGGAATACAGCTATGGGTCCAGGTGTCAATGACATGAAGGGCGGCCTCGTGATCATGCTCTTCGCGCTCAAAGCGATGCAGGCTGCCGGAGTGCTCAAGCAGACTGATATCACCATCGTCCTCAGTGGAGATGAAGAGGCGCACGGCGAACCCGCCAGCATTTCGCGCCGTGACATGATCGCCGCAGCCAAGCATAGTGACGTGGCTCTCGAATTTGAAGGCACAGCACGGGTCAATGGCGTCTTCTACGGTAGCATCAGCCGCCGCAGCGCCATCACCTGGCATTTGAAAGCCACCGGCGAGACCGGTCACTCGTCCGGAATCTTTTCCGAAAGCAAAGGCTATGGCGCGATCTATGAAGTGACACGCATCCTTAACGCCTTTCGCACGCAACTCCCGGAGAAATACCTGACTTACAACGTGGGGCTTGTTCTTGGGGGCGCGACGGTGGATGTAGGCGGCGAAGGCATCTCGGGCAGCGCCACCGGCAAGGACAACATCATTCCGCCAACTGCCTATGCCAGCGGCGATATCCGTACTATTTCCAACGAGCAGACTGAGCGCGTCGAGGGGAAGATGAGGGCCATTGTTGCAGAACACCTGCCGAAAACAAACGCGAACATCGAATTCGGCGAAGCCTATCCAGCGATGGCCCCTACTGAAGACAGCCGCGCGCTGCTTCGCATGTTGAACGGAGCAAACAAGAGCCTCGACTTTCCTGAGATGCCGGAACTCGACCCAATGAAGCGCGGCGCAGGCGACATCGCATTTGTTGCCGATTATCTGCCTGGGCTCGCAGGGATCGGAGCGACCGGAGAAGGCGCGCACGCTCCCGGCGAGACGGTCGATCTCTCAGCGCAGCCGATTAACACGGAGCGCGGCGCTCTGCTGATGTATCGACTGAGCAGAATCGATGCGAAAGCCGACCTGAAATCGCTCTATCCGGCGGCAAAGTAGAATCTTCGATATGTCAGACAATTCGCAATTTCCCGATGCCGTACTCGCGCGCGCCAGAAAAATCAAGCTCTTCCTCATGGATGTGGACGGCACTCTTACTGATGGTGGCGTGTGCCTTATCTCTCTGCCGGAAGGCGGCCCGATTTCCGAGATGAAGGTCTTTAATGCGAAAGACGGAGCGGGTCTGACGCTTGCGCACATCATGGGGATCAAAACCGGCTTTATCACCGGTCGCAAATCTCCTGCAGTCCAGCAGCGCGCAAATGAGGTTCATGTGGACTATGTCTATCTCGGGCAAGCGAAGAAAATGGCGGCTTTTGAAGAGTGCATGAAAAAAGCCGAGGTCACTGAAGAAGAGACCGCCTACATGGGCGACGATTTGCCCGATCTGCCACTCGCCAAGCGCGCAGGACTGGCCATCGCTGTTGCTGACGCTGCTATGGAGTTCAAAGCAGCTTGCCATTTCGTGACCCGTGCTTGTGGCGGTGAAGGCAGCGCGCGTGAGGTGATTGAACTGATTCTGAAAGCGCAGGGCCGCTGGGAAGAAGCGATTCCCAAAGCGCTGGCTTAGCACACTCAAGAATGGCGCATGGAGTAAACCCCATTTGGGTAATCCGTGACAATGCCGATCACCTCGGCAGGCAAAAGGGCCGTAACAATCCACTGCGGGGCTCCCTGACCATGAGGGTATTGAATGTCAGGTTCCATTTGAGAGCTATGATCCACAAGAGGCCGTACTTTCACCAGCCTCTCAAGGCCGGTCGTGGACCAGGTTGCTGCTGCTTCCGCCTTGAGCCTTTTCTATGTTCAGATCAGTGGGCGTCTTAAAGCGGTGGGTCGCTACATTCGTATGCCCTGCAAGCTGAAACTGCTGCAGAGTTGGCAATCTGGTTAAAGAGACCACAGTGATTCCCTTGGAAAACCGCCCGGGATGGAATCCAAGAATTTTTTCGATCTCTCTCAAGCTCCTGCCTGCAATAAATTTGTTCTTCGTGAAGCAGCCTGAGACTTGAATAACCTCCCCGATCTTCATCCAATGCCTCCCTGATGCGGTCAGATGATGTCACGATCGAGATGGGTTCGGCAAGGTGAAAGAGCACTACTGCACAGACTGAGTTTGTTTTTCCGGGACAAGTCTGATTGGTCCAATAATCCCCGACGGCAGAGGCTTCAGATTTTCCATGTCCTGCGGAGTGAACTTCTCTCCGTATCGCAGGTTGAGCAGCCGGTAATCTGGCAGAGATCGTCCCGCAAGGGTATTGATCGCGGTATTAGCGACCTCAATCTCCAGATGGTTCTTGCCAGCGTGGAGAAATGCGGTCACATCGAGATGGTAAGGCGGACGCCAGACCAAGCCGGCTTTCTGCCCATTGACGGAAACCAGCGCCACCTCGCGCACGGGACTTTCCAGCAGCGCGTGCATTCCCGGCTTCTCCCGATCGCCGGGAGGCAGCGGCTTGCCCTCCCCGAAATCCAGGAAATAATGCCTGCCGCTGCCGAGCACATTTGCAGGAAGCTCAAAGTCCCGCGAGTAGATGGCATGGCCTGAGAAATACCGTGTCGCCTGTGTATCGGTCCACGATTCGAGCGACGGCATGGATAAGTTGCGATGAAGAGCCGGGAATGTAACCTGCCAGTCGTGGCTCAGGTCTATTTCTGCGCTGGAAATCTGTTGCCCGCGCCAGCGTTCCGGCAATGAGACTGAGCCATCGTGAAAGACCAGCACTCGCGATTCGTACGGCGCAAGATGTAAGTCCTCATCCGCCCTATAACTTTTGCCAGAGAAAGCATCCCACTCCTCAGCGCTCGACCACTGCGTCGCAAAATGCGCCTTCACAGAAACCGTATGATTGCTGGTGTTGGCGATGAAATAGACATCGGCAA
>Ga0126371_10002998_pt1 | contig 14684 bp, 10 predicted proteins | sample PanSoiMetaPlot_4_FD_110145 | JGI IMG/M metagenome (GOLD analysis project Ga0126371, IMG submission 110145) | Tropical forest soil microbial communities from Panama - MetaG Plot_4 | ecosystem: Environmental > Terrestrial > Soil > Tropical forest > Bulk soil | place: Panama | collected 2016-02-17 | reverse complement strand
GTAAAGTCGCTGTCGTTGGTCTGGAAGAAGCCCGTCAGCTTCCACGGGCCGCCGGTTCCATCGGCTGCTACGGTGCCGGTGAAGGCCGTATTGAACACGTCGCCAACGCGTGAAGACCAGCCCTCAACCTGATCGTCCTGCTGCAGCGCCATGTACCGTGGATAACCGCGCAGCACAAATGGCTTCTTGGCCGCCCAGACCAGGCTGCGCCAGAACAAATCATCAATTCCCATGAGGAAGCCAAAACGATCAGCGCGCAGGTAATCGTAGGTGCCAAAATTTACCGCGCGGCCTGATCCGAAAGTCGTTGCCAGAATCAGCGGATCACTCCCGATTTTCGCCAGCACGGTTCCAGGAGCATTTTGAAGAACTGTGCAGGTGGCGGTGCCTTGGCTGCCGTTGTCGTCCGGATGGAAGAAGTAAACCAGGTCCGCCGGAAATGCCGAAGCAGGATTCGCCACCGGCCATCGCATCTGCAATCCGGCAATGTAGTGCGGCGTTGCGCCGTCTGAGAGCACGGTCGCAGGCACCGTGATGGATGTTCCCGCCGTCCCCGGAACCGAGCCTGTGGCTCCGAAGATGGCCTGAATGTGCGCATTGGTTCCAATCGCCGTATCCGAATCCAGATTCACAAAGCCGGTGCCGCTCTGAACGGCGGTCTGGATGGCCTGCTGCCAGGCGGAGCTGAGATTCAATCCACGATGGCCGGCAATTACCAGCGGTACCTGCGTCAGATCAGGAGGCGCGGTGCTGGAAACATCAATCACCCGATACGGAACCTGAAGGTGCTCCAGATAGCGCTCGGGATAGCGTTGGTATTCTCCCGGCGATGAAGGATTCGTGCTGTATCCCGTGGTGTTGGTGGAATTAACCAGGACATCCACGGTGAGATCACGGGTTTGCGCGGCGGCGGGCAGCGCCGGCAAAATAAGAATTAAGAGGACAAGGGAGACGGCGGACAGCAGTTTTCCGGAAAACGGCATAGATAGGGTCATTTCTCTTTCACAATTTGCTGTAAGGGTCCGCTGGCGCAGCCGTCCTGGAAGAAATTCCTCCCTGTGGGCCAGTTTCTTACTTCTGTTTTCTAGCTCCGTACGGGTAATAGGCCGCAAAGTAGCGATGCGAGGAGTCGGCACATTCGCTCCCCTCGTTCATAATGACCTGCTGTAAACGCGAGCCCAGCAGTTCAATCGCTCTTTCGACCAACACTTTGGGAGTAACGCGTGCGCGTACTACCAGCAGAGTGCAGTCTGTAAGAGCGCTGAGTTCGGCTGCATCTGCCAGGGTGAGGGCGGGGGGGGAATCCCATATCACCCATTTGTGATTCTCTTTTGCCCAGGTGGCGAAGTCCCTGAGATGCGTACCCGTGAGCAGATCTACCGGATTCTCCAGCGGATCGCGCGCGGTAGCCACATAGAATTGCATCCGATTTACCTGGCGCAGGAACGCCTTGGGATCGCCGCCGTTTTCCAGCAGCGACTCAATACCCGGGCGCGGCAAACTGCTGCCCAGCAGCCGGTCAATCGAAGGATTGCGCAAATCCATTTCCGCCAGCAGAGTTGGCATTCCAGCTTCTGCCAGGCACCAGGCAAGATTGGTAGCGGTCAGCGTTTTTCCGTCACCGGAAGTCGGGCTGGTTACCAGTATGCTGGCGCCATCCGGATACTTCTCCACCAGAGTGCGACGAATCACGCGATACTGCTCGGCGGCAAATCCTCCGGGGTCCGAAGCGAAAACCAAAGTCGTATCGCCCTTCTTGGCGCGAACAGTCAACGGCAACGGCTTGACCGGCGGCTGCAACGGCGTGTCTGAGAGCATAAAGCCGGGATCGACAGCAGGATTTTGGATCGCGCTCATAGTATGGGGTGCACCTTCCAGAGAATTACCGCAACAGCAAAACATCCAAGCAAAGACAAGACTACGGCTACAACGTGCAGTTGCATGGCGCGACGGCGTCGCGCATTGGTCTCAATGGCCGGAACAGAGCCCAGAAACGTTACTGACTTGGGCAGCAGCTCTTTCAACTCGCGCTCGGCCTTGATGGCGCCACTGAATGTATCCAGGGCAATCACCAGTGCAATTCCAAAAAAGAACGAGCCAAACAATGAGGCCAGCATCAGGCGGGAGCGATTCGGCTTGAATGGGCGGTCAGGTGCACGCGCCGGATCAATGATGGTGAAGCGCTCTCCCTGCTGCCGCTTTTCCAGGTCGGTAGCCATCTCTGCCGAATAGGTCTTCTCCAGCAGTGAGCGATATTGGTCCTTGGAGATTTCGTAATCGCGCGTCAGGTTGCTGAGTTCCTGCTCCCGCAATGGAACTGCGTCCACTTTGTATTGATAGGTGGAGATCTGCGCCTGAATGTCGCGATTCTCCCTGGTGAGCCGCTGTTCTTCCTTCTCGATCAGATCCAGGCGAACCTGTGTTGCTGACGTGTCCTTGGCTGACTGAGGATCGGGAGGGAGAGCTTTTAATTGGTCCTGCATCTGCTTCAGGCGCGACTCTGCGGCAATTACGTCCGGATGGGAGTCAGTGTATTTTTTCTTGAGTTCCCACACCTGCGATTTCAACTGGTGGACCTCGGCTTCCACCCGCTGGCGCTCCGTCTGGGGAACAGCGACAGCCGGGGCCTGATCAGGCAGGCGCATCAGCAATTGCTTTTCCTGTTCCAGCCGGTTCAGCGCATCGGAGTTGTTTTGCAGCACTCCCTGGAGCCGGGATAGCGTCTGCAGGTTCGCTGGTACCTGGTCGGGCATCTGCCCAACATGTTCCATTTTGAACTCACGCAGCTTCTCTTCCTGCTTTTCCAGGTTCTGTTTGGCTTCATCCAACTGTGACGCCATGAACTGCGTGGTGCCCTCGGCGCGCTCTGTGCGGCTCTTCAGGTTCCAGTCAATAAAGCTGGAGGCCAACCGGTTGGTTACATTGGCCGCCACTACAGCCGATCCGGCTTCGAAGGTAATCGTGAAGGAGCTGAAGCCCGCGCCCGAGCCCTGCTTCACCTGCAGCGTTACGTGGTGCCGCATGTTTTCGATCACATCTTCGCGCGCGGCATTCTTCATTTCCGGATAGAGATTCATCTCAGAAATAATCTGCCCCAGGCGGGAAGCGCTCAGCACCTGCTGCGTAATCGTGTTCAAGCGCTCGCCGGGCTCCTCCGTTACCGTGGAAGCCACATAGCGGTCCGGAATCTGCTGTGGATCAAACAGAATCGTGGTTGTAGCCCGGTATTGATCCGGCAGGTACGCAATGTATACGACCGCCGCCAGCGTGAGTCCCAGCGTCACCAGCCCGATCATCCAGGCCTTACGGCGTATCAGCCCGGCATATTCTCGAAGCTGCTGCGGCAGATAGTTTTCTTTCAGCTTACTGGTCACGATCGCTCCTGGTGCCCTTGTCTATCGGTTCGGTTTGCGGATAGGGATACTTTTCTGTGCGCCACGCGTCATGCTTCCGCGGCGACCAGCGCAACGTTACAAAAAACACGTTCCGGTGGCCGGTCAGGCCGCTGGAGCTCGAGTCAAACCGGCGGTACGCCTCTTCCAGAGTAAACGCGCTGGAGAGCCGCTCAATGAAACGCGTTTCAGCATAGAACCCGTGATAAGAACCAATCGTAGCGGGCGGAAGTATGAATCCCACGGTGTAGCCCTGCAGATATCCCCCGCTTACATCCCAGGTCAGGTTGCGTCTCAGGCGCGTGGAGAAGCCTGCGCCGATGTTGTCTTCCCAGGTCCCGTTGGGCAGGAATCCGCTGGAGTATTGACGGTTGGCCATAAGGTAACCCCAGACTCGCGGATGCAGTCTGTAAGCGCCGGAGAAATGCAGATCGAAGCCCTGATGGCGGCGGCAGCCGCTGGAGTCGAATTCCGGTCCGCCGGAAGCTTCAAGAATCAAACGCTCACTGGGCCGGGTTGATGCCAGCAAACCAAAACCGAAGTTGTCGCAGACCACGTCGCCGGTCTGGTGTCTGGTAATGCCATAGGCGCCAACGTAAGTCCTCTCAGAGAGCGCCCGCTTGTATTGCAGCTCAAAGATGGCCTGGTTGTCGTGCAGATCAAGATCGTAGAACTGGCGATTGGCATTCTCCGCCCGGAAGCTGAAACTGTTCCGTTGGTTGACCTTCCAGTTCAGGGTGCCGATTACGTCTGTTCCCCACACAAAACCGTCATTCAGCCCAACCAATACCGAACTGGGCGATGTAACTGTCACGCCGCCGATGATGGTTCCCGGAAGCGGATTGAGCAGAGTAAGCGAATTGTCTCCGACCTGGCTGTGCGCCTCGAGCAGCCATCCAAGGTTGGGAGTGAATTCGCCGCTGGCAATGGCGGCCGTATGGTGGAAGGAATTGCCTTCCACAAGATCTGAACCAAACGCCGTGTAAATGGAATCCTGCTGCAGAACGATGTAGTTCCGCGTGAACTGCCAGGCTGCGGCAATGTATCCCTCATACGTGCCGAAATAACTGTCAATGGGATTGATGAACGGGCTGGCCACAGAGCTGTCGTATCCCTGCGTCGTGGCTGCGCCATAGAGCAGCCGAAAGTGCTGCGGCTCCTGCACCAGAATTGCCGGGCCGCCATTCACGGCCGGCGTGTAGGTGGCATTCGCTGATACCGGCTTCGGCGTAGGAGCGTTGGGAGCGTTGGGATCATTAGGCTGCTGGTTCTGCGCCTGCTGCTGCACACACGGATCAGTCCCGGCTGGACCGGCGGTCAGCGCCGGATCGCATGGTTTTGACGTTGAATCCTGGTTCCCCTCCTGCGACAACGCAAAAGGGGCAAGCAACAACAGAAGGATTAGGAATGCGGCGAGTCTATTCATGGCACCACCACCGTATCTCCTGGCTGGAGGATTATGTTCTGCTGGCTGTTGTGGCCTTTCACCACTTCTTTGTAGTTGAAGTGCATCCGGTTCTTCTTGTCGCCACCGCGCAGGATGTAAATGTTCTTGCGGTTGGCAAATTCATTCAATCCGCCCGCGCGCGCGATCAACTGCAGAACGTTGATGGGCGACGCCATGGGATATGCGCCCGGCTTTCCTACTTCGCCGGTGATGTAAACCATCTTGCTGCGCACTTCCATCACCGTCACGGTGACCTGCGGGTTGGTAAGGATGCTCTTCAGCTTCTCCGTGACCAGCTGCTGAATCTGTCGCGGAGACAGCCCTGCGACAGCAACTTCATTCACCAGGGGGAGGGATACGTTGCCGTCCGGACGAACCACAACAGTCTGCGAAATCTCTGCTTCCTTCCATACGTTGATGTGCAGTACGTCGCCTTCTCCAACGATGTACTCCGGCTGGGGCGCCGGCTCAGCCGACTTGGCAGTGGCGTTATCGCTCGGCGATCCCGGCGAGCTTGTAGAAGCCATCTTCTGCGCTATCGCCAACGGAGTGAACACCGCCAATAACACCACGAGGCCCCAACCACGCCGATTAGAACAACGAGCAAAGTGATTCATAAGTCATCTTTCCTGGGTTGCTATCCCTGATTTTGCATGCCGCATACCAATCCCGCCATGGATGCGGTCGAAGTAACCTGCTGATCTATAAGGGTTTAGCTTCCGTCCATAAACCTGTATACAGGCCATGTGAAAACTGTTGCACTTTTTCCGTCTACCGGCTTCCTACGGAGGCCGGGTACACGGATGCAGCGGTTATCACCCGCCAAAACAACACTGAACAGCGGGAGACCAGCCGGGTACCGGAACAATTAGTCGTCTACCCGAAAGTCGTCCACCCGAACTATTTGGCCCCCCGCCCCCACAGAACAACCTTTACGGTCTCAAAAATAATGGCCAAATCCAGCAACAGAGAGAGGTGTTTTATGTAAAAGAGATCAAATTCAAACTTGGTTTTGGACTCTTCCAAAGTCGCGCCGTACTGATATTTCACCTGCGCCCATCCGGTAAGCCCCGGCCGCACGACGTGCCGCTGATTGAAGAATGGAATTTCTTTTTCCAGCAATTCGCAAAAGTAGGGAACCTCGGGTCTCGGGCCCACCAGGCTCATCTCGCCGCGCAGAATGTTGATCAACTGCGGCAGTTCATCCAAGCGGAACTTGCGCAGAAAACGCCCCAGGCGGGTGATGCGCGGATCGGCATCTGACGTCCAGCGCGGCCGGCCTTTCTCCGAACCCTGAAGCATGGAGCGGAACTTCAAGATCTGAAATGTGCTGCCACCCAGTCCAATGCGCTCCTGGCGGAAAAGAATCGGGCTTCCGCTCTCCAAAAGAATGGCCAGGGAGATAAGCATCATCAAAGGCAGAGTCAGCAGGATCAACACTGATGAAACAACAATGTCAATAGCGCGCTTCGCTGCCAGGAGGAGGCGTGACTTGTTAAAGCCGTCAGACAAAATCAGCCAACTGGGACGCAACTGCTCCAGCATGATGCGTCCGGTTAGGCGCTCGTAAACTGATTGAGCGTCCTCAATCGGCAGCCCCTGCAGCTTCAACGCGGCCATGGCGCGGAATGGCAAAACGCCGCGGCGTTCGCCCAGGGAGATCACCACGCGATCAATGCATTCGCGGTCGACAATCTCTTCCAGTTGTGAAATCCCGCCGATGATTCCAGGGCTTACCAGAGGCCGGCTGATGTTCTCGCCCTTTTCATCGAGAAAACCCACTATTTTGTATTGCAGTTCCGGCCGGCTCAGGATCTCGCGCGTGAGCCCAGCGGCGGAGTTGCCAGTGCCCAGAATCAGCACCCGCTCCAGGGGTCGGTTGAAACGATCGTCGCTGATAGCCAGCCGCCATGCGAGCATCAAGGCAAGCGCCAGGGGAGTAGCCAGTAGCGCAATTCCGCGGCCGAGAACCAGAGGTGGCAGGCAGTAGTACAAAAGCGCAAGCGCCAGAAACGCCGTGCCCAGAGCGCGCAGGGAGCGAATCAGCAGCACGCTTCGGCTGCGAGTAGTGCGCAAGTCATAAAGCTCGTTGTAATAAAAACAAACCTGGCAGACCACGGTAACCGCTAGAAAGCGATACCAGTTGTGCGAGTCGGCCAGAAAATCCCGAATCGAGCTCAGGTGATGGAAGCGCAACGCGGTGGCCGCAAGCAGTGAAGCCACGATCAAACAACTTTCCCACAACGCCAATGTCAGGGTCTTGCGGGGAAAGTAGTGGCCGCCAATGCGCACCAGCGTTTTGCCGTAATTGCGATTGATCAGCTTGAAGCTGGAGGAAACAGGCAGGGCCACCCGTCCAGTGAGTCCGCCTTCTGCTCCGAAATTTAGTCTGTCCTGGTCAGCCACTGGTAACCCTCAGCTCTGGTGGTTGAGGGCCGAGGCAATAGCATCGGCCACGTATTCTGATTGATCCCGTGTCAATTCCGGGAATATGGGCAACGACAGCACTTCCTGACATGCGGTTTCAGTGTCGGGAAGGCTGCCGGGACGATATCCGAGAGAGCGGTAGATCGGCTGCAGATGAATGGGGACGGGATAATAAACCATGGTGGAAACGCCCTGCTCCGCCAGCCGCTTCTGAATCGCGTCCCGCCGCGGAACGCGAATCGTGTATTGATGAAAAACGTGTTCCGCCAGACTGCTGCGTCCGGGAACGGTGACATCAGAAATCCCGCTCAACAGGCTGTCATAGCGATGGGCGACGGCACGCCGCTGCTCACACCACTCATCCAGGTGACGCAGCTTGACGCGCAGAATCGCCGCCTGCAGCTCATCCAGGCGGCTGTTCCAGCCCTGCTCCTCACTGAAATATTTTCTGCTGCTGCCGTGAGCGCGCAGCGAAACCAGATGCCGGTAGATCTCTTCCGAGTCGGTGACGATCATGCCCCCATCGCCATAGCCGCCGAGATTCTTGCTGGGGAAAAAGCTGATGCAACCGACATCGCCAAAGGAAGCGGTACGCCCTCCGTCATACCTGCCACCGAGCGCCTGGGCAACATCCTCCACAACTTTGAGTTTGTTGGCTTCCGCCACCTGGAGAATCGGGCCCATATCGGCGGCCTGGCCGTAAAGATGAACAGGAATAATGGCGCGCGTTCGCGGCGTGATCAGAGGTTCGATTCCAGCGGGATCAACGTTGAAGGTGTCCGGTTCGATGTCTGCGAAGACCGGTTTTGCGCCCAGCGCACTCACCGCGTCCGCCGTGGCGATGAAGGAAAAGGAGGGGACAATTACTTCGTCGCCGGGGCCGATGCCGCACGCGCTCAGACCCAGAATCAGCGCATCTGTACCGGAAGCAACGCCAATTCCGTATTTGCGTCCGCAGTATTGAGCAATCTCCTGCTCCAGGGTCTTGACTTCAGGCCCAAGAATGAAGTGCTGCTTCTCCAGAACTCCATCAATGGCCGTTCGTATCTCTTCACGAATGCGCTCGTACTGCGCCTTCAGGTCCAGAATAGGGATTTGCATCAGTACTTTGGCGGCTGTAGCCATCAACTCACACCTTTACAGAAGTCTTCGTTCACCTTCATGCATTCCTTGTTCCAAACGGTTTGAAGCTGTGGGTTTTGCGGAAGCGCACTCAATCCGCAGCAAAAACATTGGGAATTGTGCTGATTGGCGTGTCGCCGGGGCATGGTTCTCGCCACAAAATGCTCAGCATCCACGAATGATCGAAGGAAACCTGGGCCTGAAAGGTGAAATCTCTTTCACACCCTATGCAGAGCGCCGAGAAACCCAGGTTATGGTTGATTCAGCTTGCAGGTGAAATTGTTTTCACATGGAGTGCACTCCGCGTGTTTTCCAGGCCGGGTTGAACGCGGCAGATTGCTGGAAAAACAAGGCAAAAGCTCGTGGCAGTAAAAGTGCAAACACTCTCGAACACATAGTTGTGAAGTTATCGTGCACACCGGGCTTTTGGAGTGCACGTCCGAGACATCGTCCGTTAGCTCAACTCCCCCGTCCGGAGAGGCTGCGGGCGATGCTAGCGAATGCCGGCCAGGAACATCTTCTTGGATGTGCTGGCTGGCATTTTTTTGTAGTTTGTTGTATTGCTTTGACTTCGCCCGCTGCTCTTTCTATAGTGGCGGTACCGCAGACCGCTTATTGAACCGCTGATTTTGCACACGGCTTATCAACGATCATGGTTAACCCCTTTGATAGCGGGATCATTTCGTTTCTAAACCACTTCGCAAGACGTTCGTGGGCTTTGGACACTCTTTTCGTCCTGAGTTCCAGCTATCTGGTTCGGGTGGCAGGAATTGTTCCGCTGTATTGGTGGGCGTGGTTCCGTGAGGGTGAAGGCAAAACGGAAAAGCGAGACATCCTGGTCTTTGGGATGATCTCCTCGATTGTTGCGCTGGTCATCTCTCGTTTGTTTTCCCATCTGCTTCCGTACCGGCCACGGCCGATGCAGAACCCGGCGTTGCACTTCGTAGTCCCGTACGGACAAAGCAGTGACATCCTGCTGGGATGGAGTTCTTTTCCCAGCGATCACGCTGCCGCTTATTTCGCTGTCGCCATGTGCCTGTACTTCGTCTCGAAGCGCCTGGGGATATTTGCGCTGTGCTGGGCGCTCGTTGTCACCAGCCTCCCGCGCGTCTATCTCGGAGTTCATTACCCGACTGACATCATCGCCGGGGCCGCCATAGGAATAGGCGTGGCCTACCTGGTCAGGAGTGTCGCTGTCAGAAGGTTTACCACCGGATGGGTGATGCGCTGGTATGAGCGGCACCCAGGCCCGTTCTATGCCCTGATGTTTCTTTTTACCCTGCAATTAGCCACCGCCTTTGAGTCAGTGCTTCTGCTCAAGGATTATGTTGAGGCCCTTGTGCGCCATGCGCTAGGACTGCCTCATGACTATTAGCTACCAACCTCCCGCGATCACTTGTAGTAACCGTCTCTTTCAAACCGCTGAGTGCTAAAATTTCAGGCACAAGCGACATGCCATCCAGCCCGCAGTCCGGCACGGCAAAGGTCGAATTTCTCCTCAATGGCGAGCGTGTGCAAGCTGAGCCCTGTTTGCATATCACCTTGCTGGATTTTCTTCGCGCCCGGGGCCTTACCGGGTCCAAAGAAGGCTGCGCTGAAGGTGAATGCGGCGCGTGCGCAGTGGTCATGGTCAGGCAAAATGGCGCCGGCAGTGCCTACCTTCCCCTGAATAGCTGCCTCATGCTTCTGCCCATGGCTGCCGGACAGGAAATCTACACAGTGGAGGCCGTGTCGCGCGGCAATGGCCTGGCAGCGGTGCAGCAGGCTATGGTTGATCATGGCGGCTCGCAATGCGGATATTGCACCCCGGGGTTCGTGATGAGCCTGTTCGCTGAGTATTACCGTCCGGGCCGCACCGGCCCCTGCGACCCTCACGCGACAGCAGGCAATCTTTGCCGCTGCACCGGCTATCGTCCCATTCGCGACGCTGCGCTTTCGCTTGGGTCGGCGCCAAATGATTCGTTTCGGGAACGCCTCTCTCGGCCCGCGCCGGAAATGGCGCCGTTCAGCCTGGAAGCGCAGGGCGGAAATTTCCATCGTCCGGGAACGCTGGCCGAGTGTTTGCGTCTGCTGGCCGCTAATCCTGATGCGCGTTTGATTGCTGGAGCCACAGACCTTGCGGTGGAATCGAATTTACGCGGGCGTCGTTTCTCGGATTTGATCAGTGTGAAAGCATTGAGTGAGTTGCGCGTCTTTCGCGAGAATGATACCGAAGTGGAACTGGGCGCAGCACTTACGCTCAGTGAGATCCAAACGCATTGGAGCACCGCCCCTCCAGCTTTTGCCGAATGGTTTGAGCTCTTTGCCTCGCCCTTGATTCGCAATCGCGCTACGCTGGGCGGTAATCTGGCCACGGCATCTCCGATTGGCGACGCCGCCCCGTTGCTGTTGGCCCTGGATGCCCAGGTGCGCATCGCAGGACCACAGAGCCAACGCACAGTACCGCTATCAACTTTCTTCACCGGATATCGTAAGACAGCGCTGGCAATGGGCGAACTCATCGTTTCCGTACTGCTGCCCAAGCCGTTTCCTCAGCAAACGCGATTCTTCAAAGTAGCCAAACGCCGCATGGACGATATCAGCACCGTAGCTGCCGGATTTTCCGTTGATCTTGATTTGAACGGTCGCGTGCAGCGTGTTCGCCTGGCGTATGGAGGCGTGGCGCCGGTTCCATTGCGCGCCCTCAAAGCGGAAGAGAGTCTGCTCGGCCGCGAATGGAACGAAGCTGCAGTGCACAAGGCGCAGGAGATTCTCGAGCAAACGCTGCAACCTATCAGCGATCATCGCGGTTCCGCTGCCTATCGGCTGGCGCTGGCGCAATCGCTGCTGGAAAAATTCTTCTCGGAGCAGCACGAGGAGGCCGTCGCATGAAAAGCGTCGGCCAGGCCGTTCCTCATGAGAGCGCCCGCGGGCATGTGACTGGCGAGGCGCTCTATACCGACGATCTGCTTACCCGCTTCCCCCGCTTGCTGCATGCCTGGCCCGTCCTGGCGCCGCATGCTCATGCGCGTTTGCTCAGCCTGGACGCAGGTCCAGCTCTGGCCGAGCCCCGAGTTGTCACTACTCTCTCCGCCTCCGACGTTCCTGGTGAAGGCGACTCCGGCGTTGCCCGCCACGATGAGCCTCTCTTTCCCACAGAGATTCTCTTCCATCAGCAGCCGGTGGCGTGGGTGCTGGGTGAAACGTTGGAAGCAGCGCGGCTGGGCGCTGCCCGTGTGCGCGCTGAGTACGAGATGCTGCCGCCCATTCTGACCATTGAAGATGCCATCGCCGCCGGCAGCTTTCACTCAGACCCCATGCTCATTGTGCGCGGCGATGCTCAGTCCGCGGTAGCCCACAGCCCGCATCAGCTCGAAGGCCAGCTCGCCATAGGCGGCCAGGAACATTTTTATCTTGAGACGCAAGCTTCCATCGCGTGGCTCGATGAATCCGGCGGCGTGATGGTGGAGTGCTCCACGCAGCATCCCAGTGAGACACAGGAGATTGTTGCCCGGGCGCTTGGCCTCGCCCGCAACAAAGTTACAGTCGAGTGTCTGCGCATCGGCGGAGCGTTCGGCGGCAAAGAAGTGCAGGCAAATCCCTATGCAGCCATCGCCGCGCTGGGCGCATGGAAAACCAAACTGCCGGTGCGCGTGCGCCTGCCTCGCGTGCTGGACATGGTCCTTACCGGCAAGCGGCACCCGTTTCTCGCGCGTTTTGTCGCGGGCTTCGATGACGATGGCCGAATTCTCGGCCTGAAACTCACGCTTTACTCTGATGGCGGCTGGAGCATGGATCTTTCCGAGCCGGTGCTGGCGCGCGCTCTGTTCCATTGTGACAACGCGTACTTCATTCCCGCGCTGGAGGCTACGGGGTACATTTGCCGGACACACAAGACATCGCAAACCGCCTTCCGGGGCTTCGGCGGGCCGCAGGGCATGCTGGTGATTGAAGACGTTCTTGATCGGATTGCGCGCACCCTGTCGCTTCCTCCGGAAATAATGCGGGAGCGGAACTTTTATCAGGAAGGACACAGCACGCATTACGGACAGGTTGTCAAAGACGCAAGCCGCATCGCGCGAATCTGGACAGAACTGAAGGAGAGCAGCCAGCTGGCTGCGAGGCGCAACGAGATCGACGGCTGGAATGCCGCACATCCGCATCGCAAGCGCGGTATTGCCATGACTCCGGTCAAGTTTGGCATTTCTTTTACCGCGACCATGTTCAACCAGGCCGGCGCCCTGGTGCTCATCTACAAAGACGGTAGCGTGCAGGTGAATCACGGCGGCACGGAGATGGGTCAGGGGCTGCAGACCAAAATCCGCCAGATTGCAGCCGAAAGCCTGGGCCTGCCTGAAAGCGCGGTGCGCATCATGCCGCCGCGCACCGATAAGATTCCCAACACCTCTGCCACTGCCGCGTCAGCAGGAACTGACTTGAACGGTGCAGCCGTGATCGACGCCTGCGCGCAACTCAGGGCGCGCCTGGCCCCCATTGCCGCCGCGTTGCTGCAAGCTGATCCCGCGCAGGTACAGTTTGGCGATGGCTGCGTTTCCGCAGGCGAAAAGAAAATTTCTTTCAGCGAAGTGATTGACATTGCTTATCGCCGTCGCATTCCACTCTTTGCGCAAGGTTACTACCTCACGCCGGAGATCCACTACGATCCCAGGACCATGCAGGGCCGTCCGTTTTACTACTTCGCTTACGGCGCAGCGGTAAGCGAGGTGGAGATTGACGGCTTTACCGGTGAATACCGCGTTTTACGCACAGACATTCTGCATGATGTGGGCGAATCTGTCTCGCCGCTGGTGGACCGCGGGCAGGTTGAAGGCGGATTCATTCAGGGGATGGGCTGGCTCACCCTGGAAGAGCTTGTCTGGGACGCCCAGGGACGCCTGATGACCAACGGCGCTTCCACCTACAAGTTGCCGGCGTGGTCGGAGTTGCCGGAGAAGTTTAACGTCAACTTTCTTACTCGCGCTGCCGAGCCGGGCGTGGTTTTTGGCAGCAAAGCTGTCGGCGAGCCGCCGCTGATGTTGGCCATCTCGGTTCGCGAAGGCTTGCGCGATGCCATTGCAGCTTTCGGAACCGGCGGTCTTGTCCTGCTCGACAGCCCAGCCACCCCCGAGCGCGTATTCTGGGCTGTGCGTCGCGCTCGCGTCCGCCAATCCGCTCCCGAATTTTCTGCCGCAGGCGTAAGCACCGATTGATCACCCTGGCCGAATTGAATTTACTTCCCCGCGACCAGTTCGTGGCGGATATTGGCTGGGTTTTTGAGCATTCACCCTGGGTTGCGGAGCGCGCATGGAAGCAGCGACCGTTTGCCGATCTCGACCGCCTGCATGCTGCTATGAGCGCAGAAGTCGAGCGCGCTACCCGCAACGAACAATTAGCGTTGTTGCGGGCCCATCCTGATCTGGGGACGCGTGCGCGCATGAGCAGCGCGTCTGTTGGAGAGCAGTCCGGCGCTGAACTGGATTGTCTTTCTCCAGAAGAGTTCCAGTTGCTTCACCAAAGGAATAGCGCTTACAAAGAAAGATTCGGCTTCCCATTTCTTTACGCCGTGAAAGGCAGCACCAAGTACGATATCCTTCGAGCGCTTGAAGGGCGGTTAGACTCCACGCCGGAACAGGAATTTCGCACCGCGCTGGATCAGGTGTATCGCATAGCAAAGTTTCGGCTGGAGGAAGCGATTAAGTAGAGACGTTGCCCACGGCTCGCCGGGATCTGCGACATGCAACGTCTCTACCAATGAGCCTTATGAACCAGTTCGCCAGCGGCACAAAGCGCAACTACTACGGCAAAGGCGACGTGATCGTCTACCGGCTGCAGCGGGACGCCCATTCGCCCGAGGGACAGAGCCCGGTATTCGGCGCCAGTGTGATGATGCTGCTTTACGGCGATGCCTTCTGGCCAACCTACGTCACGGGCGACAACACCAACCTGGTCGCCACCGACTCCATGAAAAACTTTATCCAGCGCGAGACCCTGAACTTCAACGGCTGCGACCTGGAATCATTCTGCCGCTTCCTCGCAGAAAAATTCATGGCCACGTATCCACAGACCGAAGGCATTCAGGTTTCTGCGAGCGAAATTCCTTACGACCAGCTTACCGGCGGGGAAATGGGATTCACTCCCGGCGGTCCGGAACGAGCTGCCGCGAGGATCGAATTACACCGCGACGGCCAGCAGCTCAAGACCGTTGAAGCAACCTCCGGCATTCAAGGTTTCAAACTGCTGCGCCTTGGCGGCAGCGCCTTTTTGGGGTTTGTCCGCGATCAATACACTACGCTGCCGGACATCAGGAACCGGCCGCT
>Ga0126371_10002997_pt1 | contig 14686 bp, 8 predicted proteins | sample PanSoiMetaPlot_4_FD_110145 | JGI IMG/M metagenome (GOLD analysis project Ga0126371, IMG submission 110145) | Tropical forest soil microbial communities from Panama - MetaG Plot_4 | ecosystem: Environmental > Terrestrial > Soil > Tropical forest > Bulk soil | place: Panama | collected 2016-02-17 | reverse complement strand
GAAAGCGGCTGGCAGCTTTCACATGGAGAGCAGAGCCGGCTGTTCATTGCCCGCGCACTTCTGCAGAAGGCGGAAGTGATTGTGGTCGATGAGAGCTTCGCGGCGCTCGACCCGGAGAATTTGCGCAAGGCGCTGGAGTGTGTGGTGCGCCGGTCGCAGTCGCTGCTGGTGATTGCCCACCGGTAGCAGACATTAACCGACCGGTTCGCGGACATGAACCGGGCGGATTGGATTCTCGGCGCCGCAGCGTTGATCCGGTCAGGCGTCGGTTGGCTTATCTGCAACCAACAAAAAGACTTTTTGGCCAGCGACCAAGCTCGCGGCGACTGCCCGGTGAAATGGTCCGTCGCATGCCATAGTCAGGCGCGAAAGGAGAGCGGCGATGAAGACCAAAACGAACGTGAAGGCCGGCCGGAAGGCGGGGTAAGGAAACGGAAGCTGAGCGTGAGCACGGGAAATTAGATGCGAAAGGAGAACGGCAATGAAAACCAAAACGAACGTGAAGGCCGGCCGGAGAAAGTAATAAGGAGAGGAAGCAGAGCACGGGCAAGCGAAAATTAGGCACGAAAGGAGAATGGCAATGAAAACCAAAACGAACGTAAAGGCCGGACGGAAGCAGCGGTAAGAAAGCGGAGCTGAGCGTGAGGAAACGAGAGCGAGTTCGGAGGAGAATCCAGATTTCGCCCCGCCAAGGGCAGGCGTTAACCGAGCGGTTAGAGGGCGTAAACCTGGAAGTTCGTCAGCTCACCCGGTCTCCCCGGAACTCACTGTTTATCAAAGAATTTCGGCTTGGCAACAGGAGTGCTTGTCATCGGACATCGTCCAGAGGGACGGGAGAAGGAAGCAAAATGAAAACGACGATCAATTTGAATCTTGGGAAGAGCAACCTCGAAAGTGATGTGGAGACGCCGGCGTTGAAGACCAGCGAGACCTTGATTCGCGACAAGAAGAGCTTGCGAGTGAGGTCGGGGGTTCGTGGCGGCACCATGAAAATGAAGATGGTCGATTTCTAAAGGTCAGCGAATCCTGATTCGCGATCATCCCCTTGCCCTGGAGCGGCACTCGCGTGTAGAGTTGGTGCTACACGCGAGTGAATTGCGGTTGGACAGGAGAGCGGAGCGATGGCATCAGCCGTATCTGCCCGCCGAAGGGATTCCCGAAAGGCGACGAGTCACGAGAAAAGCTCGCGCGGTCGCGACCCGGTCGAAGCAGCCAGCCGATTTCACGACTCGGCAGTTTCGTTTTTTGGTTCCGCAAGGTATCTCGAAGCGAGACCCCTCTGTCTCCGTTCCCTCCGCATCTTACGACGCGAGCTCGGACCCAAGAGCGCGGACGTGGCCAACGTCTTGCACACCTTGGCCTCGACGTACGAGCACACCTCGGACCTGCTAATCGCGGAACGAATCTACTTACGCGCGCTGCAAACGGTGGAGAGAGCGGATCACAACGGTGACGTGGATACTCTCCACCTCCAGGTACTTGGCAGCTTGGCCCGCCTTTACCGCACGCAGGAACGGTATCCCGAAGCAGAACGGCTGTCGCTGCGCGCGCTAGCCGTGGCCGAGGAACGCTTCGGCTCCCGCGATCTCAAGGTAGCTCGAGCCCTCAACAACCTGGTGGTTCTGTACCGGGACACAGACCGGCTGGCGAAGGCTGTTTCCTGCTGCGAACGCGTGCTGGCGATCATGAAGAAAGCCTTGGGCGCCGGCGACGCTCAGATTGCCGCGGTGCACCATAACCTGGCCGCACTGGAGCACGCGCGCAAGCATGAGACGGCAGCCGAGCGACTCGCGCGCCGGGCGCTTCAGATCCGTGAAAAAGTCTTTGGCGCGGAGCACCCGGAGACAGCTTCCGACGTGGCTCTGCTTGCCACGATCCTCGATCGACAGAAGAGATACGCACAAGCCGAACCGCTATATCGGCGCGCACTCCAGTCGTTACGCAAGGCTTACGGTGCGCGGCATCCCGAGGTCGCCGCGACCCTAAACAATCTGGCGGCACTGTACCACTCGCAGGGAGAAGGAAAGAAAGCAGAGCGGCTTTACCGGAGTGTTCTGGCGCAAAAGGAGAAACTGTTCGGGCCGGATCACCTGGAGGTCGCGACCACGCTCAGTAATCTGGCGGTCCTGTATAGGGGCTTAAACCGGTTCTCCGAAGCCCGGCCGTCGTACGAGCGGGCTTTGGCGATTTTCGAAAAAAATCTCGGAGCTGCGCACCCCAAGGTGGCCGAGGTTCTCCGGAACGGCGCCCAGTTGCTCGAGGCCGAAGCGGCATCGCTGGTCAAGCGGGCCAAATGGATTGAAGAGGACCTGCAAACCACGAAAGGCCGAAATCTCGAGAGCCCGCGGATCAATCCGCGGACCGCGAAGTTCCGCCTCGCGATATTGCCATCCCGCATTCACCGTTGGGGGGTATTCGCGCAGCAAACGATCCCGGCCGGACAACAAGTCATCGAGTACACCGGCGTGCGCCGCGCTTTGCGTGGCCTGAACCGGCGACGGAGTCGGAGGCTGACGTATCTCTTCAAGCTAGACCAGTACTGGTGCGTGGATGGGGCCGAAGGCGGCGGCGCCCAGTACATCAATCACTCCTGCGATCCCAACCTACGGTCTCGTTTTATCGACGAGCACATTTTTTTCTTTAGCAAGCGGCGCATCGAAGCGGGCGAAGAACTCTCGTTGGACTACGCGTTTAAATGGCAGGGCGAGAAGGTGCCATGCCACTGCGGCGCCGCGAACTGCCGGGGCACCATCAATCGCAAGTAGAGGTCGGGCCGCACTCACGACTTCCGCAGCGGCAAAGCCGAATCCACGGATGAGATAGAATGCGGACGTGACGCGCGCCGAATTCAGAAAGGCGCTGCGGGAGGGCCCGATGCGGAAAACGATTCAGGTATTCCTCACAATTTGGACGGCCAGTTGCGCAGCTTGGGCGGCGGATGGGGCTGCGTCGTTGCCGGCTACGTTCAAGAGCGCCTCCGAACTGGCGGCCGCGCTGCAGAAGAGCATCGCCAGCGGCGTCGATCAGGCGTCGGCGCCAATCGCCAATGAGCCGCACTACCGCATCAACCTCATTCATCGCGGCAAGCCCGGACCAGCGATGGCGCATGCCACCGGTCCAGCCAAGGGGACCGAAGTGCATTACATCCTCGATGGCGAGGCGACCGTGGTGACAGGCGGAACTCTGCTGCGTCCGGGTCCGGATGCGAAACCCGGAACGACTCCAACGATTGACAACGGGATCTCCCGTCATGTGGCAAAGGGCGATGTCGTCGTGATTCCCGCCGGCACACCGCATTGGTACAAAGACGTCGACGGATCGGTTACGTATTTAGAAGTTCGGTTCGACGTTGATTTGAAGTAGGGTGCCGCGAGCCGCCCGATTGGCTTGACACCGGTTTTTCCCCACCATAAAATCCTACCGATCGACCGGTCTATTGACTGGGCGAAAGGGTAACAAATGCAAAGTAGTTAGTCCAACGAGGAGGTGGTTCGATGCGCGTCCGTCATTTCCTTGCAGGCTTTCGGGTGGTGGGATGGCTGGGGCTTTTGAGTAGTTCGCTCTTCGGCCAGAGCGCTCAAGTCTCCGGCACGGTCACCGATCCGGCCGGTGCCGTGGTGGCGGAAGCTGCGGTGACGGCGCGCAACGTAGACACGGGTGTCGCGTTTCCGACCATGACCAACGCGCTCGGCGTTTACGTGGTTCCCTCGCTTCCGCCGGGCCGCTACGCATTCAGCGCGGAGCATCCGGGATTCAGCAAAGCCACGGTCGGCGGGGTGGTGGTGGAACTGGGCGCGCAGCTTGCGGTCAACCTGACTCTCACACTCGGTGAGTCCACGCAGACCGTGGAGGTCCAGGCGACTGCCGCCATGGTGAATGCCTCCAGCGCCACGATCGGCGACGTCATCAACGGCAAGCAACTGCTCGATCTCCCCTTGGTCGGGCGGAACGCCTACGACTTCCTGACGACGCAACCGGGCGTGATCGGCTTCGCCGGCGCCGGCGGCAATTTCTATCTGAACGGCAATCAAGGCAACTCCATCAACTACACGATGGATGGGATTAACGCCATGAACAACCTTCTTGCCGGCAGTTTCTATTTGTACAGCAACGTGATCAGCGTGGACCGCGCCGAAGAGATGCGCGTAGTCACGTCACCAGCGGATGCCGAATACGGCCGGGGCGCCGGCCAGGTGCAGGCCATCACACGGGGTGGCACGAATACCTTCCGCGGCAGCGCGTTCGAAGAGTTCCGCAACACCGATCTCAACGCCAACAGCTTCTTCAATAACGCCAACGGAACCGACCCCGTGACGCATCAGGCGGTGTCGGGGCGCCAGATTCTGAACCGGAACGATTACGGCATCCGCTTCGGCGGACCTCTGAAAAAGAACAAGACGTTTTTCAACGGCATCTACGAGCCGTACAAACAGCACCAGTGGAACACCTATACCGCGCAGGTATACACGCAGAGCGCGCGCAACGGCATCTTCCGCTACTATCCGGGAGTGTTGAACGGCAATGCTTCGGCGGTAAATCCTTCGGTGGACTTTTCCGGAAACCCGGTCACGCCGGCCGGCGCAACGGGCGGGCTGCAAACGATAAACGTGTATGGAGTCGATCCCAATCGCCTGGGGCCTGATCCGACCGGAATCGTGAAGAAGAGCCTGGCGCTGATGCCGCTGCCGAATAATTTTCGGGCCGGCGACGGCTTGAATGTGGCAGGCTACACGTGGAACCGCCCGATCCCGGTGAACTTTGAGCTGTACGAAGGGCGCATTGATCACGTCTTCAACGATCGCAATCGCCTCGCGCTGACACTCAACGAGCAGTCGTATCACAGCATCAACGTGGCGCAGGCGCCGCCATATCCCAGCGTTCCGTGGCAGGCGGATCCGACCGAAACCACTCAGTACAGCGTGACGTTTACCAGCATCCTGCGGCCCACGTTGATAAACGAAGTGAAAGTCGGAGTGTTCCGGCCACGCACGATCGTGGAAACCCCATTCACTCAGACTCCGAGCATCGGCCCGGTGGACAACAAGGGGCTCTTGCCGGTGATCGGCGGCGTGCCGTTTGTTCTGTGTTATTCGGGATCGATCGCCGGGCCAACCAGCACAACCTGTGCGTCACCGGGCGGCGCCCTGGCCAACCTCGCTTCTGGCTCGCCGGTGGTGGCGCTCACCAACCCGGTTGGCGGCAATCCGAGCAATTACATCGCACCGGTCTATCAGTTCGGCGATGCGACGAGCTGGATTCACGGGCGCCACGCGTTCAAGGCCGGCGTCGAAGTGCGCCTGATCTCGGATTCCGGTTACGACGCCAACGGTGTCACGCCCAACGTGGTGATGGGAGCCAACGGTGCGGTGCCGGTGACCGGTATCAGCGCGTTCCCCGGGATCGGCCAGAATCTCACGGTCGCGCAAAACCTGCTGACCGATCTCAATGGATCGGTGCTGGTTGCCAACATGACGAACTTCTCGCCAGGCGGGTCCAATCCGCATTTCCTACCCGGCGAGACTCGATTCCGGGAATGGCATCAGAACGAGATGAGCTGGTACGTCAAGGACGATTTCAAAGTGACGCCGAATTTTACGCTCAACTTGGGCGTGCGCTACGAATTGTATCTGGCGCCGTACGAAGGCCAGGGCAAGGGACTCGCTCCGGCCGGCGGCGCTCTCTCGGTATACGGCATTTCCGGCGGGTTGTTCAGTCCCGGCGTGCTCACCGGCTCGCAAACCATCATCCAGAACGTGGGCCCCGGCACCGCGCACCCCGATGTTCCTCTGTACCACACCGACAAGAACAACTTCGCGCCGAATGTGGGGTTCGCGTGGACGCTAGGCAGCGATCGTTGGAAGTGGCTCACGGGAGGGAAAGGCAACACTGTCATTCGCGCCGGATACGGAATCGGCTATCAGCGGCTGCCTATCTATCTCACACATGCCAACTCGGCGTTCGAACCCGGACTTGCCGAGGGCGATCAGGAACTGACGGCCACCAATCTGTCGAACCTGGTGCTGCCGGTGCCGCCCATCGCGCTTCCACTGACGCCGATTCCTGTCTCCGGAGTCGGCTCGCACAGCACCAATCCTATTTACGTGTACGATCCGAATCTGCGGACTCCGTATGTGCAGAATTACAGTTTCACGATCCAGCGGCAGCTGAATCAAAACACCTTCGTCTCGCTCGGGTTCGTAGCCAGCAAGGGGACCAAGCTGGCGCGCACCATCGACATGAACGAAGTCAACATCTACAACAACAGTTTTCTGCAGGCGTTCAACACGGTGCAAGCGGGCGGCGATTCGGCGCTGATCGACCAGATGTTCGCCAACCTGCCGGTCGCGTCGGCGGCGACGGCGGTGGCGGCGGCCGGAAATGGGTCGAACTACATCCGCACCAATAGCTCGTTCTTTCCGTTCCTGGCCAACAACAATCCCGGAGGGCTGGCGAACGCCATCAACACCACCACTTTTGGGACGGGGGTGACGGGAGGTCTGGTGACACATGCGGGATTGCCGCTGAATTTTTTCACCGCCAATCCGCAATTCAACCAGGCGTTTTTAACGGGAAACTGGGGTAACTCCACCTACAACTCTCTGCAGATCCAGGTGCGCCGGCGCTTCACTAGCGGCCTCTCCGTGGACGGAAGTTATGTGTGGAGCAAGGCTCTGGGCGAAGATAACGGAGACAGCAGCACGTTGCAGGGAGACTACCGGACACTCCGCAATCCCGGCTTGGACAAGCAGTTGCTCTCGTTCCACCACGCCGGTGTCTTCAAGCTGAACGCCATCTACGACCTGCCGGTCGGCCGCGGCAAGCTGGTGGGGCGGAACATGAATCGCGCTCTGAACACCGCCATCGGCGGATGGGAAGTCAGCGGCTTGTATAACTGGTGGACGGGCGCGCCCGTGACAATCACGGCGCAGAACACGGTGAACAATTTCAGTTCGGTCAGCTATACGCCGAACCTGGTGGGCGCATTGCCGGCGGGCTCGGTGACCAAGCTGGGCGGCTACGTGACGTACTTCAATGGCCTCACACAGATTCCGGATCCGAGCCGCGCGAATTTAACGAGTGTCGGCGGCCTGAACACGCGCAGCACACTGCTGGCGCTCGCCGGACCGGGCGGCGCGCCGCTGCTGGTGAATCCGGCGCCGGGCCAACTCGGTAACATCGGCCTGGGTTCCGTAATTGGCCCCGGTGCGAATCAAGTGGACCTGAGCCTGACAAAGCGATTCACGATCAACGAGCGGTTTAGTTTCGAGCTGCGGGGTACGGCGCAGAATGCGCTCAATCATCCGCAATGGGGCGCGCCGAACTTGAACATCAACAGCACCACGTTCGGTCGCATCAGCACCAACACGACCAATTATGGCCGCCTGTTCGTGCTGCAGGCGCGGCTCAACTTTTGAAAACGAGATTGAGGCTAAGGTAGACTGAATGGCAAATCGAGGGAGGTGCACCATGTTGCGGAACCTGTGGATTGGGAGCCTGGGGCTCCTATCGCTACTCAGCAGTCCGGTGCTCAGCCAAACCGCGAGGGCAGGCAAGGCGTACGAACCGCCGCGCCTCGCGGACGGGCATCCCGATCTGCAAGGCACGTACGATCTGGCGACATTGACGCCGCTGGAGCGGCCGGTCAACGCCAAGCCGGTGCTCACGCCCGAGGAAGCTCAGCGGCTCCAGGGCGCTGTGGCGGCGCGGCGCGAGAGGGCGAACGCTCCCAGCAAAGCCGATCGCCCCGCTCCCCCTGTGGGCGGCGACGGCTCCACGGGAGCGGCGGGCGGCGTGGGCGGCTACAACAACTTCTGGCTCGATCCGGGCTCCACCTACAACATTGTCGACGGACAGATTCGCACATCGCTGATCATCGATCCTCCCGATGGACGCATCCCGCCGTACACCGCGCCAGCACGCGAGCGCGTGGCTGCGCTGCGCGGGCGTCCAACTTCCGACGCGCAGGAACAGCGTCAGCCGGGCCTCGATCCGCCGGGTTCATTCGACAACCCCGAGCAGCGTCCGCTCGGCGAGCGCTGTCTGCTAGGATTTGGCTCCACCTCCGGTCCGCCGGCCTTGCCGGACTATTTCTACAACAATCTGCATCAGATCGTGCAGACTTCCGACTCCGTCATGATCCTCACTGAGATGGTGCACGACGCGCGCATCGTTCGCATGAACGCGGCGCATCTTCCCGCAACCATTCGCCGCTGGATGGGCGATTCGGTCGGCCGCTGGGACGGCGACACCTTGGTGATCGATACCACCAACTTCACCGACAAAACGCGGTTTCGCGGCGCCACCGAGAACCTGCATGTGGTGGAGCGGCTGTCGCGGCTGGACGGCCGGACGCTTCTATACAAATTCACGATCGAAGATCCCGCCACATGGGACCATCCCTGGTCCGGCGAATATGCGTGGCCCGCGACCACCAAGCCGATCTACGAGTACGCCTGCCACGAAGGCAACTACGCGTTGGGCGATATCCTGCGGGGGGCGCGGCGGCTGGAAACCGAAGAAGGGAGCGCGAAGTGAGCGCGTCCGGAAAAGCACTCTGGGCGGTACTAGTCGCGAGCGCAATTACGGGTTCGGTCGGGGACCGCGCACAAGCTCAAGCTTCTGCGCCGCGGGTGCCCGCGACCCTGAACCAACTCATGCGGGGGACACTGTATCCTGCGTCGAACGTGGTTTTTGCAGCGCAAGACCAGAATCCAGCCGAGGTGCCGCGGGCCAAAGATCCAAATATGGCGACCGACCCGCTGACGAGCATCTTTGGAAAATGGGAGGCCGTCGAGAACAGCGCTTTGGCGATTGCGGAAGTGGCGAACCTCCTCGAGCTTCCCGGGCGCAAGTGCTCCAACGGCGTGGATGTTCCGTTAAAGAACGCGGACTGGTCCAAGTTCGTGCAAGAGCTGCGCGAAGCGGGAATGGCGGCCTACGCAGCAGCGAAGACCAAAGATCAGGACAAGATGACCGATGTCGCCGGCGTTTTGTCGACGGCATGCTCGAATTGCCACGGGAAATATCGCGAGAAGCGGAACGCGGCTGACCGGTGCAAGTAAGGAAGGGCCTCGTCCAGGCCGGTCAGATCCGGTAATCGCTCAGCGCGGTGTCTTCGAGCGTCGGGAGAGATGGCTGGAAACTCCGCGCCAGCCGCTCGCGAAGTTGCAGCCGCGCCCGCAAATGGCAGACTTCTACTGCGGCCACGGAACGATTCAGCGCCTGCGCTGTCTGCTCCACCGGAATCTCCTCGACATCGCGGAGCACGAACACCGCCCGGCACATCGGATCGAGGCTCCACATTGCCTGCTCGAGAATGTCGGTGGTCTGTTCCGTCGAATGGCGGTCCTGGTAATCGTCTCCCCAGGCGAAGATCTCGCGGATGACCACGTCCTCGCATATGGTGTCTCCCTCGCCGGCGTGCCGGCGATGCCCCAGCCTCTCCAGCGCCTTTTTCACCGCAATCATCACCAGCCGGACGCGCATCCCATCGTTTGTTCGGGGCGCGGTCCGGTCCGGGCATGCCTGGAGAAACGTCTCCGTCAGCACTTCTTCGGCGTCCGCGGCGCTCCGCGTGATGTACCGGGCCAGCCGCAGAATCCGGCCTCCAAACATCTTCACCAGATCGAAACAATCCTCTTCCGGTCCCTCGCTCGGGTTCTCTACCCGGAAAGGCTCGAAAATCTTGGGCGCGATCATCGTCGTACTCATAGGATTTAGTCCCTCCGAATCCCTCTTGAGCGTCCTGCACTATAGACGATCCTGAACGCTGCAAATCGACCGAGCCGCAACATTTTTCCGCTTCTCATAAAGCGATGACGTGCGGCGATAGAAAAACGATAGCAGCCGTTGCGGACAGGTTCCGTCCTCAGGTGTGATTCAGACGGCCGAGTCCGCCGGAAGCGAAGGATGCTTGTAAATGTTGTGTTAACATCTCCTACTGCCTGGCGACGCGCCAGCGCCCAGCGCGATGGCTGAAGTCTTTATCTCCTACGCCCGCGAAGACAAAGACTTTGTCCAGAAGCTGCACAACGCCCTCGCCGGACTCAATCGGGACACCTGGGTCGACTGGGAGGGCATTCCGTTAACAGCTGAGTGGTTGAAGGAGGTTTACGCTGGCATCGAGGCCGCCGATAACTTCATTTTCGTGATCAGTCTGGAGTCCGTCGGCTCGGAGGCTTGTCAGAAGGAGGTGGCGCACGCTGCGATCAATAAGAAACGCTTGATCCCGATCCTCCACCGGCCGGTTCCCGAGGAGTCAGTCCCCCCGGTGCTTGGTGCGATTAACTGGGTTTTCTTCCAGGACACGGACGATTTCCGAGCGACCTTTGCTTCTTTGATCGAGGCTCTCGACACCGATCTGGATTGGAAGCGAACGCACACCCGTTTGCTGGTGCGCGCCAAAGAGTGGGAGGACAAGGGCCGCGATGACAGCTTCCTTCTGCGTGGGATGGATTTGCAAGATGCGCTCCACTGGCTTGCACAAGCGATAGCCATTCAGAAGCAAGAGCCATCCCCGCTTCATCGAGAGTACATTCAGGCCAGCCAGGAATGGGAAGCCGGGGAGATCCAGCGTCTCAAAGAACTAAACGAAGAAAAGGAACGGCAACGGCAAGAAGCCGAACGCCAGCAGCGGATTGCCACTGCGCGTGAGTTGGTAGCTTATGGACTGAGTAGCCTGGAAGAATACCCGGAACGCGCTTTGCTGCTCGCATTGCACGCTATAAATACGACTTTCCGGGATGGCCGTGTGCTGCCCGAGGCAGAGGACTTGGCGCATCGAGCCTTGGCCATGCCAATCGTTCGCATGGTCTTGCCGGGTCACCGCGCGGGTGTTCTGAGCGCGGCCTGGAGCCCGAATGGGAAGCGGCTGGCCACCGCCAGTCTCGACCACGAGGTGAAAGTATGGGAGGCGGAAACGGGGCGCGACCTGCTTAGCCTCACGGCTCATACGGATGCCGTCCGGAGTGTGGTCTGGAGTCCGAACGGCCAAAGGCTGGCGACGGCCAGTCTAGACGGGACAGCCAGGGTGTGGGACGCCAGGGGCGAGACGCTGCTGGTTCTTCGAGGTCACGGCGATCGTGTCTCCAGTTTGACCTGGAGTGCCGACGGACGGCGAATTGCCACCGGGAGCTATGACAAGACGGCCAAGGTATGGGACGCGACAACGGGTAAGTGCGTGCTTACCCTCCGCGGCCACCGGGGCCCGGTTCAGACGGTGGCTTTCAGTCCTGACGGCAAGCGGCTGGCGACGGGAAGCGGCGATAACACAACGAAGGTCTGGCGTGTCAGCAAAGGGCAGATGATGCTGACGCTGCGTGGTCACACTGCCCCGATCATGAGCGTGCAGTGGAGTCCGGATGGGCGGCAGTTGGCGACAGGCGGCTATGACAACCTGGCCAAGCTATGGGACGCTGCCGACGGCCGGGAAATCCTTACGATGACGGGCCACCGGAATAATGTAAGGAGTGTCGCGTGGAACCCCGCAGGAACACGGTTGGCGACTGCGAGCTTCGATGGAACAACGAAAGTCTGGGAGACCGAACGGGGAGAGGAATTGCAAACCCTCGCCGGCCACGGAGGCCGCGTGTTCGCGGCGTCGTGGAGCCCCGACGGCAGGCAACTGGCTACGGGGAGTTTCGACGGGGCGGCCAAGTTGTGGAAGATGGAGAGCACCCTGGCGCTCGCCCTTTCGCCGTGTGGCGACTGCGCGGCCTGGAGTCCGGACGCCAAACGATTGGCAACGGCCAGTGATGGCAGGACGGGCAAAGTATGGGACGCCTCCAGTGGCGGTCTCTTGCTCACATTGCGCGGCCACCGTGAGCCGATCAAGGACTTGGCTTGGAGCCCGGACGGAAAGCGGCTGGCAAGCGCCAGCCAGGATCGGACAGCGAAGTTGTGGGACGCAGCGAACGGGAAGGTGTTGCTCACCCTACGCGGCCACAGTGAATCCGTAGAAAGCCTGGCGTGGAGCCCCGACAGTAAGCGGTTGGCGACGGGCAGCGTGGAAGGGCTGGTGAAGATCTGGCAAGTCAAGAGTGGCAGGAACTTGTTGACTCTGTCTGGCCATGCGGGTTATCTGACAAATTTGACGTGGAGTCCGGACGGCCATCTGCTCGCGACCGGAAGCGGGGACCACTCGGTAAAGCTCTGGAACCCGGACACAGGAATGGAAGTACGCACGCTGGCAGGGCATAAAAAGACGGTCTGGATTGCCGCCTGGAGCCCGGATGGCAAGCGGCTGGCCACGGGGAGCATGGATGGCACGGCGAAGTTATGGAATGCGAACACCGGCGAGGAGTTGCGCACGCTTCTGGCCAACAATGTCATGGGGCTCGCTTGGGCGCCGTGCGGCCGGCGTTTGGTAACCTCTGCTGGTGACGACAGAGCAACGGTGTGGGACGTGGACACCGGCAGGGAGCTGATATCGCTACCCACAGACCATTACCGCGCGGATCGTCTGGCGTGGAGTTCCGATGGGAAGCGTCTGGCCGCCGCGGGGGGCGGCATGGTGCGCGTCTATGCCATGGATGTGCCTCTCCTGGTTTCGCTCGCCCGCGCGCGCGTCACTCGCAACTTTTACAGGCGAAGAGTGCCGCAAGTATCTGCATGTCGACGAAGTCCCACCGATTCCGTTTGGGTAGGGGCACTCACTGGCTAAAAAAGCGTGCCGACAACCGTCCATTCCCTGTCCAGAGAGCGTCACGACGTCTCACTCGACGACCCGAGCGTGGGCGAGCGGCGGTGCTTTCCTGCTGCGGACAGGTTCCGTCCTGAGGCTTGCTCGGGCCGCGCAGAGCTTGGGCCGCGCAGAGCTTGGGCCGCGCAGAGTTGCAAGCCTGCTTCGCGTCAGACTATGATGATCTAGCCTTGTCAAGAGCCCGCCAGAAGCTGGCTGCGGGACGCCCGTAAGGAGGGACGAAATGCGTGCAGCACTGCTTCTGATTGCCGGGACTGCGATGGCGGCTCCCGCAGTCCGATGGGGCGACATCCCATTAAGTTTCGAACCGAACCAAGGCCAGGCGCCAAGCCGTGTAGAGTATCTTGCCAGGGGCAGTTCGTATACCTTGTACCTCGCCAGTGGCGAGACGGTGCTTGCTCCACGCGCCGAGTCGCCGCTGCGGACCCGGTTATCCGGCGCAAACCTGGGCGCGCCGATCACAGGTGAAGCGCCGCAGGTATCCACAAGCAACTATTTCGTCGGCAGCGATCCACGCCAGTGGCACACAGCGGTCCCGAATTACGGACGAGTCCGGTACGCCGGCGTCTATCCCGGAATCGATCTTGTGTATTACGGGAAAGACGGGCAATTGGAGTACGACTGGATCGTGTCGCCGGGCGCCGATCCATCGAAGATCCGGATGACCTTCGAGAACACGCATCAGGTGCGAGTCGATCGAGAGGGCGATCTTGTCATCGGGGCGGGCAATAGCGAGTACCGGCAAAGAAGGCCGGTCGTGTATCAGGAAATCGCGGGAGAACGAGTTGCGGTGGCCGGCAAGTGGGTTCTGCGTGGGAAGGAAGGTAGTTTCCACATTGGCAGTTACGATCATCACAAAGAACTGGTGATCGACCCTCCGCTGATTTATTCAACCTATCTCGGTGGCAGCGGCCTGGATTACGCATACGCGATTGCGGTCGATTCGATCGGCAACACCTACGTGACGGGCGGCGCCGGTTCCACCAACTTTCCGACTACGGCTCCGCTGCAAAGCGCGCTCAAGGGAGCCGAGGATGTATTCGTGACCAAGATCAACCCCAGCGGCTCCGCCAAGCTCTACTCGACGTATCTCGGCGGAGGAGGCCCGGATGAGGGGCACGGGATCGCAGTAGACGTTCAAGGGAACGCGTATATCACAGGGAGCGCCGGGTCCATCGATTTTCCGGTCAAGAACGCGATACAGGCAACACAAGGCGGATCGGGAGATGCGTTTGTGGCGAAACTGAATGCCACGGGGTCGGCGCTGGTATATTCGACCTATCTTGGCGGCAACGGCATAGACGTTGGCTCTGCGATCGCCTTAGACACGGCCGGGAATGCGTACGTAGCCGGGAGCACATTCTCGGCGAATTTTCCGACGGTGAACCCATTCCAATCGGTGAAAGGCGCCCAGCAAGACGCATTCCTCGCGAAACTCAATGCTGCGGGGAACGCGTGGGTGTACTCGACATATTTAGGCGGCAACGCCGTCGATCAAGGAAATGCCATCGCGGTAGACGCGGCTGGAAACGCGTACGTCACCGGCTACACGGCATCCACAGATTTCCCCCTCCAATCTTCCTTTCGCAGTTCTAACGCCAACAGTGTCGATGCGTTCGTGACCAAAATGAATCCCGCGGGCTCGGCGCTGGTTTATTCCACCTATCTGGGCGGTTCCGCCACGGATTATGGGACGGCGATCGCCGTGGACGCGTCAGGAGACGCGTATGTCACGGGCATCGTAACCTCGGACGATTTCCCGCTGGCGAGCCCGATGGACAGCACCTTGGGCAGCCACGCCGTAGACGACGTGTTCGTGACCAAATTCAATCCTGCCGGCTCGGCACTGGTGTATTCGACCTACCTGGGAGGCGGCAGCGCGGACGACCCGTACGCTCTGGCGCTTGACCAGGCCGGCAACGTCTATATTGCAGGACGTACCAATTCGAGCGATTTTCCACTGACGAACCCGATTCAAAGCACGCG
>Ga0126371_10002996_pt1 | contig 14687 bp, 14 predicted proteins | sample PanSoiMetaPlot_4_FD_110145 | JGI IMG/M metagenome (GOLD analysis project Ga0126371, IMG submission 110145) | Tropical forest soil microbial communities from Panama - MetaG Plot_4 | ecosystem: Environmental > Terrestrial > Soil > Tropical forest > Bulk soil | place: Panama | collected 2016-02-17 | reverse complement strand
CGCATCATTCCTCCGGAAACTATGGACTGATGGACCAGATCGCTGCGCTTGGGTGGGTGCAACGAAATATCGCGGCATTCGGCGGAGACGCGCGGCGGGTCACTATTTTTGGTCAATCGGCTGGCTCCGTATCTGTCAGTGTGTTAATGGCCAGTCCGCTGGCGAAGGGACTCTTCATACGCGCGATCGAGAGAGCGGCGGGTCGTTTGGTCTGCTGCTTTCGCTTGCCGATGCTGAAAGGCAGGGGCTCAAGGTCGCTGAGGAATTGGGGGTGAAACAAGATGTATTGAAATCCCTGCGCGCCATGAGCACCACCGCATTGGTTCAGTCCAGCGCCAACAACGAAACAGTGCAAATCATCGATGGTTGGGTGCTGCGGCAGAGCGTCTACGCGGTTTTTCGGACAGGGCAGCAGAACCACGTCCCGCTGATCGTCGGCAACAACCGAAACGAAGGCGGAAATCTTGCGACTCTGCCCACAGGCAGGATCAGCCCCGCGGAGTTTACAGCAAGCGCGCGCAAAGATTTCGGCTCGTTGGCGGACAAATTTCTTGAAGCATATCCAGCAGGCACATCCGAAGACGCCGCCACCGCCGCACATTACGCCTCGTTTCGCGACGGTGCGTTCGGCTGGGACATGCGCACCTCGGCGCGCATGGAAACTCAGACAGGGCACGGCCACACGTATCGTTACTACTTCACGCGGGTGCCGCCGGGGAGAGCCGGTGCCCGCCTCGGCGCTTTTCATGGAGCGGAACTGGCTTACGTCTTTGAGAATTTTACGTTTCGCCTCTTCTACGTGGATGTGGACAAGCAATTGGGCGAAGCGATCTCAAGTTACTGGGTGAATTTCGCGAAAACAGGCGATCCGAATGGTGCGGGCCTGCCCCCCTGGCCTGTCTACGATCGGGCGAGAGATGACGTGTTGGAGTTCGGCGACGAGGTTAAAGTGCAGTTCGGTGTGAACGCCGCGGGGCTCGATTTCTTCGATATCTACAACCAGTCCCTTCGCTCGGCGTTCCACTAACCGCGGAGAATCAATATTTGCGCAGGACCCCGACGACGCGGCCTTGGATCTTGACCTCTTGTGCCGGCACGATCATTGGGTCCATTGTTGAATTTGCCGGCTGGAGACGAATCTTGCCGCCCTGTTCGCGATAGAAGCGCTTCACTGTTGCTTCATCCTCACCGACCAAAGCGACGACGATTTCCCCTGGGTTGGCCACCTGGGTTTGCTCGACCACGATATAATCCCCATCTAGAATATGGTCGTCGCGCATCGACTCGCCCTTCACTTTGAGAACGAAGTTATTATGGCCGCGGGTGAAATCGGCGAGAGAGATTGATTCGTTGTCTTCGACGGCTTCAAGCGGACGCCCTGCCGCGATGCTTCCCGCGAGCGGAAGTTCAACCACGTGTCGGTCGAGAATTTCCTCGCGCACCGGTTTGGGAAGCTGCGTCACTTCAATCGACCGGCTCTGGTTATAGCCCCGCCGGATGAATCCCTTTCGTTCGAGTGTGGAGAGATGCTTGTGCACGGTGGCAAGCGAGGTCAGCTTTAGTGCGTGGGCGATCTCCTCGAAGCTGGGCGAGTAGCCGTTCTTGTTAATGAACCCGACCAGATAATTCAGGACTTCTTTCTGTCGTTTGGTTAGCGCCACTCAACACCCCCTGCGGACCCCAATTTAATCAGGCAGTGTAGGCGAATTAAAAGCGAAAGTCAATGGTACTTCGGAACAGGCAGTGTCTTAATTTAATTTCTGGTCGAAGGGACAGGCGAAGAAGACTCATGCGGGGCCGATGCCAAGCTCAAAGAGTTGATGCCGAACCAAGTGCCAAAAAACTGTCTGTGTTCCGGCGCGACATGATCGTAGCGGTTGTAGTTGGTAACGCGGAGTTTTGCGATTTTCTTGGCTACGCATACTTGCGCACTATCGACCGAGCTTTTCCCGTTTGAGTTCACCGTCATCAAGCTTGCTGGCCTCGCTTGCCACTTTTGCCGTCGGCGGTCTTGTCATTGGGCGGATCGAGGATCGCGTAGGGCGGTTCTCCGTGTGCCGCGAGCCGGAGTGAAATAATGCTCTGCCTGAGCGCCGGTGTTTACGGCTGGTTGGCGTTTCGGGCGGGGGCGTTGGGCGTCAGCTTGCGGATGATAAACTCCTGGAACACGCCGGCCAGCGCCGTTTCACCGATTCGAATGCCTGCCGTCTGGAAGGTCAAACCGGCGCCTCGATTGCTCGCCGGGTAATACAGGTTGGCGATGCCGCCGGCTGCCAGATTGCCGAGAACATTGGAGTAGTTTGGCTGCCACTTTTTGTTGTCGCCTTTGCAAATGAAGGCCGCCGAAAGAGCATAGAAGAACCGCGATTTGAAGCTCCCTGTTCCTTTGTAGAAATAGCGCGGGTCCTGTTTCAGCAGCGTGGGGAATACGGCGCCGCCCAGAAATGTGCCGTTGACAACGTCCGCGTAGGTCGCGCCAAAACGTTTGAAATAGCCCTCCACGCCGCCGCCGTAGCCCTTAAAGGCATTGGTCTGCTGCTCGGCCCCGGCAACCGCAGCGACCAAAACGATCGTGACGGGATCGCTTGAGGACTTCCAAGCGAGGCTGAACTTTAGTTTTGTTGAAAGCGGAGCGGCATTCGGTACATAGCTTACGAAGTAATTCGGAATGATGCCGAGCACTCGCTGCTTTTCTTGTTGCTGGACCTCCTGCTCGGCCTGTTCCTGTTCTGTCAGTGCAGCGACTGACACCTGGGTGGTAGCCGTGGCGATGATTAGGGTGATCGGTGGAGCGACATAGTGCTCGGCTGGATGCACTGTTCCCGAAACGACTTGCGTCGCAAAGTTTGTCGCTGAAATCGTAAGCTGAAAATTTCCGACCGGCACGTTGAGAAAATAGAATTGCCCATAACCATCCGTGACTGTCTCTTGCCCCGGTGCTTGATTGGCGAGCGTGAGTTTGACGTGGGCGCCGGGGATCAGTGCGCCCGTTTGATCGACAACAGTTCCGGCGATAGTTCCCGGCTCTTCCAGATTAGGTTGCGCACTGGGTGGGGCTGGCGCAGGCGTCTGCTGGGCGCAAGCGAAACAGGGAAAGCCAATCACGACACCGATGCCTAGCCAGGAAGAGAGCCCAAGGCGCAGCAGTAGCTTCGCAATGGTTCGGACCAACAATGCCCCTCTGTGAATACCCGCGGAATCCGCCCCCATTACTCTACAGTGCTTCGTCTTAGGTCGCAGCAAGGTATCTACGCAGTCCTCGGTAGGATCTAACAGCGGATATCAAGCCATGCCCGCAAGCGGTAATAGCCTGCTAGGTTTTTGGATCTATATTCAACAATATGGGATGCGGGTGGAACGTCTCACGATGCATCGGTCCCGGCCCATAGGTTCATGGTGTTGAGTTCTCCGCGGCCAGCGGCCTTCAGGTAGAGGAACAACTGCATTCGGTAGGCCGAATAGTGACAAAGCGGGAGTCGGACGATCCACAGGCCGCGGCTAGCCCTCGAACCGAACATTTCCACTTCTGCGCGCAAAGCCGCGTCCGTGCATTGGCCAATGAGTTCGGCGAATAAATCGCACTGTTTTGCGATCGCAGCTTTGGCTTGCTCGAGATTCATGGCTTTGGCAGCAGCTTCGGCCGGCTGCCATCGGGCTCGGAACCCCTCCATCGTGAAGTCGCCAGCGACGATCGTTACTAGCTGCGCCGGCGCCATCACCACCAGATATTGCATGAGTTCCAACAGACTGCGCTGCTTTGCGCTGGGACGATAATCCAGCATCCTGGGTTCGATTTTCGAAGCCAGGTGAAGCACCAGCCGGACTTCATTCTGCAACGCGGTGATCACTTCCTGCCTGGTCAGAACCATACTTGCAGTCCCTCCGTCATTCCAGGTTCCCGGTCATTTTAGCGGTTCTGCAACTGCATGTTCCACGATTGTCAGCGCAAAGACGGAATCGGGCCTGCGATATTGGCGATACGCTTCGCCGGCGCCGAGAGGCGACTCAATCTGAGAAGGCGTTAGTTTCGTGCCTGCGGATAACAATCTCAGGGGGAGCAAACTATTTCGTTTACTGCGTACAGAAGGAACGCCCTGGCGCATCTTAGTTCGCGATCTTTTTGAAAAAGTTGCTGCGTTCATTCGTACGCGAGTGCCTCGACGGGGTCTTTGCGACTGGCCAGCCATGCCGGGTAGCACGCGCCCATGAGCCCACCAAGGAGAGCGATCACGCCGGCGAGGAAGATCCATTTCAATGTAATAAGGATGCTCAGCGCAGGGAACAGTCGGAGCAGACCGATGCGCATGCCGTAACTCAACCCGACTCCCACCGCGACGCCTCCCAGGCAGAGTACGCTTGTCTCGCTGAGGATGATCTCGACGATGTAGGTTTTGGAAGCGCCGAGCGACTTTAGCACGCCTATCTCGCGAGTACGTTCGATGATGGTTGTATACATCGAGAGAAAAGTCACCAAGAAACCGATGCCCACGGCGATGCCTATCATCACGTTGATGAAGATATTGAGGCCGGGCAGACTCGAGGATGTGATCTGGGACATGTAGTCCTTCAGCGGGCGGACCTCGTAACGCGGCAAAAGCTGCGTAATTTCGTCAATCGCAGCGGCCGTGTGGTCCGAGCGGTCGCACTTCACGAAAAAAATCGAGGCCTTGTCGCGCGCGCCAGACATCTCCTGCAGTGTGGACATAAGGACGAAGAGCCGCGCGCCTTTGCCGTGTTCGATGACCCCCGCCACGTGGAAATCGTGCTCGAGGACGTGAAGAGCCTGGCCTACGTGAGTTTTTCGTGCCCGCGCGTAAACATCGTCCACGAGGATGTCGTCTTGGCCCTGGAGATCTTTGCCCGCGACGAAAATGAACCCGCCCGAAACCTGCCGGAAGCTATCCAGTTGGATACCGTAAACAAGATCGAGCCCGTTCACCGAATTGAATTGCACCAGAACGGGTGCGACGGCCTGCACGTATTCAAGTTGCGCCAGTTTCTTTCCGATGCTGATCGGCATGGGCGCACCGCTGAAGGCCATGAAAACGGAGGCGGAGGGGGGCTGCACCATAATGTCTGCGCCAACGCCCTCGGTTCGCTTGGCCGTGTCGAGAATCAAGCCGCTGGTCAGTCCGACCACGATGATGACGAGCGTGACCTCAATGGCTACGGCGAGGACCGTGATCGCCGTACGAATCGGCCGGTGAACGGCGTTGCGAATAACCAGATGCCCGATCAACTATTTTTCTCCGTTGGGCTCGCTCTCTCGCGGCCTTGACCGCGGGGAGCCTTCCGTTGCGTTGACAAGCTCCGTTCCAGGCGGCTGCGCGAGTACAAACCGGTCTGGCGTGACCGTCACGTTGAAAATTGCCTTCTTGATTCCGATCAGAAGCTTGTAATCGCTGTCCGGCCGCGACAGCAGAATCTGCCGCGGATAATTGACATCTCCAAACATATTCCAGCCACTAAAGGAAACATCGGAAGCGAGCTGGCCGCCCGACTCATACGTCTCGATGCGCGCCAGATGCAAGTCCGCGCGATCGAACCAAATTCTTTCCGCAAGTTCCCAGCTGGCCGCGGCACCCGCCGGGGTCGCAGGCTCGCCGGCGATGCGCACCACGGTCAGGACATAATACCGCGCCGTTTCGTCATTCGCTTGTTCAATGAGCACCGGCGTTCGGTCGGGAACCGGGTTCCAGAAGATCGCACTGGTGAGGTGCTGCGGGCGCATGTTCTCGATAGGTTTCGCGGATTGTCTGGTGAGATTCGCGGAACCTACGATGAATTTGTGTTGCGAAGGGATAAAGATGTGGAACGTCTCGCCGTCGCTGACCATGTCGAAGATGTTTGTGCCTACCACGGGTGCCTGCCCAATCAGGCGAACGCTGGCTGGCTTCTCGGCCAGGATGAAGCCATTGATCTCGTGGTATTGCTTGATCACGCCAGTGTAGGCGGAGCCGGCCGTAAGCGTCATTGTGACCGAAGCATTGAGAGAGGTGATGGAGTTGGCCTGCTGGTTGAAGCGGGCGATGAGATCCTGTTTGCTGGCGGTCTCTGCCGGCGGAGGTGCGCCGGACGGCTTCACAACCGTGGGGTGGCTCGCAGCACAACCGGAGGAGAGAACTGAGAAGAAAAGCGCTGCAAATGCGAGTAGCAGATTACCGACACTTCCATTGAGCCGCTTCCGATGCACTACTCAACAAATTATCAGCGGCCGAGAAGAGTGTCAACGAAACGCACAAGAGCGGACGAAATGGGGTTAATGAGGTTGAACCAACTGCGGATGCTCGCCGCCTGAGCCGATCCATGCGGCAACGTCATCGACCACCTGTTCATCCACGTGGCCAGGTTTGCCGTATTCCTGCGGCATGGAGATACCTGTGCCGGCGATGAAAAGGTGATTCAATGCCGGGTACAACTTCAGCGTAACGTTACGATGCGATTGCAGGGTGGCCTTCCACTCCTGAAAATTCGTAGCGGGCGGCACCTGAAAGTCGCGCCCACCCTGCAGGATGAGTATCGGAATGCGAAGCGCCTCAGCGGCAGCGACCGGACGATAGTTGCGCAAATCGATCCAATACGAGGCCGGCATCGGACCTCCCAAAAGATCGACGGTGTCACCCGGCTTTAACTCGGGGCTTTCGATTTTCTTGGCAGTTTGCTCGATCGTTGCCACTTGCTTCTGCTCATCGGGCGTAGGGGCCGATTCGCTTTTGAGAACGTAATGAACTTCGTCCACCATCAACTGCTCGAGCGGCCGCGTGTTGGCGGCCATCATGACGATTCCGGAGATTTGCGAATCGTCTGTGGCAATTCGCGGTGCGAGATATGCCCCGAGGCTATGCCCGAGGAGAAAAATGCGCCGGGGATCGATGCCTTTCTGCTTCCCGAGCAGCGCGACGGCCGCGCGCGCGTCGCTGATCGTTTCCTCTTCGACGGTTAGCTTGGCCGGATCCTCGCTACTCTGCGCTCCGTATTTCGCCGTGCGCTTCATGTAGCGAAATACGGCTATGCCGCGGCTGGCCAGACCCCAGGCGACATCCTTGAGCGGCTTGTTCGGGCCGATCGTCTCGTCTTCATCGTGCGGACCCGAGCCCTGCAGCAGCACAACTCCGGGAAATGGCCCGTTGCCTTTGGGCATCGACACTATCCCGGGCAATTGATACTTGCCGTTAAGCAGAGTGAGCGGCTTTTCCGTGAACGACTCAGACTTCGCGTAGGCCGGCGGAGTCCAGGGCGGCTCAGGCTCGCGATGCATTCCAAAATGGATGCCGCCGAGCCGCCCGTCCGGCGCGAGAGCCAACTGTATATCGACCAGCGCTTTTTGGAACTTGCAGACCACCACGATGGCGTCGAAGGTCTGAACCTTGCCGATGGCCTTCGCCGAGACTACCGAGTCGAACGAGCCTTCAAGCTCCAGTGCGTTCGCCCAGACTTTTGCGAGCGTTCCAGCAGGCAAACGGGCGGCCACGTCGGAGGTGTAACGCGCTTCGACTCGGTCGAATTGACCAGCGGCGATCTCTTGAACGATCTGCCTGGCGACCTCCTCGGGCGACAGGGGGTTTGGCGCTTGTTGGCCGACGCAGGGTAGGGTTGAGAGAGTAAGGAGAAAGATCAGAGCGCAGATTCTCATCGCCGCCTCCATCCGCCAGGCCGAAAAGCGATCACAAGCGCGGGCAGTCATGGGACCGCCGGATCATCGGCGGTTGCCAATTCGCCGTGTTTGTCCGCGGCGTGAATCTTTCCGCTGGCATCCACAAAGAACGAGCGGCGGCCGGTCTTACCGTAATCGGCTGGCATGGCTGCTAGCTCAAACGCGGTTTCATCTTCCTGGGCGCCCGGAACGATCCGGTAGCGGAATCGGTAGCCACCATCACTGCCGGAGGCGAGGCGCTCGTTCACCAGATCGGCCTGATCGGGCGAGACTTGATCCTTGGGCGCGGGGCCAAGTTGCGAGAGCGAATCAGGAAGTTTGCCGAAGGCGCGGCGATAGGTGTCAATGGCCTCATGCAGGGATCGAAGGTCCGCCAGCGCTGCCTCCTCGCGGGCGGCTAGATCGGCCGCCGCCCATTGCCGTGAAAGCTGCCGGATGTCGAGAAGCACCAGCCCGAGCGAGATGAGTCGCCAGCCGCCATTTTCGCGCACTAAGCCAAATTGGGTGCTCTCTCCGTTGTTGACGGCCACGGGGATGAACGCCAGGTTCTCACGCATTCGTGGATCACCGAATCGAAATTCAGCCGTTCCTTCCGGCGCAGTGCATCGAAGCACGGTGCGGTTGTGATCATCGGAAGAAAGCAGCGGCTTGCCAATCTCCTCGCTCAGTGCGAACCGCCTCAGCACCGCCGAGCGGTCATCGGGGGCCAGGGCGCGGAATGCCGATGCGTTGTCAGCCGTGAGGTAGTTCTCGAATTCGGTTTCGTTCGCCCGGCATGCGGCCGCAAGCGCAGCGGCAAGGGAGGCGGCGGGATCGGTTTCGTGTCCGTTCTGCGCGAGAGTGCGAACGGCAAGCGAGAGCAGAATTGCCCAGGCGAGCGCACACACCACGGGACGAAAGCGGCCCTGTTTCATCACGAGTCCGATTTCGCCCGCGCGAGAATGGTTGCCAGATTCTGTGTAAATTTCGACCGCGGCATCACTTCGCGGCACCCCGCGGCGCGGGCGCGTTCGGCGAGGTCCAGCTGCACGTGGGAGAGAAACCCGATCAGAGGAATTTCGCCGCCGCTGGCCTGCACGCACCGAACAGCGTCGAGCGGGCTGGCACGCGCGTTTAGATCAACGACAACCAGGTTGGGCTTGGCTTTTGACACCTCGGACTTTAAAGCCTCAGGCGTCGCGCAGGTGCGAAGCTCAATTCCAACGTGCTTGGCGGTCTCCAGCAGCCTAGCTTGAAAAAATATATCGTCGACAAAGGCAAGGACCAGCGCCACTTCCGTTGTTCTCCGTAAGCTCTCCGTTTACCATGCAGCCTGAAATAACACAATTCGAACCTCAGGGGTCCTCTGCCGTCCTTGAACTGCAACATCCACCGATCGAAGGGATCGCCTGGCCGTTGACCGTTTCCGCGAGTGCAAAAGGCAAGAACTTCGAATTCAACGTAGCGGTCGATGGTTAAAGGCACCCGTGCCGAGACCATCGGGATCTCGCGGTCTCGAAGGCCGGGGAGCCGATGGCCCCCAGTCGCTTCTAGGCAGAAGGCCGAAACCCGACTAAAATAATTTGATTCGCAAGGAAGGTTCTGCGGTTGGGGGCCGGCTTGGAGCCGATACTCAAGACCGAAAATCTCTGGAAAATCTATCGGTCTGGCAAAGTGGAACTGGTGGCGCTGCGAGGCGTCAGCGTCGAGGTGTTGCCGGGCGAATTCATTTCCATCATGGGGCCTTCCGGCTGCGGGAAATCGACGCTGCTCCACGTGATGGGAGGGCTCGCGCAGGCATCGAGGGGGCGGGTGCTGCTTGATGGAAACGACCTCACAGAAATGAGTGACTCGGCGCGGACACTGCTGCGCCGCCACAAAGTTGGCTTTGTGTTTCAACGCTTCAATCTGCTGCCGACCCTCGATGCCTATCACAACATTGCACTTGCGCAGCATATCCATGGGAACGGATTTGACCCCCATCGCTTTGAGGCGGTCGTTGGCCTCCTGGGCTTGAAAGAGCGCCTGCATCACAAGCCCTCGGAGTTATCAGGCGGGGAGCAGCAGCGCGTAGCCATCGCGCGTGCCATTATCAGCGAGCCGAAGATCGTTTTGGCGGACGAGCCCACGGGAAATTTGGACACGAAAACCTCAGAGTCGGTCCTCGCGCTTTTGCGGCAGCTCAATGAGGATCTTGGTCAGACAATCGTAATGATCACGCACAATCCGGAAGCCGCAGCGTATGGACATCGCGTCCTGCACATGCGCGATGGAATGGTTGTGAACGGCGGTCACGCCGACTGAGCTATGCGCGCTCTCTGGCGAGTTATCGTCCGCAGCTTTTTCTGGTCCTATGAGAGGGGCAGCTGGCCTTATGACCTGCTGGTCGCCGCGATCCTCCTGTTCGTGCTGCTGACGCCGCGTAAGTGGTTTCACGACCGACCAGGAGAGCTCGAGAGTTCGAGTTCGAATGTGCAACTTGTCGCGCAAAATCCTGTTTCACGGACGCGCACGTACCGCTTAGCCGCGACGGCTCTTTCACGCGACAAGCGCACAAAGAGCCCGACGCCCGAGCTGGAACGCGAAACGCACGATATCCTGGGCCGCACGGTCGACGAGTTACGGGACAGCACCTTTCAGGTCGTGCGCATCGATCCCGGGCTTGCGAGCGACGGCTCGATAAGCTATTACGATGTGAGCATTCATCAGTAATCGACGACCTATTGGGAGCAGAACGTGGCAAGCAGAGCAGATATCGGAGTACCAGCAAAGGAGCGAATGCAGTCTGCCTTCCGCGATTTGCAGAAAGTGCTCGATCGGCGTGCGACGACAGCCGAAGTGGTTCGCGAACATCACAGCCACGGCGAGTCTTATCATCCCGCGGCGCTGCCCGACATCGTCTGCTTTCCGCATTCCACGCCAGAAGTCAGTGAAATTCTGAAAGTCAGCGCGAAATACCGGGTGCCGGTGATTCCCTTTGGCGCCGGCACTTCCATGGAAGCGCAGGTGAACGCAATTCACGGCGGCATCGCCATCGATATGCGCGAAATGAACAAAATCTTGAGCATCAGCCCGGAAGATTTGCAAGCCACCGTCGAAGCCGGCGTAACACGACTGCAGCTTAACAAAGCTCTGGCCAATACGGGCTTTACCTTCTTCATCGATCCGGGCGCCGATGCGACCCTTGGGGGCATGGCTTCGACCCGGGCTTCGGGAACGACTGCTGTCCGCTACGGCACGATGCGCGAAAACGTAATGGGGCTAACCGTGGTGCTCGCGGACGGGCGCGTGATCAAGACCGGCACGGCCGCGCGAAAATCAGCAGCTGGCTATGATCTGACGCGGCTTTTTGTCGGCGCGGAAGGCACTCTAGGCGTCATCACCCAGATCACGCTGCGGCTGCATCCGTTGCCGGAAGCGGTTGGTGCGGCGTGCTGTACGTTTGCCACGATTCGTGATGCGGTCGAGACGGCGATTGCGATCATTCAGCTTGGTGTTCCTGTAGCGCGCATCGAGCTGATGGATGAGGCGCAGATCGATGCGTGCAATCGTCACTCGAAGACGAACTATCCGGTCGCGCCGCTGCTATTTTTCGAATTTCACGGTGATAGTGAGCGCTACGTCAACGAACAGGCGGAAACCGTCCGCCAACTCGCGCAAGACCACAGCGGCACGGGCTTTCAGTTGTTCATCACGCCCGAGCAGCGCGCCACCCTCTGGGAGATGCGGCACAGCGCTTATTTCGCCAATCTGCAAGTCCGCAAGGGCGCGAAGATGTTCACGACCGACATTTGCGTGCCGATTTCGCGGCTGGCGGACTGCATCGTGGCGGCCAAGAATGACACGGCCAATGCATCATTTCCGGCGCCAATTGTTGGGCACGTAGGGGACGGCAATTTTCATATGTCTTTCTTGTTGGACCCAGACAATCCGGCGGAACTGGCCGAGGCGAAGGTCCTCGAAGAGAAGATTATTCTACACGCGCTGGAAATGGGCGGCACTTGCACGGGTGAGCACGGCATCGGCATCGGCCGCAAGAAATATCTTACGGTAGAACATGGGCCGGCCGTCGAGGTAATGCGCGCGATTAAGCAGGCGCTTGACCCGCAGAACCGGATGAACCCGGGCAAAATGGTTGAACCCCTACCGCTGTTTGCGGCCGAATCTGGCTAACCCTACGGCATTCCCAAGCCACGGCGTGGCGCGCAGATTCGACTTGACCAAATTCGGCGTCTAGGGGATAACTTCGAGCGGTTGATTAACACTCGATCCACGGCGTCCACTGCCCCACAGAACCCTTCGGAACGCGGAATCGGCACAGCAACCAACTCCAAGGCGGTCAGCCCTTCGCTGTGGTATGCCTGGTACGTTGTGATCGTGCTGATGATCTGCTACACGCTGTCGTTCGTCGATCGGCAGATCCTGAGCCTAATGGTCGGACCGATCAAGCGCGACCTGGTGATCAGCGATACAAAGATTGGCCTCCTGCTGGGTTTCGCATTTGCTGTCTTCTACACGTTCGCAGGCTTGCCGCTCGGCCGTGTGGTCGACACATACGGACGTCGCAACCCCATCGCAGTCGGAATATTTCTCTGGAGCATCATGACGGCGCTATGCAGCGCAGCGCGTAGCTACTGGACGCTATTCCTCGCGCGCATCGGCGTTGGAGTCGGCGAGGCCACGCTTTCGCCGGCGGCCTTTTCGCTGATCTCGGACTATTTCCCGCCCGAACAGCTTGGCCTCGCGATCAGCGTTTACACGATGGGGATATTTTTCGGTTCCGGCGTGGCACTCGCGATTGGAGGCACGGTGGTGGACGTCGTGATGCGCATGTCCGCGGTGCACCTGCCCCTTTTGGGGGCCATTGCGACGTGGCGACTGTCGTTTGTGATCGTGGGGCTGCCGGGATTGTTGATCACACCGCTGATCTTCACGGTGCGCGAACCTTTGCGCAAGCACGTGATGCGCGACACCGAGGGCCGCGTGGCGCATTTGAGCGTGGGCCAAGTGATGACCGAAATCAACCGGCGCTGGCAGTCCTTTTGGGGATTGGCCATTGGAATGGTATTTCAGTCGCTTGCCAGCTATGCATTTCTTTCCTGGGCGCCGGCGTTTTTCCAAAGGCTGCACGGCTGGACGGCGGGGCAGGCCGGGCGTGCACTGGGCGCCCTGGTCCTCCTCTGCGGCTGCCTAGGCATGTACGTTGGCGGGCTGCTGTGCGACCGCTGGCTCGGCAGCGGCATCGCCGAGGGGCCCTTGCGAGTGGCGACCATCAGCGCCGCAGGCGCGGGCCTGTTTCTGGGGCTTGCCCTGGTGATGCGTGAGGCGCAGGCGTCGCTCGTTCTGATGGCGCCCGGCCTGTTCTTTCAGGCCATGCCCATCGGGACGATTTATGCGAGCATCCAGCTCATTTTCCCGAATCAGATCCGTGGGCAGGTGTCAGCGCTGTTCATGTTCATCTTGAACTTCGGCGGGATCGGGCTGGGCCCGCTGATTCCGGGTCTTCTCAATGATGCCTTTTCCGCAACGAGCAAATGCTCGGATTGTCGGTGGCGATCACGCTCGCGCTTGCTTCGGTTGCGATGCTCGTGATCATTCCGGCCACCTACCGCCCTTATCGGCGGGACTACCGGACGCAGAATTCCGTAGCCAGAGCGCAGAACTAGTCGCTATCGCGGCTGAGTGGCCCAGCTTGCGGGCACATCGACGTAGGAGTGGTTGAGTTCTGCTACGGATTCGCAGCCAAGCAGTGCCAGGGCCCGTTGCAAGTCGGCTCGCAGGATTTCGATGGCGCGCAAAACTCCGGCTTCTCCGGCAGCACCTAAGCCGTAGGCATAGGCGCGGCCGATCAGCACGGCTCGAGCACCCAGGCAAATCGCTTTGACGATGTCACTGCCCCGGCGGACCCCCCCATCAAGTAACACTTCGGCGCGACCATTCACCGCTCTCACAATTTCGGGCAAAGCGCGCAAGGTTGCCGCAACCCCGTCGAGCTGGCGGCCCCCGTGATTGGAGACCACTAGGCCGGCCGCGCCTTCATCAAGCGAGCGCCGCGCGTCATCGGCGGTGAGCACACCTTTCACAACGATAGGACCCGACCACACGTCGCGTATCCATTTCAGATCCGCCCAGGTGACCACCGACGCCGCCAGAGCGGCTTGCGTTTCAGCCAGCTGCATGGGGCCGCGCCCCGGCACGATGACATTCGGCAATGTGAGCATCCGCCCATCACGCAGAAAGCCTGCGAGCCAGCCGGGATGCGCGAGGACCTGCGGAAGAAAGCCCAGCTTGGGCAGGAGTTTGTTGCCGATCAGTGCACCCACGCCGTTGCGAATGTCGCGTTCACGAAAGCCAAACGTGCCCGTGTCAATGGTGATGGCCAGGACGCTGAACCCGGCCGCATGAGCGCGTGCGAGCGCCCCTTCGGCAGCTTCGCGTCCGCCCACAAGATACAGCTGGTACCAGCGGCATCCACCGCAAGCCGCGCCGACGCCCTCAACCGCCGATCCTGAAATGGTCGTGAGCACGTAACCGATGCCCGCCTTTCGAGCGGCGGCGGCGGCGCAGACTTCGCCGCGAGGACAGATCATGCGACTGAATCCAACGGGCGCAAGCAAAAGCGGCATCGAAAGCTGCGCGCCGAGAACCGTGGCGCGGAGCTGTGAGCCCTTCACCGCGACCGCATTGCGGGGGCGAAAGGTGAGTTCTTGAAACGCGCGGCAATTCTCGCGCAGCGTAATTTCACCTTCGGCGCCCCCGTCGATGTAGTCGAAGACAGCGCGCGGCAGGCGCACCTGCGCGGCGCGGCGCAGATCGCCAATGTTCACAACGCGCGGCGAGGCGACCCGGCGTTCGGCTCGCGTCATCGCCGTGCACGATCCATTGCAAACCGATCCAATAGCAGTTCAACGTGTGTCATGCGGAATTGGCTTTGCCGCGCCCATTGTAGCGAGTATGCTCACAGTTTTGTTAGGTGAGTTATGGGAGCAGGTGCGCGCCCTGTTCCAGCTTTCGAGGCTTGGGCAATGAAAGTCGGCGAGGCGATTGCGGAAAT
>Ga0126371_10002995_pt1 | contig 14692 bp, 10 predicted proteins | sample PanSoiMetaPlot_4_FD_110145 | JGI IMG/M metagenome (GOLD analysis project Ga0126371, IMG submission 110145) | Tropical forest soil microbial communities from Panama - MetaG Plot_4 | ecosystem: Environmental > Terrestrial > Soil > Tropical forest > Bulk soil | place: Panama | collected 2016-02-17 | reverse complement strand
GCGCGCCACGCGACGTAGCCGGCATAGACCGGCTGCGCCTCCGGCAGAAACTGGGCACGCACGGTCGAGCGGATTCCGTCGGCGCCGATGAGGAGATCGCCGCGCTCGCGCGCGCCGTCGGCAAAGACGGCGGTGACGCCGGCCGCATCCGCCTCGGCGCGCACGAGCGCCTGCCCGAGCCGATAGCACTCCGCCGGCAGGGCCTCGCGCAGCGAACGATAGAGCCGCGCCCAGCCGCTCATGACGCGCGCGGTGTCCTTGGCGAGCACGACGGTGCCGGTGCGATCGAGGCAGAGCACCTTGCCGACCCGCACGCCCATCGAGTCGTCGAACGCGATGCCGACGCGGCGCAGGATGTCGATCAGGTGCTGGTGCGTGCCGATGCCGGCGCCGCGGCTGATCAGGTCGTCGGCGTTGCGCTCGAACACCACCGCGTCCCAGCCGACGCTGCGCAGGAGGTGCGCCGCGATCAGCCCGCCGAGCGAGCCGCCGATGATGAGCGCGCGCTTGCGCATGAGGCTGGCAGCTCAGAGCCCGCGCTCCCTCTCCCCGCTCTTGCGGGGAGAGGGTTGGGGTGAGGGGCGCTGAAGCGCAGCAAACGACATCGCGGGTAATGACTCGTGGAGAGGCCCCCTCACCCCGACCCTCTCCCCGCTCGCGGGGAGAGGGAGGGCGGGCTCTGTGCCAATCTGCATCGACTCGTCGCTACGCCAGCGCCCACGACATCTCGTCGTGGCCGGGCTTGTAGTCGCGGTTGGTCTGCGCCGGATTGCGGTTGACGAGCGGGCGGCCGTACATCGGATGGGTCAAGGCGCGGGTCTCGTGCTCGATGGTGAACAGCACCTCGCGCGTGTCGAGGTCGACGATATCCTTGAAGCGATACTGGTAGGCGTCCGACTCCTCGGTGACGAGGCCGAGGTCGAGGAGCTTGCGGTGCGGCCCCGAGAAGTCCGTCACGTAGACCTGCACGTGGTGGCCGTCGAAATCGGGCTGCGGCGTGTCGGTCTCGCGGAAATGGAAATATTGGTGGTCGCCGACCTCGACGGTCGCCTGCGGCCCCTTGCCGTTCGCCGTCACCTGCGCCTTCCCGCCCAGGACCTCGCGATAGAAGCGCGCGATCCCGCGCGCGGTGCCGGGACGCACGTCGAAGGCGACATAGGGCATGCCGAGCTGTATCCGGCCGAAGCGCGCCGGATCGGGCTCGTGCACCGTGATGCGGTTGCCCCACGGGCACGTGGTCTCGACGCCCTCGTTGGTTTCGCGAAAGGAAAACCTGGTGCCCTCAAGCGGCTTCTTCACCCGCGCGAGCCGGTCGAGCAGCTCCTCACGACCCGGAACCACGAGGCCGGTGACCCCGCGCAGGCAGCACGGCGCCCCATCCGGCAGATGGAACTGGCTCATCCCGACATTGACCCACATGTTCCGCACCCCGGTATTGAGGAAGGGATCGCGGGTGAGTCCGAGGCCGCTGACGTAATAATGTGTGCTGAGCCGCTGGTCGGAGATGTTCACGTTGACGTGGCTCAGGTTGACGATGTTGCCGAGGTCGGCCTGGGTGCGGTCGAATGTTGGCTGCGCCATGGATCCAAGGTCCTGCTGCTGCGGGCAATCGTAAGGTGGGCATGGCGGATCGCACGGCGCCACACCGCGGATGTCTCGGCCGCCTTTGCCCACCCTAGGTTACGGCAATCATCGCACAGCCGGCACGCGACCGTAAGCCCGTCATTCCCTGTGGCAAAATCGGCGCTCGCCGAAACGGCCCGCACTGGGTTATGGTTGCGTCGACAACATGGAGCCATGCGCGGGGCGCGGCATGAAGACCATTCTGATTCCGACCGAGGACCACGACGCCATGCCGGCGGTGCTCGAAGGGGCCCGCCTCGTCGCACGCATCTTCGACAGCTACATGGAGGGCTTCGCCGTGCATCCCGCGGCCGGCACCTATGTGGCGGTCGAGCCGGTGTCGAGCCTCGCGATCTCGGGCGCCTTCGAGCACGACGCGGAGCTCGCGACGCAGGCACGCGCGCTGTTCGAGACCTTCATGCGCACCCACGAGGTGCCGCTCGCCGGCATCGACACCGCGACGTACTCGTATGGCTGGCCGCGCCAGGAGGCCGAGGACGATCTCTTCATCGGCAGCTACGGTCGCGTGTTCGACCTGATCGCGCTCGGCCGGCCGGGTCGCGCGGCGCAGAACCCGCGCATGCCGCCGCTCGAGGCCGCGCTGTTCGACTCCGGACGCCCGGTGCTGATCGTGCCGCCGGTCGCGCCGAAGGCGATCGGCCGCAACGTGCTGGTGGCGTGGAATCGAAGCACCGAACAGGCGAACACCAACGCCTTCGCGCTGCCGCTGCTGCGGCTCGCCGAGCGCGTGACCGTCTTCGAGGTCGAAGGCGGCACCACGCCCGGCCCCTCGGCGGAGGAAGCCGCCATGCATTTGCGCCGGAACGGCGTGAAAGCCAAGGCGTTGACGATCAAGCGGGGCGCGCGTACCACCGGCGAGCAGACCGGCGAGGCCACCCTCGAATACGCCAAGAAAGAGGGCTGCGACCTGCTGGTGAAAGGCGCCTATACGCAGAGCCGCCTGCGACAGATGATGTTCGGCGGAGCCACGCGTCACATCCTGGCAAATGCCGCCTTGCCGGTCCTGATGGCGCATTGACGAATATTTGCGCGATGGCGCATCGATGAGCACTTTGCGCCGGCGGTCTGTGCGATTCAGGACGTAAATCTTTGCTCAGCAATCCCGAAGAACCGAAGGCCCCGGCAGCGAGCCACGCGACCGGGGCGGCTGCTGCCGCCGTCGCCGCCCAGAAGCCGGCGTTCCTCTCGGTCTTTCCCTCGATCATGCTGCCGATGTTCCTCGCGGTGGTCGACCAGACCATCGTGGCGACGGCGCTCCCGGCGATCGCGGCCGCGCTCGGCAACGTCACGCGCGCATCCTGGATCGTCGTCTCCTACCTGATCGCCTCGACGGTCGCGGCGCCGATCTACGGGCGCCTCGGCGACGCCTTCGGACGGCGCAGGCTGATGTACGTGGCGCTCGGCGTATTCATAATCGCCTCGTTGTTGTGCGCGCTCGCGCCGACGATCGAGCTTCTGACGCTCGCCCGCATCCTGCAGGGCCTCGGCGGCGGTGGGCTGATGACGCTGTCGCAGGCGTTGATCGGCGAGGCGATCCCGCCGCGCGAGCGCGCGCGCTATCAGGGCTATCTCGCCGCGATCGCGGTGTGCGCCAACTCGTTCGGACCGGTTGCGGGCGGAGCACTCACCGAGCATTTCGGCTGGCGCTCGATCTTCCTCGTCAACATACCGATCGGGCTCATCGCGGTCGCGCTCACGTTCCGGCTGCCGAGCCGCACCGTCGACCGCATCGCGTGGAAGCCCGACCCGATGGGCCTCGTGCTGTTCACCGTCTTCGTCACCGCCGTCCTGCTCGCGCTGGAGCGGACGCAGCAAATCGACACGGCGGCGCTGCCGCTCGCCGGCGGGCTCTTTGCGGTCGGCATCATCGCGCTGGTGCTGCTGGTGCGGGTGGAGCTGCGCGTGCCCTCCCCGCTCATTCCGGTCGGCCTGCTCAAGCAGCCGGCGATCTGGCACAGCGACGCCATGGCGGCGTTCCACGGCGCCTCGCTGGTCTCGCTGATCACCTTCGTGCCGGTCTATCTCGAGGTGGTGCGCGGCATGTCGCCGTCGGCGGTCGGCATCCTGCTGGTGCCGCTCACGGTCGGCATCGGCACCGGCTCGCTGATCACCGGGCGGCTGGTGAGTCGCACCGGGCTCACCATGGTGTTTCCGATCTGCGGCCTCGTGCTGGTCACCGCGACGCAGCTCGTGCTCGCCTTCTGGTCGGTCTCGCTCGGCGTCACCGCGCTCGCCGTGCTGATGCTGTGGGACGGCCTCTTCTTCGGCACCGTGATGGGCGTCGTGCAGGTGACGGTGCAACAAGCCGCCGGGCCGCGCCGGCTCGGCGAGGCCGCCGCCTCGGTGCAGTTCTCGCGCTCGATCGGCGCCGGCTTCGGCACCGCCATCGTCGCGACCGTGCTGTTCGCGGTGCTGTCGCTGAGGAATCCCGAGGCGGCGCGGGCCTTCGCCACGATGGTGCAACACGCGGCGGGGCCCGGCCCGGCGCTCACGCCCGAGCAGCGCGCGGCGATCCAGGGCGACATCGCGGAAGCGTTCCGCGCCGCCTTCCTGACCATCGCGGCGTTCACGGCGGCAGGGTTCTTCCTGGCGCTGACCAACCCGCTCAGGAAGATCTAACCTATATAGCCGTCACGGCGACCGCGGGAACGGATTCGTGCTGAAGTTGCCAGGCTGGCTCAACTCGAAGCGCTGGGCGTCGACCGGCCGCGGGTAGCTGTAGTCCTGGCGCGGCAGGATCGGATAGGCCGTCACCGAGATTTTCTGCTGGCTCAGGATGTTCGCGTGCTGGCGCAGCGAGGACGCCATGGCGGGATTGACGCATTGGCCGCTCGCGGTGCGGCCCTCGGGGCACACCCGCTGCGCGGCGGCCGGCGCGGCAAGCGCCGCCAGCAGCGCGACGCTCAGGAGGCTCGTGGTGAGATTTTTCGACATATCGCCCTCGCTCAATAGGTCACGGTCAGGCCGCCCAGCAGCAGCCATGATTCGCCCGACATGTCGGGGATGCCGCTGCCCGGGAAGCCCGGCACATCGGGATGCACGTCCTCGTGCGTCCACATGTGCTCGACACGCGCGTTGAAACTGACGTTGCTCTTCCACGCATAGGCCGCCGCGCCGCCCAGCGACCATCGGGTCTTGGCGGGCACGAATGCACCGGCCGTCGGATCCCACGAATTGTGGTTGCGGTCGAGGAAGCTTGCGACCGGTCCCAGCGACAAGCCGTTGTCCATCCTGTACGTGGTGTTGACGTTGATGCGGACGACGTCGCTGTTCGAGTTGAACGCCTCGGGGATCAGGAACGCCCCGGTGGCATCGACGACGTCGTTGCTGTTCGTGTGCATCCAATAACCGTTCACGCTGCTCGACCAGCGGTCGGTCCACGCATAGGCGGCGCTGCCGGCAAGCGTCGTACGCGGCCCGGTGCGATATTGGATCAGCCCGTTGACGCTGGAAACACCGTCCCACGCGTAGGAAAGCGAGCCCTGGCTGGAAAACGCGCCGTGCGCATAGGCGAGAGCTGTGGTGACGGTCGATTCGTTGCCGTTCTTGATCCGGTCGGTCGCGGTGATCAGGCCGGTGAACGGGTCGGCCGCCTCCTTGTCGAAGGTCCCGCGCTCGGTGTAGCCCGCCGAGAATGTCGCCATCAGCTCGGCCGTGATCGGGACGTTGACGCCCAGCGTCGGCCCGACGTTCAAACCCTCTCCGTAGGTCTGCAGATCGACAAGATCGGGATCCATGCGGGCGAAGCGTGCGTTGCCGTACAGCGCCGAGCTTCCGGTCGGGAGATTGAAATTGATCGTCGCGAAGGGCTGGACGCCGTTGATGGCGAGATAGGTCGCGGTCGCCGACAGCTGGGTATCGGTCGCGGTCGAGACCGATCCGCGATTGCCCGCGGTCGTCTGGCTTGCCCACACGAAACCGCCGCGCAAGGTGCTGTCGATCTTCCAATCCGGCGACGGGTTCCCGCTGATCTGCAGAGCCATCGGCGAGTAAACCTGAGTTCCGTGGCCGTTGCCGGAAAGCGGCGCCACGTCGGTCGGGAACCCGCGCGTATTGCTCCAGGTGAAGTAGCGAACTTCGCTGTTATAGGTAACTGTCCATGCCTTGTCGGCTGATTGGACAACCGCCTTCGTCGGCATGGGTAGATCGGCCGAATATGCCGCACTTGCTCCAGCCACGACGGCGCCAAGCGCCAGATATCGCCCCAACATCTAAGCCCCAACTCCCCTCGACGCCTCTAACTCGACCGCTTTTTCCGAAGCCTGATCGGCATCCGCCGATTCGCGCCGTCGAATAGAAACTTCTCCTTTGAATGAAGAACGCACATGCACAGCCCTTGCACGCATGTCCTCCGACTTGTGAGCGGTATAGTTTCAAACGGGCATAGTTGTCGCCATCCCATAAAGTGTGGATGCCTGATCCGATTTTTTGTGCTCTGTTGAAAAACAGCGACGGAAGCGCTGCGCCTTCGAATTTCACGCAGCGTAAAAGGGGATGGAACTCAACAAGCGATGAAAGCGCATTGTTCCGGCGCTGCCGAGCACGTTGGCGTTCGAAGCGCAAAGCCGGGCCAGACGGAACCGGCGGGAACATGGAAAGACCGCGAGCGCGGCTGCGGCTTCGCCGAACCGAGCAGCACGATCGACGGAATTCCGGGTTCGAACAGCAAAGCAGACATCGCGATCACGCGCAGCCGCGCGGACGGTCCGCCGTGACCGAGTTGAAGCCCGCGCGTCTCAGCCCGGATCTGATCGCCGACATCTACAGCGCGGCGATCGGCGACGATGCACTGGGCGCACTGGCGAACCTGGTCGCGTCGTTGACCGCCACCGAGCGGGTGAGCCTGTCGATCATCGATGGCGGACAGGTGCTCGAGGCCGCCGAGATCGCGCCCGCCCGGGCGGTCTGCACAAGCGAAGACGGCGCGCACCGCGCGCGCACGATCCGCCTGGCGCCCGGCGTCGTCGCGGACATTGCGCTGAATTGGCCCGCCGGGAAGCCTCCGGACGAACAGGCACTGCTGCTGCTGCAGCGGATCACGCCGCATATCAGGCGCGCCCTGCAGCTGCGGCTGCGCAATCGACCGCGCGCCATCGCGCCCGACCGGCCGCTCTCGGCGCTGGACGCGCTCGCGTTCGGCGCCATCATCTGCAACAAGGTCGGCGCGGTCGAATACGCCAACGCGGCAGCCGAGCGGCTCGCCAGCCGCGAGGTCGGCATCGTGCTGCGATCCGGTGGCAGCCAGGTCGGCGCCTTCCTGCCCGAGGAGGGAGCGAAGCTCGCCGCGGTCATCCGCGAAGCCGCCGCCGGCGAGGCCGGCGGGATCCGACTCTCCGGCCGGCGGCAGACGGCGTTGCTTCTGCTCGCCAGCGCACTGCCGCACGAACCCAACCGCGCGCTGCTGACGATGGACCAGGAGATGGCGCCACCCTCGTTCTCGGCCACGACGCTGTCGGCGCTGTTCCGGCTCAGTCCCGCGCAGGCCTCGCTCGCGATGGCACTCTACGAGGGGAAGGGCTTCGAGGAGATCGCCCAGGAACGCGGCGTTAAGGTTTCGACGCTACGCACGCATTTCGCCGAGGTGCTCACGCGGACCGGCGCGAAAGGATTGCGCGATCTCGTCCGCCTGCTCGGTTCCCTGCCGCCGTTGCGCTGAGGCGCGATGCAAACAAAAACGAGAACACGCATCGCAGCGCGACCGCTGATCGTCACCGCGCCGGAAAATCTGTACGGAACCGCACGAATTTTTTGCCCCATCCTCAGTTTTTAGGATGTTGGCGACGCGCCCTATCGGTGAAGTTGCGCCTCAGAGGTAAGCCGCGACCGTGGTCGCGACAGCTTGCCTATTACTGCAACGATTTTGTGGGAAACCCGATGAAAAGCCGTCTTCTGCTTTCCGTTTCGACCGCCGCGCTGCTCGCTCTCGCGGCGCCGGGCCATGCGCAGACCTACGACCAGACGCTCGATCAGGTCGCCAACAGCTACGGCATGAACCGCAGCGACCTCTCGTCGGCAACGCAGACGCTGGTGCGCCAGACGATGGACGCCGCCACCGCCTACAATCAGGCCGGCAATGCCGCGGATGACGCCAACAAGAAGGTCAACGACCTGACGACCAGCGTCAGCCAGCTCAACGCGCGCGCGAACCAGGACACGGCCGCCATCCAGGATGCAAATACCAAGCTGAACCAGGCCTTGGCGCAACAGAAGGCAGACCAACAACGCTTCAGCAATGCAGGGGCGCTGCAGCAGGCGCTCACGGATGCGATCGCGAAACAGAAGACCGCCGACTATTGGGCCAACAAGGCGACGCAATCCTTCAACGATACCGCGAACCTGCCGCCGACCGACCCGCGGCGCAAGCAAGCGGTCGACGGCTACAACAACGCGATCACGCTTCAGGGTCAGGCGCATGCGGCGGCCGAGAAGGCGGCCGACGAGGTCAAGTCGCACGGGCTCGCGACGCTGCAGGCGGACACGGCGGCAGTGAATGCGGCACGCGCGGCCGCCACCCAGGCGGTGCAGACGTCGACCCAGTCGCGCAATGCGGCGAGCACCGCCGCGGCGAATCTCGCCAGCGCCAGAACGGCGCAGACGGCGGCTCAGGCGGCCAAGGACAAGGCGTTCACCACCAATGCGGCGGCGCTCACCAACATGCTCGCCGCGGCGAAGAAGGACGAGGACGCGAAGCTGGCGCGGCAGGTGACGGCTCCGCCGGCCACCAACCGCATCAACCCGGGAGCAGCCCCGGGCCTCGCCAACCAGGCGCACGCGCCCGCACTGGCAACGCCGGGCCCGATTGCGGCCCCCGTCATCAGTTCGAACAACGCCGGCATCATCAACACGGACAATGCGAGCCTTGCCGCAACGAAGAAGGCGCCGATCGTTTCCAACGATGGAGGCTCGGTGATCTCGCACGACGGCGGCACGATCATCAACCAGAACAACGCCGGCCTCATCAATCACGACGGCGCGAGCGTCGTTGGGCACAACGCCAGCGCGGTGGTTGGCCCCGGCGGCGCATCGGTGGTCGGCCCAGGTGGCGCATCGGTGGTCAGCGACGCCGGCAGCGCGCTGATTTCGAACAGACCCGCCAACGCGGGTCTCATCAATCAGGACGGCGCGGGCTTGATCTCGAACAAGACCTCCGGCCTGCTCACTGAGAACGGCAGCGGGCTGATCTCGAACAAGACCACGGGCCTCCTCAGCGACAACGGCATCGGGCTGATTTCGAACAAGGCCGCGAGCATCGTCACCGACCAGGGCGCGGGCTTCGCTCACGTCATGGCCGCGGGGCTGGCCGCCCCGACGAACCCGAGCGCCATCTTCAAGCAGGACTCGGTCATCACCGCCAATGCGAACATCACGTTTCCGGCCGACCAGCTGAAGACCGCGCTCGACCGTCTCAGCAAAGACGAGCAAGCGACGATCCGGACGACTTCGGCCGCGACCGGGCCGCTCAGCCCTGCCGACGAGGTCAAAGTGAAGGCCATCTGGGCCAAGGTCGCGAACCAGATGGACCCGGGCACGGTCGCGCAGTTCACGAAACAGGCCGACACCTTCGCGGCCGCCGATGCGGCGCACCGGGCGAACCAGAACGCCGTCGCCGCCGTCGTGGTCCAGCACACGCTGCAGAACGCGAACGACCCGGCGGTGGCCGCGGCGGCGAACAAGATCGCGGCGCAGCAGCCGCTTACGCCCGACGAGGTCAAGCGCGTCAACACGGCGGTGAGCACCGCCGTCGCCGCGCTGCCGGTCGACCAGAAGCAAAAGCAGACCCTCACCCAGGGCACGACGGCGCACGTCGCGAATCTTGCGACGCCCACCCTCGCCGACACGCAAAGGCAGGCGCTGGCGTTGATGCAGCGGAACCTGGAGGAGGCGCAGCGGAAGGGTGACAAGGTCTCGGTCGCGGCGCTCAACCAGAGCATCCAGGCGCTGCAAAAGATGATGCAGCCGCCTCCGCCGCCGACGGTTCGCGCGGCCGTTCAGCCGAGCGTTCCAGCGACGAGCGCGCCGACGCCGCCCGCCGCCGTTGCGCACGCTCCGGCGGCCGCCCCGGCGACGAACACGCCGACGCAGGCGAATCTGAAAACGTCAGCGCCGCCTAAGCCGCCCGAGCAGAAGGCGGCCGCTCCGGAGAAGCACGCGCCGAGGACCGCTACGCTCGAGCACCATGCGCCCAAGATGGGCATCCCGGAGGAGCACATGCGGCGAGGTCTCATCCGCGAGCCGCACGGCCATGCGAACGAGCACCCCCATACGAACGTGACGGCGCACGGCAATCACCCGCACCCGCTCGACCGGCATGCGAACGTGAGAACGCCCACCCACCCGGTCAACCGGCCGGCACCAAAGGCGCCGACGCTTGCGGCCGCGCCGCCCAAGCCGAAACTGCCGCAGGTGGGCGCACCGCCGCCGACCAGGCACTGAAGAGCGGCGACGGCTCGACGAACGGCGAAAGCGAAGACCCCGGCCGGAGGCCGGGGTCCCGCTCACTACGCGCCCTTACTCCCCCGCAAACTTTTTGCGCATGATCTTTTCCGAAAACCGGTATCCATCCCGGATCAAGTCCGGGACAGGCCTTTTCGCGATCATGCTCTAGAACCGCCACACCAGCTCGGTGCGCACCGTCTGCACAAAGGGATGCGTCTGCTCCGCGAAGGCCGTCGGGCCTACGAGGCCGCACAGCGCCGCGGAGGTGCAGATGACCGTGTCGAGCCGGGTGCCGTAATCGGCAAAACGATACTCGTTCTTCCAGAACAGGCCGGGCAGCCAGCCGAGCGCGTATTCGGTGCCGGCGCCGATGAACCAGCCCGAATAGGTGCGGGCGGGAAGCTGCAGACCGGTCGGGGTGCCGACGCTGCCGAAGAGATTGCTGACGTAGTTCACGTCGCCGAACGAAGCCTGGGTGTAGCCGCCGTCGACGAAGGCCAGGAACCTCGGCGTGACGATCCAGCCGAACCGGGCGCCTACCGCCCACGCGTGGCGCAGGTGCTCTTCCCCGCTCTGCAGGCCGATGTTGATGTTGCCGCCGGTGTGGTGGTTGCCCTTCATCTGCGACAGATCGTAGTCCGCGAACGCGCCGACGAGCCAATTGCCGCCGATCGGAGCGGCGAACTGATAGTCGCAGCCGAGCTGCACGGTCTCGAGCCAGCCGCGGCCGCCCTGGGAGACGCCGTCGACGAAGTCGGTCCCGGGCGGAATCCCGAAAAAAGTCTGGGTCGTGAAAAGCGCGAGCTCCTCGTTGTACATGCCGTAGCCGGCGCCGACGCCCGCATAGCAGCCGGTCCAGCTGTGGGCCGGCGCCGCTGGCGGCGGCGCCTTGTACGGAAGCGGCGGCGCATCGGCGCCGCTCGCGGCGCCCATCGATAATGTCAGCCCAGCGGCTACCGCCGCCAAGACAAGCGTTCGCATTGCATCGCCCCGTTGTTGAATGTCAGTCGGAGTTCGACAATCGACTGCGCAACAGATGTGACAGGAGAAACGCGGCCCGGCGCCGGCGTTGACTGACGCTCGAATCAGCCGGCGGCGCGATGGCCAAGCGAGCGCAATAACGCGGTAATCATGGTTAACGGCGCGTTAATGTGGCCGCGCGGCGCGGCTCGCTACGTCGGCGCGCTTTCGCGCGCGGGCGCGGTGCCGAGCAGCTCGCGGATCTTGCGCACCAGCTCGGCGGCGGTGACCGGCTTCTGCAGCATATGGATGCCGGGGTCGAGCCGGCCCTGATGCACGATGGCGTTGCGGGAGTAGCCGGTCATGAACAGCACCTTCAGGTCCGGCCGATCGGCCTGGAGCTTGTCGGCGAGCTGACGCCCGTTCATGCCGGGCAGGATCACGTCGGTGAGCAGAAGGTCGAAGTGCCGGCCCGCCGCCACCGCAAGCGCGCGCGTCGCGTCGGGCGCCTCGACCACCATGAAATTGAGCCGGCTCAGCGCCTCGACGATATAGCTGCGCACCGAGTCGTCGTCCTCGACCACCAGGATGCGCTCGCCGCGCCCGACCTCGGCGGCTTCCGGCTTGCCGTTGTCCGCCCGGTTCTCGGTCGCGACGTCGCCGATGAGGCGCGGCAGATAGACCTTGATGGTCGTCCCCTCGCCGACCTCGCTGTAGATCTTCACATGGCCGCCCGACTGCTTGACGAAGCCGTAGACCTGGCTCAGCCCGAGCCCGGTCCCCTGCCCGGACGGCTTGGTGGTGAAGAACGGCTCGAATGCCTTCTCGGCGGTCTCGCCCGGCATGCCCGTGCCTGAATCCGTCACCGAGATGAGCACGTACTGCCCCGGGCGGACGTCCGGGTCGGCGCGACAGTAGACGTCGTCGAGGTAGGTGTTGCCGGTCTCGAGCGTGAGCTTGCCGCCGTCCGGCATGGCGTCGCGGGCATTGACGGCGAGATTGATCAGCGCGGTCTCGAGCTGCGACTGGTCGGCCGAGACCGCCCACAGCCCGGCGGCGCCGACGACCTCGAGCGAGATGTTCTCGCCGAGCGTGCGGCTGAGAAACGACGACAGATCGTTGAGCAGCCGGTTCACGTCGAGCGGACGCGGTTCGAGCGGATGCAGGCGCGCGAAGGCGAGCAGCCGCTGGGTGAGCGTGGCGGCGCGCTTCGCCCCGTCCATGGCGTTGCGGCTCGCCCGCTCGAGCCGCGCCTTGGCGCCGTCGAGGCCGCTCTCGACCGCCCGCTGGATGATCTCGAGATTGCCGATGATGACCATGAGCAGGTTGTTGAAGTCGTGCGCGACGCCGCCGGTCAGGCGGCCGATCGAGTCGAGCCGCTGGGACTGGCGCATGATCGCCTCCGCCTCCTCGCGGCGGTCCTGCTCGGCGTGAAGCCGGCGCGTGCGCTGAAGCACGACGAGCAGCGCGCCGAAGAGAAAGAGCGTCGCCGGAATCCCGAAGATGAGGTGGAGCGCCATGCCGGCGATCCACTCGTGGCGCACCTGCGCGGCCTCGACGCCGGCATTGAGGTACAGCGGCAGCCCGGCCACTTTGCGATAGGCGAAGCGACGGACCTGGCCGTCGGTGCGCGCCCTGCCGCCGTAGAAGCCGCCGTCGGGATGTGCCGCCGTGGCGAGGTGAAAGCTGCTCGTCGCCTCGAGCCGGGCGAGCTCGGGCCGCGGCGGAAAGCGCGCCAGCATGGTGCCGTCCTCGCGCACCAGCGAGAACGTCAGGCCGGGCGCATTGGCGAGGTGGGAATAGAACCGGCTGAAATCGCCCGGCAGGAGCGACATCTCGATCACCCCGACGAACCGGCCGGTGGCGTCGCGGCGCGCCTTGTTGAAGGTGAAGTAGGGCTGCCCGCCGGAGACCGACGAATGGATACCGCCGATATAGAGGGCGCCCGGGGGACCATCGCGCGGGACGACGAAATAGTCCTGGTCGCCGTAGTCGAGCTTGGTGAGCGCCGGCGTCTCGCGTGTCATCACCTGCGGATGGCCGTTCGGCCCGAAGATCCAGATCGACTGCACTTCCGGCAGCGAAGCCTGGATTCGCCTGATCTCGCGGTGCAGCTGCGGCTCGTCGGCCGCGATCTCGGCTTCCGACCTGTCGGCCAGCAGCTTCTCGATCGCGTCGAGTGCGAGATGCATCGACTGGAAGACCTTGAGGACGTGCTCCTGCATCACGTCGAGCGAGCGCTGCAGCCGCTCGTCGGCGAGCGCCTGGGTGGCGCGGTAGTTCTGCCAGCTCGCGAAGGTGAACAGGAGGAGCGGCAGCACGAGGGCTGCGGCCGCCAGCATCTGCAGCAGCCGGATGGTCGTCGCGCGCGCGTGCGCGTCCCGTGGGCGCTGGTCAGACGGGCCTTCCGACGCGGCTTCCGGCATGCGCGATCAGGTTCCCCCGCATGGCGCGAAAAGGTTGCTCGAATGGCAATCTATCGCGCGGCGCGCGCCGGCAAAAGAGGACGCAGCTCCGGCCCGCCGCGTGCGGAACCACCGCGCTGTTGGTAATCTTGCCCGTATTCTGGCCGGCCCGCGGAGGAGGATCGCCCATGAAGCTCATCCGGTTCGACCGGCCGGGGCCGCCTGCCGTCATGCAGTGCTTCGACGTGCCGCGGCCGGAACCCGAGCCGGGCGAGGTGCTGATCCGCGCGCACGCGATCGGCGTCGGCATGCCGGACGTGATGATCCGCGCCGGCGTCTATCCGTGGATGCCACCGCTGCCGGCGACGCCCGGCACCGAGCTTGCGGGGACGATCGAGAAGGTCGGCGCCGGGGTCACGACGCGCCACGTGGGGCAGCGTGTCTACACCACGGCGCGCGAGCGGCCGCAGCGCGGCGGCCACTATGCCGAATACGTCGCGGCGCCCGTCGACGCGACCTTCGTGCTGCCGGACGGCGTCGACCTCGACGCCGCGGCGGCGCTCGCCAACTACCAGGTCGCGTATCACATCTTCTCCGACGCGGTGCGGCCGCGGCCGCGCGAGATCGTTCTCATCTACGCAGCCGCGGGCGGCATGGGCAACGCGCTGATCGATCTCGCACGCGCCGCCGACCTCGTCGTGATCGGCGTGGTGGGCGGCCGCGACAAGGCGCAGGTCGCGCGCGAGCTCGGCGCCGACCATGTGATCGACCGCAAGGCCGAGGACGTCGGCGAGCGCATTGCGGCGATCACCGGCGGCCGCGGCGTCGACATCGTCATCGACCCGGTCGGCGGGCCGAGCATTCCGGGCAATATCGCGCTGCTCGCCCCGTGCGGCACGCTCGTCGTCTATGGCGGGCTCGGTGGCAAGGCCGAGCTCGACCTGATGCCGACCCTGCGCGCGAGCAGGAACTCGCCGGCGGTGCGCCAGTTCTCGATCCACACCTGGGATCAACTCGTGGAGGAGCGCCGCGCCGGACTGCGCGCGGTCGTCGCGATGCTCGCGGCCGGCCAGATCAAGCCGCGCATCCATGCACGCCTGCCGCTCGCCGAGGCCGCGCGGGCGCACGAGATGCTCGAGAGCGGCGCCGTGATGGGCAAGCTGCTGCTGAAGCCGTGACGCCGACGTGGCGGAGCGGTAATCTTGCCGCCGTTCTGGATCACGGAGCGATCGATGACGCGCACGCTG
>Ga0126371_10002994_pt1 | contig 14693 bp, 9 predicted proteins | sample PanSoiMetaPlot_4_FD_110145 | JGI IMG/M metagenome (GOLD analysis project Ga0126371, IMG submission 110145) | Tropical forest soil microbial communities from Panama - MetaG Plot_4 | ecosystem: Environmental > Terrestrial > Soil > Tropical forest > Bulk soil | place: Panama | collected 2016-02-17 | reverse complement strand
GCCAGAACACCCGTGACCGGCTCCGCCGGAGGGGCGACGTCGCAAAATGCTAGCGCAAAACTGGAACATTGCGATCAGACTCTGGGGACGGTTGCCGTTATCGAAGACCAGACGGCGCCCTGGTACTATCGGCTGACCCGCGAGTACAAGCTGACATCGACGGTCCCGCTGATCCGATTGCTCATACAGCAGTCGAACTGCTTCGTCGTGGTCGAGCGTGGGCGCGCATTTGGCGCGATGCAAACGGAGCGTGCTCTGAATCAATCAGGCGAATTACGCCAGGGAAGCAATTTTGGGCAAGGACAGATCGTTGCAGCGGACTATTCACTTAATCCAATGATCACGTTTAGCCAGAGGGACACTAAGGGTTTGGGCGGCGCGCTCCATGTGGTTCCCTATGCGGGGTTGCTTGGCGCGGTTGCCGGAGGCGTGAGGACAAGCGAGGCTTCGACAACGCTTACCATGGTCGATAACCGCTCAGGGGTGCAATTGGCCGCCGCCGAAGGAGCCGCGTCCAATACAGATTTCGCCGCATGGAACGGTTGGTTCGGAACTAGCGCCGCCGGAGGCCTAGGAGGGTATACGAATACTCCTGAAGGCAAGGTGCTCGCCGGCGCGTTTGCTGACGCCTATAACCGCCTTGTCATCGCCGTGCGGAGCTACAAAGCCCAGGAGGTCAAGGGTGGACTCGGAACTGGTGGAGCGTTGGGGGTGCAAGGTGGCACGACTCCCGCATCGCAGGCACTCGATCCGGCACCGGCAACCAAACCCGCTGCGAAACCAGCGTCACAGACCGCGCCCAAGAAGCAGTAGTTTTCAGGCTTCGTAATAGGTTTGTATGGCGAAGCCCGGCTGGCTAGATCCAGCCGGGCTTTGTTTTTGGTTGGAGGGACTTCCCTTGCGAGGTTAGAGGTTACGTGGGAACGTGGAACCTAAAAGGGCCTGTTCGAGACACCTCACTGGCGTAACCGCAACAAACGGATATCGAGTCTAACTTTACGGCAAGCCGCGGCACGCGAATGGGAGCGTTGGACGGGCGCCCGCGCTTCGCAGGCGCCCCTTTTCCACGAAAACAGCCGGGTTACAAATTAGAACTCATCGCCGCCAGGTGGCATCGGCGGCATCTCTTTCTTTTTCTCCGGCTTCTCTGCGATCACCGCCTCGGTGGTGATGAGCAAGCCCGCTACGGATGCGGCGTTGTGCAGGGCAGTGCGTACCACCTTCGTGGGATCCACGATTCTGCTTTTGACCAGGTCTTCGAACTCCTCTGTGGCGGCGTTGAAAACATCTGCCGCTTTGCCATTTTTTACTTTGTCCAGCACCACGGATCCGTCCGAGCCAGCATTGGTGGCAATCCAGCGGAGCGGCTCCTCCAGGGCTTTTTGAACGATGCGAACTCCCGCCTTTTCGTCATCAGAAACGCGGATATTTGCAAGGGGAGCCGCGGCGCGAATGAGAGCGACCCGCCGCCTGGAACGATACCTTCTTCCACCGCCGCACGGGTGGCATGGAGCGCTTTTTTAACGGTCAAGGGGTTTTTCGTGCCGAAGTTCTGCCAGCCCACAACGCAAAGAAAATCTTGCTGGAAAATCAAACTGTTAGTTCATCCTACATGGCAAGCCGCCACTCCCCTGAGACCAACGTTGGAAGTTGACCTGCCGGGAGTTGCCAAGGAGGGTCTCGGCGCGCGTGTCGAGAATAATCTTTTGACCATCCGCGGCCAAGCGGCCCACATCGAGCCTGGCGATCGGGTTTACCGGGAATAACGGATGGTGAATTTCTTCCGCCAGTCTGAATTGAGTAATATTCTGTCAAGATCGTCGGTTAGAAACCGAGCGACGATTCTACCGAGCCGCCTACAGCTCTGATAGCGAGAATCGCGAAATAAAGGATGGCCAACGTTAACAGCGGGAAGGTCAAAGGGATTGCCGAAAATTCACATAAGATCTTCCCCTTTGGATCTATAACTGACTTGCTTCTTGGCTCCAGGGCGAGAATTCCTCCAAGCCAAGCTGGTCCAAAGTTGCTTTGAACGGGCGCCCGGTTCGTTCGTGGCGGCCCGAGAGACGGTAGTATTCAAAGATCAAATCCGGCAGCCACTTCGCTATTGTGAATCCTTGATACTTGCCGTCCGGGATCGGCTCAAGAAATCTTGGACCGACATCCTTCCAATCGAAATCGGCGATCCACCCGCGCTGGGTGCCGAATAGGCTCTGCAAAATCATGCTGCGGTGGCCGGCTTGAAGTGCTTCATCCATGCTGAAGTTCCACCCGGTGATAGCATTGAATGCGTCGATGATGCTGTTCAAGCCATCCGGCTTCTGGTTCATCTGCGCAAACCAACAGCCGCCGAAAATGCCGGTGAACTGGCGATACTGCTCTGAGAGCACATGTGACCAGGCCCAGCCATCCGGGTTGTCCATGCTGAGCGGGCCCCAAGTTTCCCGATAGCGTAGGTCCGGAGGTGGCTTTGTCGAGCCGCCACCCTGCGGCTTCATGCCGCCGCTGGCGACTAGCTCTCGCAGCATCTGCCCCAACAGGGGGCGCCATTCGTGCATTGCCGGTGTTCCACCTTTCGTATGCACGGCCCACTTCGGCGCATCGCCGCCGATAGCCTCCGCGAGCTGTTTTGGTCCCTCGGCCAGTAAATTCCCAAGCCACCCTTCGCGTCGCGCCGCCATGTCTAAAAGCTTCTCGACGGTTTCGACATTGCCCCATTCGAGTTTCAAGCCGTTGGTTTTCTCCGGCCCGAGAAGTCCCTTTTCCCACGCTTCGAAGGCGACGCCGGCACCGCAGGAAAAATGGCTGCATTCGATGCCAAGATCGTTGATCTTCTCCGCCAGATACAAAACCGCGTTGCCCTTGATGCCGAGATTGAAGAAAGTATCGAGCCACTCGCCGCCCGCGTTGAAGTGAACCACGGTTCCTTTGAATTCACCCGCGAGCTTCGCATCCCAGGGACAGAGCCGGGCGCACTGGAAGCATGGCCGGAGCACTACGTCGTTTTCACCGAAACCCTGGATGTGCGCGGGCGATAGGTCGGTGCTGCGCCAATTTAAATTGTTCAACACACCCCAGGCTTCCCCGTGGCCGTACTTGGTTTTCTTCTTTTTGACATCGTGCTGAGCCAGCGTGTTACGCCAGCGCCAGCCGGCATCGACCAAGGCGGCTTTGTCGCGGAAGGTTGGACGGGTAGTGCCATGGACGACGATCGCTTTGAGTTTTTTCGAACCCAAAACAGCTCCACCGCTGTGGGCGGCGAAATGATTGTAGTCGTTAGCTAGCATAGCGGCGCGGTTCAGATTTTCTCCAGCGGGTCCGATGCAAAGTACTTTAGCGTCTCGATGACCCAGCGATTCACGCAGACGGTCTTCGGTATCGCGAGTGCCTAAGCCCCAAAACTTTGCGGCATCACGGAGCTCGGGCTTGCCTTCGTTGATATAGAGACAAACGGGCTTCGGCGCCGCACCGTTGAGGATGATTCCGTCATAACCCGCCGCCTTGAGATAGGTTGGCCAGTAGCCGCTCGTAGCTCCCCGCCCAAGGGTGGTATTCGTGAGTGGACTTAGATAGACGGCGGTCATTTTGGTCCCGCCGGGGGTGAATCCGTTGCCGGTGAGCGGTCCGGTCATCATAACGACGACGTTTTCCGGACCGAAGGGTTTCGCATCGAGCGGTAACTCTTTCAGCAGAATGTAAGAAGCCAACGCTTGGCCGCCAATGAATTTTTTCAAGACCGGTTCTTCCGGCAAATTTTCATCGCGCATCGCACCAGTGGCGAGATCGACGCGCAAAATCTTGCCCATGTAGCCGCCCGGAAGCGGAGTGATACGTTGCCTGGGAAAGAGAGCCATATTCAGGTTACTCTGACTGGCCCCAGCGGCTCTTTCTGTGGGACCCCGCTGGTCTTGGGTCTGGAGTCTCGGGTCTCGGCTTAACTCAAGACACTGGACGCGAGACTCGAAACTTTATTTTGCGCCGAATATCGCCCGCATTTCTTCGCCCGCCGCGGCGTATTCTTTGGCCAAGCGGGGATCACTCGCCTGCAACCTTATTTGCCGCAGGGAAAACACTTTTGGATCAATCTCGCGATGTCCCGGAATTCGCCCTTGATCGCGCAGCATTTTCTGCCCTTCGGGAGACAAGATAAAACTCATTAGCAACTTGCCGGCGTTTGGATGTGGAGCGAACTTCGCCAGCGCAATGGGATGAATGTAGGTAATCACCGGTTCATCAAACACATATTGCACGGGGCCGCCCTGGGCTTTAGTGCGCGCCACAATATGCGCGTAGGTATTCGAAACAACTTGGAATTCGCCGGCGGCAAGAAGCTGGGCCGTAATATTGTGGCCATCACGGAGCCCGGGCTGCTGCGCCGCGAGGCCCTTGAGAAAATTTATCGCCTTTTCTTTGCCCATGCGGCGTTTCAGGTTTACGTACCACTCGGGATCTTGGAGATTGACGCCAATTTTGCCGCGCCATTTTGGGGCGAGCAAGTCTTCATACTTTTTTGGAGCTTCGCCAGGACGGACCAGTTGGGTGTTATAGGCCATGGTGTTGAGAAGGGAATGAACGTTGACCCAGTGACCTTCGGGATCTTTAAACCCTTCGTCGTAGGCGGCGGCCTCGGCTGAAACAAACTTCTGGGTCAGCCCGGATTCCTTCAAAAGCTCGAGCTGAAAACCGGCGGAGGTAAAGACATCCACTGCATAGCGCGCCGCCTTGGCCTCGGTCAGGGCTCGTTGTAGCACCCTTTCGCTAGTGCCCCGATAGAAAGATGGCTTAATGAATGGATATTTTTTTCTGAATGCATCGATGAGGGTGACGATCTGCTCATTGTTGAGCGAGCTGTAGAGCACAACCTCGTTCTCGGCCTTTGCGGATTCTTCTAGGGTTGCGGCTTTCGCGCTTGATAAGAAGAATGCCAAGAAAACAAAAAAGAGGAACACCAAGAATCGAAGCATCGCGCGCACAGCTCCACTCATGCGTGGCCGACGAACAGGTCCTCCATGGACAGTTCGCGCTTCATCAAGCCTTGTTCTATTTGATAACGGTTGAGGGCCCGCATGCTGCGCTTTTCATTTTCGCCCCAGACGTAAGCGTAGGGGTCTTCGCCCAGCACCTCGCGCTCTTTGGCATAGCCGGCGATTTCATCGGCGTCCATATAGGAGGCCGCAGCCGCTTTCGCTTCCCTAAAGGCCCGCGTCAATTTGGCTGGGAAGTCAGGATAACGCTCTACAATCTCCCGTCGCAGAGCAACAACGTGCATAATGGGGTTGATGCCGGTCTGCTTCGTGTAACGAATGATTTCCTCGCTATTTTCAAACAGCGGCTTCACGCCGGGGTACTTAGCCATCATCGGTGGCGTGGTTCCACCGCCAAATAGCCCTAGGTAGCCTGAGTCGCCTGGGACGACGGCCCCATGGAGTGAACCTTCGCTCAGCATCTTGGAAAGCTGCAGTTTCTCTTCTCCGAAGGGCGGCGGTGGATCGATGCGTTCGACTTTGACCGGCAGCTCATGCCCGATAAAAACTTCTCTGCCCGAGACGAACCATTGCATGTCCGTGGTCTTTATATCGTAGGCGTCGAGTAGGTAACCCCGGGCCCAGACCACCGCCGTAGCGCCGTAGCGGAAACAGCCGAACTTTTTCCCTTTCAGTTCGGAGGGATGCTTTAGTTTGCCTTGGCAGTGATAGATGTTTCTCTGGCGCGGCCCGCGCTCGAAGAAAACCGGGATGGCCAGCAACTCTTGTCCTTTTTCCACAGCGCGCAGCAGGCTCGCCGCGGAACACTCGCCCACGTCCCACTGGCCATGGAGAAATTTGTAATGGCGTTCGCCGGACGAGACAAACTCAGGATCGATGTCGAGCTCGTAGCCTTCGACGCCGATCTTGCCGTCGATCATCGCGCGACAGCGAGGATGGTCGGGCAGGCCGAGGGTGATGCGGGGTTTGCTCGTCATAGAAATTCCTTTCTAGTTCACATCGTTCCAACCGTTCCAGTCGTTCCAATGGTTTCTAGACACTTGGAACCTTTGAAACCCTGAAACATTTGGAACCATTAGGTCTATCGCGCGCCGGGAAAGACTTCCCGGTAGCGGTTGCCGATGGCTTGATATTTCTTTCCGATATCTAGAATGTCCGGCACACGCACGTCTTGACCTTCGAGGAGCTGAGTCTCTGAGGATTTAACTTTGGCATGCGCCGGCATGCGATTTGTCGTCACGATGATCTTTTGTCCTTCTTCCGAGAGCAGGTAATCCATAAACAGCGCTCCGGCATGAGGGTGGGGTGCGTTGGCGCTCAAGAATACCAGGCTCGGGCTCAGAAAAAATGGTGGCATGGACGCGAATGACAGAGGCGCGCCTTGTTTGTTTAGCGTCAACACAGAATTCAAATTGGTTTCCACCGCCATGTCGAACTCGCCAGCAGCCACTAATTGGGTCATGAGACGCCGCCCCCGCTGGTGAGAAAGATTTTGCTCATTCAGTCGCTTCATAAAGCGCAGTCCGGCTTCCTCCCCCATATATTGGAGAATGGTTCCAAACCAGACATAGGACTGGCTGTCCATTGTTAATTTGCCTTTCCAACGGGGTTTCAAGAGGTCTTCCAACACTCGGGGAGCTTCTTCCTTTTTCACTTGACGCGTATTGTATGCCGTCGCCATGACGTTGGTCATATAGGCGGTCCACAGGCCTTCTTTGTCCTTGAAACCCTCGCGATAAAATTCCTGTTCAGGAGAGCGGTAACGCGCGGCAACCTTCTTTTCGATCAAGGCCAACACACCCAATTGGCCGCTCAGAACCACATCGGACAAAGGTTTTCCCACGCGGCTCTCCGAATCGATTCGCGTAATAATCGAGGCGCCGGAGAAGTGTACGCTGTTGGCTCTCACGCCGGGGTAGCGCTTCATGAAAGCATCGATGAGCGGTTTCATCGCCGCGACATCCATATTGGCATAAACAACCGCTTCACCCTCGCTTTTGGCCCCTTCGAGCAAGCGCTGTTGTCGCTCCTGGGGAGATACTTTTTCTAGAACGGCCAGTTTGGATTCGACGGTTTGCGCGGGAAGCTCTGTCGAGGCAAAGAAAAGTTTTGCAAGCGCCGCCAGCGCGATGAACCGGAGACGGCTGGCGAAAAAATTCCCATTTCGAAATTCGAATTTCGAAATTGCCTTCCTTCGGGCTAATCGCTTCCTAGTCATCCGATGGTTCATACGCATGTCAGAGATAGCGCCGCCGGCGGAAATATTTTTGCTTCTAGGTGCATATTCAACTGGCCGGTTTCGCTCGATAAATTCATGCATGGTCAGGCGGCCTTTGTCAAAGTGGTTACACCAGATTTGCTTGTCGGAGAGATCCACGCTTCGACCATACCGTAAGCGAAAGCAAGTATGCGTGACAGAAGTAGGTCAACAGTGAAGTCCAGCGTGCGGGATATTCCTTTCGCTTTAGCCCCGCGTTCGGAAACCGATTGGCTCTATTTACCCAGAAATTGAACGGCCGATGGATTGAAACCCACATAACTGACTCAAGGTCAATGATGGATCCGCGGGGCAACGTTCACCGCGATACAAGAGACCCTGAGCGCTTCCTCTCCTCTCACTGCTCCTAAATCCTAACGTTGTCAATTCTTGGCGAAATCCGTGACAGAAAATGAAAGCGCTGTCGCTGCTTGATTTTTCGGCTTGCTTCACGAGGGTCACGGTTTGTCGGACAGTGTCAATCTTTGTGACGGAATTGTCTCGACGTTGTTCAGGCTTAGGTAGATAAAACGAGAAGTTGCGCTGGTAAAGCCGTGGCATCGTGCTTGCTTTGAAGGTTGCCGGGGGAGTTTAACTATGGAAAAACAACTCGAAAATATTCGTCTGCTTACGCTCTCTGAAGCAGCAAGGCTCCTACAGGTTTCTACCCGAACCCTGCAAAGAATGATTCGCCAGAGGCAGCTTCCGGCGTTCAAGGTCGGTGGTCAATGGCGTATGCGCGAAAGCCAGTTAGGCGAGTGGCTGGATCAAAAGGAAAAATCTGCCCGGCAGGAATAAGCCGCTCACCGAAGCCGCATGAAACTGGAGCCCAGTCCAACAGAAGTTCTAGCGAATAGCCTTCTGGGCAAAGACGAAGATCACGGTCGCCAGGGAGGATGCCAGCACGTTAACTGGATCGAGGGGCTCCACCAACTTAGTCGCACTAGCGCCGGAGCTCCCGAGCCGAATTCGGTTGTAGATAAATTGCTGGAAGCCGCCGGATCCGTTGCTAATGTCCGTTCGATCACCTGCCGGCTGCGCAATCCCATAACCGGGGATCTCGATCCCGTTGCCTGCAAAAATTTGGACGAAGCGGAATGGAAGTCCACGATTGCCAAAGGCGCCGTGGGTTTAAGTAAGGCCGCAGTTGAGAACGGCGCACCGGTTATGATTCTTAATATTCAACACCATGCCGACGCCCGCGACCGAGCGTTGTTACGAAAATACGGATTGGTTTCCTACCTGGGTATCCCGTGCGTCATTGGCGGCCAGGTCATGGGCCTGATCGGTTACTACTCTAAAAACGCTCAAGGATTCCGTAGTGACGAGATTCAATACCTGACCGCGCTGACTAACCTAGCTACTGTTGCGCTTCACGACGCTCAGTTGCGCAAGGAGAATGCCGAACAAGCGGCCCAACTACGAAAAGCGAATCTGACGGCACTGAAATCCGAAAAAGCAAAATCCGAGTTTTTAGGGGTGATGTCCCACGAGTTTAGAACGCCGCTCAATCTGATCATGGGCTATGCAGGGATGATGCAAGAAGGAATGCTGGGTGAACTGAATGACGAACAACGGGGCAGCTTGGACCGTATCATCCGCTGCTCGGACGATCTCCTGGCGATGGTGATGAGTATCCTGGAGGCGAGCATGATTGAGGCCGGGGCTGTCAGAGTCGAAAATCAGGATTTTGACCCGCGGGACTTGCTAGAGGATCTTAAGTCAAGGACTGCGGTGCCGGAGGGAAAAGAGATCGATGTGGTTTGGAACTGGCCGGCGGCCCTGCCGCGTCTAAAAACCGACCGCGAGAAGTTGACGCAAGCACTGGAATACCTAATCGATAATGCGCTTAAGTTTTGTCATCGGGGACGGGTGGTAGTTGCGGCGGAGGCGACGCCAGATCGGTCAACAGTAAAGTTCGCCGTCGCCGACACAGGCGTCGGTATTGCGCCCGAAGCCCTCCCTTTTGTGTTTGAAAAATTTCGCCAATCGGACAGCTCAACGACCCGTTCTCACGGCGGCGTCGGATTGGGTTTGTACATCGCCAAAAAATTCACTGAGCTTCTCGGTGGGAAACTGAGCGTTCGCAGTGAGCTTGGGATAGGGACCACATTCACCGTCGCATTGCCGGCGGGCGACTAAGCTCGCGGCAGGATCGTGGCAGCTCGGCTTGGAGTCATAGGGTGAAGAAAACTTCCCTTGATAAGTACGCCGTGACTGGAGAGGGCACGTTCCGGACTCGTCGATTTCTGTTGATCCCCGTTGTGATCACGATGATCCCGGTCATCGCCCTCATTTTGTACAATGTGGACCAGGAACGTTATATTCGAATGTCCGCTATTCGAGACGATGCCCAGCGAATTGTCCAACTCGCAGCCGTCCGCCACAATCGCCTGGTCGATTCGACGCGCCAGCTTCTCACGCTGCTGTCGGAGGTACCCGATGTCAGGAACAGTGAGCCCTCATCCTGCCGGCGCATCCTAAAGCGATTGCTTGATCGCTACGGATACTACACCAACCTCGGTGTGATTCGGCCTGATGGCATTGTCTCCTGCAGCGCCTTGGAATTTCCCGGATCGATCAATCTATCTGATCGGCCGTATTTTCGCGGGGCATTGGAAAGAAAGGCTTTCGCCACCGGAGACTATCAAATTGGCAGAATTAGCCGCAAGGCAAGCATCGACTTTGTCTTGCCGGTAGTTAACGAGCGCGGGACCGTGGTGGCGATGCTTTTCGCCGGGCTGGATCTAAGCTGGTTGGTTACACTGGCAGCGGACATTGAGCTTCCCAAAAACGCAACACTCTGGGTCTTCGATAACCAAGCAACCATTTTGGCGACATTCCCGGAGACCGAACAATGGTTAGGCCTAAAACTCCCTGAGCCGCTGATCTTCAAGACAGTCCAAACGCGGGGTCGGGGAGTTGATGAATTTATGGGGCTCGATGGCGTCAGGCGTCTCTATGCCTTCACTACCCTTGGCACGGGCGCTGAGGGAACAACCTATATTCTGGCCGGCCTTCCCAAAGAGTTGGCCAATCCCTCGGTCGAGCAAGGCTTGATGGGAAACCTTTTCTGGCTTGGTATTGCAGCGTTACTGGCCATCGCGATCGCATGGGTGGTGGGCAAGAATTTCATCGTCAAATATGTCGAGGAGCGGGCGCGCGCCGATGAGGCGCATCTGCGATTGGCGGCTATCGTAGAATTCTGCGACGACGCGATCATCGGGAAAACACTTGACGGGAACATTACGGCCTGGAACGCGGGCGCGGAAGCGATCTACGGCTACACGGCGGAGGAAGTCCTGGGTCGTTCCATTACTATCTTGAATCCACCTGACCGCCCCAATGAAATTCCCGGTGTTCTCGACATTATCAAGCAAGGAAAGGGCCTCAATCGCTACGAAACCGAACGCATCCGGAAAGACGGCCGCCGACTCTGTGTTTCCGCGTCCGTGTCGCCCATCAAAGACCACCAAGGAAATATTATCGGCGCGTCCACCATCGCACGTGATATTACGGCTGCGAAGAAGGCGGAAGAAAAACTGCTCGCCCATGCGAGCCAAATGGAGACTCTCTACACCGTCGCTCAGGAAGTCGGTGGGACACTCGCCTTAGACGAAGTTTTGGAGCGTGCGCTAAATCGGATGATCTCAGCGAGTGGTTTTGAGCTGGCGTTTATCCACTTCACCGGGGCAGAATCCGAGCGCAAGGTTCACGGCGCGGGCGGTCGGTCGCCGGGAGATGCGCTACAGATTTTACGTCGCATCGGTCAGGGATTCGAACAAAAGATTATGGAGTGCAAGGAGCCTTGGTTTGTTGAGAATGCCGAAGTCGTTGCCGGACTTGAAACGGTTTACAGCGTTGGGGGAATGAGAGGAGTAGCGGTGCTCCCCGTGTCAGGGAACAAGCGCTCCCGGGGCACGCTTACGCTGATGAGCCCGCGAGTTCACAGCTTCCTTCCTGAGGAGTCCCAGTTTCTTCAAGCTTTGGCGCAACAGATCGGATTGGCGATCGAAAACGCCAGTCTCTTTAGCGCGACGGCGCGCGCGAACGAAAATCTTCAAGAGGAAATTGAGGTGCGCAAGGACGCGGAGAAGGCCTTGGCGGATTTTACCGCGATGGTCGTTCATGACCTGCGCTCGCCGCTTTCCAACATTGTCTCCATTATCGAGTCGCTGCGCAACGAGCTGTTCGGCACGGTCAACGAGCAGCAATCCCAATGGTTGCGCAAAATGCACACCAATTGTATTGCGCTCATCGATCATATCAGTAATTTTTTGGATCTTTCCAAAATTGACGCCGGCCACGTCGAGTTGGAGAAAAAACCGGTGGTTTTAACGGCGCTGATTTACGAGAATTTAGTGGAGCATTCCATACAAGCCGACAAGCGCAACATCCGTCTCAACATGGAAGTCGAGAAAGACCTGCCGGTCCTTTCTCTGGATCCGCGGCGTCTCAATCAAGTCTTGGGAAATCTACTTAGCAATGCGCTAAAATTCACTCCCGAAGGCGGTCAAGTGGAAGTCGGTGCCAGTGCCGTCGATGCAAACGACGTGGTCGTTTGGGTCAAGGACACGGGAGTCGGCATGTGCGAAGAAGAAGCCGGGCAAATTTTCGAAATGTATAGACAGGTTTCCAGTGGGCGGAACTCGACCCATTTAGGAACGGGTTTGGGGCTGGCGATCTGTAAGAAAATTGTCGAGGCCCACGGCGGACGTATCTGGGTCAACAGCGAGGAAAACAAAGGGACCATCTTTTCTTTTACGTTGCCAATAAACGTCCAAAATCATTTCGAGTTTTCTCAACCCGCATCACCGAGCGCATAATCCCAGCGAAAAATTCTTCGTTGTGCGGAGCCCAAAAGGCTAGACTATTGCTTGGGCACTTTACTTAGACCGGCATGATACCGTGCTTTTTTCGTGGGCGATCTTCTCTTTTTTCGCGCAATATTTCCAACGAGTCGATCAGTCTCTTGCGGGTCTCTGCGGGGCGTATGGCCGCCTGGGCGAATTGTTTTGAAAGTGCTTCGAAGGGACCGCTGAAGCGCTCGGCAAACTCCGCAAGCTTTTCCAGACGGGTCTTGTCAGGGTCCGCCGACTGCTCGATCTCACGTCTATAAAGCACATTAATAGCGCCGCCGCCGCCCATCACCGCGAGCTCTATGCCGGGCCAGACAAATAGTTGGTCCGCGCCCATTTCGCGGGTACACATCGCCTGTTTGGCGCCACCATATCCTTTTCTGAGGATAACCGTGATTTTAGGGACGGTGGCCTCGGCATAGGCGTAGAGCATCTTGGCGCCGTGGCGGATAATGCCTTTCTGTTCCTGCTGTTTTCCGGGGAAGAAACCGGGAACATCCATCAACGTGACGACGGGAATATTAAAGGCATCGCAAAAACGAATGAAGCGAGCCGCTTTGTCCGACGCGTCGATGTCAAGACTGCCGCCGAGAAACATCGGCTGGTTGGCGACCCAACCCACCGGGTGGCCGTCCAGGCGGCCGAGACCGATGACGAGGTTGCGGGCAAACTTTGGCTTGAGTTCGAGAAAGTCGCCATCGTCGACGATCGCTTTGATCACCGGAAGAATATTGTAGGCCTTGCGCATCTCCTCGGGAACCATGGTAACAAGCGCATCCAACGAGCGATGACGGCTATCGCTCGTCTCTCGGCGCGGCGGCGCCGATTCGAAGTTCGACGGTAAGAATCCAACTAGTCGCCGGATCAGAGCGAGGCACTCCTCGTCATTTTTGGTTACGAAATCGGTGACCCCCGAAACTTCTGAATGGATTTTGCTGCCGCCCAATTCTTCCATGGTGACTTGCTCGCCCAAAACTTCTTTGATCACGGCAGGACCGGTGATGAACATCTGACTCGACTTTTCCACCATGATGATGAAGTCCGTCAGCGCCGGCGAGTAGGAACCTACGCCGATGCAAGGACCCATGATCGCGGAGATTTGCGGGACGCAGCCCGACGTAATGCTGTTTTCAAAGAATATCTTCCCGATGGCGGTGGTCACCGACAGTCCTTCTTGGATCCTCGCTCCGGCCGAGTCCCATAGACCGATGACGGGCACCCCTAATTTGCGCGCTGTTTGCAGGACATAAGCGATCTTTTCAGCGTGGGCACTGCCAACGCTTCCTGCCAGGATGGAGCGATCTTGAGCGAAAACATAGACGGGACGGCCATCAATCTTGCCAAAGCCGGTGACCACGCCATCCGAGGGGACTTTTTTGTCGGCCATGCCGAAGTCCGTGCATTGGGTCTCTGCTAGCATGAATTCTTCGACGAAAGTTTGGGCATCCAGTAGCTTGTCAACCCGCTCACGGGCGCCCAGCTTGCCCTCGGATTTCATTTTGGCAGCGGCCTTGGGGTCCGCTTGTAAAGCGGACTTTTCCAAGCTCGCAAGTTTTCTTTCTAATTCTTCTCGTGATTTTGCCATGATACCGGCTACCCCCCGGTGATTCCCATTCCTTTCAAGACGGAGAGCATGACAGCCGCTGCAATGACGGAGCCGATCTGGCCGCCAGCGTTGGCGCTCATGGCGTGCATCAATAGATAGCTTTTCTTGTTGTATTTCTGACCTTCTACCTGTACGACTCGGGCCGACATCGGAAAAGCCGAAATTCCCGCAGCTCCGATGAGCGGGTTGATCCTGCCGCCGGTCAGGAGCGACATTACCTTGCCAAACAGAACGCCAACGGCAGTGTCGAGGCAGATGGCGATGAGGCCAAGCGCCAAAACCAAAAGCGTTTCACCGCGCAGAAATTGGTCGGCTTGCATAGTTCCGCCGATGGCAAGGCCGAGCAGCAGCGTGACGATATTTGCGATCTCGTTCTCCGAGGCGCTCTTGAGCCGATCGACGACACCGCTTTCCCGCAAGAGGTTGCCCAGCATTACCGTACCGATCAATGCTGCTCCCAGTGGCGCCAGGATGGACGCTACGATGGTGACGACAACAGGAAAAATTATCTTCGTGGTTTTCGACACTGGCTGTTTCACCACTCCCATGACGATCTTTCGTTCTTTGTCGGTGGTCAAAATGCGCATGATCGGCGGCTGAATCAGCGGCACCAGCGACATGTAGGAATAAGCCGCGACGGAAACGGCGCCGAGAAGATGCGGGGCAAATTTCGAGCTGACATAAATCGCCGTCGGGCCGTCGCAAGCGCCGATGATGGCGACAGCCACAGCGTCGAGTTTATCGAAGCCGAGTGCTAAGGCAAGAAGCAGGGTCAGGAAAATGCCGAACTGACCGGCAGCCCCGAGGAGGATAATTTTCGGATTCTCCAAGAGCGGCTGAAAGTCGGTCATGGCGCCGATACCGACAAATATCAGCAGCGGGAATATTTCCGTGAGCACTCCATTGTCGTAGAAGAACCGAAGAAAACCGTGTTCATCCATCATCCCAGCCAGCGGTATGTTGACCAAGATGGCGCCGAAGCCGAT
>Ga0126371_10002992_pt1 | contig 14698 bp, 19 predicted proteins | sample PanSoiMetaPlot_4_FD_110145 | JGI IMG/M metagenome (GOLD analysis project Ga0126371, IMG submission 110145) | Tropical forest soil microbial communities from Panama - MetaG Plot_4 | ecosystem: Environmental > Terrestrial > Soil > Tropical forest > Bulk soil | place: Panama | collected 2016-02-17 | reverse complement strand
ATGCAAATGAGTCCGGGACCATACCAGCGGCGCAGACGATCTACTTTGACCTTAAGCAGTTTCGCGTCGTTCCATTCGCGCACCTCCGCCACGCGGTCGTACAAGAAGGGAGCGTTTTCGACGATTCGCGCGCGCAGCTCCTCTAGACCTTTGACCTGCATTTCCGTTGCGGATCCTTTAGGGACCACAATCCCGCATTGCCAGTACTCACCACGGTCAAGCGTGACGAGAGCCTTGCCACGGTTGGCATGAAGGACAAAGTTGGGATCATCAGGATGTTTGGAGAGCCGGATCCACAGCACGTCAATATGGACACCGAGTTCGTCGACCATCAAGCCGGCACGCTCGCGCAGGACCGAACTCCGGCCGTCGGCGGCCACGACCAAGTCCGCCCGGATTTCGACCGGGCCATCGGCTGCAACTCCCCGAATACCCGCGACTCGGCCTTCCTCCTCAATTAATGATGTGACTTCTGTTTGCATTCTCAAATGAAAGGTAGGAAAGCGGCTTCCTTGTAGCAAGGAAGTTGAGGAAATTCCACTGCGGCATAAGCGCCATGAACTTGCAATGCGTTCGAAGATGCGTCATATCGTTCAACACGATTTCGTCGCCGCCAATCCTGGCGCGCACTCTTGTAAGGCGTTGATGCGGCAGCCTGAGCAGGTCCTCCAGCACGCCCAACTCGTGCATCAATTCAAGCGTCGAGGGATGAACCGTGTCGCCGCGGAAGTCGTGCAGGAAATCGGCGTGTTTCTCCAGAATCTGGACCTCGATGCCGGCTCGCGCCAGTAAATACCCCAGCACCATTCCGGCTGGTCCGCCGCCCACAATGCAGCAGGTTTTCCGCAAGTATGATTCCGTCAACTCGTCTCCTCTCTTTTCTGTAGTTAACCGGAGGAGAGACCGGCATCTCAAACCTCTCAGCCATTTCAGTGGACCGCAACGCGGACATGCCGTTGTGTCTGTGTCTGCACATCTGGGTCAAATCTTGCTCAATTTTGTTGACATGCATCCAATTGACTGGTACTGGCCGACCAAAACATGGTGCGTTCAATGATGAAGAAGGCACAAGCGCGGGTTATAAATAGAATCGGGATGGGCACGAGTTGCGTGTACGGAGTGGATCTACGCAACATGTTCGAGAGGACGAGATCTGCAGGTGAGGCGGCGCCGATGTTGCTGGGCCTCAAAGGCTAAATCCGGACCGGCAAAGTTAGATCGTATCTATTGTAAAAGCGAAGCAAGCTCGATTCGCGGATTTCTATTGCGGCAGCTGTTCAGACGGATCGCTGGACCACCTTTCCAGCTGATACTCTCTCGGGCTGGTTCCACACATACGACGAAACACTCGCGCAAAGTGCTGCTGAGTTTTGAACCCGCAAGCGACGGCGACATCTAGAATACGCACCCGGGGCGTGCACAACATCTCTTTCCCACGTTCGATTCTGTTGCGCAATACGAATTGGTGCGGCGTCTCGCCCGTCGACTTGCGAAACATCCTCGCAAAATGAGGCGGGCTCATGTCCACCGATTGCGCCATTTCGACGAGGGTCAACTCGTCTTCCATGTTCGCATGCACCAGTTCCGTAATCGTCCGCAAACGCGCGGGACCGAGTCCACCTCGAAAAGGCTGCACTGAAAGGCTGCGACCGCCATACGCATCGATCAGGGCGGCGGCAGCCGCCTGTTCCACGGAATCCAGAAACAGCCGTCCACTTGGGAATCCCGCAATTCTCTCCGCATTCACCGCGGCGATCAGCGCAGCCAGTCGCGCGTCCACCATTTTGCACCGGTGGCCTTCAACCAAGGTCCCTATTCCATCGGAGGCGGCCACCAGGGCAGCATCGGAAATGCGGAAGAGCAGACGCTCCTGGTCACCTGCTCCAACCCATCGTTCCGTATGACGAGGGAAAAATCCTATTTCGCCAGCTTGAAAGGTTACCCGCCGCATGGCGGCACGCCGCGGTCCCACCTCAATGGCGCCGTGCCGCAGCATCATTGCGAGAACATACTCGTCCTGCACCTGCATATACGGGTCTTTGACTGACCCCAGTACATCCACCGCTACTCTCATTACTTCGTATCACCCCTCTTTCCTGGATTGGATGCTTTGATCGTCATGAATAATTCAGCAAAATTCGGCCCAAGGGCGCCCATTTAGGCACAAGGCGATATTCAGGATCTGGTGTTCTGACGGAGTTGGTAACGAATCTTGTATTTGAGGAGACTTCGATGAGCAGTGCAGCCCAAAAACAACAGTCACTTGTGCCTAACGGTCAAGCATCAATCCGCAGAGCCCCGTCAATCAAACATCAGCCCAGATCGAAACGCTTTTACTTTGACGTTGGCATCGGGTCGGTATGTTTGTCGGGTGCAGATACGGGAGGGGCATATTGCCTCCTGGAGGTAAGTGCCGCGCCCGGAATAAGCGTGCCTCGCCATAAGCATACGCGTGAAGATGAGGCGTACTTTGTCCTTGCCGGAGAGCTCGAGGTCACCGTCGGGGACACGGTCTTCGTTCTTCACGCCGGCGATACTCTCATGGCCCCACGCGACATCCCCCACGAGCTACGAAATTCCGGCACCCGCGAGAATCATTTTCTACTCCTATTTTCACCTTCCGGGTTCGAGGAGTTCGTCATGGCGACGGCCATTCCTGCACCCGACAACGCGGCTGCGCCAACCGAACCGCAACTTCAAGGCGAGGCCCTTGCGATCGCGATCCAGAACGTCCATCGGCTCGCATCCGACTATGGGATTCTCTTCGGCTGATGGTGTCGATGACGGTGAGCCAATGCTTGTGATCGGAATGTTGTTATCGATGCTATTTCAGTGGACCATTGCGGCGACAAATGATCAACCGTCTGTGCGGTCGGAGACCCTGCTGCGCAGTAGCGCGTCTTGGGACGGCCAGCCTTACGAGTCTTACCCGTCGGGCCGGCCGGAGCTGACCATATTGCGAATCAGTCTTCTACCGCACACTCAACTCGAATGGCACAGTCATCCGATGCCAAGCGCTGCCTACATCGTCGCCGGAGAACTGACGCTTGAGAGAAAGAAAGATGGCAAGAAGCAACGTTTTACGGCCGGGCAGGCGGTCTCTGAGACAGTCGACACGTTCCATAGGGGAGTGGCGGGAAGTCAACCAGTTGTACTGATTGTCTTTTACGCCGGGAGCCCAGGCATGCCTCTCAGTGGGCATCGCTGCTGTTAGACCAACTCTTGGAGGGGCAGACGAATCGTCGTCTATTGAACTTCAGGTCTGAGTTACTGAATCATCTCACCAAAAGGAGTGGACATGTGGCCCGATAATCGTATTCTCGATCTTTTTGGCATTGAGGTACCAATCATTCAAGCACCGATGGCGGGATCGGTGCTATCGGACATGGTCGTCGCTGTCTCCGAGGCTGGCGGACTCGGTTCGCTACCTTGTGCACGATTGAGCCTGGAACAGGCGCGCAAGGAACTTGAAACCATCCGCCGAAAGACAGCGCGCCCGATCAATACGAACTTTTTCTGTCACCAGCCGCCACGGGACGACCCGGCTCGCGAAGTGGGCTGGAGACGCCGTTTGGAAGCCTATTACATTGAACTGGGGCTCGATAGCAAGACTGGCGTTCCGAGCTCCAGCCGCGCACCCTTCGACAACAAAATGTGTGATCTCGTCATGGAGTTTCATCCGGAGGTCGTCAGCTTCCACTTCGGTCTTCCGGACAAGAACCTGCTGGCGCGAGTTCGGAGGGCAGGGGCGAAAATCATTTCCTCGGCAACTTGTGTCGACGAGGCCCGCTGGCTTGAGGATCAAGGGTGCGACTCAATTGTCGCCCAGGGTTATGAGGCAGGTGGGCATCGGGGCATGTTTCTCACCGAGGATGTCGCTACGCAGGTCGGCACGATGGCGCTGGTGCCACAGATTGTTGACGCGGTGAAGGTGCCAGTGATCGCTGCCGGAGGCATCGCGGATGCACGCGGTATCGCGGCCGCCTTTGCACTTGGCGCCTCGGCGGTACAGATCGGCACGGCCTACTTGCTCTGCGCGGAGGCCCAGATCAGCCGAATCTACCGTCAGGCATTGAAAGGCGTGAAGGACAATGAGACTGCGGTCACCAACGTATTCACGGGCCGTGCAGCGCGAGGAATCGTGAATCGCCTTATCCGCGAGGTGGGGCCAATCTCCGACGTCACTCCGGATTTTCCGATCGCAGCTGCGGCTTTAGCACCGCTTCGCACAAAGTCAGAGACTGCTGGATCGCCTGAGTTCACTCCGTTGTGGTCAGGCCAGGCCGCTCGTCTGAGTCGCGAACTCCCCGCAGCAGAGCTGACTAGACGACTAGCCGAAGAAGCTCAAATTGCGCTAAATCATGGCGTCCATGGACTGTCACGTGCGCTCGCGCAAGCGGAGGCACTGGGGCGGAAGTAGTGGAATCACCTCTGGTTGTGCCCCGCTGGAAGTCTTAGAGACCCCCAGTCAGACTACCCTTTCCCTGCCGAGACGTCCGGCTGCCATATCAGATTCCCGTGCATGCATGCTCAATACTATTGATATCAATATACTCAGTCGTTGGGGTATGCTGTGCCAGAGGTCTATACACTCTCTATGAGTTCACCACCGTCAGATCCAGTTCACGTTTGGCTTGTGATGAACAAAGCGGTTCAAGCCATTCAGAGGTATGCGCTCAGCGGGATCTTACAATCAGGGTTGGGTGACTCCGATTTCAGAGTGCTGGAAGTTCTCCTCCATAAGGGCCCTCTTCCTGTAAATACCATCGGCCCCAAGGTGAACCTCACCCCGGGCTCGATCAGTGTGGCTGTAGAGCGTCTCCATCGCAAAGGCTTGGTAAGCCGCGTCGAGAGCGCAGAGGATCGACGCATCCGCATGGTTGCTCTCACGCGGCAGGGCAAGAATCTGATTGTGGTTGTCTTTCGCAAACACGCGGCCGCAATTCGCAAGGTGTTCTCTGAAATTCCTGCGGACGCACAACGACAGCTTGAAAAGACCTTGAAACAGGCTGGTAGGCAAGCGGAGGCTCTCGGCTTGGCAGAAGAGCGGGAACGCTGAGTGGGGTTCTCAGATCTTCCATATCTAGGTGTGGGTTACTTTGAATCGTAACAGGTCGCAGCCATCGCTCGATCCAAGGCGATCGCCCGTAGCGGGTCAATATTATGTTTATGGGCCGCCAGATATTTCCCAACGGCCTTGGCCGTGTCGGCCTGACAGGCTGCGCCCGCACGAATCGGGGCGGTGTCCACCAATACTTCCACCAACTTCTTTTCAAGTTGATCGAGCTCGGGACGAATCACGGCATCCAGATTGATCGGCCGATGCGCAGGTGCGGTGCCTGCGCGATACTATTGTGCCAGGAGATAATACTGAACGATCTTATTAGCCTCGATTTGGGCTCTAAAGAAACGGGAAGCCCACGTGGGGTTCAACCCTCTTGACACGGCGTCCTTGACGGCAGCGTTAATCACCTCTGCCTCTCGGGCCGGGTCCTCGACCGGAGATCGAGTGTCCCATTTTGCAAGTGCGACCTCTCTTGCAAGCACCAATCTGCGCGCCGATGTTTCCACCAATGGCCTAAGCCTTTCGGTTGTGTCCTGTGCAAAGTCCTGGTTCATTCCGCCAATCGCGAACGCGACCAGAATTGCTACGTCCCTTTTAGGAATTCGCATTCTCCTCCACTTCGCCTTCCAGCGATTAATGTTAGCCACTTTTCGACGCACGCTCTCAATGGGGCTTCGCAGGAACCCGCTTTAGGATACAAGGGCAGTTCAACCGCAACCTCATCTGGAGTCAGAATCCGTACGCCGTACTCAGCGAATCGTTGCACCGTCTGCTTGAAATCGGCCTCTGAATAGGTGAGCGCCCCAGCGGGAAGGTCCAGATGTTGCCGGCGAGCCCATGCCGCGGAAAGACCCCTCCACACCTCCGGGGACGAACAGAGTTAGTACGCGAATGCGAGGCGAACCGATAATGAATCCGTGAGGCTTTAATCTCGAGAGAAAAATGCGCTCTCCCGTCGTCACCTTGAAAGCTTCCTCTCCCACATACATGTCGAACCCTCACTCCAGGACATAGAAGAGTTCGTCTTCACGCGAATGCACATGCGGGTGTGGTTCAGTCCCGGGTGCCAGAGTCGCTTCTACTAAGAAGAAGGCCCCATTGGTGTCTTCCGGCTGCGCGAGCTTCGTGGTCAAAATGCCCATGTACCACTTGGAAAGTTCAAGAGACCTGCCTCGTTTGAAGACCTTCAACTTCGACAATTTATCATTCGTATTGTTGGGGTTGGCGGCAGAGACCGCCTGGCGTCCGGTTGGGGCTTCTTGGAATGTCATTGGACTGCTCTCCTTTGCAGTGGCTCAACGCTCAATCGGCCTGTTCCGTGGAGCCATGTTTCTGTGATCTGGCTATGGGTGTCCGACTTCGCGATTCTCACACCCAAGTAAATAGCAAAGGCGGTAAGGAGTTGTGCCTGCGACTATGGCTCTGGGCCGAATCCTGCGGATTTGTCCACATGAGCGCGCATCATAAGCCCGACTCGGCGACACAAAGCTGCGTACGCATTGAGCCACTGGGTGTGCAGTGCGGATGAATTGGTTTTAAGGATGGGTTATGTGAACGTCCGGCGACCGCCACAGTCGGTCGAGGGAAGTAGGGGTAGCAGGCAAAGGGTCGGAAACGGTCTCTGAAGGGTAACTCGCCCCGTCGCGCAGAAACTCATTGCGAAATTCCGTAGGGCTGGCTCCGCAGACCCGGCGGAACACTCGCGCAAAATGCTGCTGCGTTTTGAAGCCGCATGCCACCGCGACGTCCAGGACACGCTCCTCGGCCGCGCGCAACAGTTCCTTTGCACGTTCGACCCTGTGACGCAGGACAAACTGATGCGGACTCTCACCCGTCGACTTGCGGAACATCTGCGAGAAGTGAGCCACGCTCAGCGCTACCGATTGGGCCATTTCCTCGAGAGTGAGCTCGTCTTCCATCCTGGCGTGCACCAACTCTTTAACCCGTCGTAGACGCGCAGGGCCCAGTCCGCCTCGATATGTTCGCAAAGAACGGTGCCGCACCGCATAGCGAGTGACCAACGTTACAGCAAGCGCTTGTTCGATGGAGTCGAGAAATAGCTGCCCGCTCGAAACACCGGCGGTCCTTTCCGCATTCACGGCAGCGATCAGCGCACTCAGTCGCGCGTCCACGAGCTTGCACTCCGGGCGCAGTTCTAACTCGCACTCTATCCCACCGGACGCAGCCATCAGCGCGGCTTGAGATATGCTGAGACTCAAGCGTACATAGTGGGCGGATCCAATCCATCGTTCCAAGTGACGAGGGAATAATCCGATTTCGCCCGCTGCGAACGTAACTTCTTCGATCGCCCAACGCTGTGGGCCCACCTTCATCGAGCCTGGCTGCAATGACATCTCGAGAACATGCTCTCGCTCCACGTGCAGATAAGGCTCTTCGACAGGTCCAAGGACATCGACTGCAATTTTCATCCTTAGTCTTGCTCCTTTCCAGACGGCTGAGTTTCACAGATCATCTGACCAGCACCAAAAGACACGAAACGTCGATTCCGATTCACTCCGCCCGCTGCAAGGGTGGCCGCTTCCATTTCCCGTCGAGCGCCTCGGGTTTGGGCCAAAAGAGGCGCAAGAACATCAGGAATGGTCCGTTTGGTGCGGTCAGCCAATTGGATTCCTTATCGTTGCCATGGGAATCGTGCTGGATGTACAACGTCATCCACCGTATAAACCGGATACATGGCTTCCTGCTTGGAGTTGCCGTAAATGAGGAGCGCAGCGGCGAGCATGCGATACATATAGTTGTTCTGCAAATACTGGCGTGTGCCGAGAATATCCCCGGCCGTCACTACCCTGCATCTACTTGCTTCTTCGCGTCAGCAAAAACCTGCCACGCATCGGCTATGCCGTCCTCGACGGCCTTCTTCATTTCTGGCGAAAGCTTACCCGCGTCGAAGGCCTTTCCTCCACCTATGTTGAGTTTGGCGAACCGAGCCATGAGTTCCTTCTCTGTGGGATTAGTGGGACAAAATTCCAAGATGAAATTCAGGACGCTGAAAAACTCCGGCCAGGTTCGCTCCTGGTCGCGGGTGAGCGGCTTGATGAAATCAATCGCCGGCGCGGTGGGAGGTGCGGGCCTTCCCAGGAATTGCGAAATGGGCTGAACTTTGTAACCAGTTTGGACCTTCTTTACGTTATCGAGGTCGCCGGGATTGAACAGCTGTGTGCGAAAACCGGCAAGGGCAAATTCCGTTTCGCAGCGAAACACTTCCTTGACGCCAGTCGGTTGTACGTCGTTCCATCCGGGACCAGTGATAAGGAAGCTGCCGCCTTCATTGCCTGTGGTGCGGCTGCCGATGTAGCCGAAGTGGAAGGTGTAAAGGTCAATCAGTTGAACGGAGAAATACCGGCTCCTCTCAATCGGCGGCACTGTGATTACTATCGGCTCGGCCCGAAGGTCCAGACCGAGCGTCGAGTAAGGCGTGTCGGAGTTCGGGATTTGGACGACGTTGTCATCGGGCGTGAAGACCCGGGGGATGTTCTGGATTTGGTTCCACGGCGCGTTGAATTCGGGATTGTTGCGGTCTACGAAGTAGGCGTATTGAATGCGGTAGCCCTCGACCATAGGGAAGCCGTAGATGTAGGCTTCCTTGGCGATGGCGTGGGCTTCGGCGAGCGACACGGTATCTCCCGTGGAAAGAAAAGGGCCAAAAGGGAGTTGTCGGGCGAGTAGCGCACCAAAGGGGCACAGAACCATCAGACATAAGGGAACCGCCATGGCAGAGAACCGCAGACTAAGGTTCATGGAGTCCATGTCGATATCCTTTCCTGTTTTTGATTTTCCGTTGGCGACGGCGGAATCCAACCCCGATCTGCTGCATTAGGGAAAGAAGATTGCCGACGCCCCAGTGATCGGTGATCTTGCCGTTTTGGACACGCATGACATCCACCGTCTCGAAGTGGATCTTGCGGTGCGTTGGCGCGATTCCAAGAAACGTACCTTCATGCGTGCCGTGGTAGGTTTTGTACGTCGTGACTCGATCACCGTCGGCAAGTTGCCAGTGGATCTCGGCACGAAAATCAGGGAATGCAGCCCGAAGATAGGTGTAGAGTTTCCGAACACCCGCCTTGTCCGGGGTTGTGCTCGGCTGCGGTGTATGGTCGATGAAATCATCCGCGAAGAGTTCCTCAAACACCTGGAAGTTCCCTTTGCTTTGGACCTCTTCGGTATTTCGGCCGACAACCGCTTTTGCCGCTTCTGATGGAGTGATGCTGTTCATTGCGCTGCCCTTCTCCAGGTCGTGGGACTGGCTGGACCGATCTACATTGATATAAAGTCTATTATCATCAATATATTTTGATGGGCGACGGTTGCCTCGGATTCAAAAATATCCTTCAATTCTGATCGGTCTTGGCCAGAACAATGGTTTGCACGAATGAGTGGGTCGCGGCCGGCTGACTCGCCAGACGCCGCTTGAGGCGCTCCTCCAGATGGTCCCCGAAGGCTCCAATCGCTTCGGCGTCTCCAGCACGTACGCAGGCCAGCGCGGATGCAAGAGAAGGCAAGAGGATCGAGCGCACGAAAAGTACGTGGCTGGTGATCAGAGCTTCCTTGTCTCCATCGCGCTGGTAGTCGATCCATGCGCCGTCTGGGAGCTCTGCCATCTCGCAAATGTCCAGGGTGAGCTGTTGGAATGTTCCGTTGGCTGCGAAGGGAGCCATGAGATCACGTTTCCGCCGAGGGTAAGCTCCGAGGACCATCCTTGCCCGTTCGTCGGCTGTGATGGCGCCGTCAGCGACCATTTCCTTGAGCACGGCATTGGTTTCGTCCACAACATGTGTGAACCCCGACGATCCATCATCGGCTAGTCCCGGAAGAACGACCACCAGGCGTCCTCCCAGCCGCAGTTCTTTTGCGCGTAAAGACAGAAAGGCTTCCCAATCCTTCGCGGCCTGGCGGTCGAATTCAGCGCGAACCTCGCCCGTGCTGTGAGCAGGAAAGAAGTGGCCCGGTATGAGCGCTGGAATGCAGCTGAGCCACTGCGCGGCATACGAGGACCATCCGAAGTGGACAGAGCCGGGCGGTAGGATGCTCTCATAAAACGATCTTCCGATTGCAGCCGGGAAAACGTTGGGCTCGTCGAGCATATATCGGTTGGCATCGGCAGTGAGAACGGCGAAGAGTGCGTTGAAGTCATTCGAGGGCTGGTCAATGTGAAACACAGAGATTGCCCGATTCGGACCGATGCGTCGTCGCAGACCGCGGATAGCCAACTGCATGGGGACCATCGAGTTCTTCGCTTGGGATGATCCATAATCCGCGATGACGATGGGCTGTCCTTTCACGCCGAGCTCTACGGCTTGAACAGCCTTGTCCAAAAGCGGCAGCGCGAGACCTGCACCGCCGGCCGGCAATTGTGAATGCTTGTTGTATGCGCCCTTGCCTTCCATGACGCCATGAGGTGGTCTGAGTGCGGTCGACATTGGATTCTCCTTTTCAGCCTGGATATAGCTCCAGCTGCGACGATGTGTCTGCTTCGCAACTTCAGGAAACCGTGTCCTGGAAACTGAGTTGTATCCAAACATGTGCCACCGGGCCGAATCTGTCGGAATTCTTCATTGGAACGTGAGCGGCGAATAGGGGAGGGGAGTAACTCCCCGCTAAGAGAGGCGCGCCTAGGCCATCGCGTAGAGCGCGGATGTGGGGATACATCCTCGGGCTTGCTGAACAGTTGGAGAACACCGATTGGGAATACGTCAAGAAACGAGCGTTGGCATCAGGGACAGGACATTGCCATTCTTTATGGCCTGCCTTTGCTGGGGACTCATCTCGGCACGGCCGAGGTCGTCCGCTCCCCTTTGCCAGAGGCACGTACGGATAATCGGTTCCAAACAGGATGCGTTGAGGATTTGCAAAGGCGCGAAGTGCTGCCATGGCGGCCGGATAGGCAGCATCGGCGGTGTCAAAATACACTCTGTCGAATTGCGCGGTGGCATCGTGAAGCAGCGCCCCCGGTTCCTTCCCCGGCCGCCCGAGCTTGTCGATTCGGTCCGCTACCGTTGGTAGGACTCCTCCTCCGTGAGAGAAAACAAAGCGGATTCTCGGCCACCGCTCAAACGCTCCACCGAACCACAGTCTCGCCACTGACCGCGCAGTGTCGAACGGCAATTCCACGTAGCTTGGCGGCACCCGTCCCAAAGTCGTACAACATGCCGCAATGGCAGGATCCACGAACACCACAGCTTCTCGCCGGTTCAACTCTTCCCAGACCGGCGCGAATGCCAGATCGCCGAGCCACAAATCTCCGTAACTCGTCATGACCGTGATTCATGAGCGTGCAACTCGTCAAGGGCATATTCGATCTCGCGCAGGCAACCTTCAGCATCTGCAAGCGGTGGGACCCCAACAAACAATCCAAACCGGTGGGACTGGCCGCGAACTACTTGAGCGCTGGAATCGTCCCATAAGCGCGCGAGCCTGCGTCCGTTGTCGACGTCAGGAAACCAAAGGTATGGCGAGGAAAACGACAAGACCGAGAGGTCTATCTCGTGTCGATCCATCTCTTCGATCGCACGCGCTGGGCTCCAATTCTCCACCTTAGTCATTGCAACGGGCGGAGGGCCTTCCTTGAGGTATCGGGGAGGGGTGAAATGATGGTGCACATCGATATGTTTGAGTTTGTTCCTGCCAACCAAGTCGGAGTGCCCGGATTGAGCAGCAGTCGACCTGGTTTCGCCGATCGCACTTAGCGACACAGCCCCCGCAGCGATGAGGAATTGGCGACGGGTCCAACCCTCAAGCTGTGCCAATTTGGATTTGGGCGCGCGCACACTGTCTGCATCACGACTCATTGGAGAAAACTTCATGGGTGACCTCATCTGTCTGCAACTAGCAGGATCGGGTGATTCACGTTTTCCCCCTTTACCAGCTTCAGGAAACCGCGTCCGGGAGACTGGGTTGTGTCCAAAACATGTGCTGCCGGGCCGAATCTTTCGGAGACCTTCATCGGGATGTAAGCGTCGAATCGGAGAATGGAGTAACTCTCCGCTATAGCAGCGAAGGGCCGTGTAGGAAAACACGGCCCCCCCTTTTGCAGCGTAACCTGCACTTGGGTTTGGTAATAGTCAGTCACGGGTCTTGGGAAGAACGATTACCTTTCCTTTCATGCCCAGGCCATCATGTAGAGCGCAGATGTAGGGATAGATTCCTGGCTTGCTGAACGTGACTCGGAAGCGAGTTACTCCCGACGGCGCCTGCGCTAGCCCGACGCGGTCCTGCGGAGCTGCCTGAAGAAAGCCCGAGTGCACACTGTCCGAGGGAGAATTGAGAACACCGTGACGTGCACCGTCGGGATCGACTGTTACGTTGGGAGACGGAGGAAGGAGATTCTGCGGTTCGGCCCCGAAGGTGACCGTGTGCGCAGTGGTCGAATCTTCGTCGGTCCATTCGACCGTGTCGCCGGCATGAACCGTGATATCCGGATCGCTGAAGCGCATCACCGAGAGCGTGTCCGAGCCGGCGCCAGTGGCGATAACCTCGCCGCCGCCGACAGTCACGCCGTTCTGCGAATGCCGGTGCTTCGGCTTCGTGGCGTTGTCATCAGCCACCAACGCTGTGGCCTCCTTCTGCGCCAAACGATCGTAGAACTCTTGATCGTGGGGCAGGGGTTGGGACGGATCGAGTACGTGCACAATACCCGTCATGTCCGAGTGGATCAAGCAAACCAGCTTGAAATTGCCAGCTACCGGGAAGGCGACTGTAAGCTGGGAACCTTTGAAAAGAACTGCGCTCGTGACGCAAGTCGAGCCGTCGAAGATCGCCGAGCCCGCGGAGAATCCTGGACAGCCCACGGTAAAGGAGGGTCGTATCTGGCCGTCGGTCAGGAAGGTGACGGTGTGCGGCTCGTCGGCCGTCACGGTCCATGTGATGGAGTCACCCGCATGAATCCAAATCTCGTTAGGCAGGAAGGCCAGGCCCTGCCTTCCGAGATCGTGACTCTGGGCTCCGACTGTGGCGTTCCACTGTGCTGACAGTAGCTGTGGAAGCAGCACAAGCCCCGCAATGAACATAAGGCGCAGCTTGCCAAAGCCATGGAACAGGCGCGGTTTGCGTTTTGATTGTGGAAAAAACTGATGCGAATCGTTGGTTATCATTCGGCTCCTTTCGTTGGTCCTAGGTACAACACGTTCAGGACATCACAGGAGAAGCGTTGCTTTGTGTCTGAAGATTGTGCTCTGGGTCCGTTCTTGAGGAATTCTGATTAAGGAGACGATGTTCAGAAGGCGGGCGTGCCCTTGAGCGTTGAGGCACCATCAAGTCGCTTTTTCAGGAATGCGTCTCCATTTTTGTATGTATCCTTATCAATTGTATTGACATCAATGTATATGACACGGTGCCAGCCATGTGCCGGCAAAGGAGACTTTTCAATTGAATAGGCTACTTAAGAATATTCCCGCAACTGAGGGCGCGCGTAAGCTAGCACCTGGAGAGGGACAACGCTTCGACATAGCAGGTGTCCATCTGACCTGGAAGGTCAAAGGTGAGGACAGCGGGTACGCCTTCTCTATATGCGAGCAGGATCTAGGGCCGGGAGAGGGTGTAGCCCTCCACAGTCATCCCTATGCAGAGGTCTTTTACATTTTGGAGGGAACCGTCGACTTCTGCCGTATTTTAGACGATAAGGAGGAGAGGATTCGCTGCGAGATGGGTTCGACCATGATCCTTCCGGCCAACTGTTTTCATGCCTTTGATAACAAAACAGGCAAACCCTGTCGCCTACTGGGCATTTCGACGCAACTGCATCAGGCCTTTTTTGATGCGGTGGAAAGAGCAGATGCAAGCGCGCCGTTTTCGGAGCTCCCTGCGTCAGAGCTCGTTGCAAGAGTAGCAGCAATCGGCGCCGAATATTGTATGAACTTCGCTCCGCCGGACGCCGATGCAGACGGCGTGAAGAGTTGAGGAAATGGGAATTTCCTGTCTCAGGGAGAACAGGTCGTTGCCTTGGTCTATCGGGAGGACCCTTTAAACGGTACCGTCGAGATCACTCCATCTCGCCCGCCTGAGTCGGAGGGAATATCAGGTCAGGGGGTGGTTATCACACCGACCTTGCAGGCGAAGACCACAGGACGCTTCCCAGTGAAAATCACCAAAGCGGCGATCGTTCACAATGATCACCAAACGAGCGCCGCCTCCGGGTGGAAGATTACCGTGTCGGCGCAGTGATCGCACTCAACTACAAACACACCGTAGGAACTCCTACTTGTCAACGTTCGAGGGTTATGATACCGATCGGCATTCGACTGATGCAGAAGCGGCAGCACACCTATCGACCGAAGTGAAGAACGTACCGGCGGGAAATTCGAATGCTGTGTCGGCGCCGGCAAATGGGTACTTCCCCGCTTTGATCGTCTGAAACCGGAGGCTCGCCACTCCCTGGCTACGCCCGGTTCGGCAACCGCGCTGCGGAAACTTTAACACGGTGATACGATCACCCGCACTCCATTCTTTGGGCGCAGCGTGAGCCACGCATCAGCGTCGGTCTTCGCCCCCGGTTCCAACCGGAATCGGAATCGAGATAGCATCACCGCAAGTCCAAGCACCAGTTCCGCCATTGCAAAGTGTTGAGCGATACAGCTTCGCATTCCTCCGCCAAACGGAATATAGCTGACCATTGATTGT
>Ga0126371_10002991_pt1 | contig 14712 bp, 8 predicted proteins | sample PanSoiMetaPlot_4_FD_110145 | JGI IMG/M metagenome (GOLD analysis project Ga0126371, IMG submission 110145) | Tropical forest soil microbial communities from Panama - MetaG Plot_4 | ecosystem: Environmental > Terrestrial > Soil > Tropical forest > Bulk soil | place: Panama | collected 2016-02-17 | reverse complement strand
TGAACTATATCAGCGCCTGATCGCGGCACTGATCATGTTCCGGCGTCATTGCCCGCGCACCCGCCTCCACTCGCTGCGCGAGCTGCGGCGCGTGTGCGGACGACAAGGGCGGTGGTGATTGGGGGCAGCTCAGCCTTGGCCGCGCAAGCCGGCGGCGAGCTCGCGATTGATGCTGACGAGCGAGGACAGAACGGAGACTTGCGGATTGGACGTGAGCGCGACCGTCTGGGACATGATGTACATGCCGAGATTGGCGACGTTCTGCCGGACCTGCAGCGGCAGCGGATTGTCCGAGCTCAGCGCCGAGGTGAGAAAGACGGTCCAGAGCTTGCGATTGTAGGTGAGCGCGCCGTCGAGGTCGGACTTGTTGTTGTCCCAGGAGTCGATCACGGCCTGCAGGCGGGCGGCAGCCTTGAGAAGCAGGTGCGCCTCCAGCTCACGCGGACTTGCGATCTCCTTCGCCACCGCCCGGTAAGCTTGTGTTCCCTGATGCATGCTGGAGCAGCTCCTCCTCGTACGCAATGAGCTTCTTTGCGTCTTTCAACGCCTTATAAAGCTCCCCCGTTAAGATATGATTATTGATGGTTTCTATGTAACGCCAAGTACTCGGCGCCGCCTGCACGATGTCGCGCATAAGCGCGAAGTATGTCTCGTGATGCGGGCATGCATTCTTGGTGAGGTACATGAGCTGGACGCACAGATAAATGCGCTTGGCCGGCGTATTGGCGGTGGCGGCCGTGAGGATGTCCTTCTCGCGCAGGATCGGCGTCTCCCCCTCGATGAGCAGCCGCGTGCGCTGGTCCGAATTGGTGACGACGCAATCGCCGATGATGACGCGTTCGCCGGGCTTGAGCTCGACTTTCAGGGCCATGGTCGCCTCCGGGTTGGTAATCCGCTCTATGGTCGACACGGCCGGTTAACCGGCCGTTAAGCCTGCGGAGGCTGCGTCCTCGCCCGGTCCCCGACCTGACGTTGCGTCAGCCGAACAGCTTGAGCACCGATTGATTCGCCTGCGAGGCGAGCGACAGCGCGGTGATCGAGAGCTGCTGGCGCGTCTGCAGGGCGAGCATGTTGGCGCCTTCCTGGTTGGTATCGGCAAGCGTCAGACCATCGGCGCCGGTCTGCAGCGTGTTGATCATGTTGTTGGTGAAGTCCTGCCGGTTCTGCACGATCGACAGATTGGAGCCGAAGTCCGAGGCCTGGCTCGCCACCTCGCCGAGCGCGGTGTGCAGGGCCTGCAGGCGGGTGTCGAGCAGGGTGTTGTTCTGGAACTCGGTATTGGTCGCGTCGGTGATGCCGAGCGTCGAGCTGTTGACGCCGTTCGGATTGGTCGACTGGATCGACAGGGTGCTGGTGCTGAGCTCGTTGAAGAACAGCTTGAGCACGTCGCCGGTGAGCAGGTTGACGCCGTTGAAGCTCGCGTCCTGGGCGGTCTTGTCGAGCTGGTCCTTGAGCTGGTTGAACTGGACGACCAGGTTGGCGCGCACGCTGTTGCCGAGCACCGAATTGGTGCCGGTGCCGCCGTCGACATTGCCCGTCGACTGGTTGATGCCGGTGACGGTCAGCGCCGAGATCGACAGGTTGGTGATCTGCAGCTGGCCGGCATTGTTCGAGGCCTTGATCTTGCCGGAGAGCGACGCATTGGCGTTGATCGCCGACGCGACCTGGTCGACGGTCTCGACCGCGCCGGCGACAGCCGCCGAGGTCACCGTGGCCCCGGCTGCGAAGACCGAGGCGATGCTGCTGACCGCCGTGATCTGGTTCGGGCCCGCATCCTTCAGGGTCAACGTGCCGGAGCTGACCGACGCCAGCGTGTAACCGACCGCCGCGTTGATGTTCGCCGCGATGGTCGACGAGTTGTCCGTGGTCGCGATCGCGACGCTGAGCGCCGCGCCGCCGTTGATGTCGGCCGCCGTGATGGTCAACGTGCCGGTCGAGCCCGCCGTGGCGGTGCCGGCGAGGGTGGTGCCGGTCGCCGTCTCCTGGTCGTTCAACGCCACGGAGATCGCCGTGCTGCCGACCGCGCCGCCCGTGAAGCTGAGGTACTTCAGGGAAGTCGTGCCGATGCTGGTGGCGTTGATGCTGTAGACGCCGCTTTGCCAGGATGCGTCCTGGCGAGCCTGGGTCACGGTCGCCTGCATCGACTGGATGGTCTGGGTGATCGAGGTGAGGCCGTTGTCCGCGGCTTTGAGCGTATTGACGCCGTTGGTCATCGAATCGAGCAGGCTGGACAGCTCATTGCTGCGCGCCGAGAGCGAGGCTGCGGTGAAGTAGTTCACCGCGTTGTCGAGCGCCGAGTTGACCTTCTTGCCGGTGGCGAGGCGTTCCTGCGTCGTCTGCATCAGATTGGAAGTCGTCTGCAGCGAGAGCAGGTTTGACCGAATGCCGGCCGTAAGAACGATTTCGCTACTCATCCGAGGACCCCTCGAGAATTAAGAATCGGCAGCCGATTCAGCCGTCGGTGCCGGCGATAATGATTCGGTAACCCTAATGCGTGGTTAATGAGCGGTTGACGAAACGTTAACGGGTTCGGCCCTCAGGTACGGACGGTTGTCGCGAATCAGTGCGTCGGCCATGGTGCACATGGCGCGCGGCGGTAAGGTGCCGCCGGCTTTTGACCCGGCCACAGGGATGCAGAACGGCTTGCAATCCGATCTTCAGGACCGCGAAGTGCCAGGCGAGCCGCCCCTGGCTCCGGCCGCGAAGGCGCCCGAGCCGATGGCGCTGTTCGGCGAGGCGCTGGCGCTTCATCAGGCCGGACGGCTGGCCGACGCGGAGGCGCTCTACCGGCGGGTGTTGCTGGGCGACCCCTGGCATTTCGACAGCCTGCATCTTCTCGGGGTCATTCATCATCAGCGGGGACGGCACCAGGACGCCATCCACCAGATCGACGCCGCGCTCAGGATCAATCCTCATGCGGCTGCCGCCCACAACAATCTCGGCAGTGCGCTCCAGGATATCGGACGGGCCGAGGAGGCGCTGGCGAGCTATGAGCGGGCGATCGCGCTCAAGCCCGACTATGCCGAGGCTCTTTACAATCGCGGCAACGTATTGCGGACCCTGGCGCGCCCCGGCGAGGCGGTCGCGAGCTACGACGAGGCGATCGCACTCAGGCCCAATTATACGGAGGCGTTCAACAATCGCGGCAGCGCCCTCAAGGACATGGAGCGGTTCGACGAGGCCCTGGGGAGCTACGATCGCGCCGTCGCCCTCAAGGCCGACCATGCCGAGGCCTGGTACAATCGCGCAAACGCCCTCGTCGCATTGAAGCGTTACGAGGAGGCGCTGGAAAGCTGCGACCGCGCCATCGCGCTGCGGCCTGGCCTTGTCGAAGCGCACAATAATCGCGCCAACATGCTCATGCAGCTCGGCCGGCTCGAGGAGGCACTCGAAGGCTATGACCGGACGCTCGCGCTGCGGCCGGATTACGCCGACGCCGTGAACAACCGCGCCAACGTGCTCACGCGGCTCAAGCGTTTCGACGAGGCGCTGGCGGACTACGATCGGGCCATCGCGCTCCATTCTGCTCCCATCGGCGGGCCGCAACGCGAGTCGCGGCACCGCGCGCCGCCATCGGCGCAGCGGACGCCCGAGGCCGCGCCGTCGCCGGGGCCGACCGCGCTGTTCAGCGAGGCGCTGGTGCTGCATCAGGCCGGCCGCCTCGCCGAAGCTAAGCCGCTCTATCGGCGCGTGCTGGAGACCGAGCCCCGGCATTTCGACAGCCTGCATCTGCTCGGTGTCATTCATTATCAGCTGGGCGAATACGACGAGGCGCTGCGCCAAATCAACGCCGCGCTCGCGATCAATCCGAATTTCGCTGCCGCCCATAACAATCTCGGCACCGCGCTGAACGACCTCGGGCGGCTCGAGGAGGGGCTCGCGAGCTACGACCGGGCGATCGCGCTCGATCGCGACTATGCCGACGCCTTCTACAATCGCGCCAACGTGCTCAAGAAGCTCAAGCGCTTCGACGAGGCGCTGGCGGACTACGATCGCGCGATCGCGCTCCGCGCTGCTCGGCCAGTGGAATGAAGAACAGGTCGCAGTTCAAAGCTCCGCACCGGGGACCTCCGCCCGCGCGCAAGCAGGCGGCGCTGGCCGCGCCCGCGATGTCGCCCGAGCTGACGGCGCTGTTCGGCGAGGCACTGGCGCTGCATCAGGCCGGGCGGATCGTCGAAGCGGAGCCGCTCTATCGGCGGGTGCTGCAGGCCCAGCCGCGGCATTTCGACAGCCTGCATCTGCTCGGCGTCATTCATTACCAGCGGGGCGAATATCAGGAAGCGGCGCGCCAGATCGAGGCCGCGCTGCGGATCAATCGCAACGTGGCTGCCGCCCACAACAATCTCGGCAATGCGCTCAAGGACCTCGGCCGGGCCAAGGAGGCGCTCGCGAGCTACGACCGGGCGGTAGCGCTCAAGGCCGACTACGCCGACGCCTTGTACAATCGCGGCAATGTGCTGCGCGCGCTCGAGCGGCCCGACGACGCGGTCGCGAGCTACGATCGGGCGCTCGCGCTGCGGCCCGACTATGTGGACGCCCTCACCAATCGCGGCAGCGCGCTCAAGGACCTCGCGCGCTTCGAGGAGGCACTGGCGAGCCATGACCGGGCGATCGCGCTCAAGCCCGACCATGTCGAGGTCTGGTACAATCGCGCCAACGCGCTCGCCGCGCTCAAGCGCCACGAAGAGGCGCTCGCGAGCTTCGAGCGCGCCATTGCGCTGCGGCCCGGCCTGGTCGAAGCGCACAACAACCGCGCCAATGCTCTCAAGCAGCTGCGCCGGCTGGAGGAGGCGCTCGCTGGCTACGACCGGACCCTGGCGCTGCGGCCGGACTACGCCGACGCCATCAACAACCGGGCCAACGTGCTCAAGACGCTCAAGCGGTTCGACGAGGCGCTGGCGGACTACGATCGCACGATCGCGCTCGTGCCCGATCATGTCGAGGCCTTCTTCAATCGCGGCGTCGTGCTCCTCGAGTTGAAGCGGCACGAGCAGGCGCTGGCGAACCTCGACCGCGCGATCGCGCTCGATCCGACGCATTCCGAGGCGTTCTTCAGCCGCGGCTCCGCGTTGCTCTGGCTCCGGCGCCTCGATGAGGCTGCGGAAAGCTTCCGCCGTGCGCTTGCCCTCGATCCGAAGCGGCATCATCTCAAGGGCATCTACCTCCACACGCACATGCATATGTGCGACTGGACGGATTTCGACGCCCGTTGCGCCGAGCTCAACGCCGATGCGGTGAACGGACTTGGGACCACCCATCCGTTTCAGCTTCTGGCCTGTCGGTCGGCCCCCGCCGCCCAGCTCGCATGCGCGCGCACCTTCGTCGCCGCCGCCTGTCCGGCCTTTCCCGAGTCGCTGTGGCGCGGCGAGCGCTATGGGCACGAACGCATCCGCGTCGCCTATCTGTCGGCCGATCTGCGCGACCATCCGGTCGCCTATCTGATGGCCGGAATGTTCGCGCGGCACGATCGCTCGCGTTTCGAGACGGTCGCGATTTCGTTGGGAGATCCGAAGCCGAGCGCGTTGCGCGAGCGCCTGAAGGGATCGTTCGACCGCTTCGTCGAGGCCCATACAATGAGCGATCGGGCCGTGGCGGAGCTTATCCGCTCCCTCGAGGTCGACATCGCGGTCGAGCTCACCGGATATACCGAGAACGCGCGGCCCGACATCCTCGCCCACAAAGCGGCGCCCGTTCAGGTGAACTATCTCGGCTTTGCGGCCACGCTCGGCCAGGATTGCTGCGACTACATCGTCGCGGACCGGTTCGTGATCCCCGAGGACGCGCGCGTGCACTACGCCGAGCAGGTCGTGTACCTGCCGGAGTGCTTCATGGTGCAGGATTCGGACCGAAACATTTCCAGCCGTAAGCCGGCTCGCGCCGAAGCGGGGCTGCCCGAGACCGGCTTTGTCTTCTGCGGCTTCAACAACACCAACAAGATCACGCCCGACATGTTCGACGTCTGGATGCGTGTGCTGCGGCAGGTCGAGGGCAGCGTGCTGTGGCTGTCGACCCTCAATACGTTCGCTCCGAGCAACCTGCGCCGAGAAGCCGAAGCGCGCGGCGTCGCCGCCGATCGGCTGGTGTTCGCGCCGCGGGTGGAGCACAACGAGGATCACCTGGGCCGCATCGGCCTCGCCGATCTCTTTCTCGACACCCTCTATTATAATGCGCATACGGCGACTGCCGACGCGCTGTGGGCCGGATTGCCGGTGCTGACTTTTCCGGGCGCGACGTTCGCGAGCCGCGTCGCCGGCAGCCTGCTCGGCGCCGCCGGGCTGCCCGAGCTGATCACCGGCTCGCTCGCGGAGTACGAGACGCTGGCGCTGCAGCTCGCGCGCGATCCGCAGCGCCTCGCCGCCCTGCGCCAGAGACTTGCGCGCAACCGCACCACGGGTCCGCTGTTCGACACCGCCCGCTTCACCCGCCACATGGAGAGCGCCTACCTCACGATGTGGGAGCGCGCCGAGCGGGGCGAGCGGCCGCAGGCTTTCGTGGTCAACCCGATCGAGCGGTCCGTGTTGTGAGCCGCTCGGGATTCAAGCCAAAGGGGAGGGGGCGGCCTTCCGGCCGGGAGCTGCACGTAGCGCCACCGGATGCGGCCGCGACGGCGTCGCTGTTCCCACAGGCTCTCACCCTGCATCAGGCCGGCCGGCTGGCGGAAGCCGAAGCGATCTATCGCCGAATCCTCGATCTCGATCCCGACCATCGCGATGCCCGGCATCACCTCGGGATTATACATCACCAGCGCGGCGAGCACATCGCGGCGCTGCGCCAGATCGACGCCGCGCTCCAGCTCGATCGCGACGAGGCTGCCGCGCACAACAACCGCGGCGTCGTGCTCGCCGCGCTCGATCGCTTTGCCGAAGCGGCCGACAGCTACGGCCGGGCGATCGCGCTCGAGCCCGACTACGTCGACGCGCTGGTCAATCGCGGCGTCGCATTGTTCAAGCTCGGCCGCTTCGCCGAGGCAGTCGAAAGCTGCGATCGCGCGCTCGCGCTGCGGCCGCATGACGTGGCGGTCCTGGCCAACCGAGGCAATGCGCTCTACGCGCTCGAGCGCTACGCGGAGGCGCTCGCTTGCTACGACCGTGCGCTCGCGATCGCGCCGAATCATGCCGACGCCCATTGCAACCGCGGCAGCGCGCTCAGTGCGCTCAAGCGTTTCGCCGAAGCGCTGGCGAGCTTCGATCGCGCGCTTGCGCTCGATCCCGATCATGCCGAGGCGCTCAACAATCGCGGCAACGTGCTCGGCCGGCTGCAGCGGTTCGACGAGGCGATCGCGAGCTACGACCGGGCAATTGCGCGCAAGCCCGATTACGCCGACGCCTTCAGCAATCGGGGCAATGCGCTGCGGGATTCGCGGCGGATCGACGCGGCGCTCGCGGATTACGACCGGGCGATCGCGCTCAGGCCGGCGCACGCCGAGTACCACAACAACCGCGCGACCGCGCTCGCCGGGCTCAGGCGCTACGACGAGGCGTTGGCGAGCTACGCGCAGGCGATCGCACTCAAGCCCGACTATGCCGAGGCCTACAGCAATCGCGGCTGGGCCTTGCGCGATCTCAAGCGGCCCGACGAGGCAGCGGCGAGCTTCGCCCGGGCCTTCGCGCTTGCGCCCGATCACGACAGTTTCAGGGGCACCTACCTCTATGCCAAGCGGCACGTCTGCGACTGGAGCGACTTCGACGCGGAGTGCGCCGCGATGCTCGCCGCCGTGGACGCCGGCAAGGCGGCCGCACTGCCGTTCGAGCTGTTGCCGACGCCGGCCAGCCCGGCGCAGCAGCTTCGCTGCGCGCAATCCCACGTCGCCGACAAGTTCGGCGGGCCGCGCGCGCCGCTGTGGCGGGGCGAGCGCTATGCACATCGGCGCATTCGCGTGGCCTATTTGTCGGCCGACCTGCGCGACCATCCGGTCGCGATGCTGACCGCCGGGATGTTCGAGCGCCACGATCGCGCGCGCTTCGAGACCGTGGCGTTCGCATTGAAATCTGACACGCACAGCGCGGTGCGCGCGCGGCTGAGCGCGCACTTCGATCGCTTCATCGACGTCGAGACCATGAGTGACGGCGACGTCGCGCGGCTCGTGCGCGAGCTCGAGATCGACATCGCGGTCGACCTCAACGGCTACACGGAAGGCTCGCGGCCGCACGTCTTCGCGCAGCGCCCGGCGCCCGTCCAGGTCAACTATCTCGGCTTTGCGGCAACGCTCGGGCCGTACTGGGATTACATCATCGCCGACCGCTTCGTTGTTCCCGAGCACGATCGCACCCACTATGCCGAGCAGGTCGTGTATCTGCCGGACTGCTTCATGGCCAACGACTCCGGCCGCACGATTTCGCCGCGGACGCCGTCGCGCGCCGAGGCCGGCCTGCCCGAGAACGGCTTCGTCTTCTGCTGCTTCAACAACAGCTTCAAGATCACGCCGCACGTCTTCGACGTGTGGATGCGGCTGCTTGCCGCGGTCGACGGCAGCGTGCTGTGGCTTTCGGGAACCCATGCGAGCGCGATGGAGCATCTCGCGCGGGAGGCGGAGCGGCGGGGCGTCGCGCCGCGCCGTCTGATTTTCGCGCCGCGCGTGCCGTCGAACGAGGATCATCTGGCGCGGCTGCGGCTTGCCGACCTGTTCGTCGATACGCTGTACTACAACGCGCATACGACGGCGGCCGACGCGCTGTGGGCCGGCGTGCCGGTGCTGACCTGCCCCGGAACGACATTCGCGAGCCGCGTCGCCGGCAGCCTGCTCGGTGCGCTCGGCCTGCCCGAGCTGATCGCCGGCTCTCTCGCGGACTACGCGGGGCTGGCGCTGGCGCTCGCCCGCGATCCGGCGCGCCTCACCGCGCTGCGGGCGAAGCTTGCGCGCAACCGCGACGTCTTTCCGCTGTTCGACACTGCGCGCTTCACGCGCCACATGGAAGCCGCCTACACGACCATGTGGGAACGGGCGCAGCGCGGCGAGCCGCCGCAGAACTTCGCGGTCCCCGCCGAGCACCGGGCTGCGCCATGATGGATCTGCGGCATCGCGGTGCGCCGCGGAGGCGCGGTCATGGGTGAGCAGCGGCGCAAGGCGCGCGCGGCGGCGCCGGCCGGTGCGCCGGATCTGCGAGGATTGCTCGTGCAGGCGCTCGCCAGCCATCAAGCCGGCCGCCTCGCCGAGGCCGAGCGGCTCTACCGCACGGTGCTCGAAACGCATCCGCGCCAATTCGACGCCCTGCATCTCCTCGGGCTCGTCCACTACCAGCGCGGCGATTGCGCGGAAGCGGTTCGGCAGATCGATCTCGCCCTCGTGGCCAAGCCCGATGTCTCGGCGGCCCACAACAGCCGCGCCGCCGCGCTCAACGGGCTCAAGCGCTTCGCCGACGCGGTCGGGTCGTGCGACCGGGCGATCGCGCTCGATCCGACCAACGCCGAGGCGCTCAGCAATCGCGGCCTCGCCCTCGTCGGGCTCAAGCGTTTCGACGACGCCCTCGCGAGCTGCGAGCGGGCGATCGCGCTGCGGCCGGACCTGCCCGAGGGGTTCAACAATCGCGGCAACGCGCTCAAGGAGCTCAAACGCTTCGAGGAGGCGCTGGCGAGCTACAGCCAAGCGATCGCGCTGCGGCCGGACTATGCGGACGGCTTCAACAACTGCGCCAACGCGCTGATCGGGCTCAAGCGCTTCGGCGAAGCGCTCGACTGCTGCCAGCGTGCGATCGCGCTGCGGCAGGACCTGGCCGAGGCCTACTACAATCGCGGCATCGCGCTGCACGAGCTCAAGCGCTACGAGGAGGCGTTGGCGAGCTACGATCAGGCGGTCGCGCTTCGTCCCGACTATCCCGAGGCCCTCGTCAATCGCGGCACCGCGCTCACCGACCTCAACCGTTACACCGAGGCGCGGGACAGCTACGCCGGCGCCTTGGCGCTCGCGCCGGAGTACGAATACCTCAAGGGCATGCATCTTTTTGCCAAGATGCGCATCTGCGATTGGACCGAATTCGACCGGGACTGCGCCCATCTCGCGCGGGCGGTTGCCGGCGGCACGACCACGGCGCTGCCGTTTCACCTGCTGCCCTGCCTGCCCGATCCGGCGCTCCAGCTTGCCTGCGCCGAACGTTTCGTCGCGAACCGCCATCCCCCGGCGCCGGTCCCGCTCTGGCGCGGGGAGCGCTATGCGCACGAGCACATCCGCGTCGCCTACCTGTCGGCCGATCTGCGCGACCATCCCGTGTCGCTGCTGGCGGCCGGGCTGTTCGAGCGCCACGACCGCAGCCGTTTCGAGGTCACGGCGATCTCCTATGGTCCCGACGCGCCGAGCCCCATGCGCGCGCGCCTGATGGCCGCATTCGATCGCTTCATCGACGCCCGCGACCTGAGCGACGCGGATGTGGCCGGCCGCATGCGCGAGCTCGAGATCGACATCGCGGTCGACCTCAACGGGTTCACCGAGGGATTGCGTCCGGACGTGCTGGCGCACCGTCCCGCGCCGGTGCAGGTCAACTATCTGGGCTATGCCGGGACCATGGGCGGTCCCGCCTGGGACTACATCCTGGCGGATCGGTTCGTGGTTCCGGACGACTCCTGTCGCTTCTACGCCGAGCAGGTCGTCGCCTTGCCGGACGCCTTCATGGTGACCGACGCCGGCCGAAGAATCTCCGCGCCGGCGCCGACGCGGGCGCAGGCGGGGCTGCCGGAGGACGGGTTCGTGTTCTGCTGCTTCAACAACAGCTATAAGATCACGCCCGACATCTTCGACGTCTGGATGCGCCTGCTCGGCAAGACCGCGGGCAGCGTGCTGTGGCTCGCGGCCGCCGATGCGAGCGCAACCGAGAACCTGCGGCGCGAGGCGCAGGCGCGCGGCGTCGCGCCGGACCGGCTGGTGTTCGCCCCCAAGGTTCCCTTGAACGAGGACCATCTGGCGCGGCTCGGCCTCGCCGACCTCTTCGTCGATACGCCGCGCTACAATGCGCACGCGACAGCCGCCGACGCGCTGTGGGCCGGGCTGCCGGTGCTCACCTGCGCGGGGGCGAGCTTCGCGAGCCGGGTGGCCGGCAGCCTGCTCGGGGCGATCGGGTTGCAAGAGCTGATTACCTATTCGCTTGCCGACTATGAGGTTTGCGCCTTGCGGCTCGCCGCCGATCGGGCGCTGCTGGCCTCGGTGCGCGAAAGGCTCGTCCGCAACCGCCGCACCCATCCGCTGTTCGACACCGATCGCTTCGTGCGCGACCTGGAGGCGGCCTACACGGTCATGTGGGAACGTACCCGGCGCGGGGAGCGGCCGGCGAGCTTCGCGGTTGCATCAAGTTGACGAATCAGCGCCGATATTTCGACCGGCCATTGGCGCGCGGGGCTCGGATGCCGGTGACGGCGGAGAACACGTGACCAGCGCTGCGCTCGACCAGATGCTCAACAAGGCCTTCGCTCATCACCAGACGGGCGAGCTGACCGAGGCCGAAAAGCTCTATCGCGCCGTGCTGACGCGCGACCCGGACAATCTCAATGCCTTGCAGCTCCTCGGCTTGCTCGTGCATGCGCGCGACCGCTCGGTCGATGGCCTGGCCTTGCTGGAGCGCGCCGCCGCGGTCGCCGACCGGCGCGGCGACCGGTCGGCGAACTACGCGGTGCTGCACAACAATCTCGCCAATGCGCTGCGCGATGCGGGCCGCATCGCGGACGCCGCCGCACATTATCGCCGCGGCATCGCGCTCGATCCGGGCCTCGCCGAGCTGCACGAGAACCTCGGCAATGTGCTGTTGGCGCAAAAGGACGCCGACGGGGCGGTCGCGAGCTACGAGGAGGCTCGCCGGCTCGGCCGGATCACTCCCACCTGTCTCTGCCGCCTTGCGGGTGCCTATGCGGCCCTGGACAGCTTCGCGGAAGCGCAGGAGCGCTTTCGCGAGGCGGCCGCGACCTTCACCGCATCGCCGGAGCCGCCGTCCGCCGACGCCGCGGCGGCGCTCGCCGCATTCGCCAGGATTCTGCTCGAGCGCGGCAAGCCGCAGCTTGCCGTCGAGGTGGGCCGGGCGCTGGTGAAGTTCGCGCCCGCCGACCCGGATGCGCTCCACCTGCTCGGCCGCGCGTTGCGCGACGCCGGCAACAACACGGCCGCCATCGCGGCCTTGCGGGCCTGCGTCGACGCCGATCCGCAGCGGTTCACGGCGCTCTACGATCTCGGCATGCTGGCCGCGCGGGTCGGGCTCGGCGCCGCCGCGGTTCCGATCCTCGAGCAGGCGGTCGCGATCCGGCCCGACCATGCCGGCGCCCACGTCGAGCTCGGCAACCTGCTGCAGGGCCTCGGCGAGACGGAGCGCGCCTTCGCACATTTCCAGCGCGCCACCGCGTTGCGCCCGCTGACGACCTGGCCGGCGCGACAGCAACCGCCCGCATTCGCGGTCCTGCTGGTGACGTCGCCCGGCGCCGGCAACACGCCGCCCGATTTCCTGCTCGGTCAGGCCGCCTTCGATTGCCATTTCTATGCCTTGCTGCCGGACGCGGCGCCGGATCTCGACCTCCTGCGGGCGCACGGCGACATTGCGGTCAACCTGATCTCCGACGTCGATCAGGGCGGCGCGATGCTGCCGGCCGCCGCCGACCTGTTCGATCGCCTCGGCAAGCCGGCGATCAATCACCCGCGCAAGATCCTTCGCACCGGGCGCGATGCCGTGGTCGCCTTGCTGTCCGGCCTGCCGGGGTCCGGCGTGCCGGCGACGATCCGGTGCACGCGCGCCGAGCTCGCGGCGCCGGATGCGAGCGCGGGGCTCCAACGGCAGGGCATCGCATTCCCGCTGCTGCTGCGCGTCGCCGGCACGCATGGCGGGGACGCATTCGAAAAGCTGGACCGGCCCGAGGACATCGCGGCGTTCCTGGCACAGCATGCGGCCGAGGCGTTCTACGCGACCGCCTATGTGGACTACCGGTCCGCCGACGGCTACTTCCGGAAATATCGCTTCATCTTCACCAATGGGGAGATTCTCCCTTATCATCTGGCGATCGCCGATCAGTGGAAGGTGCACCATTTCCGCACCGACATGGGCAGCCATCGCTGGATGCAGGACGAGGAGAAGGCGTTCCTCGATCATCCGGATCAGGTCTTTTCCGCCGCGCACTACGATGCGCTGCGCCGGATCCGCGCCGCCCTCGACCTCGAGTTCTTCGGCATCGACTGCGCGCTCGACCGCGACCGTAATCTCATCGTGTTCGAGGTGAATGCCTCGATGCTCATTCACGACGACAATGCCGCGTTCCCCTACAAGACGCCCGCCTGCGCACGCATCAAGCAGGCCTTCACCGCGACGTTGACGCGTGCGGCGCGCAGCGCGGAACAGGCGCCGCCGCGCTTCGAATGAGCGCCGCACCCGAGCCGGGGATTTCGGCACCTGCGTCGGCCGGGTCCATCGATGTCGCCGCGCTCCTGCGTGCCGCCCTGCCCCTGCATCAGGGCGGCCGTCTCGACGAGGCGGAGCAGCTCTACCGGCGCATTCTGGCGGCGCAACCGCGGCATTTCGACAGCCTTCATCTGCTCGGAGTCATCTGCTCGCAGCGCGGCGAGCATGCCGCGGCCGTCCGTCAGATCGACGCCGCCATCGCGGTGAACCCCGCTATCGCGGCGGCGCACAACAATCGCGGCGTCGCGTCGAATGCGCTCGGGCGGCGCGACGACGCGCTCGCGAGCTTCGAGCGCGCGGTGGCGCTCGCGCCCGACTATTTCGACGCCTGGCACAATCGCGCGAACACGCTGCTCGATCTCGGCCGTTTCGAGGAGGCTACGCTCGGGTACGAGCGCGCCATCGCGCTGCACCCCGATCTGGCCGACCTCTTTCTCAAACGCGGCCACGCGCTTACGCTGCTGAACCGTCTCGCACCGGCGATCGACAGCTACGACGGCGCGATTGCCCGCGCCCCGAACGAGCGCGACGCCCACTTCCATCGCGCGATGGCGCTCGCGAGGCTCGGCCGCTTCGACGAAGCGCTTGAAGGGTATGACAAGGTCATCACGCTCAAGCCGGAGGATGCGCAGGCCTTCAGCAACCGCGGCGCCGTGCTCAAGGCGCTCCGACGTATCGACGACGCACTGGCGAGCTACGACCGGGCGATTGCGCTCGATCCCGCGATGGCGGTCGCTTACAGCAATCGCGGCATCTTGCTCAAGGAGATGAATCAGCCCGATGAGGCATTGGCAAGCTTTGCTCGTGCGCTGGCGCTCCAGCCGGATTTCGACTACCTCAAGGGCACCTATCTGCACGCCAAGATGCAGGTCTGTGACTGGAGCGATTACGAGCGCGATTGCGCCCAGGTCAGTACGTCGTTGGCCGCCGGAGCCGCCGCCTCGTTTCCGTTCCAGCTCCTGGCTTGGTCGTCTGATCCGGCGACGCAGCTCAAATGTGCAAAGCGCGTGATCAACGACAGATACCCTATCACGCCGAGTCCACTCTGGCAGGGCGATCGTTATTCACATCATCGCATCCGCGTCGGCTATCTGTCCTCTGATTTTCGCGACCACCCGGTGGTGGCGCTCACGGCGGGATTGTTTGCGAACCACGACCGAACGGGTTTCGAGACCGTGGCAATCTCGCTGAAATGCGACGAGCACGCAGGCGTGCGCGATCGGTTGATGCCGCTGTTCGACCGATTCATCGACGCCGACGGGATGAGCGACGCGGAGATTGCGCGGCTGGTACGCGAGCTCGAAATCGACATCGCGGTGGATCTCAACGGATTCACGGGAGGGGCGCGGCCGGC
>Ga0126371_10002990_pt1 | contig 14715 bp, 12 predicted proteins | sample PanSoiMetaPlot_4_FD_110145 | JGI IMG/M metagenome (GOLD analysis project Ga0126371, IMG submission 110145) | Tropical forest soil microbial communities from Panama - MetaG Plot_4 | ecosystem: Environmental > Terrestrial > Soil > Tropical forest > Bulk soil | place: Panama | collected 2016-02-17 | reverse complement strand
TGCCTCCCAGGGGGCGCGGCCGACCTGATGACCGGCGCTACCCGCAGCCGCGGCCAGACCCTCGCTACTCCGACTACGACCAGCCCCGCGGCAGGCGCCGCGGCCGGTACCCGGAGCAGCCGCGCGCCGACAACGTGAGGATGTCGGACCCCGCAACATTTTCCGATGCCGCGCGGGCCGCCTCGCGGCCTCGCTCGGACATGCGCGGACAGCCCGCGTTCATGCACTACCCGGATGCGCCCATTTACGCCGAGCCGCCGGGCCAGCCGTTCTCGGAGCAGACCGTGGTTCTGCCGGTCATGTGGCCGCCGCGGCTGACCGATCGCGATGCCGCAGATCTTGAGGCCGCCGACCAAGCTACCCAGGTATGGAGACGGCCCAGCTCGCCCTCGATCGTCCGATCAAGCAGTGTCATGGCGATCGGAACGCTCGCCTCCAGGCTGACCGGCTTCGTGCGGACCCTGATCCAGGTCTACGCCCTCGGCCTGGTAGTGCTCGCGGCCGCTTACAACAACGCCAACACACTGCCGAATGTCGTCTACAACCTGGCCCTCGGCGGGATCCTGACCAGCGTTATCGTGCCGCTGATCGTCAACGCCGCCAGGCGCGAGACCGATGGCGGCGAAGGCTACGACCAGCGCATGTTCACCCTGATCACGACTGCGTTGCTCGGCATCACGATCATCGCGACGCTGGCGACTGTGCCGCTGGTCGACCTCTACAAGGGCCATATCAGCGGCTACGAGCTGCACCTCGTGGTGGTCTTCGCCTACTTCTTCATCCCGCAGATCTTCTTCTACGGGATGAGCTCGCTCATCGGAGCTGTGCTCAACGCCCGGGGCAGTTTCGCCGCGCCGATGTGGACGCCGGTCGTCAACAACGTCGTGGTCATCGCCGTCCTGCTCATGTATACGACGACGGCAGGGCGGCTGGCCGGGTCATCGAATCCCCACGTCAGCAGCGGTGACGTGCTGTTGCTCGGGCTAGGTACCACGATCGGAATCGCAGCCCAGACGGTGGCGCTGATCCCAGCACTGCGGAAGGTCGGTTTCCGCTGGCGGCCACGGTGGGATTTCCGCCGGGGCGAGGTTGCAGAGATCCGGCGCATGGGCGGCTGGATGTTCTGCTACATCGCCGCGACCCAGGTGGCGTTCCTGGTCACCACCAACGTCTGCAACATCGCCGACCCCAAGTATGGCTACAACGCCTACACCTACGCCTGGCAGCTGTTTCAGTTGCCGTATGCAGTCGTTGGCATCTCCGTCATCACCGCGCTCCTGCCGCGGATGAGCTCACATGCCTCCGAGGGCCAGTACGCGCTGGTCCGCGAGGACTTCTCTGCTGGCGTGCGACTCGCCTCAGTCATCGTCGTGCCGTGCTCGCTGATCCTGGCCGCACTCGGCCCCGGCCTCGCTCTTGTATTCCTCAACCACGGTCACGCCGCGATCAGCGGCGGGGCTTCCAACTCCCGGTACATCGGCGTTGTCTTCGCCGTCTTCTGCCTCGGGCTGCTGCCCTACATGATCTTCCAGCTTCAGTTGCGGGTCTTTTACTCGCTGCATGACAGCAAGACGCCGGCATTGATCGGGCTCGGCACGATGTCGCTCAACATCGTTGCCAACCTGATCGCGCTGAACGCCCTACCCAAGCACGACGTGGTTGCCGGGCTCGGCGTTGGCTTCGGGCTAGCGAATCTGCTCGGCACTTACGTGGCGTGGCGCATCCTGAGTCGGCGACTGCGCGGCCTTGGCGGCAGACAGATCGGCCGGACCCTAGTACGGATGCACGCGGCGGCGATCCCGGCCGCCTTGCTTGTTGTCTTCGTGGGAATGATCTTCGGCACTGACTCATTTTTTGGCGCCACCGGAACCATCATCTTGGGCGGCGGGGGTGCCCTGCTGCTCTACCTCATGTTCGCCAAGGCCCTGCAGGTCACCGAGCTGACTAGTCTCGGACGGAGCGTTATGTCGAGGTTTGGCAGGTAGCCTTGTCGCCGCGGGGCCGCTAAAAGTCGACGTTGCCACCCGGTAACGGTTTCCCTGGCACGGCTCTACATGCCTGCCGGGGGCGCCGTGGCGGCCTAGCATGTTGTCCAGCATCATTGTGTTATCACCGACACGTTGATTCGCCTACTGCCCACGAGGGGAGTTTCGAGGGTCGGCGCGCCTTTGAACCGTGACCTATGAGCACGTTCACTTCAGAACCTGGCACCCGGCTGGGTGGCCGGTACCGCCTTGAGGACCGGATCGCCGCAGCCGGTGGCTGGTCTGCGTGGAAGGCGATCGACGAGATCCTCGCGCGCCCAGTCAGCGTCATCACGTTCGCTTCTGGGTTCCCGCGACTGCAGCAGGTCGTAACAGCTGCCCGAGCCGCCAGCAGGCTCACGGACACGAGGCTCACGCAGGTCTTCGACGTCGAAGACAACTGGGATCACCCCTACATCGTGCTGGAGTGGCCAGTCGGTGACACTCTCGCCGACATGCTCGCCACGGATGCGCTCGAGCCTGCCGCAGGCGCAAGAATCGTCGCCGAGGCCGCTGGTGCCGTCTCAGCCGCACACGCGGCCGGACTCGCTCACCTGTGCCTGCAGCCTGAAGCGGTTCGCTGGACGGTCGGCGGTGGGGTCAAGGTTACTGGTCTTGGCATCGACGCAGCGCTGGCGGGGATAACCGCGGACGACCCCGAGCTGACCGACACCATCGGGCTCGGCAGCTTGCTCTACGCCGTCCTCACCGGCCTGTGGCCGGGCCCTGATCACCCGGAGTTGCCAACCGCGCCCACGACTGATGGCAGGCCACGGCGGCCGCGACAGGTGCGCGCTGGAGTCCCAGGACGCCTGGACGATATCACCAGCCGGGCCCTCGACCTCGGCGGGAATGACGATCCGCCGTTCAGCTCGCCGGCCGAGCTCGCCGATGAGCTGGCCGCGGCGATCCCCCCGATTCCCATCCCCCCGGCTGCACTCGGGCGCCGGGATCATCGCTACGATACTCGTAGCCTTGACAACACAGGGCTGCGCCACGAGAACGGGCAGACGTCGGGGGGCTATGGCCCTGCCGAACGGCGAAGCTTCGGCCGGGTGGCCGCAGTGGCCATCCTGGCGGTCGCCGTCGTCGTAGGGCTTAGCGCGGCAGCGCTTCATTTCTTCCACAAGCCAGCGAATGGGCACCATTCGGGCGCCCGGCCGGGCAGCTCGGCGACTCACCAGCCGGCGCAGTCGACTACAGTCCTCAAGCCGGTAGCTGCGCAAGGATTCGACGCGCTACGGACCCCAACCCAGGACCCGTCGAACGAGAACACGGTCATGGCCGGCAACCTCATCGACGGGAATCCCCAGGGCTGGGCCACCCAGCACTATTACGGGAGCGCGCGGTTCGGAAACCTGAAGTCGGGCAGCGGCCTGATTCTCGATATGGGCACGGCGGTCAAGGTGACTTCGGTCGTGATCACGTTCGGAGACGTGCCGGGGGCCAACGTGGAGCTGAAGGTAGGCGACTCCAACACCAGGAGTGCTGCCAACGAGCAGTCGATGACCACCGTAGCGAGCCAGCGGGACGTCTACGGCACGCGGACCTTCACCATCACGAATCCGATCGCTGATCGTTTTTTGGTCGTCTGGTTTACCAAGCTGCCGCCCGCACCGAATGCCCACGGTCAGTACATGGCGGAGATTTACAAGATCGTCATCAACGGGACCGACTGACCTCCACGGACCGCCAGTATGGCGACGGCCGTGAGGGTCACCGCATCGGGAGCGCAGTAGCCTGCAATGGGGGCTGACAAGATCTGGTCAGATGCCACCGGTGTGGTCAGCAGGCGGCAAAAGTCCGCCCCGGCCTTTGGGGGGAGGGATCAGCCACGGAGCCAGAGAGTGCGGTTCCCGACGGCTTGCTGCCCGACCCAAGGTCGCCCGCCGACGCCCGGGATACAACTATTGACTCTTCCGCCCGGAATGCTCCTGCCGAGGTGCAGGGGACCAGCGCAGAGCGCTCGGGCGAGCGGTACATGACGACAGCGGCATCCGACGCTGAATTGCTGCGCAGGCATGTCGACGGCGACCCCGAGGCCTTTGGTCAGCTGTTCGAACGGCACAGGGATCGGCTCTGGGCCGTGGCGATCCGGACCCTAGGCGATCCGGAGGAAGCAGCCGACGCGCTCCAGGACGCGATGATCTCGGCGTTTCGGCGGGCGGGCAGCTTTCGCGGCGACTCCGCCGTCACGACGTGGCTGCACCGGATCGTGGTCAACGCCGCCCTGGACCGGATGCGGCGGCGGTCAGCTCGACCGACGACCGGGGGCGGTGACGAGGAGCTCCTAGACAGCCTCGCGGCTAGCAGGACCCCGGTGTCTGACCCGTCCGGCGCGACAGATACGCAGCTCGACGTCATGGCCGCTCTGCGCCAGCTGGTGCCAGATCAGCAGGCAGCCTTGGTTCTCGTTGACATGCTCGGCTACTCCGTCGCCGATGCGGCCGAGGTCCTGGGCGTGTCGGAAGGAACCGTCAAGAGCCGCGCTGCCCGCGGCCGAGCCAGGCTGCTTCCCCGCCTATCGCACCTACGCTCGCCAACCGTTCCAAGCCAGGCGCAACGGAACCGATCTACTGGGTCAAACGTCCTACCTGCGCGGGAGGGAGGCGACGACGGACGATGAGCGGGCACATTAGTGACAACCTGCTAGCCGATTACGCCGGAGACGTCCTCAAATCGCGCAAGTTCGCCAAAGTCAGCTCCCACCTCGCGGGATGCACGATGTGCACGGGACGCCTCGACAGCTTGCACAGTATGCCTAGCTTGCTGGCAAGCGTGTCCTACCCGCCAATACCGCAGAATCTGACCACTCGGATCGATTCGGCGATTGCCACCGAGTCCGCAGCCAGGGTCGCTGCTGAGCCCGCTACCGAGGCCGACCGCAGAGATCTGCCGCAGCGGGCTGAGCCACCTAGGCAGGGCTGGCGGCCGCCCAGGCTGACTTCGCCGGTTGCCCTGCGCACACTGGCCGCTGTCGGCGCAGCCGTTGTCGTCGCTGGCGGTGGCTATGAGATCGCGGCCCATTCGGGCGGCTCAGCTACGACAAACGGACCGTCTAGCGCGGCGGCGCTCCCGGCGAGCTCGGCCCCGCTCACTACGGGACCACCCGTGAGCTATCAGCAAAACGGCCACGCTCATTCGATCAATACTGTCGAGTCGAACGCGAACTTCCAGGCCAGCACGCTGCGGCGGCAGACCCAGGCCACCCTCGCGGAAATGGGCCTCGGCATCGTCAACGGCACTCCTAAGGTTGCCGGAACGGGCGGCCATGCACCGAATTCGTTCAACACTGCCGCAGCGCCGCAGCCCAAGGCCTTCACCCGAACGGGCATGCACCAGCTGGCGGGATGCGTGACCCGAATCTCGGCTGGCGGGACGGTCGTGATGGTAGAGCTTGCGAACTACCAGGGCACGCGAGCCACGATCATTGTCGTCCAGCCGAAGGGACCGGTGCCGGCGCAGGTATTCGCGGTCGGGACTGCGTGTTCGGCGACAAACAGTGACATCCTCGCCCAGCAGCAGCTGCAACTGCCCAATCTGTAGTGCCTGCAGGTAGGCCGCCGGGCAGTCGGGTGACTGCCGTCTGTCCGCCTGTCGCCGCCCCGGCGGGCCGGTCCGCCGCTACTATCGCGATCCTGAGCGGGAATCTCCAGGCTGGCGTAGTGGTTGATGCCGGTGCGATCGAGAGGCAGGACACAGGTGACTGAGGTTCGGGAGATCATCATTATCGGCTCAGGCCCGGCCGGTTACACGGCCGCCCTGTACGCCGCGCGCGCCCGCCTGAAGCCGCTGGTCTTCGAGGGTTCGGTCACCTCCGGCGGCGCGCTGATGAATACCACCGACGTAGAGAACTTTCCCGGCTTTCCCGACGGGATACTAGGCCCGGACCTGATGGACCAGCTGCGCAAGCAGGCCGAGCGGTTCGGCGCTGAGTTGGTGGCGGACGACGTGACAGAGGTCGACCTGAAGGCCACGCCTAAGGTCGTCAAGGCCGGCGAGGACACCTACCTCGCCAAGGCGGTCATCATCGCGTCTGGCTCGAGCTACCGGGAGCTGGACGTCCCCGGGGAGAAGCGACTCTCAGGTCACGGGGTGTCGTGGTGCGCGACGTGCGATGGCTTCTTCTTCCGCGAGCAAGAGATCGCTGTCATCGGCGGCGGTGACTCAGCTATGGAAGAGGCATCGTTCCTCACTCGATTTGCCAAGAATGTGACCGTCGTGCACCGGCGTGACTCGCTTCGCGCTTCGAAGATCATGCAAGACCGTGCGATGGCGAATCCCAAGATCAAGTTTGTCTGGGACAGCGAGGTAGTCGAGGTGCTAGGCGTGGACCGTGTCACCGGTCTGCGGCTGCGCAACATCAAGACCGGCGAGGAGAGCACGCTTCCAGTCACCGGAATGTTCGTGGCGATCGGTCACGACCCGAGAAGCGAGCTGTTCGCCGGGCAGCTCGACACCGACCCCGATGGATACCTGCTAGTGGATAGCCCGTCCACGCGAACTGCGATTGACGGTGTATTCGCCTCCGGTGATGTCGTGGACCGCACTTACCGGCAAGCAGTAACCGCGGCGGGAACCGGCTGCGCCGCCGCACTTGATGCTGAGCGATGGCTTGCGGATGAGGAGAGCTAGCCGGTCGCTGAGACCAGAAGAGCAGACAGTCGCCAACGCGGCGGCTGCCACCAACAGATGGAAGGGAAGTCCTGAACGTGGGCGCAACCAAGGCCGTAACCGATGCGACCTTCGAGACTGAGGTCATCAAGGCCACCAAGCCGGTCGTCGTCGACTACTGGGCAGAGTGGTGCGGGCCGTGCCGGATGGTGGCCCCGGTGCTTGAGGAGATCGCTACCGAGCATGGCGACAAGATCGACGTCGTGAAGCTCAACGTGGACGACAACCCGCAAGTCGCGCAGCGCTACGGGATCATGAACATTCCGACGATGAGTGTCTTCAAGGACGGTCAGGTCGTGAAGGAGATCGTGGGCGCCCGGCCGAAGGCCGCGCTGCTGCGCGAGCTCGCCGACTTCATCTGATCAGCCCGAGCAACGAAATGTGGCCCTGCCCCGCGATGTCGGCGGCAGGGCCATCTTTATGCCGAGAGCCGTCTAGCTGGCCGCGCGAGTCGCCGGAAGTAGCGGTGAGCCAGCGAATCCTACTGCCGCAACTACGGTGATAAGTATCGCGATCACGTGCAGCGCGTCGACTGGCCCATGAGTTCGTGCTTGCTCCGCGAACACAGACGCGATCAGTCCCACTCCCAGTGAGCCGGCGATTCGCTGCCAGATGTTGAACAGTGTTGTCGCATCGTTGAGCTCAGCCTCCTGCAGCGGTTCGGTGAGCACGGTAAGCAGCGGTGAGATCACCAGTCCAATCGAGACCGAGCGGCCCGCGAGCAGCAGGGCGGTGACCCCGAGCGATGTCTGCTCATTGATGGCGAGCAAACCGGCACTGGTAATCGTGAGCAGTGCGAATCCGGTGAGTACCGTTGTCCTGACCGTCACCTTCCCCGCCGCTCGCTGCCCGAGCACTGTCGAAAGCCCCGTGACTAGACCCTGCGGCAGCATCGCCAGGCCAGCAGCCAGCGCGCTGTGGCCCTGCACCTCCTGGATGAAGACTGGCAGCAGGAAGACCGCGGCGAATGTCACCACCGAGGCAAGCGCGCACAAAGTTAGGGCGAGCGCCGCCGCGGCATTTCTAGCCAGATCTAGGTTCAGCGCGGGCTGGTCGATGCGCGCCGCCCATGGTGCATAGGTCATGAGCAGTGCGGTGCCGACGAGCAGCGGCAGCCAGCTTTCCGTCGATGCCCAGCCGACTACGCCGCCCTGGCTGATGCCCAGGAGCAGTAGAGCTAGCCCGACGGTCAGCAGGAGCAGGCCGCGTAGGTCAAGGCTCGAGTTCTCGCTCGGACCGGGTGCCATGTCCGGCGGAATGCGCCGCACGGCCAGGACAGCGGCCACCCCGGTCGGAATGTTGATCAGGAAGATGCTTCGCCAGCCAACCGCACCGATGAGTGCGCCGCCCACTGTTGGGCCGAGCGCCGGGCCAAGGAACAGCAGTAGCCCCGCGGTCACCGGCATCGACCGCGTGGCTTCGCTTCTGCCAAAGAGCATGCTCATCGCCATCGGCACGAGCGGAGCCGCCACGAGCCCTTGCACGATCCGAGTTAGCAGCAGGAACTCGACGTTCGGCGCAGCTGCGCACGCAGCCGAGGCGACAGTGAACGCGAGCACGCTCGCCTGGTACAGCGGCAGGGTCCCGAACTTGCGGGACAGGTATGCCGTGACCGCAAGGCCGGTGCCAAGAGCCAGGAGGTAGCCGCTCACCGTCCACTGCACCACTGGCAGGCTGGCATGCAACTCACGCGCAATGGGTGCTACCGCGACGTTGACGATGCTGGAGTCCAGCATGGACAGCAGCGGGCCCGCCAGCAATGCGTACTGAACGACGGGCGTCAGGCGGCGGGCCTGGCTTTCAGTCTCGGCAGGTCGGCTCATTTGCCATCCGCGTCCGCGGCCGGCTCCTGGACCGCAGCCTGCTTGCGCAATGTTGCCAGCCAGGCCCGCTCACGCTGCGCGGCGGAGATCAGTTCGGCAGTGACCAACGCACTCCACCGCTCAGTTCCGCTGCGCTGCTGGAGGCTCGTCAGCCGCTCGAGCCTGGTCCCTAGGGCCGTGTCCCTAGCGGCAAGGACGTCGCGCCGCTCAGCCGGGCTCAGGAGGGCGAACTGACCGAGCCTGGTCAAGAACTCCGTGTCGTCCTCGGCTTGCTCAGGCGGCAGATCGGCAAGCATGTCATGCAGCAGATCCCGGCCGACGTCGGTGAGCTCATAAACCACCCGCGATGGTCGGCCAGCTTGGGCCTGCGCAGTCTTGGAGACGGCGCCCGCCTCCTCGAACCGGCGCAGCGCCGGGTACAAGGAGTTGTTGTTCAGGATCACGCCAGTCACAGCTTCGACGCGCTTGCGCAACTCATAGCCATGCGCGGGCCGCCTGGTCAGATTCCGCAGAATCAGGATCTCCACATAAGACACATCGTCTAGTATAACCTATGTTCCCCTGGACGATCCAAGCTGGCTTCGTGGACTCACCTTCTGCCCTGACAAACCCAACGGTTCCCTGGGCGCCCTCAGGTCTGAAGCCGTCACTAGTTGACCCGCTGGGTCTGTTATCGCCCGAAGCAAGTCGTCTGCATATCAAAGCGGGCCGGATCCCGACCGGAGCGGCCTGTTATCTTCCAAGGCCGCGTAGCGTCGGGACCGACCCACGCCTTGGCTGAGATCGAACCGCGCCTTTGGGTTCACTCCAGGCGACCGGCTTCGGCTCTACGCCATCCGCAGGGCCCGCTCGGGCGACATCGACCCGAGCAGCCGCTCAAGAGCGACCTCGACGTCCTCACGCCACGACAGTGCCGTCTTCAGTTCAAGCCGCAGGCGCGGATACCGAGTGTGCGGCCGGACTGTCTTGAATCCAACGGCCAGAAGGTAGTCAGCTGGGACGACACAGGCGGGCTGGCTCCACTTCACGTCACCGAATGCCTCGATGGCCTTGATCCCGCGCCGTGTCAGGTCCTTCGCCAGACCCTGGACCAGCATCCGACCAAGGCCGCCGCCTGCGAACTCCGACATGACGTGGGCCGTCATCAGCAGTACCGCGTCGGCACTGACCGGACTTGTCGGAAAGGCTATCGACCGCGGCGAATAGCTAGGGGGTGCGTACATCATGTATCCGGCCGGAATGCCATCCACATAGACGATCTTTCCGCAGCTTCCCCATTCGAGAAGAACGGACGAGATCCAGGCTTCCTTCTCGAGCGCCGGGTCGCCCACCTCAAGCGCACGCGCTTGGCTGACAGGATCGAGCTCCCAGAAAACGCACTTGCGGCACCGCGGCGGCAGATCATGGAGGTTGTCTAGTGTGATGCTCGCGAGACGGCGCGACACTTGGCACCTCGGCTCGGTGTCCTCGGACGGGCAATCGGCTTGATGGCCCGCGGCCGGCTAAGCCATCGGAGGGCGCCCGGCCTCGGGGTTATCGTACCCATACGCGATGCTGGGCGACCCTGACGGCGCCGACATGGGACCGCAGCGGCCGTGGATTCCTGTCAGCGCGATTGCCTGCGGCTAGCGGGCCGACGCATGTTTCACGTGAATCACGCTTGCTTCGACAGCGGCGGCCAGTCCGTCGACGTCTGCTTCGGTGGTGTCGAAAGCTGTCATCCAGCGAACGACGCAGCGCCCGTCGGCTGTCGCCTCCCACACGTGGAAGTTCCAGTCCTGCTGGAGCAACTCGGCTTGCTCCTGGCTGATCGACGCGAAGACTCCATTGCCTTCCATCGCGTACGCGATCTCAACGCCAGGAATGGCCGAGACTGCTGCAGCGAGTCGCCGCGCCATCGCGTTTGCCTTGCGCGCGTTCGCCAGCCAGACATCGTCGTCGAGCAAGCCGATGACCTGAGCCGAGAGAAATCGCATCTTCGAGCCGAGCTGCATCAGCTGCTTGCGCTGATACATCGCGCCGTCGGCAAGGCTTCCGGTCATCACCAGCACTGCTTCGACACCGAGTGCCCCGTTCTTGGTGCCGCCGAAGCTGAGGACGTCCGCACATGCGCCGAGGTCTGCCAGCGAGCACCCCAGTTGCGCCGCAGCGTTGGCGAGCCTGGCGCCGTCGATGTAGATCAAGAGGTCGTTAGCTCGGCAGAAATCCTGGATGGCACGGAGTTCGGCGAGCGAGTAACAGGTGCCAACTTCGGTCACCTGAGCCAGCTGCACGATCCGCGGCTGCGCACGGTGTTCGTCGCCGCGGCCACCCAGACGGGTAGCGATGAGGTCGGGGTTCAGCTTTCCGTCCGGGGTGTCGACCGGCAGCAGCTTGCAGCCGAGGATTCTCTCGGACGCACCGCACTCATCGATGTTCAGGTGCGAGGTCTGCGCACAGATGACCGCTTCGTAAGGGTGCCGCAGCATCAGGCTCAGCCCAGCCACGTTCGCGGCCGTGCCGTTGAAAACAAGGATTGCCCTTGCGGCCCCAGTCGCCTCGCACAGCATCTGCTCAGCGCGCTGCGAGATGTCGTCCGCCCCGTAAGGCACGGCGTCGCCCGAGTTCGCTGCCGCGACTGCGGCCAGAACCGACGGGTGGGCGCCAGCGTGATTATCGCTGCCGAAGCTCTTATGTATTGGATTTGCCACGTGCCAGAGCATAACGGGCGGCCCGTGCCGCTTCCTGGTCGTGCTGGCGCGCCAGAGTAGGCAGGCCTCGTCCTAGCCGTGCCGAGGACCGAGCCCGGGCGACATGCTCCTGACAATCCGCTCGAGGTCCTCAAGCGATGCGAACTCGACGACGATCTTTCCCTTGCGCTGACCGAGCTCGACCTTCACTCGTGTGTCGAAGACGTCAGAGAGGCGGTCGGCGAGATCTCGGAGGCCGGGTGCCACCGGCGCCTTCGTGGCGGGTGTCCGCGGGTTGCGGGCGGGCCGCGCCCCCGTGGCGACTATCTCCTCGACCGCGCGAACGGACAGGCCCTCGGCCACGACCCGATGCGCCAGCTGTTCCTGCGCCGCAGGGTCATCAAGACTCAGCAGCGCTCTCGCGTGGCCGGCGCTGAGAACGCCAGCGGCTACTCGCTTCTGGACGGCGGGCGGCAAATTCAGCAGCCGGATCGTATTGGAAATGTGCGGCCGGGATCGGCCGACGCGCTTGGCGAGTTCCTCATGGGTGACTGCGAAGTCGTCGAGCAGCTGCTGGTATGCAGCAGCTTCCTCAAGCGGGTTGAGCTGCTCGCGGTGCAGGTTCTCCATGAGCGCATTGCGCAGCAGGTCGTCGTCGGACGTCTCGCGGACGATGGCCGGGATAACGTCAACTCCTGCTAGCTGGCTAGCTCGCAACCGCCGCTCGCCCATGATCAGCTCGTAGCGGCCTCCGGCTGCCTTGCGCACAACTACCGGCTGAAGCAGCCCGACGACCGAGATCGACGCGGCCAGCTCGGCGAGCGTGTCCTCGTCAAAGATCTGCCGCGGCTGGCGTGGATTCGGCCCGATCGCCTCTACCGGAACTTCTTCGAGATACGCACCCGTAATGGTCAGTTCGGCGTCATCCTCGCCAACGCCGGAGCGCGGCGCAGCGGCTGCCCCATAGTTGCCCGGCCTCGTCAGCGCCTCCGGCGGCCCAGATGGGATCAGCGCACCGAGTCCCTTGCCGAGCCCGCGCTTTGGTGGCATTACTGCTCCCCGTCCTTCCCTCGCGCGCTAGCTCGCCGCCGGCGCGGCATTGCGCTGCGCCAGCTCCTGTGCCGCCTCAAGGTATGCCAGAGCCCCCGTCGATCCAGGGTCGTAGGTCATCACTGACTGGCCATAGCTCGGCGCCTCCGAGACCCGCACACTGCGTGGAATGACCGACGTCAGAACGACATTGCCAAAGTGCTCGCGAACCTCGTCAGCCACCTGCGATGCCAGACGGGTCCGGCTGTCATACATCGTGAGCAGAATCGTTGAGATCGTTAGATCCGGATTTAGGTGACTGCGCACGAGTTCCACGGTCCGCAGAAGCTGCTCCAGCCCCTCCAGTGCGTAGTACTCGCACTGGATCGGTATCAGCACCTCCGGCGCGGCGACTAGCGCGTTCACGGTCAGCAGGCCCAGCGACGGCGGGCAGTCAATGAATATGTAGTCGAGATTGGACGCGTCATAGGCCGACAGCGCTCTCGACAGCCTCGACTCCCTTGCGACCAATGGCACGAGTTCAATCTCCGCACCTGCCAAGTCGATAGCCGCCGGCGCGCAGTAGAGCTCTGGATAGCCGGCGACCTGCTTGATCACTGAGGCGAGCGGCTGGCCATCAACAAGCACGTTGTAGACGGACGTCACGCCTGCATGGTGGTCAATGTCCAGCGCTGTCGATGCGTTCCCCTGCGGGTCAAGGTCCACAACCAAGACCTTGGCACCATGCATCGACAGGCTTGCCGCCATGTTGACGGCGGTCGTCGTTTTGCCAACGCCGCCCTTCTGGTTGGCAATCGTGATAACCCGGCAGGACGACGGTTTGGGCCACGGCGCACCGCCGGAGCGAGCAACGATGGCGGCCCGTGCAGCCCTCGCGATAGGAGTGTCCGCCACCCCGTCGGATGCGGCTGAAATAGCCACCTGAACCTCGCTCTCACGCACGGGATACTCGCCGCCTACGCTATCGGCGCGACGCTCAGGCCGCACCCCAGGTGTTCCAGATCCCGTAGCTATCGTGGTCTTCGCACCGCTTTCGCCGGCATCGACCGCCTGCAACGGGTCGACTGGCCTCATCGTTTCACGTGAAACTCTCGCGATCGCCTGCCGGACCCGCTCCGGAGTCTCCTCCGACGACGGCGCGCTCACGGCGTCCGCCAATGGCTCCGCAGTCAGATTTGAATCACCACGCCCGTCATCAACGGACATCTCTGATAGATCGCCCTTGTCACCGCGAGGCCAGCCAAGTCCCTTTCGGCCTCGCCTGCCGCCCGGTTCCCGGTCCGCCGGGTCGAAGGGCCCAAGCTCCGTATCATCGGGCCAACCGACGCCCGGCCCGGAGCCCATTCGCATCGCGCCTCTCCTCGTCGAGCCGCGTCCAGCGTCGGCTCAGCTGCCGCCTCGACGGCTGTTCGGCCGTGATCGACGGTTCGCGCTGCTCGCGCCGGGACGTTGCTGGCCGCCCTGCCGTCCGCCGGAATGCCCGGACGGGTGGTGCCCAGCCTGGCCGTGATGCTCCCCTGAGCGGCGGTGCGCGGCATTGAACACCACCACTGTCGCAGCCGCGGTACCGTCCGCGCTACCTACCTCTACGACTCGTGCGTCCGTCACGCCAAGCCGGGCTAGCACGGGGCGGGCGCGCGCCAGTTCGGTGTCGGCGGACGCGCCCTTTATCGCCAGCACCTTCCCACCAGGCCGCACCAAGCCGAGGCACAGTCCTGCCAATTTGTCGAGCGGCGCAACCGCCCGAGCGGTGACCACGTCGACGGCGAGGTGCCCGGCGAGATCCTCGGCGCGGCTACGAACCACATCCACGTTCGCCAGCCCGAGCTCCGATACGCACTCCTCGAGGAAGGCAACGCGCCTAGCCATCGACTCGACCAGCGTCACCCGGACCCCAGGAAGTAGTAGCGCGAGCACAATTCCGGGGAGACCTGCTCCCGAGCCCACATCGGCCAGCGAGCAGTGCGCTGGTACCATCCTCGCGATCGCCGCGCAATTCAGCAGATGCCGGTCCCAGATCCGCTCGGCCTCGGCCGGACCGACCACCCCGCGCTCAACGCCAGGACCGGACAGCAAGTCCGCATACTTCCGGGCGAGCGGCAGCGCATCGCTGAATATCGAAGCAGCGCTTTCTTCCCAGCCGTCGAGCGCCGCGGAGTCACGCGTGCGCTCGCCGCTTCGACCGGCGGCGTCGTTCATGGCTGGCCCTATCGATTCGCGACGAGATCAGGCCGGAAGAACGACGACCCGGCGCTCGGGCTCCTCGCCCTCCGATTCACTGCGCAGGCCGGCCGCGGCGACTGCGTCATGAACGACCTTGCGTTCGAACGGATTCATCGGCCACAGTCGCTTCGGCTCACCCGTCCGCCGAACTTCCTCCGCAGCGTCCTGACCGGTTGCCGCGAGCTCCGCCCGGCGCCGCTGACGGTATCCGCTGACGTCCAGCATCATCCGAGTACGCATGCCGGTGTGCTG
>Ga0126371_10002989_pt1 | contig 14719 bp, 11 predicted proteins | sample PanSoiMetaPlot_4_FD_110145 | JGI IMG/M metagenome (GOLD analysis project Ga0126371, IMG submission 110145) | Tropical forest soil microbial communities from Panama - MetaG Plot_4 | ecosystem: Environmental > Terrestrial > Soil > Tropical forest > Bulk soil | place: Panama | collected 2016-02-17 | reverse complement strand
TGGCGCTCGTGCACGCGCGCTTCTCGACCAACACCTTCCCGTCGTGGGAGTTGGCGCATCCGTTCCGCTTCCTCGCCCATAACGGCGAGATCAACACGCTGCGCGGCAACATCAACTGGATGATGGCGCGGCGTCACTCGATGACGTCGAAGCTGTTGGGCGCCGACCTGGCGAAGCTGTGGCCGCTCATTGGCGACGGCAACTCGGACTCCGCGACGCTCGACAACTGCCTTGAGCTGCTGATCGCCGGCGGCTATCCGATGGTCCACGCGCTGATGATGATGATTCCGGAGGCGTGGTCGGAAAACCCGCTGATGGATAAGGATCGGCGCGCATTCTACGAATATCACGCGGCGCTGATGGAGCCGTGGGACGGCCCGGCGGCGTTGGCGTTTACCGACGGCCGCCAGATCGGCGCGACGCTCGACCGAAACGGCCTGCGCCCGGCGCGCTTCTTCGTCACCTCGGACGATCACGTTGTCATGGCGTCGGAAGCCGGCGTTCTCGACGTGCCCGAAGAGAAAATCGTCCGCAAGTGGCGGTTGCAGCCCGGCAAGATGCTGCTGGTCGACCTCGCCAAGGGCCGGATCGTCGACGACGACGAGCTCAAGGCCGAGATCGCGCGCGCCAAGCCGTACCAGAAGTGGCTCGACCAGACGCAAATCAAGCTCGAATCGCTACCCGAGGAAGTGACACCGCTGCCGCCGCTGGCGGACGTGCTGCTCGACCGCCAACAGGCCTTCGGTTACACCCAGGAAGACATCAAGTTCTTCCTCAAGCCGATGGTGCTGACCGCCGAGGATACGGTCGGCTCGATGGGCCGCGACACGCCTTTGGCCGTGCTGAGCGATCGGCCGAAGCAGCTGTCCGATTATTTCCAGCAGCGCTTCGCCCAGGTGACCAACCCGCCCATCGACAGCATCCGCGAGGAGCTGGTCATGGCGCTGGTCTCGCTGGTCGGACCGCGGCCGAACCTGCTCGATCTCGAAACCGGCGGCTCGCACATCCGGCTCGAGCTGCATCAGCCTGTCCTGACGAACATGGACATGGAGCGGATCCGCCGCATCGAGGATAACACCAACGGCCACTTCAAGAGCTTCACGCTGTCGATCTGCTACGCCGCCGCGGAAGGCGCCGCCGGCATGGAACCGGCACTGAAGCGCATCTGCAATCAGGCCAAGGACGCGGCCCGCGCCGGCTCCAACATCATCATCCTTTCGGACCGCGCGCTCGACACCGAGCACATCGCAGTACCGTCGCTGCTGGCGACGGCCGCCGTCCATCACAGCCTGATCCGCGAGGGCCTGCGCACCGAGGTCGGGTTGGTGGTCGAGACCGGCGAAGCGCGTCAGCTGCACGATATCTGCCTGCTCGCCGGCTATGGCGCCGAAGCGATCAATCCGTACCTCGCGCTCGACAGCATCGCCGTACTGAAGCGCGATCTGGGCGAGAAGCTGGTTCCCGAAATCGAGGCGCAGAAGCGCTACATCAAGGCGCTGACCAAGGGGATCATGAAGGTGATGTCCAAGATGGGCATATGCACTTTCCAGTCCTATTGCGGTGCGCAGATCTTCGACGCCGTCGGCCTCAACCGCGCGCTGCTCGACGAATACTTCACCGGCACTACCTCGCCGGTCGAAGGTATCGGCCTCGCCGAGATCGCCGACGAGACCGTGCGGCGCCATCGGCTGGCGTTCGGCGACGCGCCGGTCTATCGCAACGCGCTCGATCCGGGCGGCGAGATCCTCTATCGCGTGCGCGGCGAGCAGCACATCTGGACCAACGATTCGGTAGCGGCGCTGCAACACGCGGTGCGCGGCAACAACTACCGGAAATACAAGGAATACGCCCGCCACGCCGGCGACCAGGAAGATGGCGCCATCGCGCTGCGCGGCCTGCTCGATTTCGATTTCGCACCCGAACCGATCCCGCTCGATCAGGTCGAGCCGGCCGAGAATATCATGAAGCGCTTTTCCACGGGCGCGATGTCGTTCGGCTCGATCTCGTGGGAGGCGCACACCACGCTCGCCATCGCCATGAATCGCATCGGCGGACGTTCGAACACCGGCGAGGGCGGCGAGGACCCGCGGCGCTACAAGCCGCTCGACAACGGCGATTCGATGCGCTCGTCGATCAAGCAGGTAGCCTCGGGCCGCTTCGGCGTCAACGCCGAGTATCTGGTCAACGGCGATATCCTGCAGATCAAGATGGCGCAGGGCGCTAAGCCGGGCGAAGGCGGCCAGCTCCCCGGACATAAGGTCGACGACTGGATCGCCAAGACGCGTCACTCGGTTCCCGGCGTCGGCCTGATCTCGCCGCCGCCGCATCACGACATCTATTCGATCGAGGATCTGGCGCAGCTCATCCACGATCTGAAGAACGTCAATCCGAAGGCGTGGGTGAGCGTCAAGCTCGTGGCCGAGATCGGCGTCGGCACCATCGCCGCCGGCGTTGCCAAAGCCTATGCCGACCACGTCACCATCGCCGGCCACGAGGGCGGCACCGGCGCGAGCCCGCTGACCTCGATCCACCATGCTGGCGAGCCGTGGGAGATCGGTTTGGCCGAGACGCACCAGACGCTGGTGCTGAATGGCCTGCGCGGCCGCATCGCGGTGCAGGTGGACGGCGGCCTACGCACCGGCCGTGACGTCGTCATCGGCGCGCTATTGGGCGCCGACGAATTCGGTTTCGCCACCGCGGCGCTGATCGCCGAAGGTTGCGTGATGATGCGCAAGTGCCACCTCAACACCTGTCCGGTCGGTGTCGCGACCCAGGACAAGGAGCTGCGCAAGCGCTTCGTCGGCAGGCCCGAGGACGTAGTCACCTTCCTGCGTTTCGTCGCCGAAGAGACGCGGGAATTGATGGCCAAGCTGGGTTTCCGCACCTTCAACGAGATGATCGGCCGCACCGACAAGCTGATGATGCGCCGCGGCTCGAACCATCCGAAGGCGCGGCAGGTCGATCTCAGCCGCGTGCTCTATCGGCCGCAGGTACCGGCCGGCACCAAGACCTATCAGTGTGAGGCGCAGAACCACCGACTCGAAAAGGCGCTCGATCACAAGCTGATCACGCTCGCCAAGCCGGCATTGGAAAAGGGCCAGAAGGTCACGATCGAGCTGCCGGTGCGCAACGTCAACCGCACCGTCGGCGCCATGCTGTCGGGCGAGGTGGCGCGGCGCTACGGCGATGCCGGCCTGCCCGACGCCACCATCGACGTTCGCTTCAAGGGCACGGGCGGCCAGACGTTCGGCGGTTTCCTGGCGCACGGCGTCGCGTTTACGCTCGAAGGCGCGACCAACGACTACGCCGGCAAGGGCCTGTCAGGCGGTCGGCTGGTGGTCTATCCGCCGTGCGACAGCAAGCTGGTGCGCGACAAGAGCATCATCGTCGGCAACACCGTGCTCTATGGCGCCATTAGCGGCGAATGCTATTTCAGCGGCGTCGCCGGCGAACGCTTCGCGGTGCGCAACTCGGGCGCGGTGGCGGTCGTCGAAGGCGCCGGCGCGCATTGCTGCGAATACATGACCGGCGGCATCGTCGCCGTTCTCGGCGACACCGGCCCGAATTTCGCCGCCGGCATGAGCGGCGGCGTCGCCTACGTGCTCGACGAGCGCGGTGACTTCAAGACCCGCTGCAACACCGCGATGGTCGAGCTTGAGCCGCTGCAAGGCGACGACGGCCCGGTCGACGCCGACCAACCGATCGAATTCGCCTATTCCCTGCACGAAAACGACATTCGCCTGTTGCGGCGGATGATCGAGCGGCACGCGCGGCTGACGCAAAGCCCGCGTGCGCGTATGATCCTCGACAACTGGGCGCACTGGCAGAACCAATTCGTCAAGGTCATGCCGGTCGAGTATCGTCGCGCCCTGCAGAAGATCGAGCAAGCGCGGAAGGCCGCGCCGGCGGAGATTGGCGTCGCGGTGAGCGCCTGATCCGATGGGTAAGCCGACCGGTTTCATGGAGTTCGAACGGCGCGACCATGCCCACGCGCCGATCAAAGAACGCCTCAAGCACTATCGCGAATTCACCGACGCGCTGCCGTCCGACGAGCTGAAGCGCCAGGCGGCGCGCTGCATGGATTGCGGCACGCCCTATTGTCACACCGCTTGTCCGGTCAACAACATCATCCCGGACTGGAATGACCTCGTCTACGAAGGCGACATGCGGCGCGCACTCGAGGTGCTGCATTCGACCAACAATTTCCCGGATTTCACCGGACGCATCTGTCCGGCGCCGTGCGAAGCCTCGTGCACGCTGAACCTCATCGAATCGCCGGTGACCATCAAGACGATCGAGCAGGCCATCGCCGATCGTGGCTGGGAAGCCGGCTGGGTCGCGCCGTTGCCGGCGAAGCACCGCACCGGCAAGCGCGTCGCGGTCGTCGGCTCCGGGCCCGCCGGGCTCGCTTGCGCGCAGCAGCTGGCGCGCGCCGGGCACGACGTAGCCGTCTACGAGAAATCATCGCGCATCGGTGGCTTGCTGCGCATCGGCATTCCCGACTTCAAGCTCGAAAAGCACGTCGTCGACCGCCGCATCGCCCAGATGCGCGCCGAAGGCGTGGTCTTCCACGTCAATGCGCATGTCGGCCAGAACGTGCCGGTGGCCAAGCTGATGAAGGCGAACGACGCCGTCGTCTTCGCCATCGGTTCGGAACAGCCGCGTGACCTGCCGGTGCCGGGCCGCGAGCTTGGCGGCATCCATTTCGCGATGGATTTCCTGGCGCAGCAGAATCATCGCGTCGCCGGCGAGAAATTCGACGGCGCGGACATCCTGGCCGGCGACAAGAACGTGCTGGTGATCGGCGGCGGCGACACCGGCTCGGACTGCATCGGCACGTCGAACCGGCAAGGTGCCAAGTCGGTGACGCAGATCGAAATCATGCCGCAGCCACCCGAGCACGAGAACAAGCTGCTGACCTGGCCAGACTGGCCGATGAAGCTGCGCACGTCGTCGTCGCAAGAGGAAGGTGTCGAGCGCGACTGGTCGGTCGTGACCAAAGGCTTCACCGGCAAGAACGGCCGCGTCACCGGCCTCGATTGCGTCCGCGTGCAGTGGCATCGCGACGGTGATGGCTGCGTGCAGATGGTCGAGCTGTCGAACAGCGCCTTTCACATCCCGGCTGAACTCGTGCTGTTGGCCATGGGTTTCCTGCATCCGGTCAAGCCGGGCGCGGTCGAAGGCCTCGGGCTGACGCTCGATCCGCGCGGCAACATCAAGGCCAACACCGAGAATTACCGCACCAGCGTCGACAAGGTGTTCGCCGCCGGCGACGCCCGCCGCGGTCAGTCGCTGGTGGTGTGGGCGATCCGCGAAGGCCGGCAATGCGCCCGCGCGGTCGATGAATTCCTGATGGGCCGGACCGACCTGCCGCGCTAGGCCAGGAAGTCGCGCAGCGCCTGCCGGAACGCGTCCGGCTGTTCCAGGATCGACGCATGGCGCGCGGGCGCCAGCCACGCCAACTTCGAGTGCGCGATGTTGGCGTTGAGCCAGCGCGCGGCGTCGAGGAAGCTCGGAATGTCCTGCTCGCCGCACACCACCAGCGTCGGCGCAGCGATCTTGGCCGCAAGCGCGCGCAAATCGGCCGCCGCCAGCGCCTCGCAGGCGCGCGCGTAGCCCTCACCGGAGCACTTTTCGAGCGCCTCGCGAACATAGCGCACCGCTGGCGGATTCTGTGCCGCGAACACCGGCGTGAACCAGATCTCGAGCAGGCCCCGTATCAGCGATTTGACGCCGTCCTTGCGCTTTCGTCGCCCGAATTGCCCACATCGTGCGCAGTTCGTCGGTATAGCGCGGGGTCGTATCGATCAGGACGAGACGGTCGACGCGGGCCGGAAAGCTGGCGGCGAAATGCTGAGCGACGAGGCCGCCGAGCGAGATGCCCGCCACCGCGGCGCGCGCAATGCCCGCGCGATCGAGAATGGCCGCGAGCTGGACCGACAGGTCGGCAATGCCATAGTGCGCAGCCGGCACCGCGCTTTCGCCGTGGCCGGGGAAATCAAAGGCGAGCAGCGTGCGTTCGCGCTCCATTCCGGCGAGCGCCATCGGCCACAGCCGATGGTCGACGCCGAGGCAATGCAAAAGAACGAGCGGCGGTCCATCGCCTGTCCGATGCAGCGTGACAGCGCGCGCATCGAGCGCTGCTGCATATTCGCCCAAGGCTTCCTCCATGTTACCGCCTTCTTGACCATAGCGCTGAGGCGAGATCGGCGCATCGAGACAAACGCAACATTGTTGAACGAAGCCGGCGGCATGCAATTTGACGTCGACGATACCGGCATCGGCATTCCGCCCGACCAGATCGACCGCGTGATGGGGCCGTTCTATCAAGTCGACGGCTCGCTCGCCCGCACTCAGGAAGGCACCGGTCTCGGATTGCCGATCGCCAGGTCGCTCGCCAGCTGCACGGCGGCACCTTGCGGCTTAAGAGCGCCGTCGGCTACGGCACCACGGCGCGCCTGATGTTCCGCCCGAACCGCCGTCCGGCAAACCGCCGCCGCCTGAGTGGCGCGCACGGCCCTCATGCAGCCGCGGCGGGCCTCGCGCCGTTGCGTTGGTACGATCGCAGGCCTATTTGTAGGCACCCGAAACTTGGGAGCTTTTCCATGCGTGCGCGCCCGGTCCTGGCGCCGCTGCTGATCGGTGCGCTGCTTGGCGGCTGCACCGTCGGCCCGAATTTCACCCCGCCGTCGCCGCCGAGCGATCGGGCCTACGATACGACGCACACACCGCCGCCAGCGGTTACGGGCGAGCCGGCGCAACGCCTTGCGATCGGCCAGCGCATTGCTGGTGATTGGTGGACCCTCTATCGATCGGCGGCACTCGATGCGGTCTTGAAGCAGGCGATCGCCCACAACCGCGATCTCGCCGCGGCGCGCGACAATCTGGCGGCGGCGCAGAACATCGCGGTGGCCGCGCGCGGTGCTTTGTTCCCGCAACTCGATTTCGCTGCATCGGCCGAACGCCAGAAGATCAGCTTCGCCGCCTTCGGCCTCAAACAGCCACCGGCTACATTCAACGTATTCTCGATCGGGCCGACGGTCAGCTATTCGTTCGATCCGTTTGGCCGTAACCGCCGCCTCATCGAGGAGCGCCAGGCTCAGGCCGAAGTCGAGCGGTATCAACTGACGGCGGCCTATCTCGCCGTGACCGGCAACACCGTCACTGACGCGATTGGCATCGCCGCCATCAACGCGCAGATCGCCGCCGTCAACGACGTGGTGGCGGACGACCGAAATCTCCTCACGCTCGTACAGCGAAGCTTCGACGCCGGCGGTGCGAACGCCCTCGACGTCGAAAGCGCGCGCAGTCAGTTGGCGGCAGACCGCACGCTACTGCCGCCGCTCCAGCAGCGACTGAGCGTTGCCCGGCACGTGCTGACGGTGCTGGTGGCGGAAACGCCGGGAACCTGGACAGTGCCGGATTTCGCTCTCGATTCGCTGACGCTGCCGGCCGACGTTCCGGTCAGCCTGCCGTCGGCGCTCGTGCACCAGCGGCCGGACATCCTCGCGGCCGAGGCCGAACTCCACGCCGCGTCGGCCGCCGTCGGCGTTGCCACCGCCCAGCTTTATCCCGATATCACATTGACCGCCACGGTCGAACAGATCGGTCTCGCGCCACACACACTGCTGACGGCCGGTGACAATGTCTGGAACTTTGGCGGCGGCGTTACCGCGCCGCTGTTCCACGGCGGTGCGCTGCGGGCGCAAGAACGCGCGGCCGAGGACAATTTCAATTCGACACGCGCGACCTATCAGCAGGTGGTGTTGCAATCATTCGCTCAGGTTGCCGACAGCCTCGACGCGCTGGCGCACGACACGCGGCTGCTTGCCGAACAGGGCGCGGCGCTCGACTCCTCGCGCCGGTCGCTCGACCTGACCCGTCGCGCCTACCAGGCCGGCGACGTCGCCTTGCTGCAAGTGCTCGATGCCTCGCGCCTCTATCAGCGCGCGCGCCTGGGGTATGCGCAGGCAAAGGCGCAGCGCTATGCCGACACGGCGCAGCTGTTCCTGGCGATGGGCGGCGGCTGGTGGGAAAGCGCCGATGTGACCCAGGCTGGCACGGAGCCAAATCAGCCCGTCGCGCATTAATACCGGGCGATGCGAGTCTTTGCCGCTGCCGTCATGGCCGGAGTGTGCCTTTGTGCGTCGGCGGCGTGGGCCGGGCAACTCTCGATTCTTGAAGAGAACGACTCGCTCTTTTTCACGAGCGACAAGCATTACACCCAAGGCATCCGTGGCGCGTATTTATCCGATCCGCTGTCGTCAGGCGATTGGCGCTATCGGGCATTCGACTTGGTGCCGTCCTTGTTTCCAGATTCCGGGCCAAGCGAGCGCCGCTTCGACTGGATTTTCCTCGGCCAGAGCATCTTCACGCCGGCAAATCTCACGCTGAATCCACCCGACCCACACGACCGCCCCTATGCCGGCTGGCTCTACACCGGCGGCGCATTGCTGCAGGAAAACGGCAACCGGCTCACGAGCCTGGAATTGCTGGTCGGCGTGGTCGGTGCGGACGCGCTCGGCAGGGAGGTGCAGAATGACTGGCACCAGTTCGTCGTCGGCATCCCTGGCGGGCAAGGCTGGCACGGCCAGCTGAAGAACGAGCCCGGTCTGGCGATTTCCTACGACGGGCGCTGGCGCGTACCGCTCGCCGATCTCGCCGGTGTCGGCGTCGACATCGTGCCCGAGGCCGGCGTGACCGGCGGAAATGTACTGACCTACGGCGCGGTCGGCGGCACGCTGCGCATCGGCCAGGATCTGGATGCCGACTATGGCCCCGCGCGCATTCGCCCGGCGTTGTCAGGCACCGACTGGTTCAACGCAGCGCGCATGACCCGGCCGTTCGGCTGGTACATCTTCGCCGGCGTCGAAGGCCGCGCCGTCGCCCAAAATATCTTTCTCGACGGCAACACCTTTGCATCGAGTCCGCATGTCGACAAAAAACCACTTGTCGGCGACCTGACGGCCGGTGCCACCTTCTTCTGGGAGGATGATTTCCGCCTTGAAATCGGATTGCTGACCCGTACCAAAGAATTTTACGGCCAGCAGGGCGAAGATAGTTACGCCGGGTTCCGGTTCGCGTTCGGCCTCTGACGCGTCAGTAGCAGCGGACGCCATCGGCAAACAACAGGTTGCCAGTGAGCGCGCGCGCCACATCGTCGACGTAGCCGAAACGGCCGGTGACACGCGCGCGACGGCCCTCGTCGCACGGTGGCCGGCCCCGACCGTAAATGGTGATCTGGCCGATCTGGGCGCCGCACATCGACGGCTGGCTCAAGACGAAACTGTATTTGTTGTGCGCCGGATCAAAGCTGCGTTGGATCGTGGTGCCCTCCACGGTGACGACTTCGCCGTTGAGCGCCGCGCACACGTTGGGCGCTGCCGCGAGCGCGGGTGTCGGCGTCAACATGGGAACGAAAGCAACAAACGCGACCATGACACGGATTCTCATTGTTCTCCTCGACGCCGGCGTTACGCATCCGGAGCTATAGCGGCGGCGGCGCGGAATGGCGACAGCGATTGCGGCCAAAGCGACCGAATATCGCAGGCTACGACAGCCGCGCGGGGATGGCATGCACGGCTTGATCCGTATTCCACGCCGTGCATCCTGTGCACTCATAACGTGGAGGGACCATGGCCGAAGCGATCAAAGTTTTCGCCATCTGCGGCAGTTTGCGCAAAGGCTCTTATAACCGCATGGCGCTCAAGGTGGCGGCCGAGAATCTGCCGCCCGGCATGACGCTCGATCAGTACGACCGGCTGGCCGAAATTCCGCCTTACAACGAGGACGTTCGCCAACAGGGTATCCCGCCGGTGATCGAAGACTTGCGACAGCGTATCAAGGTGGCCGACGGATTGCTCTTCGTCACGCCCGAGTACAATTATTCGATGCCCGGTGTTCTCAAGAACGCCATCGACTGGGTGTCGCGCACGCCCGATCAACCGTTTGCGGGCAAACCGATAGCGATGATGGGCGCGAGCATGGGTATGCTCGGCACTGGCCGCGCCCAATACCACCTGCGCCAGACCTGCGTCTTTCTCGACATGCTTCCGCTCAACAAGCCCGAGGTGATGATTGCGCAAGCGCAGAACAAGTTCGACGCGCAGGGTCGCCTGACCGATGCGGCAACGCTCAAATTCATCCAGGACCTGATGGTGGCCCTGGCCGCCTGGATCCGGCGTCTCAAGGTCTAGGCCGGCGAATTCGATAGCAAGCGCCGGAGTGTAACCCGCCATTGGGCGTGCCCAGATAGGGGTTGCGGCACGGATCGGACCATGCCGCAATCGATGAGGGAGCGGATCATGGCCCTGGCAGCACGCAACATATCGACCGGCGCGAAAGCCTATGCGACCGAGACCGAGCGGTGGGCGGCGGTTGTACACCGCGACGCGCGCGCCGATGGTCATTTCTATTATTCGGTGCGGACCACCGGCGTTTACTGCCGGCCGGGCTGCGCGGCCCGGCAACCGCGCCGCGACAATGTCGCCTTCTACGACACCCGCGCGGCCGCCGAAGCTGCCGGCTTCCGTCCGTGCAAGCGCTGTCGACCGGATGCGTCGCCACCGGCGGCGCGCCGCACGGCGATCATTGCCGCCGCTTGCCGAGCGATCGAAGCGGCGGACGATGCGCCGGCGCTTGAGACGCTGGCGCGCGACGCCGGCATGAGCCGGTTCCATTTCCATCGCCTCTTCAAGTCGGTGACCGGTGTGACGCCGCGCGCCTATGCCGCCGCGTGTCGCGCCAAACGGCTGCACGCCGAGCTGCCGCGCGCCGGCAGCGTGACCGAAGCTTTCTACGACGCCGGATTCAATTCGAGCGGCCGCTTCTATGCCGCCGCTGACGCATTGCTCGGCATGCGGCCGCGGGCGTTCCGCGCCGGCGGCGCCGGCGCGGCGATCCGTTTCGCCGTTGGCCAGTGTTCGCTCGGTGCGATCCTGGTCGCCGCAACGGCGAAGGGTGTCTGCGCGATCATGCTGGGGAACGACGCGGAGCGGCTGGTCCGCGATCTCCAGGAGCGTTTTCCGAAAGCACAGTTCATCGGGGGCGACAAGGAATTCGAGTGCCTGGTGGCGCAGGTGGTCGGTCTGGTCGAATGGCCCGGCACGGTCACGGAGCTGCCGTTCGATCTGCGCGGTACGGCGTTCCAGCAACGGGTCTGGCAGGCGCTGCGCGCCATTCCGCCGGGCACGACGGCAACTTACAGTGACGTCGCCAAGCGAATTGGACGGCCGCGCGCCGTGCGCGCCGTGGCACAGGCCTGCGCCGCCAATCCAGCCGCGGTTGCGATCCCGTGCCATCGTGTCGTGCGCCGCGACGGCGGGTTGGGCGGTTATCGCTGGGGCATCGAGCGCAAACGCGCGCTGCTGGCGCGCGAGGCCAGCGCGCGTTCCTAAGGCAACAGAACCGCGGCGCCCTCGAAGCGTCCGTCGCGTAGCTGTGCCAAAGCCTCGTTCGCCTGGGCCAGCGGGAAGAGGACCGTCGTCGTTCGCACCTTGGCGCGTGGCGCGAGCGCCAGGAATTCCTCGCCATCTTTGCGGGTCAAATTGGCGACCGAGCGCACGACGCGCTCCCCCCATAGCAGCCGATAAGGGAAGCGCGGAATGTCGCTCATGTGAATTCCTGCGCACACGACGATACCGCCTTTGGCGGTCGCGGCGAGGGCCGTCGGCACTAACAGACCAACCGGCGCGAAGATGAGCGCCGCGTCCAGTTGCTCGGGCGGCGCCGTATCCGAACCGCCGGCCCACACCGCGCCGAGCGAGCGGGCAAATTCCTGGCCTTCGGCATCACCCGGCTTGGTGAAGGCGAAGACGTCCTGGCCGCGATGGCGGGCGATTTGGATGGAGATGTGCGCCGCGGCGCCGAAACCGTAGAGGCCGAGACGCCGCGCCTCGCCGGCCATACGTAAGGCACGATAACCGATGAGTCCGGCGCACATCAGCGGCGCTGCCGCGCGGTCGTCGAATGCCGGCGGAACGGCAAAGCAGAATCGTTCGTCGGCGACGGTATATTCGGCGTAGCCGCCGTCGATCTGATAGCCGGTGAAGCGCGCCCGGTCGCACAAATTCTCGCGGCCGCTGCAGCAGAATTCGCAGACACCGCACGTCCAGCCGAGCCACGGCACCCCGACGCGATCGCCGGCCTGCAGCCGTCCGGCACCGGCGCCAACGGCTTCGACCGTGCCTACGATCTCGTGGCCGGGCACCAGCGGGAGCTTGGGTTGCGACAGCTCGCCGTCGACGACATGCAGATCGGTGCGGCAGACGCCGCAAGCGTGGATCCGAATCAGCACCTGGCCCGGTCCAGGCTCGGGCGGCGTGCGATCGATCGCGCGCAACGGCGCTCCGGTCCGCTCAAGGGTCATCGCCAGCATGGCGCATCAGTATGCTATGGGGCACGCACACCGGACAGAGGGCCGGCCGCGAACTTGATAAAGCGCTGCCGTCGCACGATAGACCCGCTCTATTATGAATAGTGTTGCAGGATTTTCGCAGTTGGTGCCGTTCGTCTTGGACCGACCGCCGCTAATATTGCCGAAGACTCAAGCGTGCACATGGATTCCGCGCGCCTTTTTCCCGATAATGGCGCACCAGCAACGGCCACTGCGTCACCGACGTGATCGATAAGCTCGAATTTCTCCTGGCGCTCGCGCGCGAGCGCCATTTCGGACGTGCCGCCGAAGTTTGCGGCGTGACGCAGCCGACGCTGTCGGCGGGCGTGAAGCAGCTCGAAGATCAGTTCGGCATTCTACTGGTCAATCGCGGTTCGCGGTTCGTTGGTCTGACGCCGGAAGGCGATCGCGTTCTCGGTTGGGCTAAGCAGATCGTCGGCGACGTGCGCGCGATGCGCCAGGAAGTGAACGCCCTCAAGCAGGGACGGCTGGTCGGGCATCTGCGCATCGCGGTGATTCCGACGGCGCTGCCGATGGTCTCGGCCTTGACCACGCCGTTTCGCGAACGCCATCCCGACGTGCGCTTTACCATCCGCTCCAGCACGTCGATCGAAGCACTGACGTGGCTCGACAATCTGCAAGTCGATGCCGGCATCACTTATCTCGACAACGAGCCGACCGGCAGCGTGCGCGTGATTCCGCTCTATCGCGAGCGCTATCAATTGCTGATCTCGGCCGATAGTCCGCTCGGCAGCCGCCGCAGCGTCACCTGGGCCGAGGTCGGGCATATTCCGCTCTGCCTGCTGACGCCCGACAATCAGAACCGCCGCATCATCAACCGCCTGCTGCACGATTCCGGCAACGGCGAGGATCAAGTACCGACGTTGGAATCGAACTCGATGACGGTACTTGTGTCGCACGTCCGCACCGGCCGCTGGGCCAGCGTCATGCCGGCGATCCTCGCCGACACGCTCGGACTGACCGGCATGGTGCAGGCGATTCCGATCGTCGAGCCGGCGGCGTTTCACACGGTCGGTCTCGTCGTGCCGAAGCGCGAGACGATGACGCCGGCGATGGCGGCGCTCGTCGCCGAAGCATTGAAAGTCGCGAAAGTCCTCGACGTCGAAGTCGCGAATTCCGACGTCGCATAGGCGTGTCTGATCGCATGATAGGCGTGGCCTATCGATAGAAATGTTCTATCGCAACACGAGTTCGCCTTATTGATACCGACGCCGCGCGAATGTCATATCCGCGTGAACCCAACAGCGCGGATGTGTCATGGCGCGATACGAAACTTGGAGCGAAAAACGCGGCGCTGAAGTAATCGAGCAGCACGCCCAGCAAGCGGGCGCGGCACTGCCGATTCTGCACGCTCTTCAGGAAACCTTCGGTTACGTCCACGCCGATGCCGTGAAAATGGTGGCGTCGAAGCTCAACCTGTCGCGTGCCGAAGTGCACGGCATCGTCACCTTCTATCACGATTTCCGTTCGACGCCGGTGGGCGACCACACGCTGAAGCTGTGCCGGGCCGAAGCCTGCCAGTCGATGGGCGCCGACGTGCTCGCGGCGCATGCGCGCGAAAAGCTGCGCGTCGATTGGCATGAAACCACCACCGACAAACGGGTCACGCTCGAGCCGGTGTTCTGTCTCGGCCTGTGCGCCTGCGCGCCGGCGGCGATGCTGGACGAGCAAGTGTTCGGCCGGCTCGACACCAAGCGTCTCGACAACCTCATCGACGGAGCACGCCGGTCATGACGCGTCCGCGCATTTTCGTACCGCGTGACGCCGCCGCGCTTGCCGTCGGCGCCGACGACGTCGAGCGGGCAGTCGTCGCTGCGCTGCGCCACCGCCAGATCGACGCCGAAATTGTCCGCATCGGATCGCGCGGTCTGTTCTGGCTCGAGCCGATGCTCGAAGTCGCCGTCGGCGGCGAACGCATCGCCTATGGCCCGATCACCGTAACCGATGTCGAGGCCTTGTTCGATGCCGGCTGGCTCGAGGGCAAGCCGCACGCGTTGCGGTTGGGCAAGCCGGAAGCGCTGCCGTTTCTCAAGCGGCAGCAACGCTTTACCTTCGCGCGCTGCGGCATCGTCGATCGGCTGTCGCTGGCGGATTACCGCGCGCACGGCGGCTACAAGGGGCTTGAGCGCGCGATCGGCATGGCGCCGGCCGCGATCGTCGAGGAAGTCACGCGTTCGGGTCTGCGCGGCCGCGGCGGCGCCGGCTTTCCGACCGGCATCAAATGGCGCACCACGGCACAGGCCGCGGCGCCGCAGAAATACATCGTCTGCAACGCGGACGAGGGCGATTCCGGAACCTTCGCCG
>Ga0126371_10002988_pt1 | contig 14722 bp, 15 predicted proteins | sample PanSoiMetaPlot_4_FD_110145 | JGI IMG/M metagenome (GOLD analysis project Ga0126371, IMG submission 110145) | Tropical forest soil microbial communities from Panama - MetaG Plot_4 | ecosystem: Environmental > Terrestrial > Soil > Tropical forest > Bulk soil | place: Panama | collected 2016-02-17 | reverse complement strand
CGCGGTGCGCGCCAGCAGGCCCGCCGACGACAGCAGCACGGTGCAGGGCTCGTCCGCGACCTCCAGCGGGACGGCCGCGGTCCTGGTGGCGCCGCTGCCCTCCAGCAGCACCGTGCGGCGAGGTGTAGCGAACTTCTCGCTGACCTCCGCCAGCTCGGACGACACGAGCTCACGCAGGCGCTGCTCGGACTCGAGGATCGCTGTCAGCTCGGCGATTTCGGCCTGGAGGGTGTCGCGCTCGCGCTCCAGCTCGAGCCGGTCGTAGCGGGTCAGCCGTCGTAGCGGGGTGTCGAGAATGTACTGCGCTTGCACTTCGGTCAGATCGAAGACCGACATGAGGCGTTCTTTCGCGGCCGCGGCGTCGTCGCTCGACCGGATCACCTGGATGACCTCGTCGATGTTGAGTAGCGCGATGACCAGGCCGTCGACTAGGTGCAGCCGGTTCTCGCGCTTGGCCCGGCGGAACTCGCAGCGCCGCCGCACGACCTCGATCCGGAAGTCGACGTAGATCTGCAGCAGGTCGCGCAGCCCAAGCACGCGCGGCTGGCCATCGACCAGCGCCACGTTGTTGATGCCGAACGTCTCCTCCATGGGCGTGAGCCGGTACAGCTCGTCGAGCACCGCCTCGGGTACGAAGCCGGACCGTATCTCGATCACCAGGCGCAAGCCGTGCTTCATGTCGGTCAGGTCTTTGAGTTCAGAGACTCCGTTGAGCTTCCGGGACTGGACCAGGTCCTTGATCCGAGAGATGACCCGCTCCGGCCCGACGGCGTACGGCAGCTCCGTCACCACGATGCCCATGCGGCGGGGTGTGACCTTCTCGATCCTGGCGGCCGCCCTGGTGCGAAAGACGCCGCGCCCGCTCTCGTACGCCTCCCTGATCCCGTCGAGGCCGACGATCTTGCCGCCGGTCGGCAGGTCGGGCCCGGGCACGAACCGCATCAGCGTTTCGAGGTCTGCCTCTGGGTTCGCGATCAGATGCCGGGCCGCGGCGATGACCTCGCCGAGGTTGTGCGGAGCCATGTTGGTGGCCATCCCGACCGCGATCCCGGCCGCGCCGTTGACCAGAAGATTCGGGAAAGCCGCCGGGAGCACGTCGGGCTGTGTCGTGGTGCCGTCATAGTTCTCGACGAAGTCGACGGTGTCCTCGTCGAGTGAATTCGTCATGTCCAGCGCTGCCGCGGACATCCTGGCCTCGGTGTAGCGGTACGCAGCCGGTCCATCGTCCGGCGAACCGAAGTTGCCGTGCCCGTCGATCAGCGGCAGGCGCATCACCCACGGCTGCTGCATCCGCACCAGCGCGTCATAAATGGCACCGTCGCCGTGCGGGTGCAGTCGGCCCATCACCGCGCCGACCACCTGCGCGCATTTGACGTATGCGCGGTCAGGCCGCAGCCCCATCTCGGACATCTGATAGAGAATGCGGCGCTGCACCGGCTTGAGGCCGTCGCGTGCGTCCGGCAGCGCGCGCTGGTAAATGATCGAGTAGGCATACTCGAGGTAACTGCCGCGCATCTCGTCCGTGACGTCGATGTCGACGATGTTCTCCTCGAACTCGTCCGGCTCGTCGGTAGCGGTCCGGCCCCTTCGCCTGCCGCTGCCGCGGCCGCCGGAGCCTGAGCCGGAAGAACTTGTCGTGGTGCGTCTGGCCATGCCGCTATTTTGCCGTCCCGGCGCAGTTCATGCGCGCGCTGCGCAGGCCGGCGCGCCGGACCGACCCGGCAGAATTCCATGACATAGTCAGAAACTGTGGCGGTTCTTGTTGACAAGGTCTGCGTGGTCAATGGCGCCGCGAGCACGATCGGCCGGGCTGTCTGCAACCGGTTCGCAAGCGAAGGTGCCGTCGTAGTCGGCGTCGACAAGGTCGAGCACTCGGTTGGCGAGCGCTCGGTGCAAGCCGACCTCGTCGATGAGTCCCAGGTCCGGGCCATGTACGACCGGGTGGTACAGACGTTCGGCCGGCTTGACGTCATCTACAACAACATGGGCCTGATAGATCCGGGCGATCACTTGGCGCTGGACACGAGCCTCGAAACGTGGCGCCGGGTGCACGACGCGAACCTGACCAGCATCTTCCTGTCCTGCAAGCACGGCATCCCGCACCTGCGAAACACAGAGCCAAAGGGTGGCTCGGTGATCAACGCTTCGTCGTTCCTCGCGGCCGTCGGGTCGGCAACGGCACCGATGGCCTACGCCTCGGCTAAGGCGGCCGTAGTTCAGCTCACCAGAGACCTTGGCGTGCACATGGCGCGGAGCGCAGTACGCGTGAACGCCGTCCTGTTCGGGCCGATCGAAACGCCCGACCAGCGCGCGGTGTTCGACCGCAATCCTGGTGCGCTGGAGAAGCGGCTGGTGCACTGGCCGATGGGGCGGTTTGGCGCGCTCGAGGAAGCGACCGGGACGATCGTCTTCCTCGCGAGCGACGACTCCGGCTTCATCACTGGTGCCGCGCTGCCGCTCGACGGCGGCATCACCGGGGCGTTCACCGTCCCCGACTAGCCGCGCCGGCCCGCAACGCTGCGACGCCCGATGGGCATCAGGCCGCCGAGAAGCCGCCGTCGACGTGGATCATCTGCCCGGTGACATAGGCACTGGCCGGGCTGGCGAGAAATACTGCCGCGCCAGCGAAGTCCTCGGGCAGCCCGTTGCGGCCGACCATCGTGCGGGCCGCGAGTGCCGCAGTGCGGACCGGGTCGGCCGATACCTCCGAGGTCAGCGGCGTTATCACGAATCCTGGGCAGATGCCGTTGCAGCAGACCCCGCTTCGCGCCCAGGCCTCGGACTGAGACCTAGTCAGCGATGCGACGCCACCCTTGGCCGCGCCGTAGCCACCGCTATTGCCGAAGGCGCGCTCAGCCTGCTGCGAGGTCACGGTGATGATCCGGCCCCAGCCACGAGCGGCCATGCCAGGCCCGAGGTGCTGGCCCAGCAGGAATGGGGCGGTGAGATTGACCGCCACGAGCTCGTCCCATTGCGCGATCGTCAGGTCATTCATCGGCGGTCGGAGATTCAGGCCAGCGCTATTCACCAGGATGTCCGGCGACCCGAAGGGCACCTGGACGGCTTCCGCAGCGAGCTCCACCCTTGCCCGATCGCCGAGGTCAGCGCTCACAGCCGCTGCGCGACAGCCAGCCGACTGCAATTCAGCAACCGTGTCGTCAAGATTGACCTGATCGCGGGCGATGAGCACGACGGCGGCGCCAGCCTGGCCGAGGGCCAGCGCGATACCGCGGCCGATCCCCGAGCTGCCGCCGGTTACGACGGCGACGCGACCGTCGAGAGAGAACAGCTGATCGAGGTAAGAACTCATGGGCGTCGGTTCGCGATCACGCCGCGAGTCTAGGCGTTGCTAATGGATAAACGAGTTGTGCAGCGTGATCACAGCGGCTGACTATGAGGCCGTGCAACTGACTGAACCGCCCAGGCTTCAGCCGCCAACGACCGCCGTGCGTGCGTCGTGGCTGGCCGCTGAGCGGGCCGACTGTGAGCTCACCGGCGGCTCAAGGGAGCTGCTTGAGCGTGCCGAGGCGGACTTCGACGGGCTCGTCGCGGTCCGGCAGGGGACTCCCTTCTGGTGGGGAGTTCCGACGACGATCCTGTGGTACGTCTCGCGCGAGCTCTACGTCGGTGAACTGGTCATCCGCCACCACCTCACCCCGGAGCTCGCGGAGTCAGGCGGACACATCGGTTTCAGCATCGCTCCGCAATTCCGCCGCCAGGGGCATGGGACGAGGATGCTCGCCGACGGCCTCGCGGAGTGCCGGTGGCTCGGACTGCACCGCGTCCTGCTCACCTGCACCACGGAGAACGAGCCGTCCCGCCGGGTCATCGTGGCTAACGGCGGCATCCCAGATGGCCAGGCCGGTGGCGAGGATCGATTCTGGATCGATCTTGATCGCTCACCCTGACTGCCGTGCTGGCTTAAAGCAGTGCTGGTTTATAGCAGAGGACGGGCGCCAACGAGGCCAAGCGCCTTGGCCGCCAGCCGGCAGCCACTGGCAAGCGCCTCGCCTGGCGGTTTGTTGTCCAGCCACGCCGGAAGGAAGCCAGCGCAGAAGGCGTCGCCGGCACCGGTCCTGTCCGTGATCCGCTCGACCGGGGGGGCCGGAACGCGGACCGGATCTGGCCGGCCGTTCGAGTACATCATGGCGCCGTCGGGGCCGAGCTTCATCACGACCTGCGGATACCACGCGTTCAGCACCCGCGCGGCTTGTCCAGGGTCCTCGCGGCCGGTGAGGACCTTGCCCTGGTCGGCGTTGACAAACAGCAAGGTGGCGCCGTTGGTCATCTGCAGGAACGGCTCGGCTCCAACCCGCTCCAGCGGCGCCGACGAGGCGCCATCGACGGAGATCGACATGCCCGCCCGGTCGGCGTTACTGAGTGCTGCCAGGACAGCATTCCTCGAGCCGGGATTCAGCAGGGTGTACCCGGATACGTGCAGGTGACTGCCGGGGGTGAAAAGGTCCTGCGGCAAGTCCTCCGGGGACAGCGCAGCGTTGGCTCCGGGGTCAGAAAGCATGGTGTGGTCGCCCTTGTGGGTCACCATGACCACGCAGGTGCCGGTGGGACGCTCGGGGTCCATCACGAGGCGGGCGTCCACGCCGTAGCCCATCAGCTCCATGTCACGGTTGCGACCTGCGATGTCCGCTCCGCGGCGGCCCACGAAAGCCACTTCGCAACCGTCGACAGCCAGCCAGGCCGCGATGTTCGCGCCAGAGCCGCCGCCGTGCATGGTCACTGTCGCGGGGGTGTCGCTGCTCCTGGCCAGCGCCAACGACGCGTGCGCGACGGTATCCGTCATGAGGTCACCTACGACGACAACCCGCGTCAATGTCGTCACCACCTTGATCACGAGGCTGATTCAGGACGAGGTCGCGAAGAATAGTCCTGATCAGATAGCTGATAGAACCTAACAGTTTCTCAGACCTACCTTGTGCGGTTCGCGGCCGCAAGACCCGGAAGGTGATGGTTTCGGTCAGGCCGGCAAGGCGACTATCTTGCCCGCCACTACCAGCATGCAGACGTCAGAGTCAGATGCAAGACGCTGATTGAGCCAGCCAAGCTGATCCCGGAAAATTCGGCCGGCCGGGTACGGCGGCACGAGCCCAGAGCCGACCTGGTCGGTCACCGCGACGACCAGAGCGCGGGTCTGCCGCCACGCGTCGATGAAATCGTCAGTTCTGCGCCTGACAGTGCTCAGCGGGCCAGCCTCGTCCGTGGCGACCGCCGACTCCGTCGCCCAGGCGCCAGCCTCATCCATGATCGCCGCGAGCCAGGTACCGATGCCATCGATGAGGAGCGCGCCGGTCTCGCGCCGCAGGGCCCCGGCCACGTCCAGACTCTCCTCGGTTCGCCACCAGCTGGGCCGGGCCGCGCGGTGTGCGGCGACCCTGGCCGCCCACTCCGAGTCTGGCTGGCCGCCTTCACCTGCCCACGACTCGTTAGCCCACGGTCCGGCCGCCAGGTAGGTGACCGACGGCTCGCCGGAGAGCCTGAGCTCTGCTTCTGTCGACTTGCCTGACCGGGCGCCGCCCAGCAGAAGCGTCCGGTGCGGGCGTGGGAGCTGGATGCGAGACTTCGGCGGCAACGGCGCCAGCGAGGTGATCAGCTGGTGGTCCTGCCCGGCAGTCGCGCCCCAGAGCCTGCACCGGCGCTCCATCTCCTCCTCGGAGCTGATCCGATGGTCGGTGTACAGCGCCACGACTTGCGTGTGCTGTCTGACAAATCCCCGAGCGCGGAGCAGGCCGAGCTGAGCGGGCCGGGTGAGAAGGTCGAGCGCCACCAGGTCATAAGGCTCGGTGCCCGCGGGCGGGTTCGGCACCTCGCCCGGAGCCGCCGCCACTAGCAGCCGCCTGCCGTCACCGCCGGTGATATCCCATCCGCCGGGTATCGCCAGGACCTGGTGCGCCTGCCCCGAACTCGACCGCGGCCGGCTCTCCGGCGGCTGACCCGGTGCGAGTCGCAGCACGCCGTCGACAAGCAACTCACCGCGGGCCTTGTGCATCCCGGCCGCCCTGGCGCGCATGCAGGACGCACACGAGCAGTCATCTTCCGGCCAGCCAGCCGCTCCGCCAGTGCCGATCAAGAGGACGTCCACTGCCCTGCCTGCCAGGTTCGGTTAGTTACGATGGGGGCCGCCGAGAGCCGGCCTTGATCCTAGCTATGCAAGGCGTGAGATGACCTGGACCTGGCAGTTGGAGAAGGAAGACGGCACGGCTGTCACCGCACGTGACCTGGCGAAGGAAACCTTCAGCAGCCAGGGCGACGCTGAGAGCTGGCTGGGGGAGCACTGGCCGAACCTGCTCAAGGCGGGTGTGGACCAGGTCACGCTGACCGAGGATGGCCGGGTCGAATATGGCCCGATGAGCTTGCATCCGGCGCAGGAGTAGCCGCCCGATAGTGCCTGAGTGCCGGGCCGGTGCCGCGCAACGAGCACCGGCCGTGCACCACGAGAACAGTGCAAGAACACTGCGTCCTAGGGTCGGCGAGGCGGGCTCGACGTCTCGGACGGGTCGGTGATCAACTGGTCGCCGAGGACTTCGTCGATCTGTCGCATGATCGACTCGTCGAGCCGGACGCCAGCGGCCCTGACGTTTTCCCGCACCTGCTCAGGCTTGGTGGCGCCCACGATTGCGGCCGAGACATTGGGATTCTGCAGTGTCCACGCAACCGCAAGCTGAGCAGGGGTCAAGCCTGCCTGGTCGGCAATCGGCTTCAGTCGCTGCACCCGCTCAAGCAGCTCGCCGGTCAGCCAGCTGCCGATGAAACGTGAGCCGCTCTCGTCAGTCGCTCGTGATCCGGCTGGCGGCGCCGCGCCCGGCAGGTACTTGCCGGTCAGCACGCCCTGCGCGATCGGTGACCAGACAATCTGACTGATGCCCTCCTTCTCGCAGAGCGGCACGACCTCCGACTCGATCACTCGCCAGATCATGTTGTACTGCGGCTGATTGGAGACAATGCGGTCCAGCCCGAGCTCGGCAGCGATCTTGAGCGCAGCGGAGATCTCCTCGGCCCGCCACTCCGACACACCGATGTAGAGCGCCTTGCCCTGCCTGACCAGGTCGTCAAATGCCCTGAGCGTCTCCTCCAGCGGAGTCTCATGGTCGTAGCGATGCGCCTGGTACAGGTCGACATAGTCAGTGCCGAGCCGTCGCAGCGAGGCGTGGGCCGACTCCATGATGTGCTTGCGCGATAGGCCGCGGTCGTTAGCTCCGCTCCCCGTCGGCCAGAAAACCTTGGTGCAGATCTCGAGTGATTCGCGACGCACCCCGTGCAGAGCCTTGCCCAGAACTGTCTCGGCGCGGGTCTGTGCATAGACGTCGGCAGTGTCGAACGTCGTAATTCCTTCATCGAGGGCCGCGCTGACACACGCGCGAGCAGCCTCTTCCTCAACCTGAGAGCCGTGGGTGATCCAGTTGCCGTAGGCAATCTCGCTGACTTTTAGGCCGCTGCGGCCAAGATGTCGGTATTCCATGCTGAATAACGTAGCCGGTGTGGGCATTTGTCAGCCTCGACCGGTCACACCTGGGCGCCGCGCTCCACCCTGGGCTTGGGAACCCGCAGCCGCCGCATCTGCGTGCCTCGCATCGCCGCATAGAGCCGCACGCCGCGCGTGCTCTGGCCGGGATAACGCTCCTGCGCCAGGCGGAGGACTCTGCGACCCACGAAGAAGCCCTCTGTGGTGACCACGATCAGGATCGCCAGGACTACGAAGTCCGCTACTAGCTTGATGCTCGCGTACGGCAGGAAGATCAGCACGAAGATCGGGATAACCGCGATCAAGTAGTACTCGGAAACCCCGCGGCGAGAGTCGACGACATCACGGGCCAGGGCCCGCACCGGACCGCGGTCCTTGGCAGGCAGGGCCCATTCCTCGCCTCGCTGCATGGCCTGAGCACGCCTGGCGCGATCGCCACGGTCACGCGCCTTGCCTGCCTGGGCAGCGGATCGCCGGTCGGAGGGTGCGGCGTAAGGGCCGCGCCGGTTCGACTGCGCCTCGCTTCGCTTGGGGGTCGGGCCTGCCTTCTTGGGGGTGATGCTGGACCGGGCCGACCGATCTCCACCGAGCGCAGCCGAATCCTGGTCTGACACCTCGCCGTCGAGGACGTCAGGCGTATCGCTGGAACGTCGTCGGAACACGCCATCAGCCTACCGGGACGAACGCGCAGAATTCCGTTTGCTTAAGTGAGCGGCCAAATGCTCGGCCGGCAAACACGGGCACCGGAGCGTTCGACCGGCGGGAGTTCGGCAAACCTCGTAAGGCGGCATGGAGCGGGCACTCCGTGATGACGCCCTGCGTTCCTACGTCGTAGGCTGGTGGCAAGTTCTGCCGGCAATATGTCCGCCGCCGGTTTCCGGCGCGAGTCCGCGACCCTGGACGCGCTACGGTAGCGGATTCCGACGAGGGGATGGTCGCGCCCATGGGCGTCATGAAGCGGGTCCAACTGGTCTTCCGGGCCAAGGCCAACAAAGCGCTTGATCGCATGGAAGATCCGCGCGAGACCCTGGATTACTCCTACCAGCAGCAGCTCGAGCTGCTGCAAAAGGTGCGGCGCGGAGTGGCCGACGTCGCGACCTCGCGTAAGCGGGTGGAACTGCAACTTAACCAGCTGCAGCAGTCCTCGGACAAGCTCGAGCGGCAAGCTCGCGACTCGCTGTCAGCGGGCCGGGAGGACCTGGCCCGGGAGGCTTTGCAGCGCAAGGCGGGGATTCAGGCACAGCTCGCTGACCTGCAAACGCAGTATGCGTCGCTGCAGAGCGAGGAAGAGAAGCTATCGGGCGCTTCCCAGCGGCTGCAGGCCAAGGTGGACGCCTTCCGTACCAGGAAGGAGACCATCAAGGCGACGTACACCGCGGCTGAGGCCCAGACCCGGATCAGCGAGGCATTTACCGGCATTTCCGAGGAAATGGGCGATGTCGGTATGGCCATCCAGCGGGCCGAGGACAAGACCGAGCAGATGAAGGCGCGAGCAGGTGCCATCGACGAGCTCATGGCTTCCGGTGCCCTCGACGACATGGTCAGCGGCAAGCAGGACGACATCCAAGCCGAGCTGGACCGCATCGGCGCTAGCAGCAGCGTCGATAGCGAGCTGGAGCGGATGAGGGCTGAGATCGCCAACACTGCGCCCAAGCAAATCGAGGGTACGCAGAACGGCGCAGCCGGTGCCGAGTCGGCAAAGGAGCCGGCCGAGGAGACGGCAAATGCCCAGGTAGTCGATCAGGTAGGTGACAGTGAATGATCGTCCGCATCTTGGGTGAGGGTCAACTCGAGGTACCTGAGTCAGCGGTCGAGGAACTTAATCGACTGGACGGCGAGCTGGAAACGGCCGTCGAGCACAATGATGACGCCGCCTTCAGGACGGCTCTGGAAGCCCTGCTCGCCCGCTTGAGGGAGGTTGGCTCGCCGGCAGAGCCCGACACACTCGAGCCATCAGGGCTCATCGTGCCGCAGGAAGATGCGACTATGGCCGAAGTCCGTAAGCTACTAACCGACGAAGGTCTCATACCCGGCTAACTGCGACCTGCGCGGGGAACGAGTACGGTCGCGATGGCGTTGCTACTAACGGGAAAGCTGTCCACTCCAGACAGCTTCCTTGCAGGAAGTTCTGAGCGCTCCTTCACTCGGCGCTGAGCACCGCGCTGCATCATCTTTAATGAAGTAACGGGTGGCCCGCCAGGGTTGGCCACCCAGGAAAGGGAGGCGGCGCCGATGGCGCGCACTCGCTACGCGTCTGACCCAGGGCTGATCGCGCGAATGGGCGCGACCATGTTCCTGATGGGACTGCTTTTCGCCGGCTTTGCCACTGGCATTGTTTATCTGGTCCTCTTCTACGGGACCCACCGTCATGGTGGCGGCGGCGGCACTATCAATGTCGACGTCTTGGTCGCCTTCGCCGCAATCATCGGCGTCGGCTCCGCGGTGGCGTCCTACTACTGGTCTGACAAGATCGCTCTCCGCACGTCCGGGGCACGCCTGGTCAATCGGAACGACTCCGAGGATGCAAAGCGGCTGCACGACATCGTCGACCGGATATGTGCGATGGCAAACATGCCGAAGCCCAAGGTGGCCATTGCGCCGACCCAGATGCCCAATGCCTTCGCGACCGGGCGTAACAGCAACGTGGCCGTCATCTGCGCGACGCAGGGCATCCTCGACAAGCTGACGAACGAGGAACTCGAGGGCGTCCTCGCACACGAGATGTCGCACGTCGCGCACAAGGACGTCGCGGTGATGACGGTGGCCTCGCTGCTTGGCATCGTCGCGGCGCTGATGGTTCGGTTCGCGTTCTACTCCGAGCTCTTCGGCGGCGGCGGCCGCGGCCGCGGCGGCAACAACAACCAGAATGGGCTGCTCATCATCCCGATCATGCTGCTCAGCATCGTGGTCTACGCCGTCAGCTTCCTGCTGATCAGGATGCTGTCCAGGTATCGCGAGCTGTCGGCCGACCGCTCTGGCGCGCTGCTCACTGGGCGTCCGTCCGAGCTGGCCAGCGCCCTGGTCAAGGTGACTGGCGATATGGGCAAGATCCCGCAGCGGGACCTGCGCGCGGCTGAGCCGCTGAACGCGTTCTATTTCGCCCCGGCCATCACGGCGCGCGGTGCCCAGCAGAACCTTGCCGCCCTGTTCTCGACGCACCCGTCGCTGGACAAGCGGCTGGCGCAGCTGGACAAGATCGCAAAGCAGCTCGGACAGTAGGATCGCGGCCCGTCGCGCGGCTCGCTCTAGGCTGGGCCTGTTGCGGGACGGGCCGTGCGCTTGGAGGTAACAGGTGGGTTTCCTGGACACGCTGCTTGGCCGGACGAAGCCGGTGCAGCCGAACCTCGATCAGCTGTTCGCCCTGCCAGGCGCCCTGCTGACGCTCGAGGCCGGCACCGACTTTCGTCCCACCGGAGCGGGCTCCGTCTGCTTCCGCGCAGCCGAGGGCCGGGCCTTCAGCGACATCGAGAAGGATGTCCGCGAGCTGCTCAATATGGACGCGGGCAGCAAGCCCGTGGAGGTGTCCAAGGACTCCTACGGGTTCACCTGGCTGGTCAGCAGGCACTCTGCCGACGACGCCGAGGGGCTGGTCACTGACCTGCACGCGGTGAACTCATCGCTGGAGGCCAACGGCTTCGGGCCGATGCTGCTCTGCACGATCGTGGCCTGCCGTGACTCGGGCGGCCGCTCGCTCGGGCTGGTGTACCTGTACAAGCGCGGCGCGTTCTATCCCTTTGCACCGCTGTCCGGCGAGCGCCGGGACAACGCCCTTGAACTGCAGATACGTGGCGTGCTCGGCGACGACTTGAAGATCGAGCCTGACCTCAGCAGGTGGATGCCGATCTGGGGCGCACCCGGCCTCTAAAAAGTCAGGCCGCGAGGTCCAATAACGGCAGCGCGAGCATCCGCTCAAGGGCGGCCCGCGCCTGCCTGGCGGTCTGGTCGTCCACTGTGATGCGGTTCGGTACTTGCCCGGCCACCAGCGACTCCAGCGCCCAGACCAGGTGCGGCAGGTCGATCCGGTTCATTGTCGAGCAATAGCAGACCGTCTTGTCCAGGAAGACCACGTTTTTGTCCGGGTTGTCGGCTGCCAGCCGCTGCACCAGGTTGAGCTCGGTGCCGACCGCCCAGGCCGATCCGGGCGGCGCATGTTCGATGGTCGAGATGATCTTCTCCGTGGAGCCAATCTGATCCGCGGCGAGCACTACATCATGTAGGCACTCGGGATGGACGATCACGTTCACGCCGGGGATGCGCTCCCGCACCTCGGTGACACAGCTTGGCGCGAACCGGCCGTGCACCGAGCAGTGCCCGCGCCAGAGGATCATGGTCGCGTCTGCGAGCTGCTCCGCTGTCAGCCCGCCGGACTCGCCGCGCGCGTGCGGATCCCACACCACGCAGTCGTCCAGGCCCATGCCGAGCTCGAGCACGGCGGTGTTGCGGCCAAGGTGCTGGTCAGGCAGGAACAGAACCTTGCTGCCCTTGGACAGCGCCCACCTCAGCGCGCGGGCCGCATTCGACGATGTGCAGACCGTCCCGCCGTGGCGGCCCGTGAAGGCCTTGATGTCGGCCGAGGAGTTCATATATGTGACAGGAATCACCTGGTCCGCGATGCCCAGGTCCTCCAGCGCGTCCCAGCACTCCTCGACCTGGTTGTAGGTCGCCATGTCGGCCATCGAGCACCCGGCCGCGAGGTCGGGCAGCACGACCTGCTGGGCAGGCGAGGTGAGGATGTCGGCTGACTCGGCCATGAAGTGGACGCCGCAGAATACGACAAACTCTGCATCTGGCCTGGCCGCCGCCTCGCGCGCCAGCTTGAAGGAGTCACCGGTTACGTCCGCGAACTGGATAACCTCGTCCCGCTGGTAGTGGTGGCCGAGGATGAACGCCCGCTCGCCGAGCTCCGCCCTGGCCGCCCTGGCCCGATCGACCAGGGCAGGATCGCTCGCTGGCGGGAGCTCGCCCGGACACTCGACGCCGCGCTCGCTGCCTGGATCGGCCTCCTGACCAAGGACGAGCAGCGGCAGGGCGCGGCCGGCGCCTGGATGAAGCGTAGAGCTGGCCTGACGTGCCGATATAGTCATGTGACCCCGATCCTCAGAGGACTTATCGTCTGAGTGACGATACCTATCTTAGACGGTTTTGGACGCTAGCCCAAATGCTGGGGGCGGATGGGAGAGCCGGAATGAGGCGGCGGGGATTATCGTTGAGAGAGCAGAGGACGAAGCCGCGCCGTCGGGGTAGCGGCCAGTCGAACGCAGGAGCTAACACAGATGACAGTTCAGGACGAGGCGACTACGCAGGGGATCGTGCTGACCGACGCCGCTGCGGTGAAGGTGAGCGGCCTGCTGCAGCAGGAAGGTCGCGACGACCTGCGGCTGCGCATCGCCGTGCAGCCCGGGGGCTGCTCCGGTCTGCGGTATCAGCTGTACTTTGACGAGCGCCAGATGGACGGCGACGTCGTCAGCGAGTTCGGTACGGTGCAGGTCGTGACCGACAAGATGAGCGTCCCGTACCTGAGCGGCGCGACCATCGACTTCGTGGACACCATCGAGAAGCAGGGCTTCACGATCGACAACCCGAATGCCACCGGGTCCTGCGCCTGTGGCGACTCATTCCACTGATCAGCGCTGATCGGCAAGCCCTGATCAGTTAGTTCGTCAGCCAGCCCGGCCAGTCGGCGCGACCGGCCGGGCTTTCGGCTGTCCACGGTCGGCGCGATGACCCGAACGTGTAGCCTGTGCCAGCCAGCGAGTAGGACGTTCGGAGGGGCATCATGCGCATCGCGGTAACTGGGTCCATCGCGACCGACCATCTGATGACCTTCCCTGGCCGGTTCGCGGAGCAGCTCCTCGCCGACAAGCTCGACAAGATCTCGCTGTCGTTCCTGGTGGAGAACCTCGAGATCCGTCGCGGCGGAGTCGCGGCCAACATCGCGTTTGGCCTGGGCTGCCTCGGACTGCGTCCGATGCTGGTCGGCAGCGTCGGCCCGGACTTCACCGAGTACCGCGAGTGGCTCGAAGAGCACGGCGTAGACACCAGCCGGGTGGGGGAGTCCGCGATCCACCAGACCGCCAGGTTCACCGGCACGACCGATGCTGACCTCTGCCAGATCGCGTCGTTCTACCCGGGCGCGATGAACGAGGATGTCGACATCGACCTCGCCGCAGTGGCGAGCGATGCGGACCTGGTGCTGATCGGCGCAGGCAACCCAGCGGCGATGCTGAACATGACCAGCCAGTGCGCAGACCACCAGATTGCGTTCGCGGCTGACACCTCGCAGCAGCTGGCCACCCTCGACGGCGACCAGATTCGCCGGCTCGTGACCGGAGCGGCATACCTGTTCAGCAACGAATACGAGGGCTCGCTGATTGAGCACAAGACCGGCTGGACATCCGCCGAACTCACCGCGCAGGTCGGTGTCCGCGTCACGACGCTCAGCGCACAGGGCGCGCGAGTTGATCGGGCCGGCGAGGCGCCGGTGCTGGTCGCTCCCGTGCAGGACGTGGTTCCGGTCGATCCCACCGGTGCGGGGGATGGCTTCCGGGCCGGCTTCCTGGCCGGGGCGGCCTGGGGGCTGAGCCTGGAACGCTCGGCCCAGCTCGGCAACCTCATGGCAGTGCACGTGCTGGAGACGACCGGACCGCAGGACTACAAGCTCGGGCCGGCTGAGCTGGCGGCGCGCTGCGCCAAGTCCTACGGTCAGGGCGCCGCCGACGAGCTGGCCGCGCATTACGGCTGAGCGGCACTACAACAAAAGGCTCTCCGGGAACGGGGTTAGTCCACTCGCCCGGCGCCCCTACCGCCCTGAGCAGTCCGGCAGCCGGCGAGCGGTAAATTGACCGCATGCTCGCCGCGCTCGCCGCTGTATACCACGGGCCGCCGGAGCTGACATTCGCGACTGCGTTCAGCTCGTGGAAGGTCGATCCGTGGGCACTCGGCGCGATCATCGTTCTCGGCGGAGGCTACCTAGTGGCAGTGCGCAAGGTCCGCCGCGCGGGGACGATGTGGCCGACCGGGCGGGTCATCGCCTTCTGCGCGCTCGGTCTCGGCTTCGCTGTGATCGCGACGATGTCGTTCGTCGGGGTGTACACACCCGTGCTGTTCTACGCCAGGTCCGTGCAGACCATTCTGATGCTGCTGGTGATCCCGCTGTTCCTGGCTCTGGGCCGCCCGCTGACGCTGCTGATCGCGGCCCTGCCGGGTCCGGGCCAGCGGCTCGAGGTGGCCATCAAGAGCCCGGCT
>Ga0126371_10002986_pt1 | contig 14731 bp, 15 predicted proteins | sample PanSoiMetaPlot_4_FD_110145 | JGI IMG/M metagenome (GOLD analysis project Ga0126371, IMG submission 110145) | Tropical forest soil microbial communities from Panama - MetaG Plot_4 | ecosystem: Environmental > Terrestrial > Soil > Tropical forest > Bulk soil | place: Panama | collected 2016-02-17 | reverse complement strand
TCCACAAATATCCCCACAAAACAACCAAGGTTGCGACTAGTTTGATAGAGATTGCAGGATTGAGCACTGGCGGGCACGAAGAACAGGCGGCGCGCGCAACTCTATTCCGAGTCGCAAGTTTACGACATATCCTGCTCACTCGTGCATCACTGGCAGGGTATTCTGTCACGGCAGAAGCCGCGGGTTCGAGTCCCGTCGTCCCGCCATCTTTTCAATGACTTACCGAAAGATGGCTCCCAGCTTAGCTGTCCAAATCTATCCGATAAGACCACAGCACTTTTCAACCTCTCTTAGGCGGCATCATGCTGGCCACGCGGCTCTGCGCTTTGCGGGCGAGAGTGCCTTGGGCGTAGACATCGATCGTGATCTTGCTGTTCGCGTGGCGCAGTAGCTCCTGCACGACTTTGATGTCTTCACCATTTGCCGCGAAGCATCGTTGAATACCGTAGTGCTTTAACCAGTATCGATTGACTGGTTGTGTTACAAACCAAAACACGATGTGCATTGAACTCAACGCTACAAATGCGGCGACAATCCAGAAAAGCGCAATGGAAGCGTGTGGCGTGAACAACAGAAGCGCTAATGTCAACGCGACTGCAAGTGCTTCGCCAAGCCCGCCTAAGGTAAAGCCCGGGTAGTAGATGGTCTGCACTGTCATGTATGTGCGTTCATCGAGTCGTCGCTTGCTTGGAAATTCGAGTGCGTGCGCCAAAGCCATGCTCATCGCAAATCCAACAAGAAGAACCGTAGTGATTTGAAAATGAAGAAACACGAAGACCGACGCTTGGTAAATGAAATGAATTGAGTGGTGCGGAGTTGGCACCGAAATCAAAACATCCGCTCATGAAAAATTTCGAGACAAAACTCTACGGGAGTATGGAATCCAAACAGTCAGGGGGCAAAAGGTGTAGGTCTCGAGCACAGTGGTTTGCCTGAACAGCATGATCCTCTCTCATGACAATAAAACCTCACTCGTTGATCCGAGTGCGTATATAGCGCCGAATGACTGTGTGCGGCAATGTGAATGTTGGCCCGGGCTCGCGAATCATGTTTGGGGCTTTGCATTGTTGCTGAAGGAAAGCCGATCACGATCGGGAATAACTGTATCGTGATGGAGATGCAATCATCCGCAGTACGGACGAACATCCACTATCGATCGGCCATCATTGCTTAATCGGTCCTAACGCTCACATCGTCGGCTCCACGATTGCGGATAAAGTCTTTACCGCCACAGGAGCGTGCGTGCTTCATGGTGCCCGACTTGGAAAGGGGGGTGGAAGTCCAGGTAAATGGTATTGTGCAGTTGCGAACAGAATTTGAGGCCGGGTCGGTCGTGCAGATGGGATGGGTTGCGGTAGGGCGTCCAGCTGAGATCCTCCTCGCACACAAAACATGACGAGATCTGGGCGATTCAGGAAGCGCTGGATTTTCCGGGATTCGTCTACGGAGTGAGCCGCGCAAAAGGGAGAGCAAGGCATGCCTAGGATGTCGGAGATAACGCGTCGCCGATCGGAAGCACTCCAACGGCACAGGTATGACAAAATGTATCAGTTAGCGCGACCTCGGAGCGTGGCATTGTTTTGGTTCATATCAGTTTGAATCCAACGGTCGAGACGAGCGAAGAATTTCGAAAATGTTTGCGGCGGCCGCGTTAACATGGCTTGCGCCTTCCGGTAATCCGCCCAAGCTTCATTTCAGAGGTCATCTGCGCATACGGATGGCGCCGTTGCGTCGGAACTTTTGACAAAGCTTAGCCGTATCTTCGGCTAAGCTCCCACAAGCGAGGACACATGAGCTCCACCAAGAATCCAGGGAGATTCGCGGGCTTGCTGTACGTACTCACGTCAATAGTTGGCTTTTTCGCCATGGGTTATGTCCCCCAAAAGCTGATCGTTCATGGGAACGCAGCGGCGACGGCCAACAACATCGCGGCCTCCGAGACGCTCTTTCGCCTCGGCATCGCAGCCCAACTTGTCGGCATGGCCGGGTTCATCTTCGTGGCCCTGGCTTTATACGATCTGCTCAAAGGAATCAATCGGAAACACGCCTCGGTCATGGTGCTATTGATTGTGGTTTCGGTGCCTATCGTGTTTGTGAATGAATTGAACTCGATCGCGGCTCTCCTCCTCGTGCGCGGAGCTGACTTTCTGTCCACAATCGATCAAGGGCAGCGAGAAGCATTGGCAATGCTGTTCCTGAAGTTGCACGGCCAGGGGATTGTTGTCGCCGAACTGTTTTGGGGTCTTTGGCTATTTCCTCTAGCGCTGCTTGTATACAGGTCGCGATTCCTGCCGCGGTTCCTGGGTGTCTGGCTCTCCCTCGCGGGCTTCGCCTGGGTGATTTTGAGCCTTGTAAGCGTGCTGGCACCGGAATACCAAGACAAGTTGTATACCTACTCCCAGCCCGCTATTGTCGGCGAGATTGCGTTTATGTTGTGGCTGCTGATCAAGGGCGGCAAGCCGCAAGCGATGGACGCCACAGCCTTGTCGGCGGCAGTTATCTAAGCGGCATTGTCGGCACCCACCCCGAATCTGCCGCAGAAAGGTCATCGATTAAGGGAACGCAAGTTGAGTGGTGCCGGTGCGCTCTTCTACCCTCTGGTGTCGGCAGGTTCCTCTGCAGTACTTGTCGCGGATCGTAACGGTCGAGGATTTCAGCAGAGTGTGAACATCAAACTCTGGCAAATACTGGTTTTCGTTCTTACCGCTCACCCGATTCCCTACAACCGATAGCAAAGCATAGCACCGAAACCTATAGGCTCCCTTAAATGCAATTGGAGTCTAGGCGCTCGGAGTTGCGTTCGACCATTACGCTGTGAACCCATTGTCGATCTTGTAGGCCGCGCCATTGGCAAAGGCCGCTTCGTCGCTCACCAAATATGCAACCAGTCCCGCGACGTCCTCCGGTCGGCCATCGCGGTGTAGCCATAAGCGATTTCAGCTTCTCGCGGTAAGGACCATTCTCGGGGTTCGCATTTGTATTGATAGGTGCAGGATGAAGCGTGTTCACGGTTATTCCCCTCGGGCCCAAGTCTCGCGCCATACCCTTACAGAGACCGTCAAGCCCGGACTTATCCAAGCTGTACAGACTCGTCATGGGCAGGGCGGCGTGATCGGCAATGTTGCTAGAGATAAACGCGATTCTCCCTCCCTTACCCATGTGACTGAGCACAGCTTTGCAGCCGACATACGCAGCTCTAAGATCAACCGCCACAATGTGATTGAAATCCTCAAGCGTGAGCTGCTCGATAGGCTTGAACAGTAGCGTACCTGCATTGCTCACAAAGAGGTCGATTCCTCCCAATTGTGATTGTTCCTAATCTTCTGACCTTGGGGCGTTGTCTCGCGCCCGATTTTGTCGGCATGGGCAACTCAGGCGTCCCTGTGGACGGCTGTTATCGATTACCGGACCATCAGCGCTACCTGGACGCTTGGTTCGACGCAGTTGGAGTGAAAACTGACGTCATCTTAGTAGTCCACGACTGGGAATCAGCACTTGGGTTCACATGGGCGCAACGGCATCCTGACCAGATCGAAGCACTCGTTTATATGGAGGCGATTGTTCGACCATTTCTCTCATGGGACGAATGGCCAGACGCGACGCGTACTTTATTCCAAGCACTGCGCACTTCAGCTGGCGAGGACCTAATTTTGCAAAAGAATCTCTTTATCGAATATCTTCTCCGCTTCGCGGCATCCCCGAAAACGCGATGGAGGTCTATCGTTGCTATTTCAGAATTCCTGGGCCATCGCGGATGCCGATGCTCGCCTGGACGAGGGACCTGCCGATCGAAGGCGAGCCGAAGGATGCGGTTAAGATCGTCGATTCTTATTCGCGATGGCTTTCGACGAGCCCAATACCGATGTTTATCAATGCTGGGCCCGCGGGCTTTCTGATTGGAGCGCAGCGGGAGTTCTGTCTCGCGTGGCCGAAACCAGCAGGAGGTCAACGTGAAAGGCGCGCATTTCCTTCAGGAGGACTCACCAAACGAAGTAGGTGACGCGATCTCCCGCTTCGCAGCGAAGGTGCTTGCGGAGCAGATTGGGAGGCAAGAGAGTCCGGTAAAGAAGTAGCATGAGCAACGCAATTACTCGGGTCGGAAAGAAAGTGTTTTGGAATAAGTCACAATACCGTTGCCGCTTCAAAAACCAATACCCCAACCTTCGACCTGTGATATGGTTTGTTTAAAAGGTAGAAGGTTGAGGTATTGATGCCGTCGCCGCGATTTCCTATTCCTCAAGGCACGCTCGATATGCTGATTCTCCAAATCCTCTCGTTGGAGCCGGCGCATGGATACGGAATTGCTCAGCGGCTTGAACAGATCTCGAAGGCCGTTGTCCATGTCAATCAGGGATCTCTATATCCGGCGCTCCACCGCCTGGAACAGAGAGGCTGGCTGAAAGCCGATTGGAAGGAATCGGAAACTGGGCGCGAAGCCAAGTTCTATTCATTGACACGCTCCGGGCACAAGCAACTCCGCTCTGAAAAAGATCGCTGGAATCGTCTGACGGGCGCGGTGCGACTGATTTTTGACGAGAGGGCCGCGCAATGAAGCGAGTTCTCAACTGGTTCCGGCAGGGCAGGCTTGAGGGCGACCTGGATCGCGAATTGCAATATCACATCGACCGCCGCGTGACGGACATGATTCATTCTGGTTTGCCAGAACCCGAGGCGAGAAGGTGCGTTGCCCTGGAATTCGGTGGCACGACGCTTCGGGAGGAAGTGCGCGACGTCTGGCTGAGTCGATGGATCCGCGATTTCGTGCACGACCTGCGTTTCTCGGCGAGATCGATTCTTCGGAGCCCGTCGCTCACGGCAGCGGCAGTACTTTCCCTTGCACTCGGAATTGGAGCGACGACCGCCCTTTATTCCCTAGTCGATCAGATCGTTCTGCGCGCACTCCCGGTGGACCATCCCGAGCGCCTGGTTCTATTCAACTGGAATGGCGAACAGTTGGCGGAGACCTTTGGCACCGACAACGTAATGTCATACCCGCTCTGCCGCGATCTTCAACAGCAGAAGCAATTCTTCGATGGCGTATTCTGCCGCGCTGCGACGACGATCAACTTCTCGACCGGCGGAGAACCGAGGATGACTGCGGCGGAACTTGCGTCGGGCACATACTTTTCGGTACTGCGAGTGAGCCCCGCTCTAGGCAGGCTGTTGACCGCCGAGGATGACCAAGTGCCGGGATCGAGTCCGGTGGTTGTGCTCTCCTACAACTTCTGGCAACACCAGTTCGGAGGCGCCCAGGATATCGTGGGCCGAAAGGTGTTGGTGAATCAACACCCGATGACGATTGTCGGTGTTGCTCCGCCGACGTTTCATGGCATCGACGTGGGCGAAGTCCCATCTGTTTGGATTCCAGCCGTCATGTCGGCTCAGTCCATTCCCGGATTCGAGACGATGCTCGATCGTCGCACGCGCTGGATGCAGATCATGGGCAGGCTGAAGCAGAGCGTCTCTTTGGCGGAAGCCAGGACAGGATTGCAACCCTGGTTCAAAGCGATGTTGGACGAAGATACGCGCCGCACGGACTTCTCAAGATTCAGCGCCGAACAGCGGCGGCAATTTCTTGCATCGACACTGGACCTCACAGCGGCCCCTGAAGGCTATTCTGTTCTGCGCCAGGACCTTTCGCGGCCGCTCTGGGTGTTGTTCGTGGCGACGGCTGTGCTCCTGGCTTTGGCTTGCCTGAATGTTGCCGGACTCTTTTTGGCGCGCGGCTCGGCTCGCCATCGAGAAATCAGCACCAGATTGGCATTGGGAGCATCACGCGGGCGAATTGGACGGCAGCTTCTAACCGACAGCGTGCTTCTCGCATCTCTCGGTGGACTGCTCGGCCTCGTGGTGGCACCGATTGCGATACGGGCGCTCATCGCGTTCCTGCCCCGCAACACCGCTGCCACCGCCCTGCGAACCAGCGTCGATATGCGAATGTTGCTTTTTGCATTCTTTGTAAGCCTGGTCACCGGTTTCCTCGCCGGCTCCGCACCGGCCTTACAGGCCGGCCGCAAATCGCTGGATTCCGCGCTGCGGGAGCGGGGCGGCACACCTTCCGGCGGCATGGCGCTACGCAGGGCGATTGTGACGGCTCAGATCGCGTTTACGTTGATTCTGGTAATCGGTGCAGGTTTGTTTGTCAGGACCCTCTCCGGGCTGTTGGCAAAAGGTCCGGGGTTTGACACATCCAGCCTGATCGCGTTCGGTATCAAGCCGGCTCTTAACGGCTACTCTGGAGGCCAAGAGAGCCAGCTTATTCGCCGAATTACTGACGGACTTCGCGATTCAAGCGACATTCAATCCTCGGGCATTGCGCACGACCAGTTGCTGCTCGGGGGAGCGTGGAGCAATTCTCTGACGATCCAGGCTCCGACCATCCAAGCTGGTGAACGATTCATTACCGATCGCGAGGTCCAGATGAACGCCGTCAGTCCCGGGTTCTTCGCGACCCTCGGAACGAGGATTGTCGGTGGACGAGACTTTAACGAACACGATGCTTTGAATGTCGCCCCGCCGAATCAGCCGCTGCCGGTGAGTGAGACTGGGCAGCGCGCGGTGATTGTCAACGAAGCTTTTGTAAAACGATATTTCGGGGGACGTAATCCTCTCGGCGCCCGCGTCGCCATGGGGGCCGCACCCGACGCCAAACCGGACAGCGAGATCGTCGGCGTCGTGGAAAACATCAGCTATCGTAATGTTCGCGAACAGTGGGAGCAGGCCTACTTTCCCGTTGGTATTGAGTTGTCTGGCTCAAATTTTTACGTCAGGTTTCGGGGAACGCCCGAGGCGGCCTTTCGATCGATTCGGGCGATCCTTCGCAACACCGATCCAACATTGCCAATCAGCTATTTCCGCACGCTGGACGAGCAAATCGACCGGTGCTTGAACACAGAGCGTATGCTGGCGGCGCTTTCCAGCAGTTTCGGCACGCTGGCACTGCTGCTCTCTTTAGTTGGTCTGTACGGAGTGATATCTTTCGTCGTGACCCAGCGCACCCGCGAGATCGGTATTCGATTAGCGCTGGGGGCGACACGTCTTTCTGCCGTTTGGCTGGTGCTCCGAGATGCGTTGGTGATGATCGCCGGGGGGACCGCGATCGCGCTACCTTGCGTCTGGGCCTTGGGCGGTCTTGTTGAATCGCAGCTGTACGTCGTTAAGCCCACAGATCCGGGAACAATCCTCGCGGCGACGTTGGTTCTGTGCTCGACTGCCCTAGGCGCAGCGCTCATTCCCGCCCGCCGCGCGTCGGCGGTTAGCCCTGCTGACGCGCTTCGATTCGAATAGTTAGTGGTGTCTGCTTTGCTCCTCCTTACATAATCTGGGAAATCATCAGTTGTTTTTGAGATTGGGATATCAGCAGTCGCCCAAGAACGGTGAGTCGAACGAAAGAATCTACTCGACCGGCCAGTTCACATCGGACAACGTAGGCGAATTGAAAGGTTTTATTTTTTCGTAGCGCCGTAGGGTTTCCGATCCGAGTTATCTGCGGTTATGTGGTCAACCACATGACCGCATGTTAAGCGGCTTTGCGGTGATGTTGATCGTTCTTGAGAACGGCAAACCCTCGCCATCCCCAGTAAACCTTGTGATATTGGATCAGTCCGTTGTCATTCAATTCGATGACTTCAACGAAATCCATCTGTTCGCCTCTGGAGGTGGAACGAAAGTATTCGAACATCATCTTCTTCTTTCCGTCAGTCAGATAGCCGGTTCTGTAGTACTGACGAAACGGAGGCTTTCGCGTGGCTACCGCTTCGAAAAACGGTCGCATCTGCTCATGTCCTCGGCAGAAGCCGTCGGTCGTGCCGAGAAGATGAGGTATCAAGGGACTCTCGAGCGCCGCGTCTTTCGCATACAGCCTGAGCAGCGCTTCTGCGTCGTTTTCCGAAAGAGTCCTGTCCCAATCGTGAAAGATCCGGTCCATATTTTTTCTGATCTGCTCAGCGACTAAAGGCATGATTGCTCCATTCGGATTTTGGGTGCTTATTCAGCAAACGAAGTCAAACGCGAAAATGTTTCTCTTTGAGCGGGTGAATGCCGCGGCTAATGCTCGAGTGAATTTCCCATGCGATGGTGTCTCCTACGCTGCCTCCTGTCTCCTCGTCAGGGTTGCCGCCAGACACTTGAAGCTCGCAATGATGAGGTTTGATGCAATTGCTGTGTAGATAACCCGCTTTGATCCGCGAGAACGCATCTATTGAAAAAGTCCTGCGACTTTGGATGCGCATGAAATCCCTCAGTGCTTATTGAAATCCTTCAAACAAATTATGAAATCGACTTTTTCCCAGCGATTTCGTGACAACCTCTGTTGAGACTACTCAGTCCAAGGTAGGAACCGAACTGCCATCGTATCGATGATGAGCAGGTGCGTCTTCTTCTGAACCAGATGAGATGCAAATTCAGGAGCGTCCCGCACAGTACAAAGGACCGAATCTCGACTCAACGGGAGTAAGGCTCTATCCGCGCTTCTTGGGCAAGGGTACCTACGCCCTGATGGCGAGCCGCCTTCCGCGCGATAACAGCGGCGTCATCATCGGTTGGCGTGGGGCGCTGGTCATCGACTCCTGCATGAATGGCGCGGCACATCCAAGACCGCGTCAGGGAACTTACCGACAAGCCCATTCTCTATTTGGTGAACACCAACTACCACGGTGACCAGACTTTCGGAAACTAGGTATTTGCGGACTCCGTTGAAATTGTGGCGCATCGCAAGAACAGCGACAGCATGAGCGATCTAGGAGCCGAGAAGAAAAACCGCGCGCGAAACCTTTTTGGCAGCGAACAGGCGATTGCAGATGTCACCACATGGCGAAAGCCGAACCGAGTTTTCGATGGCGAGTTTGTGAAATTGGATCTTGGAGATCTCAATGTCGAGCTTTGACATTTTGGGCCTGGCAATACTCCCGGATATACCATCGTCTATGATCCGCTGTCGACGTCCGCGCGGACAGGCAATTTCCTGTCGAACGAACATGTCAGCACCATGCTCCTCGAAGGAGGACCGCGCGAATAAATCGACACGCTGGCGCGTTCGAAAAACCGACTCGACATCAAACGAATCATTCCAGGACACGGTCCAATGGGCAAGCCTGTAGCGTTTGACCACCTCATTGGGTACCTGTGGTGGCTCTTGCGCGAAGTCGACGAAGCCGTGCGACTCCGCTTAGGCGAAACCGCTGCGGTTGAAGCAATCCCTCTGGATCAGCGTTTTCTAGTATCTCGATTCAGCCCAGCATCTCCACTCAATCCGCTGTTGAGGAACTTCCACCGCTTGAATGTTCTTTCCACCTACCAGGCACTTACGAAAGAGCGTGGTTTGTCCATAAGCAACACTAAGGCCGCCTGACACCTAACTCAGAACTTGAGAAGCAATTAGGTGCGCGGGTTGTCTTTGTCGGTTCGCGATTCGAGGCAGCCTACATCGTTAGCACTACGCGGAACTGCGCTTTCCCACTCAGCATGCGCGCATAGGCCTCTCCGGCTTTTTCAAGCGGGTAGGTTTCGATCATCGGCCGAACCCCACTCAGCGCGGCGAAATGCAGCGTGTCCTCGGAGTCGGCGGCCGTTCCCGCTGCCCAGCCTTGAATGCTCTTGCTTCCGGTGATGAGCTGCAATGGCGTAACCTCGATCGGGTCGAATGTCGCGCCGATCACGACAAATTTGCCATTCGGCCCCAGGCCATCAATCAACCCCGACATCGCCTTCGAACTTGGCGCGGTTGCCAGAATTACTTGCGCTCCGCCAAGCTTCTGCAACTCCTGAGCTGCATTGGACTTTTCGCCGTCAATGTACAGGTTTGCTCCAAGTTTCTTGGCAAGAAATTCTGTCTCAGCGCCGCGCCCAACCGCTGCAACGTTGTAACCGAATTTAGTTGCGAATTGAATGCCGAGGTGACCCAGGCCACCGATCCCTTGAATCGCCACCAGGTCGCCGGGCAACGCACCGCTATGACGCAGCGCGTTGTACGTCGTGATTCCCGCGCAGAGCAGCGGCGCTGCTTCAGCATCTTTCAGGATGTCTGGTATCGGCGCCAGCGCTTCGATCGGAGCGACCATGTACTGCTGGTAACCTCCGTCATAGCTGATGCCTGGAATTTTGAGATTCTCGCAATTACGGAAATCTCCGCGGCGGCATTGCCGGCAAGTATTATCCTGGCCGCCGTGCCAGCCGACCCCAACCCGCTGGCCGACTTTCCATGCTGTCACGCAGGAACCAACTTCGTCGATGATGCCCGCCACTTCGTGTCCAGGAATGCGCGGATACTGAAGTCCAGGCCATAGTCCGTCTTTCGTGAGAACGTCGCTATGACAGACTCCGCAGGCGTGAACCTTGATTCGCACCTGCTCTGCTCCGGGCGTCGGTACTTCACGCTCTACGATCTCGAAATCTCCGCCTGGTTTGGAAATCTGGGCCACCTTCATTACCGCTACTTCGGCTTTCGGCGCTACTTTCATCGTTGCCATAAGTCCTCCTGGGAATGTTTTGTTATGAGTTTCATGACGAGATGGATGGTCATTTCTTCTCCGACATCAGGGAGGTATTGAGGGAGGGTTCGGCGGGAACCGTCCTTCGGGGTTTAAAGAAGTAGGTATGTACGCCGTTGTTTTGCGGCACACCTCGAGCGTAGGCGGTATTACAGCCTGCGGTGCGTGAGCTGGACGCTTTTCGCGGACTGAAAAAAGTTTGCTCTCGTCACTGGCGTCTGTCAAATCAAACAGAGGCGATTCACGAAAAATTTATGTGTTCAATTCACAGACGTGTTGCTTCTACACTATTGGAGAAACCGTTTGACCCTTCGGATTTCCTCGGCGACAATCCTTCGAGTTAGTTGTCTTTGGTAGGTGCCTCCATGACTCATGATGTGGCAGTTTCGAAAGCATGCGAAATCGCCAGTGGCGTGCTGGCCCCCTCTGCTGGGCAAAACGACAAGGCCGGACGATTTTCAACCGAAGCTGTCGAGTCGCTGGGCAAGGCAGGCCTGCTCGGGCTGATGTTACCCGCGGATGTTGACGGCCTAGGGCTAGGTCCGCGTACTTTGGCGAATGTGATCGCGGCCCTGGCCGAGGCGGATGCTTCCGTCGCCATGGTCTATCTGATGCACATTCTCGGCGCCTCCGCGATATCGGCGGCGCGTCCTAGCGCTTCTCAGGCAGTCACACCCATTCTTCGAGACGTTGGTGCGGGCCGCCATTTATCGACTCTCGCTTTCAGTGAAGCCGGCTCACGCAGTCATTTCTGGGCGCCGATGTCACGCGCACATCGCAACGGTAACGGTGTGCGAATCAGTGCCAAGAAATCTTGGGTGACCAGCGCCGGTCATGCACACAGCTACGTCGTGTCGTCGCTCTCTCCTCAAGGAACCGGGCCCACCGATTCGACTCTCTATCTTGTCCCGGCGAATACGCGCGGCCTTTCGGTTGCCGGGCCTTGGGACGGTCTCGGACTTCGCGCCAACGCCTCTGCACCAGTCGTGCTGGAAGAGTGCGAGGTGCAGCCTGATCTTCAACTCACCGACGACGGCGCGGGCTTTCCGGCAATGCTGAACATTGTGATGCCGTTATTTAATTTGGGGACCTCTGCTGTAGCCTTGGGACTATGTCGAGCAGCAGTCGCCGGGACTGCGTCTCACCTGAAGACCGCGAAATTCGAACACCTGGGACAGAGCCTCGGCGAAAGCCTTCCGACATTAAGAGCGCAACTCGCTTCGATGCAGATTGAGACCGACGGCCTCTCGACACGCGTCGATGACCTGGTGGATCATCTTGAGAAACCCCGCGAGACCACGATGCTCCGCGTGCTTGAGTGCAAAGCCGCAGCAGGGGATGCCGCGATCAGTGTAACATCAGCAGCGATGCGCGTTTGTGGTGGTGCTGCCTTCTCGAAACATCTAAACATCGAACGCCTGTTCCGCGATGCGCACGCGGGCGCTGTCATGGCGCCAACGGGCGACGTTCTGCGCGAGTTCATCGCGAAATCACTCTTAGGGATACCACTCTTCTGACATCGATAAGTGGGATTTTTCAATTTTTGAAACAGTAACGACTAAGCAGGGAGGCCTATGAGCAAGACAATCTGGCTCGGTGCAGTTGCCTACAATCCAAAGGTGGTTACGATCTGGGAAGGAATGCGGCGCTATTTTCACGAGGAAGCACACCTGCCCGTGGAGGTCGTGCTATTTCAGAGCTACGAGGCGCAGGTACTTGCGCTCCTCGCCGAGCCGGGCGAAGCTGTACCGCGTATTGATATCGCTTGGAATACCAATCTCGCCTACCTGCAGGCCGAAGAGTGGAGCGCCCACGCCTGCCGCGCCGTCGCTATGCGCGACACCGATATCGGCTGGATGACGAAGATCGTCGCGGCCACAGGAGGTCCCATTGCGACTCTAGCTGATCTAAGAAATCGGACACTTGCCCTGGGCAGCCGCGACAGCGGACACGCAGCGATACTACCCGTTCACTTTTTGGAGGAGCAGGGTATGCGCGAGGGCCGAGACTACCGCACTCTGCGCTTCAACAGCGACATGGGCAAACATGGTGACACCGGGACCAGTGAAGTGGAAGTTGTGCGCGCTGTTCTCGATGGGCGGGCTGATGCCGGCGCCATTGGGAGTCCGTTCTGGAATACTGTGCGAAGCGAGCGCTTGGTGCCCGAAGGCGGCCTCCTGGAGATATGGACCTCGCCTGCATATAACCACTGCATGTTCACGGCCCGGGCCGATCTCTCCGTCGAACAAGAACGCCGATTTGTCGAAGCGCTCTCAGCGATGAGTTACGAGAATCCGGTCCATCGCCCAATCCTCGAAGGCGAAGGACTGCAGCGCTGGCTGCTGCCTCATCTCGATGGCTACAGTGCACTGCGGCTAGCCGCAGCAGAACAGGGATTTTTCCAACAGGAATTGGCCAAGACCGCCTGAGAGCAGATTTCCCGACCACGTCAAGAGAACTGACTCAGGACCAACGAGCGGATTGATTCAAGGAATCTTTTCTATATCGGGTAACTTCCACGTCTTATCGAATAGTGCTTGGGTCGGTCCGTAAACGCGAAACCATGGGAACCAACTCTTTCCCGGCGGAGTGTAAATCCAGTTCGATTGTTGTCGCCCCGCTGGCGCGTTCGGGCGAATGTAAATGTCTACTGAGCCATCAGCGTTCTGGCGCAACTCTTTGTCGAGCGATCCTACCGTCGGATGGGTTGAATTGGGGAAAAGGGCTGCTGTTTCTTGGTCGTAGAAAGTTAGCGCCCAGAATTCTCGCACTGGAGCATCCGCCGGGACGACGCAATCGGAGGACCTGAGTAACGGCGCAGCGAAGATTATGAGCAGCGCGACGAGCAGTCCTTTCCTTACACCGCAATCGGTGTCGCACTGCTGTACTTTGTCCAGCCGGGCCGACGAAGACGTCCGTCCCTCCACGTGCAGGGATGGTCTCCCGCATTTTGCTTTGGCATGCTTTGATTCTAGAAACGGAGGTGCGCGCTGGCTGTGATACAGCGGGGAAATTTCGCAAGAAGTCCCAGAATGAAACTGGCGTCGTGCGGAATCACAGACGCCGAATGCTGCAAGCCCGAGGATTCTCAATCATCCATCATCAATCACTCAATCCTCGCACGGTCCCCACTTCCCGCCGACATCGCGAGAAATGGGGCATCCGAATCGCATCACGAGGAGGAGCGCTACTTGAACGACTTCACGGCCGCAGCTTCGTCGTCTTTCACATCGAATACGGTGTAGAGCTTGGTGATCTGTAGCAGATCGTTGACTTTCTTGGTGAGCTTGAGCAGCTTCAGTTCGCCGCCCTGATTCTTGGTGGTGGTGAAGGCGCTGACCAGTTCGCCGATGCCTGAGCTGTCGATATAGTTCACATCCGCCAGGTTCAACACGATCTTCTTATTTCCTTTGCTCAGCAGGTCGCGCACGGTATCGCGAAGGATGACGCTGCCCTCCCCGAGCGTGATGCGCCCGCTGCAATCCACAATGGTGACTCCATCCACCTGCCGACTACCGACCTTCATTGTCACTGGGAAGCCTCCTTGCCGTCCGCGGTTGGGCCGTGGACGCGCTTAATCAGTTTGAGTTCGGTGCCCGTAGAGGACGGGCGAATCTCCACCACGTCCATAAACGAGCGCATTAAAAAAATTCCTCGCCCCGAAGTCTTCAGCAGATTCTCCGGCGCCAAAGGGTTCGGAATCTTGCTCAGGTCCATCCCTTTGCCCTGGTCGCGAATGGTGATAACCAGTTCCTCGCCAACGCGTTCAAAGGCGAGCGTGACTTTTTTCTCGGCGGCATAGGCATTGCCGTGTAACACGGCGTTGACCGCACCTTCGCGCACCGCCATGGAAATCTGCATGACTTCGTCTTCGCCGAAACCGAGCTCGGTGGCAATGCGGGTGGCCTTCTCCTCGGCGTTATCAATCGTCTCCAGCGAGGAGTCGAGCGTATAAGAGACCCGTTGCTCGGTCATAGTCATGAACGAAGTGAGTACGAGTATACGGCCTGGAGGGCCAAAAATGCAGGAAACCCGTCCGAGGGCACTCGCCAGAATGAGATTCCCGGCGAATGCGGTAGTTTGCCTGTCATGAACAGAATTGTCAACGAAGGCTGGAGCGAATGTGTCAAGGCTCGTTAAAAATGTCCCCATCGTTAACTCGTTAAGAATGTCCCCTTTGTTGTTGATGATGTCGTTGGAATACGCACTGAAGCGAAGCCCTGCAGTTAGGGCGAAGCGTAAGT
>Ga0126371_10002985_pt1 | contig 14735 bp, 13 predicted proteins | sample PanSoiMetaPlot_4_FD_110145 | JGI IMG/M metagenome (GOLD analysis project Ga0126371, IMG submission 110145) | Tropical forest soil microbial communities from Panama - MetaG Plot_4 | ecosystem: Environmental > Terrestrial > Soil > Tropical forest > Bulk soil | place: Panama | collected 2016-02-17 | reverse complement strand
TCGCCGTGGTGAAATAGACATTTCATGCTTGATTTACGCCAATATCCTTCGTTGGGAGCGGCTCTGCGCGATGCGCTTGACCACTGGCCCAACGAAACCTGTTTGATTGAAGCTGATCGCGACCGCGAGAAGACCCGCCTCACCTATTCCGACTTTAAAGAACTCGCGACTCCCCTGACTCGCGCGCTGCAAGATGCGGATTTTCGTGAAGGCGATCGCGCGGGAATCATCATGACCAACCAGTCCAAGTGGCTGGTCTCCGCGTATGCCATCTTCTTCTGCGGAGGGGTTCTTGTTCCGCTCGACTATAAACTAACCGCCGACGAGCACCTCGCGCTGCTGGCTCATTCCAAAGCAAAATTCCTGATCGTCGAGTACTACTTGTGGCGCGCGATCATGCAGTCGTCACAGTTCAAAACCCACCGCGTGAAAACTGTACTCGTTACTGAAGCACCGTTGCGCGCCGATCTCGGTGGGGCCTATCGCTGGGAAGACTTCCACCGCAAGGGTGAGCCGATCTTCATCGAGCGACAACGCGAAGATGTGGCTTGCATCGTGTATTCCTCGGGGACGGGCGGTCGTCCCAAGGGCTGTGTGCTCACACACGACAACTATCTCGAGCAGTGCACGGCCCTCACCGAGTGGTACCCGTTCTGGCCTGGAGTGCGGTACTTAAGCATTCTTCCAACGAATCACGCCATCGATTTCATGGTGGGATTCATCGGACCATTCGTTTGCGGCGCTTGTGTCGTTCATCTGCGCACGCTGCGGCCCGAATACGTTCGCGATGCCTTCATCCGCTATCGCATCACCTACATGAGCCTGGTCCCAATGGTTCTGAAGAATCTTGAAAAAGGGCTGCGCGCAAAGTTCGACGAGCTGCCCAAAGCCAAGCGAATGATCCTCGATAGGATGATTGCGCTGAATAAGAGGCTCACCACTCGGAGCCCAAACATCAAGCTGAGTCGGAAGCTTCTCGCGCAAGTTCACAAGGCATTCGGCGGACAGTTGCTCGCGTTTTTCACCGGAGGTGCATTCGTCGAACCGGCCACCTTGGAATTCTTCTACGATCTCGGAATTCCCGTAGCCAACGGATACGGTCTCACCGAAGCCGGAACCGCGCTCACCCTCAACGACTTCAAGCCATTTCGCGCCGATACCGTCGGCCGACCTCTTCCCGGTGTCCAGTTGCGAGTGATGAATCCAGATGCTGACGGAATTGGCGAAGTTGCCGTTCACAGCAAGACCGTCATGTCTCACTACCTAGACGATCCCGAGTTAACCGCCGAAACGATTGTCGACGGATGGCTGTTGACCGGAGATTTGGGTCGATTTGATTACACCGGCCACTTGCAGCTCTTCGGCCGCAAGAAGAACATGATCGTCACCGAAGGCGGCAAGAACATCTTTCCAGAGGACATCGAGCAAGTCTTCGATGGGTTGCCGGTCAAAGAATATTGCGTCTTTGCGGCCAACTACGTGTGGCCCGTAAAACAACTTGGAGGCGAACTTCTTTTCATCGCGTTGCGCCTGGAACAGAACCAGCAATTCGACGCGACGTTGCTCGAAGACCTTACTGCGCGCAACCGACAGCTGCCCGACTTCAAGCGCGTCTCTGGCTACTTGGTCTGGGAAAAGGACTTTCCGCGCACCGCATCCTTAAAAATCAAACGCACGGTCCTTGCTGAGGATATCGGCAAAACTGCAGACCGTTCGGCCATCGTCAAATTGTGAACGACAATTATCTTGCTGTCGTCAATCCCGCGGCAGGAGGCGGTCGTTGTGCGCGACTCGTTGCCGCCGTACTCGAAAAGCTGCGTGCGGGTGGACTGCAACTCGACGTCAAAGAAACAACCGCAGTCGGCGAAGCCACGCGCATCGCCCGCGAAGGCTACGCCTTCGGTTACCGGAAATTCATCGCGGTCGGCGGAGACGGCACTTCCTACGAAATTGTGAACGGGTTGTTCCCGGAAGCAATGGGTGCAGAGCCCCCTACCCTCGGATTCCTTCCACTTGGTACAGGCAACTCGTTCCTGCGCGATTTCACGGACCGCGGAGTTGATGGCGCAATGGAAGCCTTGCTGGCGCGACGCACGCAGCCATGCGATGTGCTCCGCATGGTTCACCGGCAAGGCGTGATCTACTACATCAACCTGTTAAGTGTCGGCTTTGCCGCCGACGTGAATGCAACCCGTTCGCGCACGTTTGCGGGCTGGGGAGAGGCTGGATACTTTCTCTCGATCTTCCTGCGGCTTGCGCGTCTCCACCGTCGCCCATTTCCCCTGCGCGTCGAAGCCATGACAGAAACAGACCGGCGCCGTTGTCTGTTTCTCAGTTTCAACAACAGCAAGTACACGGGCGGTACCATGATGATTGCGCCGGACGCCAACGTGGCCGACGGCCTCGTCGAATACGTCCGCTGGGGACCCATCGGACGCTTGGGCCTGATTCGGAATCTTTCGACCCTATACGATGGTACGCACACAAAAAATCCTCTCGCCGAGCGGCACGCAGTGAAGGAAATCCAGTTTCAGCTAGATGCACCTGTCGACGTGATGGTCGATGGGGAGGCTCTAACTTTGCACCTCGAGAAACTCGACGTCCTGCCTTCCGCTCTACGGGTCGTGGTATAAGAAATTTTATGTCGCAACAGCGAAGAGAACGCCAAACAAAAGAAACTGTAGTTGAAGAAACACCGCAAAAAGATCCGGCATTCTTGCGCAAGGTCATCATCGGCGTCGTGATTGTGGCGGCGTTCGGCGCAGCCTATTACTTTGGCTACGAAAAGCGCGCCCACAGATACGACGGGTTCGCGAGGTGTCTGACACAAAAAGGCGTGAAGATGTATGGCGCGTACTGGTGCCCGCATTGCGCAGAGCAGAAGAAAATGTTCGACGCGTCATTTCAATACGTCCCGTACATTGAATGCGGCATTCCCGGAAACACCGCGAAGATGCAGGACGTCTGCACGGACGCGGGCATCAAGCACTTTCCCACGTGGCAATTTCCGCCCGTTGGAGAAAGAGTGGAAGGCGAGATCCCGCTGGAAGATCTGAGCCTTCGCACTGGGTGCCCGCTCGAATGAGCCCTGGGGCACGAAAATTGTTTCTGGCCATCGCTATTCTGGCGACTGCAGGTGCTGCCGTTTCTTCTGTTTCCTTAGATCATCACTTTCGAAAATCGAAGACCACTTACTGCGACTTCGGCCAGTCGTTCAACTGTGACATTGTGAACCGGAGCGAGTATTCGACCGTGGCGGGAGTCCCGGTTGCCTTGATCGGCATCCTCGGATACGTCGCCTTGCTGGCTTTCGCCACTTTCTATCGCGAAAAGGCAGAGACTCCTGGCATCTTGGTCTTGGGATCGGCTGTGGGCCTCGGCTTCGCGCTCTATCTCACCTACATCGAAAAGTACGTGCTTTTCGCGTGGTGCATTCTCTGCCTGTCGTCGCTGGCAATCATTTTCTCAATCACTGTACTTTCCGCGATCTTATGTGTGCGATCGATGCGCTCGACTACATCATAGCGTTGGAAAACGATCGCCTGTCCGACCCAAACCACGGGCGCTTCACTCAATCACCAATCTCCATGAACCAGACAACGTTCGAACCAAAACCTGGCACTGACGCGAATTTCACCAAGCCGATCGGCGGCGGAGAGCTTCGCCTGCACGAATTTTCCAGCCGTGTTTTCCGCAACCAACGCTTCCTGCGCGTGTGGGTTCCCCCAGGCTACGACCAGCAGGAGAATGCCGAGCGCCGTTACCCGGTTTTCTATCTGAACGACGGGCAAAACCTCTTCGAAAGTTCGACCTCCTTCACGGGAGTCGAGTGGCAAGTCGGCGAGTCGGCAGGCCGCCTGATCGAACAACAGTTGATCCCGCCGATGATTGTTGTTGGCATCGACAACGCGCGCGTCGAGAGGCTTAAGGAATACTTGCCCTACCGCTCTATTAGTCCACCGGTGCTTCGTCCTAGAGGCGACCGATTCCCTGAATTTCTTCTGCGAGAAGTTATGCCGTTCGTGGAGAAGCGCTATCGAATTGCCCGCGGCCCGGAGAACACCGCCCTCGGTGGATCGTCACTCGGCGGTCTGATCACCCTGTTCGTGATGCTCGCCATGCCGGGTGTGTTCGGCTATGCGCTTCTGGAAAGTCCATCCCTCTGGGTCGCGAATCGCAAGATCCTGCGCGACTGTCGCGGTTTTCGGGGATGGCCCCACAAGATCTTTATGGGCGTTGGAACGCGCGAGGCCGGGCGCGACGATAAGGACCTCCAGACGGTCGAAAATGTCCGAGAGTTGCAGCGAATCCTGACACGCAGCGGCCTCGATGAGAAACGACTTCGCGTCGAAGTCGCCGACGGTGCCGCGCACAGCGAAGGCGCTTGGGCGGCCCGTTTCCCTGATGCGCTTCAGTTTTTCTTTGGGAAAAGCTAACCCGACTGCGCGACGTGCTCGCGCAACGAACGTCGACCCACCAGCCACAATAGTGCGAGCAACACCGGAATGGAAATCTGGAAGTGTGTCCAATGCGAGAGCGGCCCAATCAGAGCCAGCACGTAGCACAGATAAAGCAACAACCCGACCGCGTGCATAGCCGAATCCTCCCAGTTTGCCGTGCTCCAATCAGAGATCAAAAGAAATGCCGGCGCCAGGATCACCAAGTCGTACACAGTGAGATGCGGCGCGACCAGCACTGTTGCGATCAACACCGCCGAGAAGCGAAGGCTCAATGGCGCGCCGGTCTTCCAATAACGCACGGTCAGCCAAAGCACGGCAAGCCCCGAAACAACGTAGAGACCGAACGCCACATTTCCCCAAGGCACCAGCATCGCCCAGAACGAACGGAGCGAATGCATCTGGTAAGGTCGCGGCTCAAGCAAGGGAAAAATCTGTCGCACGTGAATGACGTGATGAAAGTAGTTCTGCATCGTGGCGCTGCCATAGTAGGACCATCCCACTGCAAGCTGTGCCGACGCGGCCGCCAAAGCGCCCACAATCACCTTCCACTCCATCGTCATCAGAAAGACCGCGCCCACCACAATGCCGAGTTGCGGCTTGAAGACCAGGCAGCCGATCGCTATTCCCGCCAAAAACATGTTCTGTGATCGCAAAGCCAGATACGCAGCAGTAAAACAGGCCAGCGCCAGCGCCGACGTCTGGCCCCACGCCAGCACATGAATGAACGCCGGATAAGCCACGGCGAGGATTGCCACAGTCCCACCGGCCGACTGCAGGTGTGTGCAGGTTCTCCAAATTGCATAGCCGCAGATCGCGTAGAGAAGAGCGTTTATCGTGAGCCACAAGCACAACGCCACGCTATAAGAAAATTTCGCCAATGGCGCGAACAGCAACGAAACCTGTGGCCCATACAGTGGGACGTACAGGAGATATCCCGCCTCCGGTACTCGTTCCGCGGCCACCGCAGGCTGGGCTGTCATGTTGTACAAATCTGCTCCCCGATGCTCCAGCGCGAGCGTACCTAGCGTGTAGAAATGGAGAAAATCCGTGCCCTTCAAAAACCCGTTACGATCGCGCAGAGTCGGAGTCGCGAGGGTCCATAGATAGATCGTCCAGATAACCACGCCCAGCAGAATTCCGTGGGCGCGAATCCGTCGCGCGGTCAGCGGCGAGCGTGAGATGGAAGTTGTGAGTGGCACCGGGAAGGAAGATTCTAAATGCAGAAAACCCGCTATGCGGATGTTGTCAGGGCTTGACCCTTCCGGAACCAAGAAGCGAAAAGGCGGGACGGGTTGAGTAAGAATCCGGTTAGATCTCTCAAGCCTTTACGTCCCGCCCGCCTGCACACGGCAGGATGCTCAGATTTCTTCCTTGCTGTCACCCGCAGGAGCATTGCTGCTAAGTGCCGGTCAATCGACCGCTACCAGAGAGGCTTGCCGTCAGTATCGCGAAACAAAAATTCGTCGGCGCGCCGTTTGATCTTGCGCGCGAAGATTGAATCGGCGCCCTCGAACTTGACCTTTACTCCCGTGATCTCAACCACATCTCCTTTTTGAAAGACCAACTCGTACTGCCGAACGAATCTCGAAAGTGCGAGATGCACTTCAATCACGCTGCCGTCTGGTTGCCTCAATGTCAGGTGTGTGCCCAGTCCGCCGGTCACCGGGCATTGACGATCCTGTACATCCTCGACTGTCCCTTTGAAAACGGCCTCCGCCGACCTGTCATATTTAGGGACTGCGGAACCGGAAGTCCTTTGACCAACTACCAACGGCATACCCGCGACCAACAACAACGAGATTGCCAACCCCTGCCAGGTTTTCACAACGTCCTCCTTCCCACAGGTCCGTGAACCTTGGGCCTGGCCTAGGAAAATTATGGCTCCGGACTCTGCAGGGACCTGTGATAGTGGTCACTTCGCGGGGTGAGCGGAGGCTAACGAAAGCACGTGCTAGGCCTCCGGTGCTCTACACCCAAGAGGCCCAGCGGAAGTTCCAGTACTACTGTTTGGCTGGCGGCGGCGGAGCAATCTCAGCAAGACGTGCGTCTTGCCGCAGTTGCGAGAATTCCTCGTCTTTGTACACGTTCGCGATATTGCGGTAGCCCTCTTCCTTCGCCTTTCTCAGGCACCGCAGACACTCTTCCGGATTGCCAAGCTTGGCGTAAATCTTCGCCAGCATGTAGTCGTAGCGCGCGCGCTCCTCGGCAGTTGTAACCTGGGCCGTGACTCCACCATTGTTGCTGCGGCTCAGGACAGTTGGATCCAACTGCAGCGCTCGGCCGTATTCTGCAATCGCTCTGTCGACCTTGTTCTGTCCAAACCATGCAGCTCCCAGATTCACGTGGAACACTGGTCGCGTCTCATCCATCGCCACCGCCTTCTTGAAGTACTTGGTGGCCCCATTCAAATTCCTCTGAACAAAATAAACGGCTCCCAGGTTGTTCAGGGCGTCGGCGTACTTCGAGTTGTTCTTGACGGCTCTTTCGAAGCTGAAGCGAGCGTCGGACAAGCGATTCGCCTTAAGATAAGACAGCCCCAGTTTGTTAAAGAGCTTGGCGTTCTTCTTATCCTTTCGAACCGCCGCCTCAAAATAGAGAATCGCCGACTCATAGTCTTTCGCCGTCCGGGCATTATCACCGGCCTTTTCAAGCTCGGCGACCGTCATATTCTCTGTTCGGACACTTGGTTTTTGTGCCTCTTCGGCTGCCGACCGTTGCGGGAATGCGACCAGCATCGCCGTCAGCGCGACCAAAGCTAGATACCGCATGATGTGCCTCCATTCCCGGAGGGCCAGTAATCTCCAGTCAAGCACTGCCACTTGCCGGCGACCTGCTCTCCGCATCCGAATCCCGGTATCGCGCATAGGGCAGGCAGTCCACAAGGCTACGGACGCTACGTCGCTGCTACACCTTGCGCGCCGGTGCCCGCGCCTGCGGATCTTCCATCCGATCAGCCACATACGTGAAATTCCGGCTGCGATGTCCGTTGTTGGGTTTTTAACCAGCCGAGGTTACACGCCGTTACATGAGGAACCGTTACGACCCCTTATACCGTTAAGTCACGGAGCGTCACTGCAATCCTTCCCGGGATCGTTGTATAAGGCAATTGGGGGTGGCCACTTATGCCCGTGGCCTCGTTGGAACGCGCGGATACGAATCAGAGCCGCGCCGAACTGGAAAAGGTTCTGGCGTCAGCGGCCTTTCTTCGATCCCCCACCTTGGGTCATTTTCTCTCTTATGTCTGCGAGAAAACCTTCGCCGGAGAATCCGACAAGTTAAAGGAATACTCGATCGCGCTCGAGGTCTTTGGCCGTCACGAGTCCTTCGATCAAGACACCGATTCCATCGTCAGGGTGCAAGCAAATCGGCTCAGAAAGAAATTGGCGGAATACTATCGAGGCGAAGGAGCCAACGATCCTCTCCAGATCGTCATCCCGCTCGGTCAATATGTGCCGCACTTTGAACCCAGAGTGCCACTGCCTCCACCACCGTGGGACGAGATCTCGCAGCCCTTTGCCTTTTGGACCCGTCGCAAGCTAGTGGTCTTTGCTGCACTTTTGGCATGTGTCACGCTGATTCTCATTGCCAGCCGTGTACAACGTAAGACCTTCCCGCCTCAGGTGCCGCGTTCCGCCACCAATACCACTCTCCCGGAGCCCGCCGGCCTACCTATCGGGGACGAGATCCGAATTCTTGCTGGTGGTAACCACAGTTACGTCGATCGTGCCGGAAAATCGTGGAGTCCCGATCGCTTTTACACTGGGGGACAAACCACTCGAAGTTCGGTCCAGCACATCTGGCGCACACAAGATCCCAACATCTACCGTGGCAGCCGCCAGGGAGACTTTCGATACGACATCCCATTGAAGCCAGGCATCTACGAGCTTCGCTTGTATTTCGTAGAGGTCTTTTATGGTCCGGAAGAAATCGGTAGCGGCGGCGAGGGCAGCCGGATCATGACGGTGAAAGCCAACGACAACCTGTTGCTCAATGAATTTGATGTACTGCTGGACGCGGGCGGGAGCCGCACCGCCGATGTCAAGGTTTTTACCGATATCTCACCCGCCAAGGACGGTCAATTGCATCTTGCCTTTTCCTCAATGCGTGGTGGAAGTGCAACGGTTTCCGCCATCGAGATTCTTCCCGGCCTACGCGGAAGACAACGGCCAGTCCGCATCACAACGCGCGATGTCCCCTACTATTCGAACGACAGTCTATGGTGGGCGCCGGACGACTATTTCAGAGGGGGCCAGATGAGCTCAACCGACGAACCGGCCAGTGACACAGACGACACGGAGATGTTTGAAACCGAACGTTGGGGCCATTTCTCCTACGCGATCCCGGTGGCCCCCGGCCACTACACCGCCACCTTCTACTTTATTGAGCATCGCTTCGATTCTGCGAATCACGATCGATACGCCGAGACCTCGTCCGCCGCACCGGGGAGCGGTCGGCTCTTCACCGTCTTCTGTAACGGAAAGGCGATCCTTCGCGATGTCAATTTGATCAAGGAGGTTGGCGCCGACCATCCGATGAAGCGCAGGGTGAATGATCTGGAACCTAATGCGCAGGGAAAATTGTTACTCGAATTTGTCCCCACTCGCAGCTACGCCACTGTCACCGCCATCGAGATCGTCCCGCAAGACAACTGACTCCGAACCGCTTCGTCTCAAAGTCATACGGCCGGAACTGGAAGTTCGCCTTTCTTCGCTCGCTTCAGCGCCATCAGCGCGAGCGCCGCTAGAGCACCCATGTACCATGGCACCCACTGCATCAACCAGTATGGCGACCAGCCAATGAAATGACTGTAGATAAAGACGAACGGCGATCCCGCCAGCAGCCACGAGAAACTCCACTGCCTCCAACCTGATTGCACTGGCCGCGACCGCCACCACTGCTGCAACACGGCCGCTGCGGGCACGAACACAACCCAATCGTGCAGATATTCGTGCGGTGACGACAGCACTCCCAACAGGACCGCGATAGCAAACGCGGGTTCCCAGCGTGGATAAAATCTATCGCCTTCCGGCATCTCCTTCGACCGCCGACAAATCATGACCACCGCGGCAACTGAGATCACACTCAGCACACTCAGCAGCACCCGCGAGGCTACCGGATGTCCGGGATAGAACAGGACGTATGTTAGCCCGCGCCAATTCTGCATCGCCTGCGGATACAAGGACACGCCCGATCCTGTGCGGTTGTAAGTAACGAGAAACGACAGATATCCTGGCACCCACCAGCCAGCGGCGAACAACGAAGCGACAAACACTACCAACGACCCGATGAGGAACGGTGTCAGCGTCTTCCAACATCGGACCACCACAAGCGCGAGAAGAGGCAAGAGAATCAGTTGCGGTTTCAGGATTCCCAGCAATAGCCAGCACCCGGCACGCATCGGGCGTCGGTCGCGAAACGCTACCATCGCTTCCAGTATGCCCAACGCGGGAAATAGTCCGAGTTGATTCTGCAGCAACGTCAGGTGCAGAGGGACAAATGCGAGCAACCCAAATAGCAGCGCGAGCCGATCGTTATCCGAGTTCGTGAAGCGAGTCGCCACCAACCACGCCATGCGGAGCGCGATCAAGACATTGATCGACAACAGGACCACGACCGCGTGCACGAACGGCAGCGCGCCGATCGGGCTCAGCAGCACCGCGACATAAGCTGGATAAATGAACGCCATCAGGGGCGCGCGATGATAGGGAAGCACCGCCTCATTCATCGTGGCGCGCTGCCGATCCAGGTCGTATAGCTCACTCTCATGACCGGTTGCAGCTTCATGAGCACCAACATAGATACCCAGAAAGTCCGTGCGGTACGCATAGCCAAGCAGGCTGGTCTGGTGCGCGATGTAAGCTGTCCAGAAGATCAGCATCGTTACGAACAGAAGTGCGTAACAAGCTACGAGTCCAGTGGGGATTGATCGGGGAGCGGAAGCCGCTTCAGCGCGGAGAGGTTCAGAAGTCATGAAAGGGTTATCGAGGACAGTCACCCAACGCGTTTGATCGTATCAGCCCTTCCACGAGCATCAGTGTCGCAACCGTGGTTCCAGTGGGTCAAACTTTTCAACCCGCAGAAATCTAGAATCACAACAAAGCAACAGGCGGGTCCAAACCCGCCTGCGCACGACTTCTCAGATTAAACGAATGCAGCTAGCTCTTCATCGCCGGTTCGTTTTCCTTCATAAGCTTGTCGAGGATTCCATTTGCGACCTCGATCAGCTCGGGATCGACCTTGCGGTTCGAAGCAATAGCATCTGCAAGCGGCACCGACTCGATCTTGTTTCCGCGCAACGCGGCCATCCGTCCCCACTCGCCGCGATGCACCATATCGATCGCGCCCAGCCCATAGCGGGTAGCGAGGACGCGGTCAAAGGAACTTGGCGACCCGCCACGCTGGATGTGGCCGAGAACCACAGACCTTGTCTCGAACCCGGTGCGCTTCTCGATCTCATGCGCAAGCGCGTTACCGATTCCGCCGAGACGTGCGTGTCCGAACTCGTCCTTGCCGACGTCGCTGTTTTGCATTTGCACATCACCGGCAAACTTTGCTCCCTCGGCGGCGACGACAATGCTGAAATAACGTCCACGTGCGTGACGCTGCCTGATCAGTTCGGCGACCTTGTCGATGTCGAACGGAACCTCCGGGATCAGGATGACGTCGGCGCCACCTGCTACGCCGCTGTAGATCGCGATCCAGCCGGAATCACGGCCCATCACTTCTACCACGATCACGCGGTTGTGCGCTTCGGCCGTTGTATGTACTCGATCGATCGCGCTGGTAGCCACATTCACCGCCGTATCAAAGCCGAACGTGAAATCAGTTCCGGAAAGATCGTTGTCAATCGTCTTGGGAACTCCCACCACCTTGACGCCGTTCTGAAAGAGCTTCTGAGCCACTGATAGCGTATCGTCGCCACCGATCGCGATCAGCGCATCACAGCCATTTGCTTTCAGATTCTCGACGCACCGCTGCAATCCGTCCTCGCGTTTCGCCGGATTTGTGCGCGACGTGCGCAGGATGGTGCCGCCACGGGGAAGAATGCCGCCGACTGTCTCCAGGTCGAGGGACATCGTCTTGTTCTCAAGCAGGCCGCGCCAGCCTTCCATGAACCCGACAAATGTGTCCTGGTAATGAAACGTGCCCTTGCGAACAACGCCGCGGATCACCGCGTTCAGCCCGGGGCAATCACCGCCGCCCGTTAACATGCCGATCTTCATCACGTGCTCCTGTCTCGATCGCCTTTACTGTGGGTCGCTCGCGGTGAGGTTGCCCTATGCTCCCAGCGCGATCGGGAGCTGCAGCGGGAACCCAGATCTGTCCGGAGCCCACAAGAGTATCATTAAACCCTGCGCTGGTTGCCCGTCCGTAGAAAATCGGTTTTCTTGCACGCTACGACGTCAGACTTCCGCATCCGATTAACCGGACGCCCGGTCTGTTTGTTGCCGGCCAGCGCGTAAGGCATGGCTCGTTAGGATCTCGGTTCGCAGCCATGCCGGACTTTCTCTCGATCCCGCAAAACAGATATCCTGCTCCAGTTCCGCGGTCATCACGCAACATACGACGGCAACGCTCCGAGTCGAATGAGCCTCTTCGTGTCGTGAACCAACGTGCACGAATCGCCCACCGACCTGGAGTAGCGCCAGAGGGTCGTTGAGGGAAATGTATGGAGTTTTCCAGAAATGAGTAAGCCGGTAAAGGTGCTGGTCTGGTCTGTGGTCGCACTATCAGGAGCCGTGGCTCTCGCCACCATTGCCCTTCATCGCGGCGAAGAGATCAACGCGATGTGGCTGGTGGTGGCCGCGCTCTCGAGTTACGCCCTCGGATATCGCTTCTACAGCAAGTTCATCGCCGCCAAAGTCCTCGCCCTCAACGCTATGCGCGCCACGCCCGCCGAGCGCCTCGAGAACGGCCGCGATTTCGTCCGCACCAACAAATGGGTGGTCTTCGGCCACCACTTCGCCGCCATCGCCGGCCCCGGTCCTCTCGTCGGTCCCGTTCTCGCGGCGCAATTCGGATATCTTCCCGGAACTCTCTGGATTCTTGTCGGCGCGGTGTTCGGCGGTTGCGTGCAGGACTTCGTGATTCTGCTTTTCTCGGTGCGCCGTGACGGCAAGTCCCTTACCGAGATGGCCAAGGACGAAATCGGACGTCTCGGCGGCCTGGTGGCTTACGTCGCCGTCATTAGCATCATCGTGATCCTGCTCGGGGTGTGCGCCCTGATCGTCGTGAACGCATTGAAGGGAAGTCCCTGGGGAACATTTACGATCGCGATGACCATCCCGATCGCTCTCCTGATGGGCGTCTACCTGCGCAGAATTCGTCCAGGCAAAGTTCTGGAAAGCTCGGTCCTCGGATTTATCCTCGTGTTGCTGGCGATCTGGGGCGGCCAGTGGGCATCGACCACGCCATCGGTCGGCAAGTACTTCACGTTGACCGCGCCGACGCTGGCGATCTTGATCATCATCTACGGCTTCGCCGCCTCGGCTGTGCCCGTGTGGTTGCTGCTGGCGCCGCGCGACTACCTCAGCACCTTTGTGAAATTGGGAACGATCGCGATGCTCGCCCTGGGAATCGTTGCTCTCCGGCCCACTCTTCACATGCCCTCGCTGACACGTTTCATTGACGGCACCGGACCCGTGTTCGCCGGCAACGTATTTCCGTTCGCTTTCGTCACCATAGCCTGCGGCGCCATCAGCGGATTTCACGCGCTGATCTCAAGTGGAACGACGCCCAAACTGATCGCCCGAGAAACGGAAACGCGCATGGTCGGATACGGCGCCATGGCTTGCGAATCCATGGTCGCGATCATGGCCACTATCGCCGCCTGTGTGTTGCAACCGGGCGTGTACTTCGCGATCAATAGCCCCGCCGGAATCGTCGGACAGTTGCCGGAAGCTGCGACTTCCATGATCTCGAGTTGGGGCTTCAACGTTTCAGCCGCCGATATGCACACGTTGGCGCTGGCCGTCGGAGAGCAAACTCTCTTCAACCGCACCGGCGGCGCCCCCGCGTTTGCTGTTGGTATGGCGCACATCTTCGCGCACAGCATCGGCGGCCAGGCGCTGATGGCCATCTGGTATCACTTCGCCATCATGTTCGAGGCGCTCTTCATCCTTACCGTCCTCGACGCAGGTACCCGCGTGGGCCGCTTCATGGTGCAAGATGCCCTTGGCCACATCTGGAAGCCGCTGGGCCGGACAAGCTGGTACCCGAGCATTCTCGCCAACAGCGCCTTGATTGTCGGCGCCTGGGGATACTTCCTCTGGCAGGGCGTGAAAGACCCGCTCGGGGGTATCAATTCTCTCTGGCCGCTCTTTGGAATTTCTAACCAACTGCTTGCCACGGTCGCCTTGTGCGTAGCAACCACCATCATCGTCAAGATGGGCCGCGCGCGTTATGCCGCCGTCACCCTCGTGCCCCTGCTCTGGCTGGTTGCGGTGACGTTCACCGCGTCCTATCACAAGATCTGGGATGAGAGTTCGCGCATTGGCTTTCTCACGCACGCCCGTCAACTTGCAACGAGCCCGACCGCGGGAACCGCCGGCACCGCACGCTTGATCTTCAACGATCGTCTAGACGCCGCCGTCACCGGCATCCTGATCGTGATGATTGCCATGATCCTGATCGAATCCGGCCTCGAATGGTGGCGGGTCTTGCGCGGACAGAAGGCAGCGCAAGTGCGTGAGGCGCCCTTCGTGGCCACCCGTTTCGCGGAGGAACAGGCATGAAAACACCGCCATTCATCCACTCAGCGATCAAAAGTTCCGCAGGCAAGAGGTTGTCCGCTGTTCTCGAAATCGCCCGCCTGATGCTAGCCGAAATCTTCGAGGAAGCGGCCTACGCCCGATTCCTCCAACGCCAAGGAATCCAATCGTCACGAGCAGCCTATGCAGGCTACTTGCGCGAGAGCGCCACGACTCGCGCCCGAAGACCACGCTGCTGCTGACCGCAGTCTTTCCTCCGCGCCCTCTTCGGGGTTCTCCGCGATCTCTGCGTTTCAGAATTTCCAACCGGCGATGCGCTTTCGACATTTTCCCCGTCACTCCCTCTGTGCCTCTGTGCCTCTGTGCCTCTGTGTCTCTGTGGTGAGGTCTTCTTCGCGCCCTTTGCGGCCGTCCTTTGCGTCCTTTGCGGTTAAAGGCTTTATCCCAACTCAGTGAACTCAAACCCCGTATCTCCGATTCGAACTAGGCCGCATCCCCCGCCCACGGTACACTGCCACCATGCGGATCCTCGGCATCGACTGCGGCACCGAATACACCGGATACG
>Ga0126371_10002983_pt1 | contig 14738 bp, 19 predicted proteins | sample PanSoiMetaPlot_4_FD_110145 | JGI IMG/M metagenome (GOLD analysis project Ga0126371, IMG submission 110145) | Tropical forest soil microbial communities from Panama - MetaG Plot_4 | ecosystem: Environmental > Terrestrial > Soil > Tropical forest > Bulk soil | place: Panama | collected 2016-02-17 | reverse complement strand
TGGTCTATACGTTAGCGTTGCGATTGTTCGGAGGCTCGATAAGCTACGGACAGATGCTCGGCTACTTGCCGGTGATCTTCTTTGGGGCGGCGATGCCCGGACCAATGCACTCAGTGGCGATTCTTTTCTGGGTTTTGCTCTTTCCGGACAAGCCGGGCCAGATGACCGCCTTCGGCTTCGTCATGCACAATTTCTTCATACTCTTTAACGCCGGAGTTGGGTTGCTATTTCTCCGGCGGGCGACGCGGGAACTGGTCGGGTGACATTCTGAACATCAGTCGCTGCCCCATCGATATCAATGTGCTCATCACTAGGAGCCAAACAATAATGGTGAGCACAGGATGCAGGAATCGCAATCCCAGCCGAATCAAAATGTCCATGCAGGTCGGAATGAAGTAAAGCATGCCGTTGTAACGGCCCAGTTTGCTTCCGCGGAGTTTGGCTTGCCGATGAACCCAGTAGGAATCGATAACATATTGGAAAAAGGCGGCAGTGATAAGAATTGGCAGGATCCATGGAAACGCTCCGCGCAGCGCTCCTGCAAACAATCCGCACGTGACGAACAGGAAATCGCTCGTGTGATCGAGAGTCCCGCTAAGTGCTGTCACTGTTCCTCTTCGGCGCGCGATGGGACCGTCCAGAAAATCCGTGATCAAGGCCACAACCCACAGGGCCAGTGCGGAACTCGCGGAGTGCTCGTCTCCTTTCGCCATGAAATAAGCAAACGGCAGCACTAGAAACAGCCGAACGGCCGTCAGTAAATTAGCCATCGATGGTCTGGAAGAAAGTACGATCGGTCACGAATCCGTACCAGCTGGCACGGCTTGCAGCAGCTGGACTATCACAAATTACGGGAACAACTCTGCAGCACTCTACAAATAGGTGACGGTTCATGAGCACACGAGAACCACCCTTATAGGAATTTATTACAACACCTATTCGATCGATGCGACAATTCCATAGACTGCTTGACGACTTTTCACCGGCGCTATGTCAAGTTTCGTATAGCGATGGATTCCCCGAGATTTTCGGCTATTGTTACCGATTTGAGGTACTGAGTGCGATTTCACCGGTGCGGAGCCACTCCGCACGTCACCTGGTCGCATCAATATCAATTCTGCGGCGCCGCGGTCACAGCGACTTGGTCACCCTTATCCGGAAGTCGCAGATCGCGATAGACGAGCTGAGGCGGCCCCATGCGGACTCCGGGCTTGACCCAATACACGGTCGACCCCTCAAACCCTTTGAAGACCCGCGCCGTCGGTCCGGGGCCAGGAATCGTGTAGATTTCAGCGGTGGGTCCCGAAAGAGTCAGCGTGTAAGTCTGCATCTCGGCCGCCGCAATGCGTGGGACTTCCCAAACTGCGACATCGCCCGACAGCTCAGGCCTTGAACGCTCCGGGTAGTGCGGAGTGACTGAAGAATCGAACCGACCGGGCGTATTCGCGATAGACGGCTCTATTCCCAATTGTGCGAGTGGCCGAACGCCCTTGAATCCGGAGCCCGTCGCGCTGACGAACTTGGTTCCGGACGGGATTCTGAGAAAAATCGTGAGTTCCTCCGCATCAAGGCCACGCTGTGCTACACCGTCGTTAAAGACAGTGAGCGTATAAGTGGTGTTTGTGTCCGTCTTCGGGCCAGCCCTCAATGACGCGTTGATCGGTGCGCGCAACCCCGTGTCCAACATGAACTGATAGATCGCCCGGAGGACCATTTCCGGCAGTCGATCCTTTGAGAAATTCCCCATCCGCCCCTGCGGGTACTTCTCCGTATGCTGATAGATCTGCTTTGAGAAATATGCGAAATCCGCATCCTTGCCTACACCGCCAAGCCATCGACGTGGGATTGCCAGCTCGGGTTCGTGGCATTGGCCACAGCCAAACGCGCTTTGGAGGCGTTGTCCTTCCGGTGCGTCGGCCGGGGGACTCTGCCAGCGCCACGGTCCGAATTGTTCGGTCTTTGGCAGAATACCGAAGAATGCTTCGAGATCGGCGACGGTTTGATCGCTCACCTGCATCTCGGTGTACGCGGGCATCAGCCCGTATGGCTGACGAAGAGAGTGTTTGATCTGCGCTTGACTAAGGCCGCGGCCGGCGAGATCAGGCCCCCATGCGCCTTCCGCCTGGACGCCATGACAGTATTGACACATTTGCGCCTGCCAGAAAGCCTTGCCCGCTTCGACCTTTCCGACCGGGTCCGGTGCAGCACGGAGCACGAATTGGCGACTGAGCGCCGGCGACGTCAGCGTGGCTATTAGAAGTGCTCCAGCGAAAACGGCAAACCTACGTGCGCTGGGGAAATGGGCCGGAAGTTTCCTTTCCAAAGTGGTCCTCCTAATCCTGTTTCTCTCAACTCAAATTCAACGCTTGAAACATGGCGAGGCGCTGCTCTCGCAGCGGGTCGCTGACCACCTTGCTCACGTTGTTGATGACCATTGTCGCGCGGTCCTTGGCTTCGTAAACAGGCCAATGCGGCAGCTTCGGCGTGTTTGGATCGCCGGTGCGCGCGAAAGCGATCCAGGCATCGCTAACCTTATCGGCGAGTGCCATGGCATCCGCCCCTCCACCAGTCATCCGCGCTGAGATCTTCACGTTGTCAAAAGCAAACGGAATTTCCATGGTGTGGGGTGACTTGAGACGTCCACCCTGAACAGGGGTCTCCCAAGTAAAGTAGTAGAGAAATACAGATCCTTTGCCCAGCGCGGCGCGTCGTTGGGCGATGATCATGGTGGGAGCTCCGTAGCGGTAGTCACTGGCGATCAGGAAATAAACGTCTGAGGGCGACGCGCCGGGATTGAGCTTGCGGTAAAGGTCGATCACAGTTGCGGCCTGGCCGCTCAGCAGATCCGTGACACGCTTACGCATGCCTGCGTCATTAAGCGAAAACGCAGATGGGTCGTTCAGCGAGAACAGCGTCATCTCGGTCCGCGTGGAACCGATCATCACCGGCACATCGGCGGAGACAGGAGAGGCGCTGGGATAGAACGGATGCTGCGGAAGGATCTTGCCATCCACCGTGGGCGAAAATATGAGTGACTGATCGAGGTTCGGGTCGTCCTTCGCCACGGCGAAGTACGCAGCCATGACTTTCCCGAGGGGAACCGTCTGCAGGACCCGCACATTTTTCTTATCGACGCCCAGCTTGCCGAGAAGTTGTTCGGTGTTGCGCACGGCAACGTCACGATCAGCTACTCTTATCGCCGCGCCGCTCTCGATGATAGCTCGATGAAAAAGCCCTTTGGCTGAGGGCATCGCGAGCAGAGTCTCCACCTTTCGCCCTCCGCCCGATTGGCCAAAGATGGTCACCACGTTGGGGTCGCCGCCAAATTGAGAGATGTTCGACCGGACCCATTTCAGGGCTTGAACAACGTCCAACATGCCTGCGTCCCCGGAGGCTGCAAAATCCGCACTAAATTCGCTCAAGTTCGCAAAACCGAGAACATTCAGTCGATGATTTATGGTCACGACGACCACATCGCCCCTCCGCGCGAGGTTCGTGCCGTCGTAGCCGGAGGCGGACCCCGAACCGGTCGCGAAGCCTCCCCCGTGGCACCAGAACATTACCGGTCGCTTATGGCCGCTATTGCCGCCAGAGCCCACAGCCGGCGTCCAAACGTTGAGCACGAGGCAATCCTCACCCTCGGCTGGCAGATTCTCGCCTGAGACCGTAAGCGTCCCGGGCGGAAGCGGTGGAGCAGACGGATCGCGCTGCGGCGCGCTGTGTCCGTATTGAAGAGCATCACGAACTCCCGTCCAGTCAGCCGGTTCCGCTGGTGCCATGAAGCGGTTCTTGCCTGTTGTATCCGCCCCGTAGGGAATCCCTTTGAATACCTTGATTCCGTCATTGTTGACGCCGCGGACTTTGCCATAACGCGTTTCGGCGATGACATATTTGTTGTCCTGCGCCTTCAGATCAGGAAGGAGGGTGGCACCAGAAACGGCGAGGGCTGAGATGTGCTTGAGAAAATCACGGCGGGAAGATGGAGAGGCCCGAGAGATTGAGGTCATGACAACTCCTCGCGAGTGCGATCTTACCATTTAGGTCAAACAATCTTCTGAAGAGCTGAGCCACAATCCCACCGCCTCCGCAACTCGTAAGCGACGATCAGAGATCAAGAAGAGCCGGGCGGCGCACCAAGGCGCCGGTAAGGCTGAATGAGGCTGGTCTGCACCCCAGGAAGCGTATCGAGTGATTCGAAAGCGATGTAGTAGGTGTAGCCGGCTCGCGTGTCAGGGTGATCGTCGCTCGCAAAAATGCCAGGGCAGCTTTTGACAGGCGCTTTAGCCTCGGCTGCATTGTTAAATCTTGTTCCATTGAGCCCAGAATTTGCGTGCACCTACCGGGGCTGCTTCTGTGCTGGGTGGCAGGTGGCGCGTCTTTTGAAAGTGGGAGAACCTCCATGGTCGTTATCTGTACAGATTGTCGGAAATTGGAATCTGTTCCGGACAATGTCCCCATTCGTGAACTGACGTCGACATGCTGTGGCGCTTATGTAAGACAATTCGTGTTCAGACGGGAGAATCCGGCAGAGAGCGCGAGCCGCGTTAAGAGGGGCTCCACCCCCTAATGTCAACTATTGGCCGGCGATCTGGGTCTTGTCCCAGACGCTTGCGGCGTCTCAGCCGAGTAAGGCGCCCGGTGGTTGTAAGGTCGGCGACGTGAGAATCTGGTGCCGAATGCTTCAGCTCTTGCCAAGGGATGCGCAGCGCGCCAACACTTGACTGGCAATCTTTTTGGGTCTCTAACCTTTGTGCCCCAATCAGCGGCTAAGTAGACTGAGCAGACGATAGGTAACTTAACGGCACGGAGGTCTGGCGTGATGGACGAGCAAGGAGCCTTAGTGGAAATCGTCAACAAACTCGAACAAGCCTGGAACAGCGGCGACAGCGTGGCTTGGACTGCGCAGTTTGCCAGCGACGCCGACTTTATTCACGTGCTCGGCGGGTTTTTTCACGGCAGCCAGGACATCGAGCATGGTCATCGTACGATATTTGACACCATCTACAAAGGCAGCCACAACCGCTATCAGGTCGAGAAAGTACGCTTCGTGCGGCCTGATGTGTCGGTAGTGTTCATCCTCGCAAATCTGACTTGGTACCTAAACGGCGAGGAGCAGCACATCCAGGCGAGGCCGACGCTAGTGGCGGAGAAGACCCCGGCGGGAGAATGGAAGATCGTCGTATTTCAGAACACGATGATTACGCCGATGGCGGTGCCGGCGCTGGCGGACACCTTGGCCCAGGCGCATCCGTACAAGGGCGATACCCCGGCGAAGTAATTCGTAACCGAAAGCACCGACGACGTCAGCCACTGCTTCATCCGCCGCATACAGTTAGGAGCCGGTGAGGTTAACGCGACTCGGTCCGGTAGGACTTGCTGAAGCCATTTCGACTATTGCTGACTGTGAAGCTGCCGTCCTGCAGTGCTGAGATTGCGCCAAGTTATAACGTGGAACGTCGGGACTGTAGAGAAAACCGATCTAATGTGGCACGGCCCAGACGTAGCTCTTGGCCTCTGCCAGGCTTTCGATAAACATGTAACCGCAGTCGGTTAGAAGATTTTCAACTGGCTTCACCGTTTCGCGACTAGGAATTTCGCACAGAATCCGCGGACGAAATTCGCTCAAGAGTCTTCGGGCTCCCTATAGTCCATCCTCGACTGTTCCCGCCCGGTCCGCCCTGATTCAGGCGGGCCGCAGGACGCAACTGCTTGAATATGAAGAAGTTCGGCAGACTGAGCATGATGGCGTGCCCGGTGAAAGACGCCCAGGCCAAGTTAATCTCAAGTTAAACTCAGGCCGAATCTCCTCAATTCAGAGGCCCTGCAATGGAGAAAATAGAAATCGAGCAGCACAGCGCGACCGGGGTCTGGGTCGGAGGTTGGCTGTTCACGATCGGGTTCTTGCACCTCAACTTTAGGAGGGGGCTGCTCGCAATTATGTTGTGGCCGTAACACCCCTTAGATGAGAGGCTCCGAAGATGAGAGGCTCCGACACCGGGTAAGATTTCTAAGAGTGGGCCATCAAGTTGGACGGGCCGTCGGCCCGTTACTGTGGCTCAGGCTGCAAGGAACCTTACCCGGCCGTCTAGCGCCAAGGGGTCATGCCTCGGCAACTATGCCCAGGAACAGGCCGATGGCTCAATACACGGTTTTCCGCATTCCCAAGGCGTCTCAGCTGAGCCTAGCCTGACGTTGGTTTGTCCCTACGCCGGGTGGGATAAGACAGCTACCCCTTCTGTTCTGCCCGGCGTTATCTTTTCTCCCATCGGGCCTTTGACGCAGCGCTTCGATGGTGGCTGGCGTTCTTGCTGTTGGCAGCGATCGAATCCGCCGAGCCAATACGCACGGCTCCTATTCAGTGAGGCAAAGCCGGAGTGGCAGTCCTGTAGTCTCATGCGATTATGGGCGAGACTTGAAGGATCCTTAAAAGACAGCGTGCTTGCTATCGCGAGAGAACTTCCGGGTCAATCGGGGGTCGAGAAAATGTGGCGCGTCACTCCCGACCACTGGCTATCGACAACCAACAGGATCCAACATTTCAACGCGTGCTAACCTTGAAAGGTGAGTCGGAAGGAAGCGTCGAAAAAACTGGGGAACACCAAGAGTTCATTTCTAATTTTCACAGTTCATACTGTATGTTCCGCACCTAGTGAGTGAAGGAAGAAGCCGACGACTCACCCGCCACGGGAGCAACATGAAAAGACTTTTGAAGGTTGTTGGAGGAATTTTAATTTGCCTGGCCCTGCTGCTGATCGTACTGAGCATCACGGGCTTTGAACCTCATGGCGGTACTCCGGGTCTCTGGCTGAAAGGACAACTCGTAACCACTCCAGTTGCCAACTGGTCGTTCACCGACAATTTCCCAGTCATCGAGGTCCAGACTAACACCTGGTATCTGATCCCCCATTCTGTGCACACCTATTGTGTTGCCTACAACGGCCAACTCTACCTGACCTCCGTTTATCGGCCGGGACTCACCTACCCGAATGGCAGGAACTGGAATGCAAACGTGGCTCGCGATCCCCACGTGCGCCTAAAAATTGGGGATCAATTGTACGACCGCACCCTGTCCTATGTGACCGATCCGGCAGAAAGGGCGGCAGTCATCCAGCTCAAAGCCAAAAAATATCCCCAGCAGAAGATTGCCCCGGGATCCACCATCAACGTATTTCACGTGCTGGGCAACTAGCCACTGTGTTGCTGTTGCGGTTCACTGCAGTGTCGTAAGACCAGCCCGGACCCCACGCGTCCCTGCTTACGAATATGAGCACCCGCACAACCTTTAATGCTATCTGCCGAACGGCATTGCAGTGTGCCGCAAATGCCCTGTGAAACACGGAATGGAAACGTCGAAAAGAGAAGTGTGGTGGAAGAAAGCGAAAAGTAGTGTGCTGCGTGCGGGTTTTTCCGAGGCGGCTTTTCTCGATAGACGTTGGCTCAGTGCAATCGCAAATGGACCCAGTGATACCTGCCTGCACAGCATCGCGATAGCCAAAGCAACACTCTGGGCCACCAACGTTTCGGATCGAGACTCCTGGTGCCGTTGGCACTCGCAAGTAATCTCTATAATCGGAACTCTTCGTTGATTTTCATCGCGTGAGCCACTTTTCCTCCCGTTCCCGCTTTACAGGGTGAAGGCATGATGCGGAGACCGCATCGGCCCGAGGAGGAAGCACCATGACAACGAAAGAAGCGGTTTTTGTAACCGTAATATTGGCCTGCTGTGCCCTAGCGGGAACCGCGAAAGCAGACCCGAACTACATCGGCAAGTTCACGTTGCCGTATGAGGTCCACTGGGGCCGGTCGGTGCTTCCGGCCGGCGATTATACGGTAATGATGGACAGATTCGAGCCGGCCACAAAAATCCATTCGGCAGACGGAAAGAACTGGTTCGTCTTGAACACAACAACAGATGATGCCGTGAAGGGCGGCGCGTTTCTGTTACTCACATCCGACGGGAGCCGGCGCACGGTTCGCTACCTCAACGCTCCGTTCCTTGGTAAGATGCTCATTTATTCTCCCCTGACCAAGTCAGAACAAGAAGCGATCGCCCGAGGGAACAGCTCGGAAACGATCGTTGCAGTTGCTGCAAAGTAGCATAAGGCTGCTCGGGCCAAGAGGAAAAGGGGGACGAGGCCAAGTTGCTTCGCCCCTTTCCCACCCATGTCGATCTTCAGCGACACAACATTTACCAGTAAGGATTCATTCAACCGGCGCTCAAGTCCCGGACGATCCTGTTGGTAGCAAAGGCATCTACGTGGGCCTCGGCGAGAAAGAGAAGGCGTTTGAATTGCTGGGAAAGGCGCTAGAGGCGCACACGTTAGCAACCGGTTTTGCGTCGCCTAAAGTAGACCCAATCTACGAACCGCTTCGCTCCGACCCGCGCTTCGCCGATCTGCTGCGCAAGATGAATTTGCAGCCGTAGCCGAGTCGCCCGGACCTAGGCGGTTAGGCGCCCAACGAATCAGTCGCAACGTGGTGCTGCTTTGACGGAAGCGGTTTGGGGGCAGCCGCGCGCATCGGTTCGTTCATTACTCTGCAGGGGAGGGCCGAGTCGCGAGCGATCCTTGTAGGCGACGCTAGATTGTGGTAGGAATTTGCCGATGAAGAAGGCCAATCCGCTCGCTGTACTGATATTTGCTTCAAGAGTGGCTGAGGCGATTTCGTGGAGCCAGAGGGGCCAGCACCATGCATGATGTCGCTCATTCGCGAGAGCCTCATGAGCCTCATCTCGCACACGACCATCAATCAGTTCCTTCCGATCTCGCGCTGCGGGTCAAATCGCTGGAATCGTTGCTCGTGGAAAAAGGCCTGGTCGATCCGGCCGCGCTCGACGTGTTGATTGATACTTACGAACACAAGATTGGCCCGCGCAACGGCGCGCACGTGGTGGCGCGAGCCTGGGTAGATCAGTCGTACAAAAGCCGTCTGCTCGCCAACGGTACCGCGGCCATCGCAGAGCTGGGGTACGGAGGACGAGGTGGCGATTACCTCGTCGTCGTAGAAAATACGCCACGCGTACATAACGTCATCGTCTGCACATTGTGCTCGTGCTATCCCTGGGCCGTTTTGGGTTTGCCGCCGGTTTGGTACAAGTCCGCCGCCTACCGCTCCCGCGCCGTAATTGATCCCCGAGGCGTATTGCGTGAGTTCGGCCTCGAGCTACCCGAAGACGTCGAGATTCGCGTTTGGGACAGCACGGCCGAGCTACGCTATCTCGTGCTTCCCGAACGCCCAGCCAACAGCGAAAACTTGAGCGAGGAAGAGCTTGCCGCCCTCGTGACCCGCGATGCCATGGTAGGAGTCGCCAAAGTGACCTTGGCACCATTGGGAGTCTGCACATGAATGGCGTGCATGACATGGGCGGTATGCAGTGCATGGGACCAGTCCGACCTGAGAAGAACGAGCCCAGCTTTCACGAGCGCTGGGAAGCCCGGGTTTTCGGGTTGGTGCTGCTGATGTTTCCTCTGCGCAAGTGGAACCTCGACACTTTCCGTTATGAGCAAGAAATCAGTGCGCCCGACAAGTACCTGCAGATGAGCTACTACGAGAGGTGGCTGTCTTCGCTCGTCCAGCTTCTGGTGAAACACGGATTGGCTACACGATCCGAAATCGACAACGGTACGCCACAGGGCACTGCGGCTAAGGCCACGCCTCCAGTCACTGGGGAAGAAGTTCCACTGATGATCGCCCGCGGCCTTGCCGTGAACCGCGATATAGCCGTGCCGGCGCGCTTCAAAGAGGGTCAGCGTGTTCGCGGTCATAACATCAATCCCACTGGGCACACGCGCCTTCCGCGCTATGCGCGCGGCAAACTAGGGACGGTCGAGCGCGACCATGGCGTCTTCGTATTTCCTGACACGAACGCGCATTTCCTTGGCGAGAAGCCCCAGCACCTTTACACCGTGCGCTTCACGGCCCGCGAGTTGTGGGGTGAGCAAGCCGCACCGCGCGATGCTGTCTACGTCAACCTTTGGGACGACCACCTTGAACCAGCCTGATTCGCAGCCTAGTGTGCCTCCGCAGATCTCCGATTTGCCACGCCTGCCTCGCGATAAGGACGGTCCTATCTTCGCCGAGCCCTGGCAGGCGCAAGCCTTCGCGCTAGCTGTCAAGCTCTCCGAGCAGGGCCACTTCACTTGGAAGGAATGGGCTGGGGCCCTTACCGACGAGCTCAAAGCCGCTGCCGACCGTGGCGAGCCCGATGACGGCTCGCGTTACTACGAACATTGGCTCAAGAGCCTCGAGCGCCTAGTCACCGCAAAAGGGCTAAGTGACTCGGCAGCGCTGCTGGCGCGCAAGCAGGCGTGGATCAAAGCCTACCAGCACACGCCGCACGGAAAGCCCGTCGAGCTAACCGCCGGCGGGCATTCGGCAGAGGACCATTAACAAACGCCGCGAGCAACCGGACCGTCTCTCAACGCACATTCTTGCGGATCCAATTGTCCAGAACCGCGGCGATCTCGAAGTTATTCTTCTCCAGCATCATCATGTGGCCATTTCCGTGAATGCCGGTATCTTCCAGACGAATGAGCGTCGCCGATACCCCGGCTTGGTTCAGCCATTCGGCGTCGCAATGGTCGTCAGTCCGGTGATAGCTAGCCTCGGAGGAAACGATCGCAACCGGGATCGATTCCAGGTTGACTAGCTTGCGGGCCGGTTCCCGTTGCCGCCAGCACGCGACCAAGTCGGGAGACTCCGGCTTGTCCTGCCGCACCGTCTGCAATTCAGAGGCTTGGCTCACTGGCGGTTCGTAGCGTATCGGAATATCAGTTACGCCCCACTGGCGCGCGGGGCCGCTCCCCAGAAACACGTTCTCAAGGGGTGGCGCGGACGGCTCGACGGCGACAATGGCCTTTACTAACTTGGGCCGAGCGTCCGCTAGCAGCCAGCCGAACGGGCCTGCCTGCGAATGCGTGAGCAGAATCGCCGGGCCGATCTTGTCCAGAAGTTGCGATCCGGCGTCCTGCACGAGCCCCTGTGTCTTTGTGTTGCTTGCGAGATACTGCACTTGCGTCGCATAGAATGCATCGAAAACCGGATCGCCCTTGCGATTTGCGTTCGGGCCGCTACCTGGGAACTGCGTCTGCTTCTTCGCCTGCGGCCACGTGCCCTGGTGCTGTTCGTCAGTGAACATCTGTTCCTCGAGCGAGCTCGGCATTGTTGTCAACTCACCGTCGACGCCCGGCAAATAAGGGGAACGCCCGCGTGCCGGCTGATCGACCATGTAAATCACGTAGCCTTGCCCCACGAAGTAGTAGGCCCAGCCCGGGCGGCCGTCCGGAGTCTGTAGCCAATTCGTGGCCGTTTGCGCCGCGCCGTGAAAAAACACGATAGGATAAGGTTTCGTTATTCGCTTCGGGACCCACACCTCGACGTACATCGCGCCATCCAGCAATTCCTTGCCCGCGTCACCGACGTAATGCCCGCCTATGGAGAAAAAGCCGGTCCGTGCGACATCGGCAGTGGAAAAAGTCGGAACGGACGCCGGAGGATTCGCCCGAGCCGTGTTCTGCGCCCACGCGCAAAGAGAGCAGCCCATCAAGAGACCGATAACCGCAACGATAGACAACGTCGTTCGCATAGCAAGCATGATGGCTGTCCTCACTCTCGTTCCAGATAGGCCGCCAGAATTAGCAGATAGGATGAACGTCTGGCTCGCATGTTGTGGTGAAATCGCAGCTAACTTCATAAGCCTACGAGCAACACACCCGCTTATGCATGTCGTCGGTCTTCTTGTAGCCACAATTGTGGTAATACGGGTCTAACGACCCGGCTTCTTCTTCGAAATGCCAGCCGCACACGCCATGGATGATAGTAACCAATGTCCCAAGATATGTCGTCTGAGCGCTTGGGCCTTGCACTTTTTGCCCGCGCTTGCGGTGGCCCATCGTTTCCGTTCTCGTTACTCGCAGTCGGCCGGACCTCCCGTCGTAATCTTGTCGCACCAGGGGCAGCGCCAAACCCTGCGACCCTCATCGCTGACGAGTGCCAGGAACATGGGATGGGCGTCGCCCTGGCACAGCATCGGCTCGTTGTCCAGAATCGGCTTTCCGGCAACGAAATCGAAGTAGCCAGCAGCCTCGTTGTAACAGCGCGCGCAGCCCTGCACGTCACAGACGTGGGCGCTGAGACATTGGATTTCTCCAGGAAATTCAATAACGAGATTCCTCGGCGACATGCCGACGAAATCCTTGTCGCAGAGCGGGCTGATTCTGGCTGGAGCCATGTGGTTCATGCGTACTCCTGCCCTCGCTACGGACGTGTGTCAACTCGTGTTCACTACCGATCAGCGGAGCCCGCAGCGGACTTGAGCCAGTGCTCCATCTGGTCGTGACCCACGAGGCCGGGCTGCTGCATCCGATGCGGGCGCCATATCGGAGCCTGCTGGCCGGACCGGTGCGAAAATCACGGTCTCGGTCGTCGGGACTGTAGAGAAAGCCGACCTAATGTAGCATGGCCCAGATGTAGCTCTTGGCCTCTGCCGGGCTTTCTATGAGCGTGTGACCGCAGTCGGCTAGGAAATTTTCAACCGGTTTCACCATTTCGCGACTATGACGGTTCGCGGCTCGTCTTCGGTGCATCAGACAATTACCGCGATTCCCCAAACAATCAGCGCCCCACCGCAAACTCGCGCCACCCACGTGCCTTGAGGTCCAGCCTTCTCCAGCAGTACTAACGCACCCAGGGTGGCAACCCAGGCGAGGTTCATCACACCCAGCACGAACAAAAGCCCCATCAATGCCCAACAACAGCCAATGCAGTAGATCCCATGGCGCACGCCCATGTGGAAGGCGCCCAGCTTGCCGTCGTGCCAATGCGTCATCAGAAACCCTAGTGGGCTGCGACAATGCGTCAAACAGTTGCTCTTCCACTCAGTAAATTGATAAGCACCTGCCGTGACGAGAATAGCCCCCGCGAACCGCGGACTGGAAGCTGACATCGCTGCTGACAACAATGACGCTTGATGGAGAGCCCACTGCACAATCGAGGCGGCTGCGCTGAAACCAACCCATACAGAGATGTACCCGAGTCCAAATAGCGCCGTCGTTAGCGGCGCAGCGCGTTCGCTGCGTTTCGCCTGAGCCGCCGCAAACAGCAGAATCACCGGCGTTGCCGCGGGGGCCATCATGCCGATCATCATGACCACCCACATCGCAAACGTGAAGAAAATGTCCGCGGCGCTCCAAGGCGTGTTCATAGCCATGCCCATGGCCGCCATCATGTTGGTGTGTTCCATTTCAGACGACATCTGCCGCCCGAGATGGACGAGATATACCCAAGCAAGTGTGCAGATGAGAGCGATACAGGCGAGGATCAAGTGCCGGTCGCGACGTGGCACCCCGGCAATTGCAGACGTGCTAAACACTGCGCCAGGAAAAAGGAGCGAACTGAGCGTTGTTCTTGCCGGTCGTGTCGTCCCAACTCAAACCGAGCGCATGAACATGGCTCCTTGCCGCATGCGCAAGCGCAAACCTATCGGCAGCGGGATGCCCTGTGTTTTCCAAGTACAAAGGTTCGGTCGCATTGGGGTTGATGCCCTTCGCAGCCTCCGCCGCCATGTCCACAATGCTGGATGCCTTCACCGACCATTTAGCTCCGCTACGCTCGAAGTGAATCGGCGCAGACTCGACGCCCAGGAATTTTCCGATGAGACTTGACAAAGCGGACATTGGCCCACCTGCAGCGCCGCTCGCGATTGACGTAATCGCTTCACGTTGCTCCGAACTAGCCCGCTCGTCAGCGATCAGCGCAACCGACCAGTTTCCCTTGCCCATCTCTTCGGGGGTTAGCCCTAGTACAACAAATCCCAAGCCATCAAGCGAGACATCGCCATAATTCCCACGATCGATCTGAAACGCCATAGCAAATGTGCACGATCCTTTTGTAGGCTTGACCGTCAATTGCCCGGGGATGCAGGGACATACAAAGTCGCAACTGCACGTCTCGTAGTATTGACCGTTCAGTTGCCAGCTTGGTGTTTTCATCCAGTTTTACCTTCGAGTGAGGATTATAGTCTGAAGGGGATGTCTACAGAAAGAGAGCGTATCGGCCGGCACTCAGTGCGTTGGGTCAACCAATTGCTAGAGACGCCTGGACTTAAAACGACGCCGTCAGACTTGAACGCTGTTCTCTTCGTGAGCCACCCATCAAAAATTTCTGGATTGTTCTTGAGCTGCAGCAACGCCGTTGCAATTCGTTCCGCAGCAGGCATATCTTGCGAATAAAAGCATGTGGATTCCCATGCCGCCTTGGGATCTGTCGGGTCCTGCAATCGCCAAACCTAGCTGTCATGCACATAAAATCTCGTTTTGCGATACTCCAAGTGACAGATCGCCGAATCAACCGGTATTCCACAGCTACGTACTATCGCGGTTCCTTCCAAGATCCGAGTTGATGTGGGAATCGATGCTAAAGGGCATCCGCAAGCGGTTAGCTTCCCGGGGTTCATTCCGGCGCTTGCGTTGGAACAACGACACGGGGCAGCTCCACTGCTAGAGTTTGCGCTGACACACAAAGGCCCTGCGGTGCGGTTCAGCGGACTCCCACCCGAGTTTGTTTGGCCGCGCCGCTTTACCGTTTAATATTTTCGCTAGGTTCCCGTCGATCGCAATTATAGTAGCTGCGGACGGGGAGAACACGACATTGGATTGCGAGCGGGGGATGGCTACTTGTTTTATCAGGATCGTGTGAATGTGATTGCAGGCCACACTCTGAAGATAACTTCCTGAAGTTGG
>Ga0126371_10002982_pt1 | contig 14746 bp, 11 predicted proteins | sample PanSoiMetaPlot_4_FD_110145 | JGI IMG/M metagenome (GOLD analysis project Ga0126371, IMG submission 110145) | Tropical forest soil microbial communities from Panama - MetaG Plot_4 | ecosystem: Environmental > Terrestrial > Soil > Tropical forest > Bulk soil | place: Panama | collected 2016-02-17 | reverse complement strand
GATCTCGACAACACGCGTGGACAGAGCCGCGCGAGCGGGATGACTTCCGGCGTGCTGCCGTTGGGAGACGATACCGACGCCGCGGCAAGGGTTTTGTGGGAATTGACCGACCGCGAGTACAAGCGCGCGGCACCTGCATATTTGAACGTCAAAACCAACAAAGCGGTGCAGGCCGAGGAAGAAGACAAATCTCCGGACTTTTCAAGCGAAGCGCCGAGCGTGCACGTGGGAGAGAAGTTGACCGATCCTCCGTTTGACAAGAAGGCGTGGGAAGAGGAAATCCGGCGCGTTTCGGGGGCTTTCCGGAAGCATGCCGACGTCTACTACGCGACGGTTGTCTTGCAGGTGGGCGTGTCGAACTCGCGGATGGTTTCAAGTGAAGGGGCGCAGATCGAGACGCCCAGCGTCACCGCCCGACTGGTGATGGAAGCGCAGACGCGCGCCGACGACGGAATGGATTTGCTGCGCGTTGAAACCTTTCAGGCTCCGGCGGCCAGCGGATTGCCGGCGGAAGCGGAACTGATGGCCAAGGCCGATAAGATGGCGGCGGACTTGGCGGCATTGCGGAAGGCTCCGGTGGCGGAACCCTATGCGGGACCCGCCTTATTGAGCGGGCGGGCAGCGGCGGTATTTTTCCACGAAGTGCTGGGGCACCGGCTGGAAGGCCACCGGCAGAGAGATGAAGAAGAGGGGCAGACATTCACGAAGAAGGTTGGGCAGGAAGTGCTGCCGAACTTTCTGACGGTGGTGGACGATCCGACACTGGGGCAGTTGAACGGCGTGAAGCTGGCCGGGAACTACCAGTTCGACAACGAAGGCACACCGGCGCAGCGCGTGGTCGTGATTGAGGACGGCGTGCTGAAGAATTTCCTGATGTCGCGGATGCCGATCAAGGGATTTGACAAGTCGAATGGCCACGGAAGGAACCAGCCCGGGTTGATGCCGACGGGGCGGCAAGGAAATCTGATCGTGTCGTCAAAGCAGACCGTCCCAGAGGCACAGATGCGGCAGATGCTGATTGATGAAGTAAAGAAGCAGGGGAAGCCGTATGGACTGTACTTCGACGATATTCAGGGCGGATTTACGCTGACGACGCGGGCCTTGCCGCAGGCCTTCCAGGTGCTGCCGGTGATCGTATACAAGGTGTACGCAGACGGGCGGCCAGATGAACTGGTGCGCGGCGTGGACATTGTGGGAACGCCGTTGGCGGCGTTAACGCGGATTGTCACGACCAGCGATACGCAACATGTCTTCAATGGGGTTTGCGGCGCAGAGAGCGGGAATGTCCCGGTGTCGGCGGCCGCCCCGGCGATGCTATTCAGCGAGATGGAAGTGCAGAAACGGGCACATGGACGGGAGCGCCCGCCGATTTTGCAGGCGCCGGGAATCGACAGCACCGAGGGCGGGCATACGAAAACCGTTTCGACGGAGGTGAAGCCGTGAGCGGAATTCGGAACCAGGTGAGTGTGTGGCTCGCGGCGATGCTGCTGGCAGGAAGCGCGGCTGTGCGTCCGGTGGCAGGAGCCGAAAGCACGGATGGAGACGCGGCTACGGCGAGAGCGCACGCAATGGCGAAGGGAGACGTGCTGCTTGAGTCGCTGCTAGCGGAGTTGGACCGCTCCAAAGAGCAATTGAAGATGGACCAGGTAAGGTCGCCCTACTACATCGAATATCGCGTGGATGACGTAGAAAACCTGGATGCGGACGCCTCGTTTGGCGCGTTATTGAGCAATCAGCGGCAGCACGTGCGCGTGTTGCGCGTCGTGGTGCGCATCGGAGACTACCGGGAAGACAGTTTTTACAACCAAGGTATGGGTGGGGCGACGATTCTTCCGCTCGACGATGATCCGATCGCGATTCGTCGTCAGATCTGGCTGATGACCGACGAGGCCTACAAATCGGCGGCGGATGCGTATGCGGAAAAGCTCTCGGCGCTCAAGCAGTTCAGCGCAGATCCGAATCCGGTGGACGATTTCGCAAAGGCCCCGGTCGTGACAAAGATTGATCCGGTAGTCTCGCTGAAGGTGGATGAAGGGGCTTGGGACAAAACGCTCGAGGATGTAACAAATTTGTTCCGGAAATATCCGGAGATTCAAACGCTTTCGGCAAGCGCGCGCTTCAGCGCGGTGAACCAGTATTTTGTGAACTCCGAAGGCACAATTGTGCGCAACGGCCGGGCGACGGCGACGGTGACGCTCAACGGCGCGACGCAGGCCGAGGATGGCATGCGACTAACGCGGAGCCCTTTCTGGACAGAAGCGCGGCCGGAGGATTTGCCGAAGCGCGAAGGTTTGCTGAAGGAAACGGCGCAGATGCTCGAGACGCTGCGGGCTTTGCGGGCGGCGCCGATTGTCGAAGAGTCTTATCGCGGACCGGTGATTTTTGCACCGGATGCAGCCGACGACATCATGGCGGGATTGATCGGCGGAAATATTCTGGGCCGGAAGCCCCAGCTCGGAAGGCCGAACCGGACAACCGGAGCGTTTGCGACGAGCTACAAGACGCGTGTGCTGCCGAAGTTCGTGACGGTAGTCGACGACCCAACGCTCAAAGAGTTTGGCGGGAGACGCATTGTCGGGGGCTATGACGTGGACAGCGAGGGCGTGACGGCACAGCCGGTGACGGTGGTGAACGACGGAACGCTGGCCAACTATCTGATGAGCCGGCAGCCCATCCGCGACTTCGGCGCTTCGAACGGACACGGGCGGGCTTCGCCGGGGACGGTGGCATTTCCGGCTGTGGCGACGCTGATTTTCAAGAGTGCGGAGGCGGAGCCGGCGGCGGATTTGACCAAGAAGTTGAAGGAGATGGCCGGCGAACAGGGCAAACCGTACGGTTATCGCGTGGATACGCTGGGGCCGGGAAACGCGCCGCGGCTGCTCTATCGCGTTTATGCTGCCGACGGGCATGAGGAGCTGGTGCGCGGGGCGGTGTTTAACGAACTGGATGTGCGGGCATTGCGGAATGATTTGATTGCGCTGGGGAATGATCCCCTGGTGAGCAATCGTGCCACGGGATTGCCGCAGACAATCATCGCTCCTTCGCTCCTGTTTGATGAGTTGGAAGTGAAACGGGCGGATACAAGCAAGGAAAAGTTGCCAGAGTATCCTGCGCCGGAGTTGAAGAAATAGCGGAGCAGAGGCGCCCGAGACTAAAGGACGCGCGTGACGATTCGGGAACGATTGGAGTGGCTGAGCCGGATGACGTTTCTGGTGTTCATCCTCGCGTCGGCAGCTTTTCTAAGCGCTATCACGGCGATGCGCGTGGCCATCCATGGGCGCGAAACAACCATGCCGAACCTGGTGGGAAAGAATGTGGCTGAGGCAAGCCAGTCGTTGCGGTCGAAGGGATTGCTTTTGCGCGTGGCCGATCGCGTCTACAGCGACTTGCCGATCAACCAGGTGGTGCGGCAGACTCCGCCGCCGGGAATGCTGATGAAGGTTTCCCAGCAGGCGCACGTGGTGCTGAGTCTGGGGCAGAAACAATTGGAGATTCCGTCGCTTGAGGGGAATACGCTGCGGGCTTCCCGGATTGAGTTGTTGCGCGACGGATTGCAGGTGGGCGAAGTATCGGCGGTGAGCTTGCCGGAGGAACCGGCAGATAGAGTATTGCTGCAGAGTCCGAAGCAGGGCAAATTGGCCGCGACGCCGAAGGTTGACGTGCTGGTGGCAGCGGGCGCGAAGGAAACCAGCTACGTGATGCCGTACCTGATCGGGTTGAGCGAGATCGAGGCGCAGAAGCGATTGGACATGGCGAACCTAAAGAGGAAGCTCAACTATTTGGCGGCACCCCAATGGCCGCACGCTACGGTGATCGATCAAGCGCCGTTAGCAGGGACGCGAATCGGGTCGAGCGCGGAGGTGGATTTGACGGTGGCGAATTGAAGGGCAGTTAACAAACTGCGGACTGTCGACTGATCGGTGCCCCCGTTTTGCTTGCGGGGGACTTTTGTTTTCGGGCGACGGTCGGATTTGCGTGGAACACAGAGGCGGCAAGAGCGCCGACCGGACGAGAAAAGTGGCCGCGTCAGAGGGAGGTCGCTACCCATCGTTTCCCTGACACCGTCGCCGTTGGGCCGAGGTGGCGTATTATGCGTGTGCTGTGAGGGAGGGTCCATGCGAGGCGGCGGGGTCTGGTTGGCTTACCGGGCGGGTTTGGCGGTTCTCTGGATAGGATTCTCGGTCGGCGTGGCTTGGGGGCAGACGTCGATCAAGGTAGATGTGAACTTAGTGAACGTGGCGTTCGCGGCGTTAGATCCGCAGGGAAAGCTGGTGGAGGATTTGAAGCGTGAGGATATTGAGGTGCTCGAAGACGCGGTCCCGCAGAAGGTCGAGTTTTTTGCCAAGAGCACGGACTTGCCGTTGACGCTGGCTTTGATTGTGGACGTGAGTGGGAGCCAGGACCCGTTTGGAAAGAAGCACAAAGAAGATTTGCAGGTATTTTTACAGGAGATTCTGCGGCCGCAGGATCGCGTGATTCTGGTTTGTTTCGGGAACCATCTGCGGCTGGTGAGCGATTACACGAATTCCGCAAAGCAGGTGCTCGACAACTACCGGGAGTTCGACAAGGCCAAGGGGAAGTTTCCGGAGGTTGGCCCGCAGGAGGGCCGCGAGCTGGGAACAGCGTTCTACGACGCGATCTTTTATACGGTAACCGAAAAACTGGCTTCCGCAGATGGCCGGAAGGCCATTCTGATGTTCAGCGACGGCGAGGACAATTCGAGCTCGCACAACATGATGACGGCGATCGAGACGGCACAACGGTTCAATGTGCCGGTCTATGCCATCCGCTACACCGAAACCAACCATGGGGCGCTGACCGCACGGAACAAATATGGAATCAGCGTGATGGATCGTACCGCGAAAGAGACCGGCGGGCTGCACGTCAACGGGCAGGCCACCGACCCACATACGTATTTCCGGGAAATCGCGGAAGAACTGCGGACTTCGTATGAGTTGGCGTATTACCCGACAAACCGCATCAAAGACGGGACCTTCCGGAAGATCGTCATTCATGCAAAGCTGCCGGGAATCCAGGTCCGGACAAAGACGGGATATTTTTCCGAATAGATCGGCAGCTGGCAGCGCAAACCAGGTTCTACGCCTTCGTACCCGGACAAGGCCGGACCGGACCAAGCATTTAGTACTTTCTGCGGTACTAGTCTTGTTATATACTCCGCGCGACTTTGTGCTTCCTGCCGGTTGGAGGTGCGCCATGTTGCGTCGACTTCTTCTCCTTGCTTGTTCGATAGTCGTGTGCGGGACGTTGGCTGCGGCGCAGCCTGCTCCCAATCAGGTGAGCAACGCCGAGATCATCAAAATGGTCAAGTCCGGAATTGACCCGAACACGATCGTTTGGGTGATTGCGAACAGCGATGGAACAAAGCTCGACGGGTCGCCTGCGGGATTGAAGGCATTGAAGGCAGCCGGAAGCCCTCAGGCGGTGCTGGATGCGGTCACGGCCCGGACAAAAAAGCCCGTGGCCATGACGGCCGCACGCACGGCGCCAAAGACAAAGCGGCATCCAACCAGCGTGACACACGGGGCTAGCGTCGGAAACGCTTTGCGGAATCCGGCGACCGCAGCGAGAACGCTCAATCAGGTGGAGTCGCTGCAAGCGGAGACCTGTGAAGAGGGATTGCAGACCGTCGATGACTGCCACGCAAATCACAAGACGGGTTGCTCAAAGAGTGAGAATCCCAGATACGACGCGTATTTGAACTATTTGAAAAACGGGATGCCAGACCCGAACTCGACGGCTTCCACTGCGGTAAATGACGGCAACCCCATTGGCGCAGCTTTTTTTACGCAACTGGAGTCACAAATTCCCGATACCTTGACGGCGACCAATCACGCGCAGCACGCCGTCGAGCTGGCGCAACAAGGCGAAGGCCAGATCGTTACCTTGGTAGGAACTTTGTTCTACACGATTCACGGCGGATCGGAGACATGCAATTGCCAGCTTTCGGGGACCGACACGGTGGAGGATTTTCATATTGGCGTGGGCTTTGGAGATTTTCCGCTGGGGCTAGATGTTTTGGGCCAGTTACGAGCGGGGCGGCCTTACAGTTCGATCCTGTCGCCGTCCGACCAGCATTTATTGGACCAGCCGAGTGTGGTGGTCGAAATGACGCCGTACTACCGGGAGCAGTTCCATCCGGGCTGGACTCTCCCAAAAGTCCAAAGCGCTACGGGGCTGCAAGTGAAGGTGACCGGACAACTGATGATTGATAACGTGCACCACAAGCCGGCCGACGACTGTGGGCTGGCGGATGCCGATATGAGTACATGCTGGAGGGCATCGACCTGGGAGGTGCATCCGGTGACGAATTTCCAGGTATGCAGCACCGACCAGTGTGACCCGCTTTCGGCGACTGGGTGGGTGAATCTGGAGGATCGTTAGCTGCGACTCTAGTTCGCAGGGATTGGCGGGATACGGCTGCAATTGGGGCGCAGAGCGAGCTCGCAGAGAAACCTGCGTGGGTTCGCAAAAGAGCAGCCGCTATCGAAAAGCGCCGGCCCCGCAATTTCTTCAAGGGAAAGAACGCAAGCCGCTATTTGGCGGCTTGTTTCTTGTGGAGGTCGAGGCAGACCGAAGCGGCGGTGTTGGGGTCGACGGCAGAATCGCCGCCCTCGATGTGGCGGATGATGCCGTCCTTGTCGATCACGATGTTGGCGCGCAAAGCCCACTGATAACCTTCGCCCTGCACATCGTAGGTTTTCAGGATGCCGTAGGTAGTAAGCATCTTGCGGTTCATATCGCTGAGGAGTGGGAACTTGATGTTGATCTGCTTGGCGAAGGCGGCGTTGGCTGCGGGACTATCCATGCTCACACCGAAAACTGCCGTATCGCCCATGTCAATCTTGCCCGAATCGATTCCAGACTGGACCGCCTGGAGTTGTTTCGTTCAACCACCGGTGAAGGCGAGGACGTAAACGGCCAGAAGAACGTTCTTTTTCCCGCGGAAATCGCTGAGTTTGACAGTCTTCCAGTCGTCGCTCAGAAGGGTGAAGTCGGGAGCGGGGTCGCCAATTTTTAGGGAGAGTTTGGCGATTTCATCTTTTTTCTGCGGGCCAGCGGCGAGTGGAACAACCGCGCACACGCTGGCGAGCAAGAGACAGGAAGCAAGAGTGCGTTTCATTCGGGACTCCTCGGCAGGATTTCGCGCACTGGGATGATAGCCGGGAAGTCGGGTTTCGAATAGGGGAAAGTTTTTGCGTTCAAAAAGCAGAGAGAAGCACACCACATAGGCATAACGGGCGCAGATTCCAGAAAAAAACGCCCCAGGGGCGGGCTGGCTCAACGCAAATATCCCCAGTTGTGCAGTTTGTCGGAGTCCTCGACCCAGCGGTCGCCGATGTCGGTGCGGTAGTACATGTTAGGGATGAGGATGTTTTTCACACGGGAATAGGCTTGCACCTGAGCTTGTTTCATGGTTTGGCCGGTGCCCACAACGATCAGGACGACACCGGAGGTGCCGGCGACGAGCCACTGCTGGTTGACGATCTTTACGTCTTCGATATGGATGCCTTCGTTCATGGGGCGCTTGAAAACGATAGCCGCGTTCTTAGAAAAAGATTCGAAAGTGGCTTCATCGTCGAAGGGGAACGGCGGCACCACGATGCGGATGCCAAGTTGGAAGCCGCTGCGCGTGCGCCACTTGGGATCCTGGCCGTTCGCAAGTTCCCAGAAAAAGTCGCTGACGGGCGTGAGGATGCCTTCCTGCTGGATGCTGATGGTGGGATAACCGAAGCGCGAGGTAAATTCGAGCGGGTAGATGCCGTTGTTATTGACGATGCAGTTGAGGTCGATGTAGCCGACGTAGCCCTCTTCGGCAAGTTTGGGCTCCATTTTCAGCAGTGTGCGGTTGAACAGAACGTTGGGCTCACTCCAGAACATGGCGGTGCCCATTTCGCCGGTGGGCGGGCCGACTTCGCCGGGGAAAAGTTTCTTGTGTTCGAAGTTGATATTGATGGGAGTGACGAATTTCTTGCCGTTGAAGAAGGCGCCGACGGCGACTTCGACGCCGTTGACGCGCCGCTGGAGCTGGAAGACTTTGATTTCGTCGGAGAAGGCTTTTTTGTAGGCCTCGAGCATGCCGATGACGTCTTCACCGTCTTCTTCCTCACCGACAAAGAGGCGGCGCTTGACGTTTTGGGCTTCGCCGCTCGGTTTGATAACGTAGCGATCGGGATTTTTTTTGACGAATTCGATGGCGGGGTCAAAGGAGTCGAATTCCTGATAGGGGATGATGGTGACGCCGGCTTTCTTCAGCTCTTCTTGGCCGAAAGAGCGATCATCTTCAAGATTGTCGGTGTAGGGGGTACCACCGATGACGGGCTTGCCGGCCTGGCGGAGGGACTGGGCTTTGGCGCCCTGACCAAGGGTGTCGTCGAAGACGACGACATCGGCCCACTTGCAATCTTTTTCATAGTCGCTCGATTTGGGAACGAAGCCGTCAGCGATATCGCGTTCTTTTTCGTTTTCTACGTGATAGCGGACTTCGTGGCCCTCTTTCACGACCTGCCAGGCGATATCGCCGATGAGACTGGAAAGAGACGCAAACAGGAATTTCTTTTTTTCCATGCGCGGGTGTGTCCCTCCTGGGACAAAAGGCTTGCGTTTTATTGTAGATAGGGATAGCCACCGAGGATGTTACAGGATGTTTAAAATTGACAAGCACAGGGTAGTTCAAAAGCGCAAGACTCAAAACTTCAAACTCCAAGAGGAGGAAACCGAATGCAGCGACGCAGGGAACAAAGAACACATACGATCGTTGAGCGTTCCTGCCGAATCAGCCAGGAACATCGAGGTTAGGCGGCGTTGCCTTATCAGCGTAAGCCCGGGCGGCGGGAAACCGCCGGGGAGGTTGGGGGCATCACAGGGGGAGGCAAGCCTGGGGGTACTGGACGCAAGGACGGTTTTGTGCGGTTGCCGGTCCTTTCGAACAGGTTATACTGGGAAGGTTCGCGCCAAGGGGGTACTCCCTTCCAGCCGAAGCCGAGGCGCGGAGTCAGAATGCCAAAAGTGAGGTGGGGATTGCGGAAACTACCGCTCCTTCTGATGTGTGCGCTTGTGCTGGTCAGCGCCAGCCCGAGTTCTGCTCAAGTTATCTTTCACAAGAAGAAAAAAACGGACAAGTCTACAGACGCCTCCAACACGGCCGAGCCGGACAAGCAACTCTACGATAAGGCCATGAACGACATCAAACACGGGCGCCACGAGGTGGGGCGGCTGGGACTGCAGACGTTGATCAACACCTACCCGGACAGCGAATATCTGGCTAAGGCCAAGCTGGCGATTGCGGATTCCTATTTCAAAGAAGGCGGAACCGCGAACACCACGCAAGCAGTTGCGGGCTATAAAGACTTCATCGTGTTCTTCCCTTTCCTGCCCGAGGCGGCTTACGCGCAGATGCAGGTAGCCATGGCTAATTATAACGAGATGGCCAAAGCGGACCGCGATAACACGCACGCGAAGATGGCAGAGGAAGAATTCCAGACGTTTCTACAGAAGTATCCGAAGGACCCGCTGGCGCAGCAGGCAGAGCAGCACCTAAGAGAGGTCCAGGAGGTTTTGGCGGAGGGACAATTCCGAATCGCCTACTACTACTACCTCAAGGGCGACCGACGCGCAACCGCCGGGCGATTGGTGCCGCTGGTGCAGCGCTATCCGCTCTATAGCAAGTCCGATGAAGCATTGTGGATGCTTGGCGATGTGTTTGAAAAAAGCGAGCGGAAGGACTTTGCGGGTTATTATTACGGAACGATCGTAAAGAACTACCCGCTATCGAAACGCTCACCCGATGCCAAGGACAAACTAAAGACGTTCGGGATGCCGATTCCGCAGCCCGACCCAAAGGCAGTGGAATGGATGACGGCAGAGCAGAATACGCCGCGGCCGAAAGAATCGATTGTGCACCGGTCGATTGGTGTCTTGCACAGTGGGCCGGATGTGCACACGGCGGCGTATCACGGAACTCCCCAAATGCAGCCGGAGGCGGAAAATCCTGAAGCCGAGACGCTTGCTGGAGGAAACCGCGCGACACTGATAAGTGCGGGCGGAGGACCGGGGGGTAGCGGCTCGGGCACTTCGCCGGCAGTTGTGGACACGGTGAAGCCGGGCGAGCCAGCTCCGGCAAAGCCAGACGATGCCACTACGGGCACCTCAGACGGCTCGAGCGACACGACCTCGGGCAGTGATGCGAATGCGTCGCAGGAGTCTAGTCCAAGCGCGGCAACCTCGGGCGATGCACCGAAGACCGATGCGGCAGCCAACGGGCCTGCGGATGGGTCACAGAGTTTGACGCCTTCCGGCAGCTCCAATAACGGCAATCAGAAGGAATCGAGCAGCAAGAAGAAGGGGATTAAGAAGATCATTCCATGGTGAGTTGCGACTAACCACCGATCCATCACTTGCAACGAGAGGCCTTCGCGAGGTTCTCTCAGGGCTAGCGGGTTCGCGATGGCAAGCTGATAGCAATTCAACAAAGGGGTGCGGCGATCGTCGCACCCCTTGCCCTTTAGGACAGGTTGTTTGATTGGAACAGAACATAGGCGATTGCGACACACGGTGTGTCGTCCTGATTGACGGGGTTCGCGCCGGATGCTCCAATACATTTTGTATCTTCGCGTCTTAGGCGTTTCGGGTGTCTGGAGGACGTTCGGTGGCCAAAATCCTGGTTGCGGACGACAACAGTAACATACAAAAGATGGTGGGCCTGGCCCTGAAGGATCAGGGCATTGACGTGGTTGCCGTAGGCAACGGTGAAGCCGCGGTCCGCAAGATCTCGGATGTGCGTCCTGACCTGGTTCTGGCCGACGTGTTCATGCCGGTGCGCAACGGATATGAAGTTTGCCGGTATGTAAAAGAAGATTCCACACTTTCGCATATTCCCGTAATTTTGCTGGTTGGAGCGTTCGATCCTCTGGATGAGCAGGAAGCGCAGCGAGTCGGCGCGGACGGCGTGCTGAAGAAGCCGTTTGTGCCGCCAGACCCGCTAATTGCGATGGTGAAGTCCGCCCTCACGCGAGCTGGCGTTTCGATTGGAAACGAGCCAGTGCCGGCCGAGAAAGCGCCCGAGCCCGCGGTGGGACGAAACGCGAAAGACGTCGTGACGGCTGGCGTGGGTTCGAAGAAGGCGACGTTGAGCCCCGCGCCGATTCCCGAGGCGGAAGCCGAGCCATTGCCGGAAGAATTCCCTGCCCCGCCGCAGTCGGTAAAAATTGCGGCTGGATCGGAGCCGGTAGCTTTCGGGAGTTTGCTGGAGACGCCGGAAGCGGAAGACGACATGGCCTTCGTCTCCAAACCGATCGAGGAATTGGAAGCGGCTCGGACCTGGGGTAGCGGTGAGGAAGCAGACGAGCCAGAAGAAGAAGAGGAACAAGACAAGTCTTCGCATGGCGGATGGAGACCTGGCGGGCTGGATGAATCCTTGTCCGAGACCGGGATTTCATCGGGCAGTGGCGGCGTCAAAGACTGGCGGGACGAGGCCTTCCACGGGAATTCGCCGGCGAATATTTCATCGGGGCGCGGATGGCAGCCGTCGCAGACAACGCAGGTGGCTGAAGTCGCAGAAGCGCCTCCGGTCGGTATCTCCACGCCGCAAAGCAAGCCGAGCGAAGCGCCGTCGCCTTTTGCTGGAGATGCGTGGGCCGCGGCTCTGGCGAACACCGTGGAAGAAAAAGTTGCTAGTGCCTCGGAAGCTCCGGCCGGGGTGAGTGAGACCACTGCGGTCGTTTCGGCCCCCGCGGAACAGACAAAGCCGGAGTCTGCGGTTCCGACACAGACAGAATTGGCTCCGCCCGCGCCTGAGCCGGGCAATTGGGCTCCGGCCGCGGAATCGCCGTGGGAATTGGAGGCAAAGAAGGCTTCGCTGCTGGCGGCGACATGGGATGCCCCTGCGCCCGCGGTGGTGCCGGCGAATGCCGCCGAAGCGGAAAAGTTTTTGCAGGAAGAGCCTCCCCCGGTGATGCAAGTTGCGCCGAGCGCGGCCGTGGCAGAAACGGCCGAGCAGAGCGTTGCGCCAGACGTTGCCACCGAGACGAAGACCGAGGTTGTAGAAGCTCCGGCGACGCAGACCGTGGTGGAGCAACTCGCTGTGGACGCGGCTGCAAGCGAGACTACCAGCGCATCGGCTTACGCTTCGGAATCGCAATTGGATGTGAATGCGACGCAGGATGTGCCGGTGGTGCCCGAAACCGGGTCGCCGTACTCGTCGGCTCCGCTCGAAGAAGTGGCGAAACCCGCTGCGAAGCAAGAGCTTCCGCCGGTTGAGCGCGCTCCGGAGCAACCGGCGCCGCCCGTTGTGGACGAGCCTGCTGTGACGGCTCCGGCAGCGGCGCAAGCACCAGATATGGATGAACTGGTGGCGCGGGTTTTGGCAAAAATGAATCCGGATGTGTTGCAGAAGGTGACACAGGAGATTCTTAAGCCGGTAATTGAGGCCATCATCAAGGACGAGTTGAGCGCAAAGAAGTAGCGGTTCTCTCCCCACCAACAACACGAATTAGTTCCTCACCTCTCCCAGGCTTTAGCCCCTGCGGCGCGGCTTACGCTTGAATTGACGGCGCTTGGCACGTCCCCGTATATTCAAAGATTGCCTTTGCAGATGTAAGGCTACCTTGCGATAAGGCAGCAAGCAGGGTGAGTAACGGCTGGCAGGAATGCTGGTCCCGCAGAACCGGATAGCGAGCTGCGCCCCTGCGGCGAAGATGAGGATGCTGGGATGGCCCGGGAAATCGCCAAAGCGTATGAGCCGAAACTAATCGAGCCGAAGTGGGCGGAGTGCTGGGTCAAGCAAGACCTGTTCAAGGCGGACCCCGCAAAGCCCGGGACGGCGTTTTCGATTGTGATTCCCCCTCCCAATGTGACCGGGTCCCTGCACATCGGCCATATGCTCGACCACACGGAGATCGACATCCTGACGCGGTGGCACCGGATGCGCGGGTACAACACGCTTTATTTGCCGGGCACCGATCATGCGGGAATTTCGACGCAGCGCGTGGTGGTACGGCAGCTGGCGGAGCAAGGAGTCAACTACCGAGACTTGGGCCGCGAGGAATTTGTGCGCCGCGTGTGGAAGTGGAAGGAAGAAAGCGGCGGCACAATTCAGCGGCAGATGAAACAGATTGGTGAGTCGTGTGACTGGTCCCGAGAAAAGTTTACGCTATCGCCGGAGCTTTCTTCGGTGGTGCGCGAAGTCTTCGTGCGCTTATATGAAGAGGGACTGATCTATCGCGAAAACCGGCTGCTGAACTGGTGTCCAGTGTGCTTGACGGTGTTGAGCGACCTGGAGGTAATGCATGAAGAGCGGCCCGGGCATTTGTGGCACATCCGGTATCCCGTGGCGGGAACGAATGAGTTTTTGACGGTGGCGACGACGCGGCCAGAGACGATGCTCGGCGACACGGCGGTGGCGGTATACCCCGAGGATGAACGGTACAAGCACCTGCTCGGAAAGAAAGTGCTGCTGCCGTTGATGAACCGCGAGATACCGATCATTGGCGACGAAATGGTCGACCGCGAGTTTGGAACGGGCGCGGTGAAGATTACTCCCGCCCATGATCCGAACGACTTCGAGGTGGGGAAGCGCCACGGTCTGGCGGAGATCGACGTGATGACCGACGACGCTCACATGAATGCGAATGCCGGTGCGTATGCGGGGCTGGACCGTTTTGTAGCCCGGAAGAAGATCGCGGAAGATCTGAAAGCGCAGGGACTACTCGAGAAGATCACGGACCATGTGAGCGCAATCGGATTGTGCGAGCGGAGCAAGACGATTGTCGAGCCGCGAGCTTCGACGCAATGGTTCTGCCGGATGAAACCGTTAGCGGAACCAGCGATTGCCGCCGTCGAGAGCGGGGACATCCAGATTGTTCCGGAGAACCGGCGGCAGGAGTTTTTCCACTGGATGAGGAATATCCGCGACTGGACGTTGTCACGGCAACTTTGGTGGGGGCACCAGATTCCGGCGTGGCACTGCCAGAGCTGCCAGGAAGTGATTGTGGCGCGGGAGACCCCGACGCATTGTGCCAAGTGCGGTTCGGCCGACCTAAAGCAGGACCCGGACGTGCTAGACACCTGGTTCAGTTCGGGGTTGTGGCCGTTTTCAACACTTGGCTGGCCGGCCGAGACACCGGATTTCAAACGGTACTACCCGACGAGCCTGCTGATTACCGGCTACGACATTTTGTTTTTCTGGGTTGCACGCATGGCCATGCTGGGCATCCACTTTACGGGACAGGTTCCTTTTCGCGTCGTGTACCTGCATTCGCTGGTGAGGACGGCGAGCGGCGAAAAGATGTCGAAGTCGAAGGGGACGGGATTGGACCCGGTGGCGTTGAACGACCGGTACGGAACCGATGCGATGCGCTTTTGCCTGGCTTCGATGGCCGCACCGGGGACCGACATTGTGCTGTCAGAAGACCGGTTGCTGGGCGCGCGGTCGTTTGCGAACAAGATCTGGAATGCGGCGCGGTTTCTGTTCGTGAACCTCGACAAGTATGAGGAGGGTGGAGCTCGGCTGGAGTCACTGGCTGCGCCGGAGGTGCGGCAGAAGGCGCCCTATGGGTCGGATGGCAGCGTGCCCCTTGCAGATCGCTGGCTGTTTGCGCGCCTGGCGGGAACGGCGGAGATTGTAAATGATGCGCTGGCGAATTACCGCTTCCACGAGGCGGCACAGAGCGTGTATCAGTTTTTCTGGGGCGATTTTTGCGACTGGTATATCGAGTGGGTGAAGCCGGAT
>Ga0126371_10002981_pt1 | contig 14749 bp, 7 predicted proteins | sample PanSoiMetaPlot_4_FD_110145 | JGI IMG/M metagenome (GOLD analysis project Ga0126371, IMG submission 110145) | Tropical forest soil microbial communities from Panama - MetaG Plot_4 | ecosystem: Environmental > Terrestrial > Soil > Tropical forest > Bulk soil | place: Panama | collected 2016-02-17 | reverse complement strand
GGTGTCCGCGACCGTGCTCAGGTTTCCTGCGATATCAATCAGATCGTTGAGGGTGGAATTGTCTTTGACTTCGTAGATCGCGGGCATGTTCACCGAGCCCGAGATCGCAACCAGCGGTCCGACGTGTGGAATGTAGAGAACGTCTCCGGATTCGAGACGGACATCTTTGGATTTGTCACCCTTGATCAGCAGATCGTAAAAGTCGAAGTCTGAGATCGTTTTTCCATCTCGGCGGACCTCGATATGTCGTAGTGATCCCTGTGGTGCCGGACCTCCGGAAGCGAAGATCGCGTTGACCAGCGTGCTCAAAGAGCTGATGGTGTACGTTCCCGGATAACGCGCTTCTCCCACCACGAGGATCTGGATCGAGCGTAGCCGCCCGATGTTGGCCGCGAGGTTAAAATTCTTGAAGCTCTTCGAAACGTCACGCCGCAGACTCTCCTCGAGATCGCCATAGTGCAGGCCAGCGACGGGAATCTGACCGACTCGCGGAATATAGATCTGCCCGGAGCGATCCACGACCGCTCGCAAGTTCGCTTCCACCTGTCCCCAGATCCTGATTCGAAGCTCGTCGCCAGGTCCGATTACATAATCGGTCGGCACCTGCATTTGATCGACGGGGGAAAACGTGCTCGGCGGTTGCACGAACAGCGACTGTCCGAAAAGCGGCAAGACATGCCCAACCGAATCGGCAACCATCTGCTCAAATTCGGTTTCTGCTTTCGGCACAAATGGTGTACGAGCTGCCTGCGATGGATTTTGCGGGGGCTGTGCGCTGGGAGCGTACCGCTCTGGATACCATTCGTCCGGGGAGGTAAGGATCGGGGTTCGCAACGGCAGGTTGGTAACATCCGCCCCTGTCCTGGATCCTTGCCTTTGCGCCCCAGTGCATTGCGGACTTCCCGACATCGCCGGATTCGAGCAATCCACTCCACCTTGTTGCGTAACTCCCTGCGAGAAAATATCGCCTGCCGATTGCGAAAAACAAACGCCAGCCCAGAAAACTACCAAGAACAGAAGTAATTTGCGCATTATGGATTCCGAAAACCGCATCGGCGCAGACTGTGCGCCTTGAATTTACAAATTGCAAACTCAACGAAACGCTTGCCTTCTGATACTCACTATCGTTTTGACAGGAATTGATAGTCGATCACGAAGGGGATTCGGTTAATGGCCGATACTTGTCCAATATTCAGACAAAAATTGGTACGAATCGCTTGTGGCCTTGCTGGGCGCCCTTTTTCAACAGCTACTTGGAAGTGCATGCAGTTAAGATGTGATCTCATCTTGAGATGCAAAGTCCCGCTTTGGAAGTACCTGAAAAGATTCACAGTTCAATTAATTCACAATAACAGGCAAACCTGTGATATCTGATCTAGCATCACAGACGCTCTCTGAACATCGAAGGGTCTATTTCTGTGATAGGGTGAATCATTTGCGATAAAAGACTTTAGTTTTTGCAATAAACATTGGCCACAAGTCAAATCGGACACACAACTTTGAATTAGAGCATAAATCAGAGCGCTCGTTTCGAGCTTCGTATTGTAGGTAAAGAGTCAAGACAGTTTGCTCTCATGATTCGTAGTCGCCTTAGTTTTGTTCGGCTGTACCTTAGAGTTTTTACTCTGCTGCTCCCCGCGCTCGCCTATTTCATTGCTGTAGAAATTCATTTCGGCTTCAACATTTTTGTTTCCCGAACACCGACACCTGGTCTTCCTTCGTACTGGGGCCTTCTGTTTGTGACCACGATTGCGTGGGCGATCGCGGCCGAAGAAGCGAGCCTCTGGAACGTGGAGCAATTGTACGCGCCGGGAAAAAAGACCCGCCGCCTGCTCGAAGCCATCGGCTTCACGTACGTGATTGTGATGGCGGTCGGCTTCTTGTATCGCGGCGCGAGTTATTCGCGCCTGGTGATGGTGCTGAGCGCGTGCGCGCTATTTGTACTCGCGACAATGACTCGCATCGGCTTCCGCGTTTACCTCGAGTTGCTTCGTAAGCAGCACAACAAAACCGTCAAAATCCTTCTGGTTGGCACCGACCGCTTCGCGCGCCGCGTCGCCACCTCAATCGAGCATGGCGAAGTGCTCCCGTGCCGGATCGTCGGCTTTGTCAGACTGCCCGATCAGGAGGTCGCTGTCGAAGGCCCGATTTACGAATTCGACCAGATCCCGACATTCTCCAACGGCCACTCCATCGACGACATCATCATCGCCCTGCCTCCGAACCGCATCAGCGACGTGCAGAAGATCACGCCGTCGTTGGAGAAGCTGTGTGTGCCAACTCGTGTCGTGATTGATCTCGGCGACACAGTCGGCATTCGCACTCGCCTCATCGATCTGGGCGGCATCCGCATGCTCGATCTGAAGCCGACGCTTGCCGAGAGCGGCTCCTACCTGGTGCAGAAGCGGATCTTCGACGTCGTGTTCTCGGTCCTGTTCCTTCTCCTGACGCTGCCGATCACCATCCCAATCGCGCTGGCCATCAAGCTGGCAAGCCGCGGCCCAATCTTCTTCGTCCAGGAACGCGTCGGCCTGAATGGTCGCGTCTTTCGAATGTTCAAATTCCGCACCATGCGGCTGGGCAGCCGGGAAGAGTGTGATACGAGATGGACCTCCGCCAACGATCCGCGACGAACCACTGTCGGAGTTTTCCTCAGGAAGATGAATTTGGACGAGTTGCCACAATTCCTCAACGTTCTCCTCGGCGACATGAGCGTCGTTGGCCCACGGCCCGAGCGCCCACATTTCGTTGAGACCTTCCTGAGTCAGTTCGACCGTTACAACGCCCGCCATATGTTCAAGGTCGGAATCACTGGTTGGGCTCAGGTAAATGGATGGCGCGGCGACACGTCGATCGCAAAACGAGTGGAGTACGACCTTTACTATCTTCGGAACTGGAGTCTCACCTTCGATCTCCAGATCATGATCATGACAGTCCTCCGCGTTTTTAACAGCAAGAACGCTTACTGAAACTACAGTGGATCGTTCGCCACGGCTGGCGGCATCCTCAAAGTGAGTTGGGGTCGCGACTCTAGCTCTGCGATCTTTCTCTTTGCAGGAGTTCGTTTGCGATTGCGGCTTGGCCGAGCGAGATACCACCGTCGTTGGGAGGTACCGAGGCGTGGAGAAAAACTTCCAACCCTTTCTCGCGAAGACCTCGAACAGTCCGTTCGAGAAGCAGGTGATTCTGAAACGTTCCACCACTCAAGCAGACGCGCGTAAGGTTTTCCCGCGCGCGAATGCGCAACGCAATCTCCACAATGATTTGCGCCAATGTATTGTGGAACGCCGCCGCAATTTCGTTGGCGGGCCGCTTCCCTTTCAGGTCATCCACGATGACACGAATCATCGGCCGTAAATCAATCTGTGCAGGGACCGTTTCGCCGATCGTAAACGGATAGATGTCCAGGACTGCAGGCGCTGCGGCGTTTTCTAATGCAATGGCTGCCTGTCCTTCAAACGTCACTTCATGTTGAATGCCGATAAGCGATGCGACTGCATCGAACAGGCGGCCGCAGGAAGACGTCTGGACGGTGTTGATTGCGCCCGTCAGCATTGCGTCGACAGTTGAGATCTGTCTCGGCGAAGCGTGCTTCACGAAGTCGGGTTCGACCGGCCAGCGGTGAGCGCCGAACGTATCCCGCAGATAACTCAACGCCATGCGCCACGGCTGTCGCACCGCGGCATCCCCGCCGGGCATCGGCACATAGCGCAGGTGAGCATAACGCTCGAACGCGGCAAGGTCGGCAACCAGAAATTCTCCTCCCCAGACTTGGCCATCAGTCCCGTAGCCCGTGCCGTCGAACGCGACGCCGATGACCTTCCTCGTCAGATGATTTTCGGCCATGCAACTGGCGATGTGCGCGTGATGATGCTGGACGCCAATCTTGCGGGCGATATCCAAACCAAGCGCGAAGCGCGAACTCATGTAGTGCGGGTGCAGGTCGTAGGCAACCACAGTCGGCGAGGCGTGATAGACCTTCTTCAGGTTCTCGAGCGTCTCTTGAAAGAAGAGTAGCGTCTCATAATTTTCCAAATCGCCGATGTGCTGGCTGAGGATCGCGTAGTGACCTTTCGTCAGGCAAAACGTATTCTTCAGCTCGGCGCCGCAAGCGAGGATCTCACGCACTGGGCCGCCAAGATCGATCACTCCGGGAACATAGCCCCGGGATCGACGTAGCACGCGCTCCTTGCCTTCAAAGTTGCGTACCACTGAATCGTCGACGCGCATGTAGATATCGCGGCCGTGAAAGAGAAACCAGTCGGCGATCGGCAGGAGATGATCCGCAGCCTGGGCATTCGAAATGACGATCGGCTCCTCGCTGAAGTTCCCACTCGTCATCACCAGCGCAGTGAACTCCGCTGGCTCGTTGACCGATCCGCCAAAAAGGAGATAGTGCAAGGGCGTGTACGGCAGCATGACTCCCAGTGTGCGGTTGCCGGGAGCAACACACTGTGCAATCCCTGTGTTCGGCTTGCGTGGCATGATCACAATCGGACGGTGCGAACTTGTTAGTGTTCTCCGATCGTCGTCAGACACCACGCAAAAGCGCTCAACTTCTGATAGATCGCGTGCCATCAGCGCGAATGGTTTGTCGCTGCGCCGTTTCCGTTTGCGCAGTTCGCGCACTGCCGCTTCATTTGTTGCGTCGCACGCCAGCAGAAAACCCCCGAGACCCTTCAAAGCGATGATCTGCCCTTGTCGCAATAGATCACGGATCGGCGTGAGATCGGCGATTCTCTCCGATGTCCTTGCTCCCGATCGGACCAGCATGAGTTGCGGTCCGCACGCGGGGCATGCATTCGGCTGGGCGTGGAACCGGCGGTTCCGAGGATCTTCATACTCCGCCTGGCACTCCGGGCACATCGTAAATGACGCCATGGTGGTCGAAGGACGGTCGTAAGGAACGTCTTTGACGATCGTGTAGCGCGGCCCGCAGTTGGTGCAGTTGGTGAACGCGTATCCGAAACGGCGGTTGCGCGGATCGGTGAAATCGCGCCAGCAGTCTGCGCACGTGCCGACGTCTGCCGGGACGAGCGAGAACTCGCCCTCGCGCGCGAGGCTTTTGCGAATCGAAAACACTCGGTCTCCGTTCAGCTCGATTTCAGTAACCGCAATCTCGGCGATCCGAGCCAGCGGTGGAGGATCATGGTTGAGCGTGCGAAGAAACGTTTCAATGCGGTCCGGTTCGCCCTCGAGTTCGATTGTGACGCCTGCCGAGGAGTTCAACGTGTAGCCCGCAAGAGCGAGTTCCTGAGCCAGGTTGTAGACGAAGGGCCGAAATCCCACGCCCTGAACAACACCCGAAACCTGGATTCGTTTTCGAATGAAGAGCGTCGAGGGCCTAGCGGGCATAATCATGGGAGTGATCGCTTTCGGCTGCGGGCGATCGGACAGGGATGCGAGGCCGAACGATTCCTCACAAATTGCAGCCAAACCCGCGCCGGCCTTGCGCATCCGAGCAAAACGCAAATCTCCGTGAGAACAGGCTGCGGGAAGGTTGAACAACAGGCTGTGAGCCGCGTCACATGCGTTGGTGACGTATCCAGGTGGTATCGTTTCTGGTCCCGCGCTTACGAAACAATGAAACAGGCGTGAAAGTCCGTGCCAACTTCCGCCAAGGGCTGACTACAGTGGACGATTGGTTGCAGGAGCATGGATCGTATTGTAGAATCGCGCCGCTAAACCGATTTAGTGCATATCAGGAGCGCATACCGCCCATGAGAAAGAGCCGGGTTTATCGGGCATTCTTAATCGCTTTCTTATTGACCGTTTCTCTACCTGCCACTCTTCCAGCCCAATCGCAGACTCCCGACACGGTAGTGATCGATGCGTCCGCACCGATCCACCCTTTCCCGCACTTCTGGGAACAGATGTTTGGATCGGGGCGCGCAGTTTTGTCTCTGCGCGACAGCTATCGCCGCGACCTCCGTGAAGTCAAGGGCATCACTGATCTTCGGTACGTCCGTTTTCATGCAATTTTTCACGATGAGATGGGCGTATACGACGAAGACGCGCAGGGCAACCCGATCTACAACTTCTCCTACCTCGACCAGAGCTATGACGGATTGCTGGCGAATGGTGTGCGCCCGTTTGTCGAGCTGAGCTTCATGCCGAAGAAGCTGGCGTCCAAAGAAATGCTGCATGCGTTCTGGTACAAGCAGAACATCGCACCTCCGAAGGACTATGCGAAGTGGGACGGCCTGATCACCGCGTTCGCGAAGCATCTGATCGAACGCTACGGGATTGACGAAGTGAGCCAGTGGTACTTCGAAGTGTGGAACGAACCCAATCTGGACTTCTGGGGCGGCGAGCCGCGTCAATCCTCTTATTGGGAGCTTTACGACCACACGGCGCGTGCACTGAAAGCGGCAAGTCCGAGAATCAGGGTGGGAGGCCCGGCGACCGCACAGGCTGCGTGGGTTGATGCCTTCATTCAACACGTTTCGGAAAATCACGTTCCTGCTGATTTTGCTTCGACGCACGTGTACGGAAACGACAAGGCCGAAGACGTCTTCGGCACATCGGAGAAGATTCCGCGCGATCGCATGGTGTGCCGCGCGGTGAAGAAAGTTCACGACCAGATCCAGGCATCGGCGATGCCCAAGCTTCCGCTGATCTGGAGCGAATTCAACGCGAGCTACATGAATGAACCCGCGGTCACGGACTCTTCTTACATGGGACCGTGGATGGCCGACACGATTCGGCAATGCGATGGGCTGGTTGACTTGATGTCGTACTGGACTTTCTCAGACGTGTTTGAGGAACAGGGCGTGGTAAAGACGCCGTTCTATGGTGGCTTCGGGCTCATCGCCGCAGGTGGAATTCCGAAGCCCGCGTTCAACACGTTCAAGCTGCTACATGAGTTGGGAGATCGGCGTATCGAAGTGAATTCCGATACCGCGCTCGCAACGCGAGCTGCAGATGGATCGATCGTCGTCGCGGTGTGGAACTATGCGCCACCAGAGCAGGCCGGTGCTGAGAAAAAAATAACGTTGAAGTTCAAGGGGGCGTCAGCAAAGCAGGCGTGGGTTTCGGTGGCTGATGGCGACCATGGGGATGTCCATGCGGCGTACGAGAAGATGGGATCACCGCGCTATCCGACGCAGGCGCAGATCGAGCAACTGAGGAAGGTATCTCAGCTCGCTGCTCCGACGAAGCAGTCGCTGACGAATGGCGAGTTGACGGTGACGCTTCCAACGTATGGTTTGGCACTCGTGCGGGTGAAGTGAGTTGGCGGTCTCTTTGGATGCGAGTGAGCGCATTGCGTTAATGGGGACCGTGCGCAGCGCTCCTGTTGCTTTTGCTTCGGTCACGCGTCCGGCTAGCTTCATTTGTCCGTTGTTTTTATTCTCCTTCAGTCCTTTTCTTCAGAGTATTCTGTCGAGTTTTCTTTCAATCAATTCTCTGTTCTTGCTTCTTATTTCTGCCAATAGTTTGGTCGCTTACGAGCCTCGCCTTATGCGTGGACTCGTAAGTGACGCGAAGTGAATCACCTCAACTGCGGCTAACGCCCGCTCGATACGGGTGGAGCCCAGCCGCTCAGATGTCCGGTACGACTCCCTCGGGTCGGAGCCCGGCAAGCGTCAGCGTGGTTAAGCCCGGGTCACACGGATTCGTTTCCATCTCTGGCTCTAATTTTAGAATAGCAACTTCGATAGCGTGAAAGGGACAGTTGGGCGGGAAATATATTTCGTGACGTGTGAGAGAGTTGCGGGGAAAAGTGCGATTTTCGGGGCTTGACATGGCGAGGAAAGGTCTTGCCACAGAGGGCACGGGGGACGGGTTCGAGTTGGCAGGTGCCTAAGAATTCCAGTTAGGGCCGATGGTGGGGTTAGCAGACAAGGGGTCCCTCGACTCGTTCGGCACGCGCTTCACTTCGCTTGGGATGACAGTACCTTTAAGGTGACAGTTCCATTACAGAGGCACGTCAACGAAAGAGACACATTAACCAGAACAAACCGATCAGAACCAATTCAGACCAGCTGTTAACGAATGGTCGAAGGCGCGTGAAGAACAGCTGGTCCTTCGCTCAGGATGACAAGGGAATGTCAGGTACAGGACATGCTCCAGGCTTACGGGACAATACACAAGACGTAGAGGACAATGCACAAGACTTACGGAATGCGCAAGGCATACGGGATAATTCATGACACTCAAAAGTGAACAGGAAAAAAAAGGCGCGCCCTAAGGACCGAGCGCGCCGGACGGAAGCACTGGGTTAGAACTCGAAGCGGGCGCCTAGCGTCACGACGCGAGCTGCCAGGGCCGCTTGCGCGCGACCGAAGTTCGCGTTCGTAATATCGTTCGAAATGCTGTCGGGCTTGAAGTTCAGGTTGTTAAAGATGTTGTAGGCATCCATGCGGAACTCGACCTTGGCGTTCTCACCGAGCACCGGCATGTTGGGCAGGCCGAATCCCTTGGAAACAGTGAGATTCAAAGCGCGATAACCCGGTCCGTTGAGCGAGTTGCGACGAACGCCTGGTGATTGCGGAAGCGCAGGTCCGAAATCTGAGTTCTGAAATGCCGTGTAAGTCGGAGTCGTGAAGTATGCCGTGCCACCCAAGGGATAGTTGGAGCCCGTTTTAAACTGATCGTTGCTCGTACTGGTACCCGCTCCACCACGATATGCAGCCGGGAATAAGGTTGAATAACCGCACGTGGCGCAGTACAGGCTTCCGCCTACAACTGGCACGATCGGGCTCCATGGGAATCCTGAGTGAACGTTCAAGACCCCGCTAAAACTCCACCCACCCGCGATCTTCTCGATCCAGCCGCGGCTGCCATGGAAGAAGATCGGTTGCCACACTCCGTAAAGCTTGAAGGACTTACTCACGTCGTAATCAGAGCGTCCGTAATCCAGGCTCAAGTTGTATGGATAGGGCTGCAAGAAATAGGGACCAGAACTTGTATCGAGGCTCTTGGCCCACATGAATTGCGCATCCGCCATGAACTGATGCGAGAAGTTGTGCTTGAGTTCGGCGAGTGCTGCGTTGTAATTACCGTATCCGTTTACAGCCCAGTAATCACCGCCGCTGATCTGCGGATTCAACTGGAAGCCGAGCGCAGCGGGAACAGCGTTGGGATTCTGGTGGAAGAAGATGTTTCGCGAGGCGCTGCCCTGATATCCGAGGATCGCGACCAACTGGTGGCCAAGATCGTATTGTGTGTCGAGGGACCAATGATGGGTAAGCATCGTTGGAAGCGTATTGGGGAAAATTGTCACGTTGAATCCGCTGCCGGTTGCGGGCAGTCCGTTCGGTCCAAAATTAACGATCGAATTCGAATTGGGTGGGAAACCAGTCAGATCATGAATACCGGACGACGGCGCGTAGATGATCCCAGGATTTGGCGAACCAGGAGTGGGCTGAACAAAGTTTCCTAGAACGGTCAACCCTGGGTTGTTCACGACGCCAGCGGAGATTGCGATCTCTTCCTGGTTGTAGGCGAGACCATATCCGCCGCGAATGACCATCTTTTCGTTGTACCGGCCCGGACTCCATGCAAAGCCGATCTGCGGTCCGAAGTTATGTTTCTGAGTGTTCCAGGAATCGCCTTTTGCAACGGTCAAGCCCGTCATAAACGCGGCACCGGCTCCGGGATGCGCAACATACATGTTGTTTTCCGTGGAGTAGAGCGGACCGAAGTAAGACCAGCGAAGTCCGAGATTCAACGTCAAGTTAGGCCGTAGCTTGAAATCATCCTGCACGAAGAACCCGAGAATGTTCTCGCGATCATCCTGGCGATTGGTGGTGGGCACACCGGTGTGCGGATCGAAATTGGACTTCTCGACGTGCGGTGCGTCGTTCAGAAAATCCCAAACATTGAAGAAGTTGTAAGTCGGAACGCCGCAGGGCGCGCATTGGTTCAGGTAATAAAGTTTGGTCCATTCTCCGCCGAACTTGAGGCTGTGACGGGCGATGACCTTGGTTGCCACATCCTTGATGGTGTATGTCCACTGGTTGAGGATGCTACCCACGTTCGGACCAAACTGCTGGATCGCGGTGTCGTTGACGAGGCTACCAATCTGATCGACCTTGTCCGTGGGTAGACCGATCGGCGACTGCGGATTCGACGACACCTCGTTCCAGCGCCAGCCAGCCGCGTTCGCGCGGAGCTCGTTGAGAAACGTCGACGAGATCGTGCGGTTCCAGATTACTGAGAACGCTTCGTTAATTTGCGAGTGATGGAAGAGGTTGTAATCTCTGGCAGGACCGTTCAGGAAAGTATTGCTTTGCGGCACGTAGTAAATGGCAAACGCCAGTCGGTCGTTTGTCGTAAGGTTCGCGTCGAGGCGGCCATTGTATTGAGCTTTCGAAAAACTCGTGCGGCTGGTTGTTGCGTAGTTCGCAATGTCGGCGATGCCATCGAAGCCGTTTCCGATTCCTGGGTTCGAAATGCTTTGCCATGTGGGATCATGCGTGCCCAGTGGCGTGGTCAATGGAGAACCAAGATCCAGTCCCTGGCCAGGGATCGTCACGCAATTGGAGCCTTCCTGAAGACCGGCATCAGCGCAAGTCGAGGGGTTGATGGCGGTGCTGTTTACACCGGCGCCGGGGAATGTCAGATACTGCGCGGCGATGCTTCCGGCTGGGGCTAATTTGTCGAACGCTGGCGTGTCATACCAGCCGTTCGCGGTGGTCGCTGCCGCGCTGGGGCTGCGTACTGTTTCGTACGCGAAGAAGGCGAAGATTTTGTTTTTCCAGATCGGGCCGCCAACGCTACCGCCAAATTGATTGAAGAAGAAGTTGTCTCTCAGCGGCTTGTTATTCAGGCCATTGAACGATTGAAATGCATTCAAGCCCGGCCGGTGAGCGGTAAAGAAAAGACTCCCATGAAACTGGTTGCTGCCGCTCTTTGAGATGACTTTGACCTGGCCGCCGGCGAAGCGTCCGTCTTCGGCGTCGTAACTGTTGGAGACGATCTTCACGCTGTCTACAGAATCTTCTGTAGGAGTAATGATGGTCGTACCGCCCCACACAGCGCTGGTCGTGCTGATACCGTCGATCGAGATTCCGTTGTTCTCATATTGCTGGCCGTGCGCGATTGCTTGTGGCCCGTTCTCGGTCTGGAAGATTCCCTGATTGCCGCCGGTCGCTCCGGGCCCTTGCGTGCCGGGCATATTCTGACCGGCCCCACCCCCACCTTGCGCACCATCTCCGAAGACACCGGGCGCCAGCTGAATCAACTGGAACACATCGCGTCCGAAAGACGGCATGTGGTTGATCTGGTTTGAGGTGATCGTGCCGCTGATGGTGGCGGTTTGCGTGTCGATGGCCGGAAGTTGATCGGCCGAAACGGTCACTGTTTCCGTCGCGCCACCAAGCTCGAGCTCGATATTGAGAGCGTTGGACTGTTCGCCGATCGGAGAGTAATTGTCGAGTGTCTTTGTCTTGAAGCCTGCCTTCTCGACCTTGACCGTGAAAGTGCTGGGCGGCAAAGCGCCGAAGGTATAAACACCGTTCCCGTCAGTGGTGGTTGTCTGCACACGATTTGTCTGGTTGTCAGTGAGCGTGACAGTGGCACCGTCGACAACTGCCCCTTGGGGATCGGTCACAACACCCTGGATGCTGGCGCGGTACTGGGCTTGTGCGATGACGCTACCGAAGAAAATGGCGACGACGAACAGGACGAGCCGGAGGAGGGTGGAACTACGCATTCGAATCTCTCCTGAGGATTACTTCAAGTCTGAATCTCGTATATCCAGAGATTCATAGGTTGGAGATAGCACTACAAAAATCCGTAGCGTCATTAACTTAGTAAATCGCTGCTAAATCGATTTATTTGCGTAAACCGCGCTGTGTATAGCACGCTGCGCAAATGCCAGTCAACGGTGGGTGCTGCACGAGCGATGCCACGTAAACGCGTAGTCTGTTCTGATAAATCCTGTAGCTTGTTGCGCTTGAGTCTGCGTTTCAATACCGGTGATCTGTTGGGATATCGGTAATCTTCGATACGCGACTACAGTGAACACTTGAGCCGTGGGGTAATTCGCCGATTGGATGTTGACTATGCTTTAGACCCGAGGAGCATCGCGGGGGTCTGCAGCCGAGCGATGGCGACTAAATCGACTTTGTTGCGAGCTTGCTGCGGCTTGTGCGAGACTTCGCAATCATGCCACCGCGGCGGGAGCGCCCCGCGCACAAGAAAGTTTCTTTGAAATTCCTCGCCGATTACCTTCAACTCTCTCCGGCTACCATCTCGCTGGTCATCAATCGCTCGCCGGTGGCCAACTCGATTCCGCAGGAAACCAAAGAGCGAGTGTTCGCAGCTGCCAAGAAATTCAATTACCGCCCGAGCTACGTGGCGCGTTCGCTGAGAACGCAGCGCAGCTTCATGGTTGGGGTGATGGTTCCCGAAGTGAGCGAAGGGTATGCGACAAAACTTCTTAGCGGTATCGAGGATTACCTGCTGCGGGAGGGCTACTTTTACATCGTAGCCAGTCATCGGCATAAGCCGGACTTGATCGATGAGTATCCGCGGCTGTTGCGGGAGCGACATATCGATGGACTGATCGCGCTGGACACTCCGGCTGCTGATTGGGAACTGAGCATGCCGGTGGTCAGAGTTTCGGGAAAGCAACCGGGACGAGAGCGAGGCGTGACCAGCATCCTACTTGATCACGATCGCGCGGCGGGGCTCGCGCTGAATCATTTGGTTGGTTTAGGTCATCGGAGGATCGCGCTGATCAAGGGACAGGATTTCAGTTCCGATACGGAGATTCGCTGGAACGCGATTCAGAAAGCGGCCCGCAAGCTTGGGTTGAATATTGCGTCGCCGCTCGTGACACAGTTGGTCGGGGACGAGGCGTCGCCACAGTTGGGGCATGCCGTGACCAGGAAGCTGCTCGCTAATGGAGCGCGCTTCACTGCTTTATTCGCGTTCAATGACATTTCCGCAATCGGCGCGATTCAGGCGATCAAAGAACACAAGCTGCGGGTTCCGGAAGATATTTCTGTGATTGGGTTCGACGATATCCAGAGTGCGGCGTTTCATTCGCCCGGCTTAACGACGATCCGCCAGCCACTGCGGCAAATGGGATTGATTGCGGCAAAAACACTGCTGCGCAAAATCGCCGGAAAAGGACGGGATCTTCCTTCGGTTATTCAGGTCGAGCCGCAGTTAGTCGTGCGAGGAACGACGGCGCAGTGCAAAGAGAACGAAAGCGAGCGCGGCGCAAGGAAACGCTAGTTTTTTGTTCGATGCGTGATGCCAGGGGTGGGTGGCGGGCCTATCGAAGATTCTGCGCTACGGGATATGCACTTTCTCGCCTCACTGCACAAAGGTCGATGCCGGAACTTGCAGTGTTGCCTGCTGCAAGTGGTTCACGCGATCGCGGGCTTCTGCGATCTGCTTGGCGGCCGGCTGCTGCTCGAGCGCATGCTGCAGTTCCCTACCGCGATTGTCGCCAGCGGCACTGGCGGCGCTGATCCAGAAGTACGCAGTCTGCGGATCTTTCGCTGTGCCTCGACCTTTCTCGTACATATATCCGAGCTTGATGCGGGCGCCGGTGTGTCCCTGGTCGGCAGCTTTCTGAAACCAGTGAAAGGCTTGGACGTCGTCCTGGGCTACACCTTCGCCACGCAAGTAAAGATCGGCCAGATTGTTTTCGCCTAACGGATTTCCTGCATGAGCGGCTTTCCGGTACCACTGCGCGGCCGTGACAATATTCTTCTCCCAGCCCAGGCCAAGGTCGTACATGTATCCCAAGTTCGTTTGTGCGCTGCTGTCACCTGCGTCCGCGCCTTTCTGGAACCAGAGCAGGGCCTCCGCATTGTCTTGATGGACGCCCTTGCCTTCGAGATACAGAATGCCGAGGTTGTAATACGCCCGCGCGAAGTGCTGGTCGGCTGCCGTGACAGACCCTCCGAATGCGGGTGAGGATTGGGGACCGGCGTTCTCACCCGATGGACAGTACGTGCTTTTCGTGCGAACCCGACAGATCGGCGAACCGGATGAACTGTGGAGCCTGCCAACTAGCGGCGGTGGCGCGGTGCGGCTCTTGTCGGAACGGGGCAGGATTGCGAGTCCACTGCGATGGTCTTTCGACGGGCAATCGGTGATCTTCTCGTCGAACCGGATTGGCCATCCATCGCTTTTCCGCGCGTCGCTCCACACGCCGGACTCGATTGTCGAAATCAGAGAGGCGGGCTCACCAGCGTGGGACCCAGCGGTTTCACGGCGCGGCTATCGACTCGCCTATGAACGCTTGCAGCACAGCCTGGGTATATGGGAGATGAATCTCTCGCCATCGTCGAATCGTCGTCCGTCCATTTTAGTTTCGTCGACCAGCGACACCGATCAGGGGCCCGGACCGCAGTTCTCACCCGACGGCAGGAAGCTCGCCTATATGTCAGACCGGTCGGGAACAATGGAGATCTGGGTCAGCGATCGCGATGGCGGCAACGCGTTTCAGTTGAGCGCGGTGGGTGGCGCGGGAACGCCACGGTGGTCGCCGGACGGGCAGTCCATTGCGTTCGATACCACCGGGAAAAGCGGGAGCAAGATCGTGGTGATGCGCGTGCGCGGCGGCGCTCCCCGCATGCTTTCGCCCGACTCATTTCACGACGTTTGTGTGAGCTGGTCGCGCGATGGGAAGTGGATTTACTTTGGATCGACGCGGACAGGAAAATGGCAGGTCTGGAAGATGCCGGCCAATGGCGGTGCGGCGGTGCAAGTCACGCGGAATGGCGGACAAGCGGCCCTGGAATCGCTCGATGGCAAGTATCTTTATTATGCGAAAAGCCCG
>Ga0126371_10002980_pt1 | contig 14755 bp, 12 predicted proteins | sample PanSoiMetaPlot_4_FD_110145 | JGI IMG/M metagenome (GOLD analysis project Ga0126371, IMG submission 110145) | Tropical forest soil microbial communities from Panama - MetaG Plot_4 | ecosystem: Environmental > Terrestrial > Soil > Tropical forest > Bulk soil | place: Panama | collected 2016-02-17 | reverse complement strand
GGTCAGGTCCTCACCCGCGGCTGGCCGGACCCTGCGGCGTTCTGGCGGATCATGAGCCCGGTCATCCGGCGGGCGGGAGAGGGCGGGCAGCGCCCGGTACGAGTCTGCGGCGAGATGGTGTCGCTGCTGTGGCAGGCTGACGAATTCGGCGCTGCGATGGACGTCGAGGCGCTCTGGAATGAGCTTGCCCGCCAGTACAGGATCGGCCTGCTCTGCGCCTATCTCGGCGCGGGCAGCCATAGCCTGGGCGATACCGGCCCTGGCGCCGCGATCACCGAGGATGCCGTTCCGGATGCAGCCGACGAGCTGGCGCTCCTGATCGCCGCGCACACCAGGGTCGCCGCGGCGCCATAACCCGCACCTGCGGCAAGGCCGCGATTTCCGCCGCTCTGCCGGGAGAGCCTCGGTTAGGCTCAGCGCGTGGCGCACGAAGCGGGCGAAAGCGGCACGGACCAGCCGCTGCCGCTTCGGCGTAACAGCGGCTTCAGGATGCTCTGGATCGGCCAGATCCTGTCCGACACCGGCACCGACGCAGCCTTCATCGCGTTTCCACTGCTGATTCTCGCCCTGACTGGCTCGCCCGCCATCGCAGGCGTCGTCGGGACCGCGCGATTGGTCGTGCGGCTTGTCCTCGGCCTGCCCGGCGGAGCGCTCTCAGATCGGCTTGACCGGCGGTTGACGATGATCGCCTGCGACATCGTGCGAGCGGTCGTCTTTGCCCTGCTAGCAGTCCTGGTCGTGCTGCACATCGCGACTTGGCCGGTTGTCCTGGCCGTTGCTGTCGTGGATGGCGCTGCCGACGTGCTGTTCGATCCTGCTGCAGCCGCAGCCCTGCCGGCGATCGTGGCCGACGAGCAGTTCGAGCAGGCGTGGGCGGCGACTGAGGCCAGAACCTACGCCGCGAGCCTCGCGGGACCGGCGCTGGGCGGCGCGCTGTTCGCGCTGGGCAGGGCGCTCCCGTTCATCGCCGACGCAGCTTCGTACCTGGCCTCGGTTCTCACCGTGAGCCGCATCCGCGGCGGTTTCCGACCACAACGAACCGACCGCGCCAGCCTGTTGCGCGAAGCTGCGGACGGTATCCGCACCGTCTGGCAGCACCCGCTGCTGCGCGCGGTGGTGATTCAGGCCCCTCTTATCAACTTCGCGTTCAACGGCGCCATCTTCGCGATCACGGTCGCGCTGCGCGAGTACGGCACCCCGCCGGGCGTCATCGGCCTCGTCCAGGGCGGCATCGCGGTCGGTGGTCTCCTCGGTGCGGTTGTCGCGCCGAGGCTGCAGGGACGCCTGTCGGTGTCCCAGCTCGTCGTTGTGATGACGGTCGTGGCTACTGCGTTGTTCGCGGCCGGGGCGGCAGCCCTTCCGTCCACTCTCGTCGCGGTGCCAGTCGCCCTCTCCTTGACGCTCGGCCCGACCGCCAATGCCGCGCTGTTTGCCGCCATGCTCCGCGCTGCGCCTGAGAACATGCGCGGCCGGGTGAACAGCACCGTTATCCTCGCGGCGACCGCACTGGCAGCGCTCGCGCCCCTGACGGCCGGACTGCTGGTGGAGCATCTTTCCGGCCGGTGGGCGCTGCTGGCATTCGCGGCCGTCACGGCCGCGGCCGCGATCCTGGCCATCGTCCTGCCGGGGCTAAGGAACGCTGAGGCGGCCACCGCCGCGGCGGAGGCTCCCGTCACGGAGGCCGGTTAGCCGCGGCCAGAGCCGCCCGTCAGCTCCCTAGAAGGAAAGCGTGTCGGATTGCGCCGGCACGCTGATGTGCACCGGCACGCCGTAGCGCGTGAAGGTCATGAGCATCTGAATGCTGTTCGTTGCTGGCGCTGCGCCGCGAGGCTCTGGGCTGAACTGCATGGAGGCGTATACCTGGCAGACAAGCTGGCGCGCGGGGTCCACCCAGACCGTGATCGTTGGCGCTGTGGAGTTCGCGAGTACCTGCCGCGCCGCTGCCCTGTCGGAAATCGAGAGGCCGAGCCTGGCCCACTCCTGCTGGGCGGCGGCGAGCATTGCCTGCCGTGACGGGGTAACCGCGTACTCGTCACAGGTCAGTCCCCCGACGCTCTGCGCCCCCAGCGAGACGACCCGTGCACCCTGCTGCTCGAGCAATTCCATCGACCACGCGGGGCTGTCCTGAGTCGCGCCGGGAGTGGCAGACACGGGGAGCGGGATTTCGAGCCAGTGCTTACCGCCGAAATACTGAGCCATGCTCTGCCCATTCAGGGCCACCTGGAGATACAGCGCCTTGCCGGTCATGATCTCGCTCTCGGCGATTGAGGTGCCGGAGGCACTGGTTCTGATGGAGACCGCCTCGGTATTCGCCGCGAGGTCAATCTGCCCATTCCCGCGCAGATCAACGCTGATACCGTCCACCTGCCCGGTGCCCGTCACCGCGAAGTCGGCAGTTTTCCTGGCGAGGGTGTGCTGCGCCGACCTCTTCACGAAGGCGGCGAGGTTGACGCCTGGCGGCACTGATCCAGCGTGCGGCTTCGGCTGGTGTTTCGGGCTGAACCCGCCCTCGACCGCGACGAACGCGATAACCGCGGCCGCGGCGACCAGCGCAACGGCGGCGTTCACCAGGCCAGTCCGCCGCCTGCGGATGCGGCCATTGCGGTAGGGCGCCGGCGGAGAGCCGATGCTGGCCGTATCGCCGACCTCATCAGCGCGGGACCCGCTCGCCGGGCCTGCGATGTTCTCGCGCGGGACTTGTTGTGCCGGCGGCTCGTCATAGGCCTCGACCCGGCCATCGCGCACCAGCTTCGTCGGGCGGCCCGCTGAGAAGTAACGCTGCTCATGCAGACCAAACGGGTCCGCGTGCCACCCTTGTAAGAAATGCTGATCCACGCCGTCATTATGGCGCTGATGCAACTGTCACTTCACTTAATCCGGCCCAAGAATAAGGCCGCTCGTGGGCACGCCCGTGCCGGCCGTAACCAGCACAGGACCGTCCCCTCGCACCTGGTTCACGGCGGTGCCGCGCACTTGCCTGACCGCTTCGGCGATGCCGTTCATGCCGTGCAGGTATCCCTCCCCGAGTTGGCCGCCGTGCGGGTTGAGCGGAAGGACTCCGCCCAGCTCGATAGCGCCGCCCGTGACGAAGTGCCGGGCCTCGCCCCGGCCGCAGAATCCAAGCTCCTCGAGCTGCATGAGTACATACGGGGTGAAATGGTCGTACAGTACCGCGGTGCGAATGTCAGCTGGGCCGATCCCCGCCTGCCGCCACAACTGGCGGGCGACGACGCCCATCTCCGGCAGGCCAGTGATGTCGCAGCCGTAGTAGCTCGTCATCGTGAACTGGTCTGGACCGCTGCCCTGCGCCGCGGCACGGATCACGACCGCCGAATTCTTCGCCGAACGGGCCCGCTCCGTGCTGGTCACCAGGACCGCGACCGCGCCGTCGGTTTCCTGACAGCAGTCAAGCAGCCGCAGCGGCTCGCAGATCCACCGCGACTCCTGGTGATCGGCCAGTGAGATCGGACGTTGGTAGAACCAGGCCGCCGGGTTGCTCGCTGCGTGCCTGCGGTCAGCCACCGCGACCGCGCCGAAGTCCGCGCTGGACGCACCGAAGTCATGCATATAGCGACGAGCAGCCATCGCCACGGTGGCAGCGGGCGTGGCCAGGCCCATCGGATAGTGCCAGCCGCTGTCGACGGCGGAGGTGGTTGCGCCGTGCACCGCGCCGGTGGCGACCTGGCCGAACCGGCGGCCGGACCGCTCGTTCAGCGCTCGGTAGCACAGCACGACATTCGCGGCTCCGGTCGCGACTGCCATGGCCGCGTGCTGCACGATGCCGCACGCCGCGCCGCCGCCGTAGCCGACGAGGCCGAAGAACGTCAGCTCCCCGGCGCCAAGCTCGCGCGCGACCGCGATCTCGGCATTCGAGTCCATGCTGAAGGTCACCATGCCATCGACGTCCGCAGGCCCGAGGCCAGCGTCGTCGAGGGCGGCCCGGCACGCCTCGACGGCGAGCCGCAGCTCACTGCGGCCCGAGTCCTTGGAGAACTCTGTCGCGCCGATCCCGGCGATCGCCGCCGAGCCCCCCATCATGCCGTGCTCCCGGGCGGTGCGAGCCGGACCGTGCCGGTGACGTGATCGCCGAGGCTGCACGTGCCGGTGACGGCGACAAGCCGCTCGCCGCCCGGAGTCTCGGCCATCGTGCCGGCGAAGGTCAGCGCGTCGTTGGCGTAACAGGGCACGCCGAGCCGGATCGACACCGCCCGCACGATCGCGTCCGGGCCCGCCCAGTCAGTGACATACCGCTGCACGAGACCGGTTGTCGTGAGGATGTTAAGGAAAATGTCCTTGCTCCCGCGCTGCACCGCCAGGTCCCGGTCATGATGCGCCGGATAGAAGTCGCGGGTCGCGAGCGCCGTCGCAACCACGAACGTCGGGGTGACATCGACCCGCAGTTCCGGCAGCGCGCCGGGTTCGTCCGGCCGCCAACCTGGCAGAACCAGATCGTCGGCGACGCGGTCCAGGCTGACCCGGACGGGCATACCGATGCGGACGTCGCCCGGGTCGATGCCGGTCAGCTCGCCGAGCATCCGGACGCCCTCCGTGAGCTCGACGAGCGCGACGATGATGGGCAGCTCCTTGCCGGGCACGGGCGGGTGATGGTGCACCACGTAGCTAAAGACGGTGCCCGTCCCCGTGGCAACCTGATACTCGGCCTTGCCGATACTGCCGCAGCGCGGGCATGCCGGTCCCGGCGGGTGCCGCAGCGCGCCGCAGCCGCCGCAGCGCTGGATCCGCAGCTCGCCTTGCCGGGTGCCGGTCCAGAAGAATTCAGTGTCCGGCGACAGTGGCGGCCGCATCACATCGCGGGGGGTTCCGGGGGGTCGCCCCCCCGGGCCAGCACGCTCCGGCTCGGAGTGCGGGCGGAACTTGAGCACGCGGAAGTCCATCGTGGCGACGGGCTCCTCGCCGGAATACCAGGTGCTGCGCGTTGTGACGAACCAGCCCTCGCCCAGCGCGGTGCGCTTGGGGCCGGTCACGTCGAGCAGTTCCGCGCGGACAGCGAGCTGTTCCCCAGGCCGCAGGTAGCGCGCATAGGCCTGGTCGCAGTTGGTCGCGACTACCGAGGTAAAGCCGGCGGCGTCGAGTTCCGCCGTCATCACGCCGAGCGGGTCGTCGCCGCCGCTCGGCGGGGGCCGCAGGCCCGGCATCGTCCATACCTGGATCATCGCGGGCGGCGCGACGAGCCCGCCGTGCACCGATTCGGCGGCGAACTCAGCATCCGTGTACACCGGGTTGGCGTCGCCGATGGCGTCGGTCCAGGCCCGGATCACCGGCAGGTTGACTGGGTCCCGCGCGAGTCGCGGCGAACCCGGCCCAGCCGCTCGTACCCGGTCGGCCGCGGCCTGGATGGCGGCTGAGTTCATGAGACCACCCCGTTACCTACTCACGCGCGGTAGCTTCAGGCCGGCGGTCGCTATCAGCTCACGTTGCACCTCGTTGACCCCGCCGCCGAACGTCAGCACCGTGTTGCGCTTGTTCTGCACATCCAGCCAGCGGGCCAGGTCTGCGGTCCCGGCCTGGGCGAGGTCCCCGTGCCGGCCGACCACCTCCGCCAGCTGGGCACCGATCCGCTGCACCTGATCGGAACTAAACACCTTGGTCACCGACGCGTCGGCGACGTCCAGGGTGCTGGCCACTGCCACCTGCCAGTTGAGCAGTTCGTTGACCCGCTCGGCGGCATGGGCTCTCGCCAGCGCGCGACGGATGTCGACCTGTTCGAGCAGCGGCCGCCCGTCCGGACCAGCCGTGTTGGCCGCCCAGTCGCGTACACGCCTTCGCAGCACGCCGATCCGTCCGGCCGGGCCGAGCATGACCCGCTCGTGGTTGAGCTGCTCGGTGATCAGCCGCCAGCCTGCGTTCTGGATGCCCACCAGCCTGCTCACCGGGACGCGGACGTCAGAGTAATAGGTCGCGTTCACGTGGTGCGCGCCGTCGTGGGTGATGATCGGCGTCCAGGAGTAGCCGGGATCGGCGGTGTCGACGATGAGGATGGACAGGCCCTTGTGGCGGGGCGCCTCCGGGTCGGTGCGGCAGGCCAGCCACACATAGTCGGCGTCGTGCCCGCCCGTGGTGAAGATCTTCTGTCCGTTGACGACGTAATGGTCGCCGTCGCGCACCGCCTTGGTCGTCAGCGAAGCGAGGTCGGTGCCCGCGCCGGGCTCGGTGTAGCCGATGGCGAAGTGCAGTTCGCCCGCCAGAATCTTCGGCAGGAAGAAATCTTTCTGCTCGCCGGTGCCGTGAGCCATCAGCGTCGGGCCGACCGTCTGCAGCGTGACCGACGGAAGCGGTACATCTGCCAGCGCCGCCTCGCTGACGAAGATCTGCTGCTCGACCGGGCCGAGCCCGCGACCGCCATACTCGCTGGGCCATCCGACGCCCAGCCAGCCGTCCCGGCCCATGCGCCGGACCACCTCCCGGTAGACCGCGCCGTGCCGCTGCGTCAGCATCTCCTCGCGCTCGGCGGGCGAGATCAGCGTCGCGAAGTACGAGCGCAGTTCCGTCCGCAGCTCCCGCTGGGAAGCGGTGAGGTCGAGGAACATCAGGCGCCGCCGCCCCGCGGCTCGCGAATGGGGCGTGGTTGGACCCTTGCTGCCCCTCTAGGGGCCTCGTGGGTCCCATCACGCCCTCCCTCGTGGCGGGCCAGCAGGTCGAGGCGGACGTCGCTGCCGCCGACGAAGGTCACCAGGTCGGTCACCAGGGCGGAGTAACGGGGCAGCGGGTAGCTGATGTCCATACCGAGGCCGCCGTGCAGGTGGTGGCAGGTCCGCACGGCTGCCGGGCCGTACTCCGCCAGCCAGTACGCGGCCACGTCGGCGTCGTGCCCGGCGTCGCGACCAGTATCGAGTCGCCAGCCCAGGGACAATGTGGCCAGATGAAGTGTCCGCGCAGTGGCGTAGACATCCGCGATCTGCTGTGCGACCGCCTGGAAGGTGGCCAGCGGCCGGCCGAACTGCTCGCGGTCTCGCACGTGCCGCGAGGTCAGGTCCAGGGTGGCCGCGAGCGCTCCGTCCGCGACCGCGCACGCGCCCGCCACGGCCAGCTGGCTAAGGACGCTGGACGGGCAGCCGTCGAGGACGGCCAGCACCGGGGTGTGATCAAGGCGCACCGTGTATTCCGGCTGTCCGGACGAGCTGCGCGTGCGCTGGCAGGACAGGCCATCCGCGTCCGGCTCGACGACGGCCACGACAGTCCCGGCTTCCGTGCTGGCCGGGACCAGGATCCAGCGCGCGGCGGCCGCGTACGGGACGCCGGTCTTGACACCGGACACGGTGCCAGCGGTGATCGTCGTGGCCGGGGAGTCCGGCATGGGCTCCGACGGCTCACGGATGCCCGCGGTGAGCACGGTGTCGCCAGACGCCACCCCGCCAAGCAGCTGCCGCTGCAGCGCCGTGTCCGTGCACAGGGCGACCGGCAGGACACCCAGCGCGAGGCTGGCGAGCGCAGGAACTCTGGCCGCGTGACTGCCCACCTGGGTCAGCACGGCCGCAGTCGCCTGCACCCCGAGGCCTTCGCCGCCCAGGTGAGTCGGCAGCGCGAGCGACAGCAGCCCGGCGTCCGCGAGTTCCTTCCACAGGCGGGTGTCGTAGTCGGCTGGCTCCGCCGTGCTGGCTGCGCCGTGGAAGCCGGCGCCGGCACCATCGGTGCGGCTCTCAGCGCCGAGGATCTGCGTGGCGAGGCGGGCTGCCTCCGTCTCTGCCTCCCCGGGAGTGAAGTCCACGACTCCTCCCTCGGCAGTCACGGTGAGCTGACCGAACTTCAGCGCGGCTCAGGCCACCGCTATCTAGAACCTGTTCTACCTGAGCGCGTGCCCCTCTCACAAGCGCGGCGTGACCAGGCAGACGGCAGCACGGATTGAGGTGAGAACACGTTATACAGAGAAGGAGCTAGCATCGGCCCTGTCACAGCCAAGGCCGGCGGCCCGCGCGTTGGCTAGGCTGGCCGCGCAGAAATCGCGATCTGGCCGGGTCATGGCACGGCCGCCTCGCTGGCCGAAAGCGCGGCACGCAAGCGTGCTCCGGCGAGGACGAAGGGCCCCGATGGCAACGCCGAGAACGAGTTCTAGTGAGCAAGCCGACCGAACCACCGCCGGATCCGGCGCTGCAGATCTCGGCTCCGCGGCCCAGCGCGAGCGACGCAAGCGGATTCTCGACGCTACGCTCGCGCTCGCATCGCGCGGGGGCTATGAGGCGGTGCAGATGCGTGCCGTCGCCGACCGCGCGGACGTTGCCCTGGGCACGCTGTATCGCTACTTTCCCTCCAAGATCCATTTGCTGGTCTCCGGGCTGGCCCGCGAGTTCGACCGCGCGGAGGAGAGGCTTGGCCGATCGCCGCTCCCCGGCGACACGGCCTACGACCGAGTCCTCTTTGTGCTGCACCGGGTTACCCGGTCCATGCAGCGGGAACCACTGCTCATCGAGGCCATGACCCGGGCGTTCATGTTCGCCGACCCGAGTGCGGCTATTGAGGTCAACGCTGTCGCCAAGCTCATGGAAGGCATGCTCACCAGAGCCATGCACGACGGCGAGCCTACCCCGGACGAGCGCGCGATCGCCCGTATCATCGGCGACGTCTGGCTCTCGAACCTAGTGGCCTGGGTGACGAGGAGGGCGACAGCAGATGACGTCGAGGCTCACCTGGAGCTTGCTGCCCGCCTGCTACTCCGCTGAGTCCGCCCGCTCCGGCTCCTTAGGGGGCTCGATGGCAACGGCGAGACGGCGGGATGTTACCCGACTTGTGATCATTAATTCGATTCGGTGTCACCATGCGGGAAGGCTCCTCTCCAGTCCGTTGCCGATCGCCGAGATGTCATCCACAGTTCGCTGCGTCGTCATGGCGAATCGCCTGTCGCCGGCATGCTAATGACGGAGCGTGTGAGCGTGCGAATTACTTACGTCACGGAATCATTTCCGCCCGATGTCAATGGCGTCGCGCACACCGCTGTGCGGGTGACGGAACACCTGCTCTCCCGGGGCCACGACCCCCTGGTCATAGCTCCCGAGCCAGCACACGGCGTGCCCCTGCCCGATCACCAATACAGTTTCCCAATTATCCGCGTGCCGTCTGTGGGCCTGCCCATGTATCCCGGCTTCCGGGTTGGCCTGCCGGGCAACCGGGTCCGGGCCGCTATCGCCGAGCACCGTCCGGACGTGGTGCATTTGCACGGACCGTTCGTGCTAGGTGCCGGAGGCTGCGCCGCCGCGCTGAGGGAGCATGTGCCGATCGTCGCGGTGTACGCAACCGACCTGCCGGCCTACGCGCGCGCCTACCACACCGGGCCGCTGGGCGAGGCATTCGCCTGGCACCGGCTGCGCAAGATCCACAACGCCGCCGACCTGAACCTGTCGCCTTGCACGGCGACAGCAAACGATCTCCGCGCTCACGGCGTGGAGCGGGTCGCGGTGTGGGCGCGCGGGGTCAACTGCGTGCGATTCGATCCTGCTAAGCGAAGCGAGCAGCTGCGCGCCCAGCTGGCCGCTGGGGCTGAGCTGGTAGTCGGCTACGTCGGGCGACTGGCCGCGGAGAAGCGCGTCGACCTGCTCGCCGAGATCGCTGCCCTGCCTGGCGTGCGGCTCGTGCTCGTCGGCAGCGGCCCAGCTGAGGCCGCGATTCGCCGGGCTATCCCCTCGGCCGTCCTGCTCGGTCAGCGAAGCGGAGAGGATCTGGCCACGATCTACGCCAGCTTCGACGTGTTCGTGCATGCCGGCCCGCATGACACTTTTGGCCAGACGCTGCAGGAGGCGGCCGCGAGCGGGCTGCCGGTGATAGCGCCTGCGGCCGGCGGGCCGCTTGACCTGGTCAGGGACGGTGTCACCGGATTCCTCGTCAGGCCAGGCGACGCCGGTGCACTCGCCGACGCCGTCGCTATGCTCCTGGTCGACCCGGAGCTGCGCGCGGCGCAGGGTGCCGCGGGCCGGCAGATGGTCCTCGGTCGCACCTGGCCGGTCATGTGTGACCAGCTGATCGGGCACTACGCTGACGTTCTGGGCGCAGGAAGCTCGACCGCACGGGAGGCGGTGGCCGCGTGACGACATTTGTCGCCCTGGGCGACTCGATCACGCTCGGCATCGGCGATCCGGTCCGGCTGGCTCCCCCACCGGGCGGCGCCAAAGGCGTCCGGGCCTGGCGGGGCTGGGCCGTGCTGCTCGCCGAGACCCTGCCCGATCCCGCGCTGCACATCGTCGCCGGCAACGGCGCGCTCATGGCCGACCTGGAGCGCGATCAGCTGCCTGCCGCTCTGCAGCTGCGACCGGACGTTGCGAGCGTCGTCATCGGCATCAACGACACTCTGCGCCCGAACTTCGACCCGGACCGGCTCGCCGAGACGTCGGCGCACGTAATCGGCGCGCTGCGCGCCGCGGGCGCGGACGTCCTGACCATGCGGCTGCCCGATCCTGGCCGGATGCTTCACCTGCCTGACGTCCTTTCCCGGCCGCTGGCTCAGCGGGCGCACCTGCTGAACGACGTGATCGACCAGATGGCCGACCGGTTCGGCACGCTGCACTTCGACGCTGCCGGCGACGATTGCGTCTACGACCCGGCCATGTGGGCGGTCGATCGGCTGCATCCGAGCGAGCGCGGGCACCGTCATATCGCCCGCAGGTTCCACGAGCTGCTGGCCGGGGCAGGCCATCGCGTCGGTCCGCCACCTGGCGCTGAGCCGCTTGAGGAACCGCCCACGAGACTCGAGCAGGTCGCGTGGATGGCGACGAAGGGCACCGCGTGGGTAGTGCGGCGGTCCACCGATCTGGTGCCGTGCCTGCTGTCCATGGCGTTCGCCGAATGGCGGGCGGGTCGTGCACTGCCCGAGCCAGAGCACGAAACCGAGGTGCTCACGGGCCCCGAGCTGCGCGAGGCGGGCTGAGCTGCACTCAGAAGACTGACCTCAGGCTATCGAGCGTCCACGGCCAGGCGGGAGCGCCGCAGCTCGCGCAGCCTTGCGAGCGCCTCGGTGCGGGAGGACACATCGAGCGCCCGGTAGATGCGCTGCAGGTGAGCGTGGACGGTACGAGGACTGATGCCGAGCGCTCGCGCGATGGCTCGATCTGTGTATCCGTCGGCGACAAGCCGTACGATGCGCGTCTGGCGCGGCGTCAGGACCGGCTGCGCGGCGGGATCGCGCTGGCCGGCTGGCATCACATTGCCGAGCACGCCTGCAAGAGCGGCCGATTGCGCGATGTGCGGCCGCAGCAATTCCAGCACCTCCAGCTCCTCGGCGGAGAAGTCGCGTCCCTGACGGTTCAGCGCGAGCGCGATCTCGCCGCCGGCTGGGTGCGGCGTGAAGAGGGTCATCTGATAGTCAACCTCGGCCTGCCGGTAGAAATCCCGGTAGAGCCCGAGTGAGCGGAATTGCCGGTCACTGACGAGATCGGAGACGCGGCAGGCCCTCGTGTCGCCGGTGGCCGCAACATGAGTGAGCACCGGGTGCTCAGGCAAATGCTGACGGAAGAGAGCGTCGGCATCGGGAAATGACACTACGTCCCAGGGCTCGATCTCGTAGGCGACAGCCCGGGGACCGTCCAGGTGGTTGTAGGAGCACGATCCGACGCTGATCAGGCTGGAAAGGACGGAGATCACCCTCGCCGGGTAATCGTCAGAGCCCACAGAGGCGTAGAGCTCACCGAGGCCGCTGACCAGCCTGCGGGTCATACTGGAAATGGCCATATAACCCCCCGGCAGTAAGAGTAAGCACAATTACTGATTTCACAACAACTTTGGGAAATGGGACGATGCCGATACCGGGTGTGGGGGGACGTGCTTGCCGCCAGCCGTCATGGCAAGCACGGCCCCGCACGGCTCGGAAATGCCATGACGCCCACTGGCCTAAAGATGCATCGGTGAGCTAGCTTCTGTCGCCATGACGTGGCAACCGGAGCTAGACGAGCTGGCGAGGCGGCAGCGACTCGCTGAGGAGATGGGCGGGCCCGCGAAGATCGCCCGGCAGCACGACGCCGGACGGCTGACGGTCCGTGAGCGCATTGCCGCTCTGCTCGACGACGGTTCGTTCCGCGAGATCGGGGCGCTCGCTGGCACGGCCAGTTATGACGATACCGGCCAGCTCGCCAGCTTCATGGCTGCCAATTTTGTGGCCGGGACCGGCCGCATCGACGGCCGCAAGGTGGTCGTCGGCGGCGACGACTTCACAATCCGGGGTGGCGCGGCCGACGCTGGGATCATCGGCAAGCAGATCTACACCGAGCAGCTGGCGAACGAGCTGCGGCTGCCGATCGTACGGCTCGTTGAGGGCACTGGCGGCGGCGGCAGCGTCAAGTCGCTCGAACAGCACGGCTATACCTATGTGCCGGTCAACCCTGGCTGGGATTACGTCGTGGACAACATGTCCGTGGTGCCGGTGATCGCGGCCGGGCTTGGCCCGGTGGCAGGCCTCGGGGCCGCCCGACTCGCTGCGGCTCACCTGTCGATCCTGGTCGAGGGGACGGCGCAGCTGTTCGTGGCGGGTCCTCCGGTGGTGAAGGGCGGGGCTGGCGAGGATGTCGACAAGGAAGCGCTGGGCGGGGCGCGCGTTCATGCCAGGAACGGGGCCGTCGACCTGATTGCCGCCTCCGAGCGCGACGCATTCGGGCTGATCCGGCGGTTCCTGTCGTACTTGCCCCCCAGCGCCTACGGTCTCCCGCCGATCGGACCGTCGGTCGACACGGCCGACCGGCGGGACAGCTCGCTTCTATCGGCGGTGCCCCGCGACCGCCGCAAGCCCTACCGCATCAGGGACATCCTGACTGCTGTGCTCGACGCAGGCTCGGTCCTGGAGATCCAGCGCTACGGCGGCTCGATTGTCACCGCGCTGGCCCGCCTCGACGGCCACCCGGTCGGCGTGGTCGCGTGCGACCCGTACGTGGCGGGCGGCTGCATGACCGCCGAGGGCGCGGACGCGGTAATCCGGCTGGCCGACCTGTGCTCCACGTTCCACCTGCCGGTCGTCACGTTCACCGACCAGCCTGGCTTGCTGATCGGCACGCGCGCCGAGCAGCGCGCGACGATCCGTCACGGCGTGCGCGCCATTAGTGCCGTGTACCAGGCCAGCGTGCCAGCCGCCGAGATCATCGTGCGGCGGGTATTCGGGGTCGGCGGCGCCGGACTGGTCAACCGGCACCGTCTGGTCCGCCGCTGGGCCTGGCCGTCGGCCGACTGGGGCTCACTCCCGGTCGAGGGCGGCATCGAAGCCGCCTACCGGGCCGACCTGGAGGCCGCGGACGATCCGAAGGCGTTGCTCGCCGAGGTCAGGACACGGCTGGACGCAGTGCGCAGCCCGTTCCGCACCGCTGAGCGGTTTGGCATCGAGGACATCATCGACCCGCGGGAGACGAGGCCGCTGTTGTGCGACTGGGTCCGCGACGCGTACGCACTGCTTCCCGACCAGCCCGGCCGGCCGTCGTTCGGCACCCGCCCGTAACCGCCACGTTCCCCTCCCGGTCGTTGTTGGCGCCGACCGCACCGGCATGATGGCGGCATGACCACGATGTCGCTGGACTTCGCCGCCGTTCCGGACAGCGCCCGGCGTGCTGAGGTCGAGCGGCTGTGCGACGCGATGGCGGAGGCCGACCGGGCCGGCCGGTACTCGCGACTGACCGTCGAGCGGCCGTGGTCCGCACACAACCCGGTGCTGGAAGGCGAGTTCGCCGCGCCCACCGCCATCCGGTGGTACCTGGAGCGCGAGCTGGGCCGGCTCGCCAACGCGGGCGCCACGATCTCGGTCGGCCCCGGTCGCTCTGCGGTTGACCTGCACGATCCCGCGCTCGGCCCGGCCCTCGACGAGGCCAGCTGGGACCCGCGTCGCAAGAAGCTGTTCCTGTTCTCTCCCGAGCGGATGGCGCTCTCGATCGACCGCCTCGCCCACTACACGGGCACCCCGGCGGAAGCCTTCCAGCGGTACGTCTTGCTGACCAACTACTCCTGGTACGTGGCGGAGTTCCGGGCTGCGCTACCGAACTGCATCGGCCCGGCATCGGCCGACCGGCAGATGCCTGCGTGGCATTACCCGCTGCCAGGCCGGGCCGGGCTGACCATAGTGAACATCGGGGTCGGGCCGTCCAACGCCAAGACGCTCACCGATCACCTCGCCGTGCTCCGCCCGGATCTGGTGCTGATGATCGGTCACTGCGCGGGGCTGCGCAATCACCAGGACATCGGCGACCTGGTGCTCGCGAGCGCCTACATGCGCGACGACCGGGTGCTGGACGACATCCTCCCGCTCAGCGTGCCGGTGGTTTCTAACCACACGCTCAACACCCTGCTGCTGGACGAGGTCAGCGCTCGCGGCCTGCGCAGCCGGATGGGCATCGTGTTCACCACTGCGAACCGCGACTGGGAGCTGAACCTGGGCCTTGTCGCTGAGCGACTGCGGCTGTCCCGCGCGATCGCGGTCGACATGGAGTCGGCCACGGTGGCCGCTAACGGGTTCCGTTACCGCATCCCCACCGCGACCCTGCTCGCGGTCAGTGACAAGCCGCTGCACGCGCTGCCGAAGCTGAGCGCCGAGGCGCAGGAGTTCTACGCCAACTCGCGCCGGCAGCATGTCGAGATCGCGATTTCGGTCGCCGACCAGGTCCGCAAGCTCTACCCGGGTGGCCTGCCCACCGCGGACCTCCGGTCCGCAGACGAGCCACTGCTTGGCCTGACCGAACCAGACCCGCCACCGGCTGCCGGGGCAAGCGCGCCGACAGTACCGCCAGCGCCGAATTAGCGAGCGTGGTCAAGGACACGTCGGCAAGCTAACATCGCCGAGCAGGCT
>Ga0126371_10002978_pt1 | contig 14757 bp, 10 predicted proteins | sample PanSoiMetaPlot_4_FD_110145 | JGI IMG/M metagenome (GOLD analysis project Ga0126371, IMG submission 110145) | Tropical forest soil microbial communities from Panama - MetaG Plot_4 | ecosystem: Environmental > Terrestrial > Soil > Tropical forest > Bulk soil | place: Panama | collected 2016-02-17 | reverse complement strand
CGAGATCGGCAAGCTCGCGCGCGAGTGGAACGTCTACATCATGGCGCAGGCCAAGGCCCGCCATCCGGACTGGAAGAACCGCTTCTTCAACATGGGGCTCGTGTTCGATCCGGACGGCAAGATCGTGCTCAAGCACTACAAGGTCTCGGCGCTGCTGCCGGTCGAACGCTCGGTCTCGCCGCACGACGTATACGACTGGTGGATCGAGAAATACGGCCGCACGCTCGACGCCTTCTGGCCGGTCGCCGACACGAAGATCGGCCGCCTCGGCATCATGATGGCCATGGAGGGCAACTATCCCGAGAACGGCCGCGGGCTCGCGATGAACGGCGCCGAGGTGGTCTACCGCGCCTCGATGCCGTGCCCGTTCACGGAAAACGACGTGTTCGAGATCTCGAACCGCGCCCGCGCGCTCGAGAACAACATGTATATCGTCGCCCCCAACATCGGCAGCTACCACCTCCACCACGGTACCGGCCACTTCGGCATCGACGCCGGCGGCGGCCAGTCTATGATCGTCGACTACAAGGGCGCGCTCGTCGGCAAGCAGCGCGACACCAACGGTTCGACCTTCGTGTCCGGTGTCATCAACATCGAGGCGCTGCGCCACCACCGCGAGTCCGCGCAGGTCACCAACTGGATGAAGGACATTCGTTCGGAACTCGCGCAGATCATCTACGAGAAGCCGATCTACCCGAAGAACCGCTATCTCAAGAAGATTCCCGGCAAGCACGCCGACTACAAGCGCGACGTGATCGACAAGCAGGTCGCGCTGATGCAGAAGCGGGATATCTGGAAGAAGCCGGCGAAGTAGGGGCTACGGCCGTGGCGAAACCGTCAGCGGCACGTGCCGGTTCACGTCCTTGTAGAGCAAATAGCGGAAGCGGCCGGGCCCGCCGGCGTAGCAGGCCTGCGGGCAGAACGCGCGCAGCCATAAAAAGTCGCCGGCCTCGACCTCGACCCAGTCGCGATTGAGGCGATAGACACCCTTGCCTTCGAGAATGTAGAGGCCGTGCTCCATCACGTGCGTCTCCTCGAACGGGATGCTGCCGCCAGGCTGGAGCGTCACGATGTTGACGTGCATGTCGTGGCGCAGGTCCTTGGGATCGATGAAGCACGCGTTCGACCAGCTCCCATCGGCGGAGAGCGGCGTCGGCTTGAGCGCCTGGTCGGTGGTGACGAAAGCGGGGGGCGACCCAAGCCCATCGGCCGGCGTGTAGCGCTTGCGTATCCAGTGGAAGCGCGCCGCGGCCGCAGCGGTGTTGTGCAGCGACCAGTCGCTCGCCGGCGGCACATACGCAAAGCTACCCGGCGCCATCTGGTGCGTCCTGCCGGCGACCGTGAGTACGATCTCGCCCTCCATCACGAAGATCGCCGCCTGCGCGTCGCGATCCGGCTCCGGCCTGTCGCTGCCGCCCCCGGGCGCAACTTCCATAATGTATTGTGCGAACGTCTCGGCGAAGCCGGTCAGCGGGCGTGCCAGGATCCAGGCCCGGGTCTGCTCCCAATGCGGAAAATAGCTCGTCACGATGTCGCGCATGACGCCGCGCGGAATGACCGCGTAGGCCTCGGTGAACACGGCGCGGCCGGTCATCAACTCGGTCTGCGCCGGGAGCCCGCCATGCGGCGCGACATAGGAGGGAGAGGTCATGCGAATGCTCTTCCGGAGAGGGGGTTTTCGCCAGAATACATGAATGATGCGCCTGCGAAACCGGATGGTGCGCTCGCGTGCCGCCGTCGTGCTATGTTGCGATGAAATTGCCCGCGGAGACCCTTGCGCAATGGTCATGACAATGGATCGCACCGCCTGGACGGCGCTCGGCGGCGATCCGGGCGCGGTCGATGCCGTCACGGTCGTGGGCGAGGGCGATCTGCCTTCGGCCTTCCCGGTGACCGATGTCGGCTGCGCCGCGATCGCGGCGGCGGCGTTTGCGATCGCCGAGCTCGTCGCCGCGCGCGGCGGGCCATTTCCCGCCATCGCGATCGATCGCCGGCTCGCCTCGTTCTGGCTCTTCCGCTCGATACGCCCGATCGACTGGAAAATCCCGCCGGTGTGGAACGCAACCGCCGGCGACTATGCGACCCGCGACGGCTGGATCAAGCTGCACAATAATCAGCCGCATCACCGCGCCGCCTCGCTCAAGGTGCTCGGTGCCCCGGAGGAGCACGACGCGGTCGCGCGCGCCGTTGCGACGTGGGGAAAGACCGAGCTCGAGTCCGCGATCGTCGCGGCCGGCGGCTGCGCGGCCGAGATGCGCTCGGCCGCCGAGTGGGCGGCGCATCCACAGGGACAGGCGGTCGCCGCCGAGCCGCTGGTGCGCATGACGGTGCGCGACGGCGCGCCACTCGCGCTCGCCGACGTCGCGGCGCGGCCGCTGCAGGGCCTGCGCGTCCTCGATCTGACCCGGGTGCTGGCTGGTCCGATCAGCACCCGTTTCCTGGCCGGCTATGGCGCCGAGGTGCTGCGCATCGATCCGCCGACATGGGACGAGCCGGGCCTCGTGCCCGAGGTGACGCTGGGCAAGCGCTGCGCCCGGCTCGACCTGCGCGCCGACGCCGATCGCGCCACCTTCGAGGCGTTGCTCGCGCGGGCGCACGTGTTCGTCAATGGGTATCGGTCGGACGCGCTCGACCGCCTCGGCTACGGCGCCGCGGCGCGCCGGCGTCTCGCGCCCGGCCTGATCGATGTCTGCCTCGACGCCTATGGCTGGACCGGCCCGTGGGCGACGCGGCGCGGCTTCGACAGCCTCGTCCAGCTGTCGAGCGGCATCGCCGAGACCGGGATGCACTGGCGCAACGCCGACAAGCCGGTGTCGCTGCCGGTTCAGTTGCTCGACGAGGCGACCGGCTACCTGATCGCCGCCGCGGTCGTGCGCGGCGTCACCCAGCGGCTCACGCGCGGCAGCGGCCTCGAGGCACGCCTGTCGCTCGCGCGCACCGCCAAGTTTCTGGTCGACTCGCGCGGTGAGCCGGCGACTGCGCCGCTCGCGCCCGAGACGCCAGCCGATCTCGCGCCTGAGATCGAGCGGACCAGCTGGGGCCCGGCCCACCGCCTTGCGCCACCGGTCGCGATCGCGGGCACGCCGATGCGGTGGGATCACCCCGCGTGCGCGTTGGGCACTGCGCCGGCACGCTGGGAGGAGGCCGTCCGGGCGAAGGTCTGAGCTCGGGCCTTAAGCCGTAGCGCGCTTCAACTCACCGGCCACATCATCCAGCGCGACCTTGAGCCGCGTCGCCATCTCGGCGATATCGATCTCCTCGGTCACGAGCGGCGGCGCGAACACCAGCCGGTCGCCGATGACGCGCAGGATGAGCCCATGGCGCGTGCCGGCGGCATCGACCCGGGCGCCGACCTTCAACGCGGCGTCGAATGGAATGCGCTGCTTCCCGTCGCGCATGAACTCCATGCCGAGGATGAATCCGACGCCGCGCATGTCGCCGACCAACGGGTGCTCGCGCAGCGGCTCGAGCGCTTCGGCGAGCGTCGCGCCCAATCGCTTGGCGCGGGCGACGATGTCCATCTCGGCATAGATCTTCTGCACCTCGAGCGCGACCGCGGCCGCGACCGGATGCCCCGCATAGGTGAAGCCGTGCGCGAAGTTGCCGTACTTGTCCGACTGCGCCAGCATCGCGTCGTGGATGCGGTCGTTGATGATCACGGCCGAGATCGGCAGCATCGCGGCCGAGAGCGCTTTCGCGGACGTCATCATGTCGGGGCGGATGCCAAAAGTCTTCGAGCCCCACATCTCGCCGGTGCGGGCGAAGCCGCAGATAACCTCGTCGGCGACGAATAAGATGTCGTATTTCCGCAGCACCACCTGGATCTTCTCGAAATAGCCCTGCGGCGGCACGATGCCGCCGCCGGCGCCCATCACGGGCTCGGCGAAGAAGGCCGCGATCGTGTCCGGCCCTTCGGCCTGGATCAGCTTGTCGAGGGCGTCCGCCATGCGGGCGGAGAACTGCTCTTCGGATTCGCCCGGCTCGTGCCGCCGGTAGTAGTGCGGAAACTCCGTGTGCTTGAAATTGGGGAAGGGGAGGCCGAAGCCCGCATGCATGTCGGGCTTGCCCGAGAGGCTCACGGCCGCGCAGGTGTTGCCGTGATAGCCCATCTGCCGCGCGATGATCTTGGTTCGCTGGGGCTGGCCCATGGCGTGCCAGTAGTACCAGGCGAGCTTGATCGCGGTGTCGTTCGCCTCCGAGCCCGAGCACTGGAAGAGCACGCGCGCCATCGGCACCGGCGCGATCTTGAGCAGCCACTCGGCGAGCTCGATCGCCGGCTCGACCGAGCGGTGGCGATAGAGGTGGTAGTAGCCGAGCCGGCGCATCTGCTCGGCCGCCACATTGGCGAGCCGCTCTGAGCCGAAGCCGAGGGAGGCGCACCACAGGCCCGCGACCGTGTCGATGTACTCGCGGCCCGCGTCGTCGAAGACGCGGCAGCCGCTGCCGCGCGCGATCACCAGCGGCCCCTCGGCCTGGTGGCGGCGCAGATTGGTCTGCATGTGCACGAGGCTGGCGACGTCGCGCGCCTCGATCGAGTTGGCGATATAGTTCACGGCTCATCCTCCGCGGCGGCTTGTCGTTTTAGCATGTCGGCATCGCGGATGCCGTAATCGCGCTGGACCGCGTCCGCGCTCACATAGCCATCGACGAGGTCGCGGCCGATGGCGGCGCGCTCGCGCGCTTGCGGCAACCCGAACCCGCCCGAGCCGGGCGTGATCATGTCGACCACCGAGCCGGCCGGCGCCGCGAACGCACCCTTGCTCGGAAGATGACGCGTAGCTCCGTCCGGCGTCCTGAGGGTGACGACCGCGGGGGCGCCGGCCTTGCCGCCGAGGAGGCCGAACGGCGGCGAGGTCATGCGCTCCATGCACAGCGTTCCGGTGGCGTCGGCGCGCTGCAGCATGCGCCAGACCCGCCGCGACCCGCAGCCGCCGCGATAGCGGCCGGCGCCGCCGGAGTCCGGGTTGATCTCGTAGCGCTCGACCCGCACCGGAAAGGCCATTTCCAGCACCTCGATGGGCGTGTTCATGGTGTTCGAGATGGTGCTCGCGATGCAGTGAATACCGTCCTTGGTGGGGCGCGCGCCAAAACCGCCCTTGATGGTCTCGTAGGAGACGTAGTGGCGGCCGTTGCGCGGGTCGACGCCGCCGAGGATGAAGATCGCCGACGTGCCTTGGCTGCACGCCATCACGTGGTCGGGCATGAACGGCGCGAGCGCGCCGAACACCATGTCGGCGACGCGATGGGAGATCTCGTGGTTGGCATAGACCACCGGCGCCGGGAAATCCGCGTTCACGACGCAGCCCTTTGGCGCCCGCACCTCGATGGTGCGCCAGCAGCCCGAGTTGGGCGGGATCAGGTTGTTCGGATCGATCGCCATCTTGAGCCCGCAATAGACGCCCGACGCCGTGACCGAGAGCGGCGCGTTCATCGGACCCGCGACCTGCGGGTCGGTGCCGGCGAAATCAGCCACCAGCCGGTCGCCGGCCTTTTTCACCGTCAGCCGGATGTGGAACGGCGCATCGCGGCCGTCGGGGTCGTCCGCGATGCCGTCGCCGTCGCAAAAATCCTCGAAGCTGCCTTCGCCGTCCGGCAGGTCGGCGAGGGCCGCGCGCATCAGCCGCTCCGAATAGTCGAGCACCTGCGCCATCAGACCGATGAGCGCGGCCGCGCCATGACGGGCGGCCAGCGCCTCGAGCCGCTCGGTGGCGCGCAGGGTCGCGGCAAGCTGGGCGCCGAGATCGCCCTTGCGCTCGTCGGGCGTGCGCACATTGGCGAGGATCAGCCGCTCGAGATCGGTGTTCGTGACGCCGCGGCTGACGAGGCGCAGCGGCGGCATGCGCAGGCCCTCGCCGAAGATCTGCGTCACCGCGCCATAGCTGCCCGGCGTCGCCGAGCCGACGTCCGGCCAGTGCGCGCGCAGGCACGCATAGCCGAGCAGGCGGCCGTCGTGGAACGCGGGCCGCACCACGTTCACGTCGGGCAGATGGCTGCCGCCGAAATAGGGGTCGTTGTGGATGAACACGTCGCCGGGGTGCACGTCGTGCCCACAGGCCTTCACCACCGCGCGCACCGCATCGGGCATCGACCCGAGATGGATCGGCAAGTCGGGCCCCTGCGCCACCATCTCGCCGGCGGCGTCGAACACGCCGCAGGAATAATCGCCGGCCGATTTCAGGATCGGCGAATAGGCCGTCTTGGCGAGGACGACCCGCATCTCCTCGGCGATCTTGTAGAGGCCATTCTTGACGATCTCGAAGGTGGCGGGATCGGGAGTCATGGTTCTCGCTCCGTCATTGCGAGCGAAGCGAAGCAATCGCGTTCCGCACACTCCTGCGTCTGCGGGTCGAGATTGCTTCGTCGCGCTGCGCGCTCCTCGCAATGACGCGTGGGGCCTCTCATTTGCTCGCCCTCCGCGTCATCACCACGAACCCATCCTCGTTCATCTGCGCGCGCCATTCCGGCGGCACCAGGATGGTCGACTCCATCGACTCGATCACGGCCGGCCCGGCAACGTCCATTCCGGCCGGCATGCGGGCGCGATCGTAGACCGTCGCCTCGACCATGCCGCTCGCGCGAAACCAGAGCCGGCGCCGTGATTTGACTGCCTCCGAGCCGGCGGCGGCCGGCGCGTCGCGCACGACGAGCCGCGGGATTTTGCCGATCGCGGCGACGCGCAGGCTGACGACCTGCACCGGCTCGTCGCGGTTGTCGTGGCCGTAGGTCTGGTGATGGCGGGCGTGAAAGCTCTCCGCGATCGTCGCGAGCGTCGCGGTGGCGACCGGCTCGGCCGCCACCGGCACCATCAGCTCGTAGGATTGCCGGCGGTAGCGCGCATCGACCGAGCGCTCGAACCGGCGCTCCCCGGCCGCAACGCCGGCCTCCTCCAGCATGGCGTCGCCGCGCTGCTCCAGCGCCGCGAACGCCGCCTCGACCGCCGCTGGGTCGGCCTCGTCGGTCGTCACGAACAGCGTCTGCACGTAGTCGCGCTTAAGATCGGTGCCGACGAGGCCGAGCGCCGAGAAGGCGCCCGGGATCGGTGGGCAGATCACCTCGGCGATGCCGAGCTCGTCGGCGAGCGCCGCCGCATGCAGCGGTCCGGCGCCGCCGAACGGCGCCAGCACGAAGTCGCGCGGGTCGTGGCCGCGCTGCACCGAGACGATTTTCAACACCTCCGCCATCGCATTGTTGACGACGTCGATCACGGCGGCCGCGGCGCTTGTCGCGTCGAGCCCGAGCGGGGCGGCGAGCCGCATGCGCACGGCGGCCTCGGCGGCCGTCCGGTCGATCTTGAGCTCGCCGCCGAGCAGCGAGCTCTGGTCGAGATAGCCGAGCAGCAGGTCGCAGTCCGTGACCGTCGGCTCGGCGCCGCCGCGCCCGTAGCAGGCCGGGCCCGGATCGGCGCCCGCGCTCTTCGGTCCGACCCGCAGCGCGCCGGCGCGGTCGATCCAGGCGATCGAGCCGCCGCCGGCCGAGACCTCGGCGAGATCGATCACCGGCACGCGGATCGGATGGCCGGTGCCGTTCATCGACCGCGTCATGCTCGAGCCGCCGCCGACCTCGTACTCGGTCGTCGTCTCGTAACGGCCGTCGCGGATCAGGCTCGCCTTGGCGGTGGTGCCGCCCATGTCGAAGGACAGGAGATTCTTGCGTCCAGTCTGCTGCGCCACCAGCGCCGCCGCGACGACGCCGGCCGCAGGACCGGACTCGACCGCGACCGCCGGCATGGCGATCGCCTCGCGGGCGGCGAGCACGCCGCCGTTCGACCCCATGAGATAGAGCGGCGGCAGCGACGCCTCGCGCGCCGCGGTCTCGAGGCGCGCCATGTAGGAGGCGAGCACCGGCCCCACATAGGCGCACACCGCGGTCGTGCTGGTGCGCTCGAACTCCTTGATCTCCGGCAGCACGTCCGACGAGAGGAAGATCGGCATATCGGGCAGGGCCGCGCGCAGCCGTTCGCCGAGCTTTCGCTCATGCGCCGGGTTGAGGAAGCTGAACATGAGCGCGACCGCAATCGCCTCGACCCGCGCGGCCTTGAGCGCGGCGATGAGCCCGTCGACCTCGTCCTCGGCGAGGGGGGTGACCACCGCGCCGTCGGCGCCGACGCGTTCGGTGATCTCGAAGCGGCGCCGGCGCGGAATGAGCACCGCGGGCGCATCCTGGAAGAGGTCGTAGAGGTTCGCCCGCGCCGAGCGGCGCAGCTCCAGCACGTCGCGAAAACCGCGCGTCGTGACGAGCGCCGCACGCGCGCCCTTCTCCTCGAGGATCGCATTGGTGACGATCGTGGTCGCGTGCGACAAGAGCCCGACCCGGGCCGGCGCGACCGCATAGCGGCGCATCGCGACGTCGAGCGCGCGCAACACGCCGTCGGCGGGATCCGCGGGCGTGGTCGGCACCTTGGCGACCCCGATGCGGCCGCTCTCCTCCTCGACCAGCGCGACGTCCGTGAACGTGCCCCCGATGTCGACGCCGATCCGCCAGCTCACGCGCGCTCCCCGTCTTCACTGCGGAATTATTGTAGACTGGAAAGGGAGCCGTTGTAGCCCGGATGAGGCGCGTAGCGCCGACATCCGGGGAGGCTGGCCCCGGATGTCGCCGAGCCTGTCCTTGGGCTTGCCGAAGGCAAGACTCGAGGCCGCATCCGGCTACGATTCTCGGTGGAGGAAAATTCGATGGAAACGCGCGTGTTCGGCCGCAGCGGGATGCGGCTCTCGATCCTCGGCTTCGGCTGCGGCGCGGTCGGCGGGCTGATGGTGCGCGGCGATCCCGCCGACCAGGAACGCGCGATCGCGCGGGCGCTCGCGGCCGGCGTCAACTATTTCGATACGGCCTGGCAGTACGGCGAGGGAGAGTCCGAGAAGAACCTCGGCCGCATCTTGAAGAAGCTCAAGCCCGCGAATGCCGTGGTCGGGACCAAGGTACGCCTGCCAGCCGATGTCGGGCGCATCGGCGATGCGATTGCGGCGTCGCTCGATGCGAGCCTCGAGCGCCTGCAACTCGACCGGGTCGACATTTTCCATTTTCACAACGGCATCACCGAGACGGGCGGCGGTTCGGCGCTGAGCGTCGCGCAGGTTCTCGGCGAGGTGGTGCCGGCGTTCGAGCGGGCGCGCCAGCAGGGCAAGATCCGCTTCCTCGGTCTCACCGGGGTCGGCGACACGTCGGCGCTGCACAAGGTGATCGACGCGCGCGTCTTCGACAGCGCCCAAATCGTCTACAACATGCTCAACCCGTCCGCCGCCGTGGCGCTGCCGGCGAATTTTCCGGCGCAGGATTATGACCGCCTGTTCGAGCGCACGCAGGCCGCGGGCGTCGGCGTCGTCGGCATCCGCGTGCTGGCGGGTGGCGCGCTGTCCGGCTCGCCCGAGCGCCATCCGGTCGCGAGCCCGGCGCCGGAGCCGATCGGCTCGGCGATGCACTACGACGCCGACATTGCGCGCGCCCGCCGGCTCGAGCCGCTGGTGACCGAAGGCTTCGCCGCGAGCCTCACCGAGGCGGCGACGCGCTTTGCCATCTCGCATCCCGCGATGGGCACCATCCTGGTCGGGATGGCGACGCCGCAGCAGTTCGAGGATGCGCTCGCGGCCGTTCTGAAAGGCCCGCTGCCGCGCGAGGCGCTCGACCGGCTCGCGACGCTGCAGCAGGGCTTTGCCGGAGAGGCGCGATGATCATGGAAGCCGCGACCATGGAAGGCGGGTGCACGTGCCGGCAGGTTCGCTATCGGCTAACCGGAGCGCCGATGTTCGTCCACGCCTGCCATTGCCGCTGGTGCCAGCGCGAGACCGGCACCGCGCACGCCCTCAACGCGCTCTACGAGGCCGACCGCGTCGTGCTCACCGCCGGCGAGCCCGAGATGGTGGTGACGCCGTCGGCGAGCGGCCGCGGCCAGCGCGTCGCCCGCTGCCCGACCTGCCGGGTCGCGGTATGGAGCAATTATCCGCAGGCCGGAGAGGCGCTCCGCTTCGTGCGCGTCGGGACGATGGACGATCCCGATCGGTGCCCGCCCGACATCCATATCTACACATCAACCAAGCAGCCATGGGTGACGTTGTCGCCGGGCGCCAAGGCGGTGGCGGAATTCTATGACCTGCCGACGACGTGGCCGGCCGAGAGCCTCGAACGGCTGCGGGTCATGAAGGCAAGAGGGGCAGCGCGCCAGTGAAATTCTGCCTTATGGTGGGGAGCGCCGAAGGCGCGTCTCGAACCATGGGCCGCGAGTCGATGCGGAGCCGGGCCGTCCCCGCCCTTCGAGACGCGTCGCTGCGCGACGCTCCTCAGGGTGAGGACAGATTGATTGATAGTGCGCTTCACCGCACCAAGCACGGCCGCTTGTCGTCGAAGCGCCAGCCCGGGATCAGGAACTGCATCGCGATGGCGTCGTCTCGCGCACCGAGGCCGTGCTGCCGGTAGAGCGTGTGTGCCGCGTCGATCGCGTCGCGGTCGATCTCGATGCCGAGACCGGCCCGGTCCGGGACCGCAATCCTGCCGTCCTTGATCCGCAGCGGCTCGCGCGTGAGCGCCTGCCCGTCCTGCCAGATCCAATGCGTGTCGATCGCCGTCACGTGACCGGGCGCGGCCGCGGCGACGTGGGTGAACATGGCGAGCGAGATGTCGAAGTGATTGTTGGAATGCGAGCCCCAGGTCAGGCCGTTGTCGCGGCAGGTCTGGGCGACCCGCGTCGAGCCCTGCAGGGTCCAGAAATGCGGGTCCGCGAGCGGGATGTCGACCGCGCCAAGCCGCAGCGCATGCGAGAGTTGGCGCCAGTCGGTCGCGATCATGTTGGTCGCGGTCGGCAGGCCCGTGGCGCGGCGGAACTCGGCCATGATCTCGCGGCCCGAGAAGCCGGCCTCGGCGCCGCACGGGTCCTCCGCATAGGCGAGCACGCCGTGCGCGTCCTTGCACAGGCCGATCGCCTCGTCGAGCGACCAGGCGCCGTTCGGATCGAGCGTCACCCGCGCCTCGGGAAAGCGCCGCTTGATCGCCGTGACGGCCTCGATCTCCTGCTCGCCGCGCAGCACGCCGCCCTTGAGCTTGAAATCCGCAAAACCGTAGTGCGCGTGTGCGGCCTCGGCGAGGCGAACGATCGCGTCCGTCGTCATCGCCTCCTGATGGCGCAGGCGAAGCCAGCCGTCGGGCTCGGTCACGCCGTCCACATAGGGAAGGTCGGTCTTGCGGCGGTCGCCGACGTAGAAAAGATAGCCGAGCGCCTCCACGCTCGCGCGCTGCTGGCCCTCGCCGAGCAGCGCCGCGACCGGCAGGCCGAGATGCTGGCCGACGAGGTCGAGGAGCGCGGCCTCGACGGCGGTGACCGCGTGGATCATCACCCGCAGGTCGAAGGTCTGCTTGCCGCGGCCGCCGGCGTCGCGGTCCGCGAACGCCTTGCGCATCGCGGCCAGGACGTTGTTGCAGGCGCCGATGGCCTGCCCGACCACGAGCGGGCGCGCGTCCTCGAGCGTCTGCCGGATTTTCTCCCCGCCCGGCACCTCGCCGACGCCGATCGCGCCGGAGTTGTCGGTGAGGATCACGAGGTTGCGGGTGAAGAAGGGCGCATGCGCGCCGCTCAGGTTGAGCAGCATGCTGTCGCGGCCCGCGACCGGGATCACCTCCATGCCGGTGACGACCGGCGCCCCCGCAAAGCCGTCGCGAACCGCGTGCTCGATCATGCGCTCCTCCCGCGCCTCCTCCTATAGCCGAAATTCGGGATGGTGACGCGAGGATGCGCGACCGCAAGGCCCGTTTACGTCACCTTTGCATCTGCATCATGTGCTGCTGCATCTCGCCGGGCGGCATGACGCGGTCGTAGAGATAGCCCATGATCCACAGCGAGCCGAACACCACAAGGATCACGATCAGCACCCCGAACGCGAGGGCGAGCGCGTTGTTGGTGTTGTCCGGGTCGCTGGTCATGTGCAGGAAGAAGACGAGATGCACGCCCATCTGGGCGACGGCGAGCACGCCGAGCATCACCGCGATGCCGGGCCCCCAGATCAGCGGCGTCTTCACGGTCGCGAACGACGCGACCGTGAGAAGAACCGCGAGCGCGAAGCCGATCGAATAGGTCCAGACCGCGCTGCGGATGCTGTAGTCGGCGGCCTCGGTGATGCCGGGCGCGATATCGTCCGAGTCGCGCGAATCATCGCGCAGGTCGTCGCGCAAACCCTGGCGAAAGCCGTCGGCGGCCCGACTGTCGTCGGTCATAGGCCCTCTCCTATGAGGTACACCATGGTGAAGATTGCGATCCAGATGACGTCGAGCACGTGCCAGAACAGGTTGAAGCACAGCAGCCGGCGCAGGATGTTGGGGCGGAATCCCTTGACGAACACCTGCGCCATCATGGTGCCGAGCCAGAGCAGGCCCGCCGTGACGTGCAAGCCGTGACAGCCGACCAGCGCGAAGAAGGAGGAGAGGAACGCGCTGCGCTGCGGTCCGGCGCCGGCCTGGACCATGGTGGCGAAGTCATGCGCCTCGAGCGCGAGGAATGCGGCGCCGAGGAGACCGGTCGCGGCGAGGAAGACCTGCGTCCACAGCTGGCTGCGCGCCCCGGTCGCGACCGCCGACATCCCGCAGGTGTAGCTCGACACCAGCAGGCAGGCGGTCTCGAGCGCAACGCTCATCGGATCGAACAGGTCGCGCCCGCTCGGCCCGCCCGCGGTCGCGTGCTGCAGCACCGCGTGCGCGGCGAAGAAGGCCGAGAACATGACGATGTCGCTGAGCAGGAAGATCCAGAAGCCGTAGCCGGTGATGACGCGCTTGAGCGCCGGGCCGCCTTCGCCGTGGCCGCGCGCCGGATGATGCGTTTCGCCGACGCCGTGGCCGAGGTGGTAGGGATCGGAGCCGGGCCGGTAGACCGGCGTGAAGGCGTCGACGTGGCTCATGCGGGCCTGCTCGCGGCGTAGCGCTCGAGCCAGCGTGCGCGCGGCGCGCGCCGCTCGCGGTCGAGGCGGGCGACCTCGTCGGCCGGAATTTCGTATTCCTCGACGTCGCGCCACGCGAACCAGACGAACACCGCATAGGCGGCGACGAGCCCGACCGCGACCAGCCACCAGATGTGCCAGATCAGCGCGAATCCCGTGATGGTCGAGAAGAAGGCGGTGATGAAGCCGGTCGGGCTGTTGCGCGGCATCTCGATCGGCCGGTAGTCGGGCTCGGCGGACATCTGCTGCGCCTCGATGGCGTGGCGCTTCATCTCCCAGTATGGCTCCTCGCCGCGCACGTTCGGCAGCACCGCGAAGTTGAAGGCGGGCGGCGGCGAGGTGGTCGCCCACTCGAGCGAGCGGCCGTCCCAGGGATCGCCGAGCTCGTCGCGCAGCACCTCGCGGTCGCGATAGCTGACGTAGAGCTGGATGACCTGCGCGACTGCGCTGGCGACGAGGAAGATCATGCCGAACCCCGCCGCCAGCACCCAGGGGCGCCACAGCTCGAGGTCATAGTTCTGCAGGCGGCGCGTCATGCCGAGAAAGCCCGCGGCATAGAGCGGGATGAAGACGGCGTAGAAGCCGATGACCGAGAGCCAGAAGACGGCCTTGCCCCAGCCCTCGTGCAGGCGGAAGCCGAACGCCTTGGGAAACCAGTAGGTGATGCCCGCCATGATGGCGAACACCACGCCGCCGATGATGACGTTGTGGAAATGGGCGACCAGGAAGAGGCTGTTGTGCAGCACGAAGTCGGCGGGCGGCACCGCCAGCAATACGCCCGTCATGCCGCCGATGATGAAGGTGATGATGAAGGCGACCGACCATAGCATCGGCGTCGCGTAGCGGATGCGCCCGCCGTACATGGTGAAGAGCCAGTTGTAGATCTTCACGCCGGTGCCGACCGCGATGACGCTGGTCGCGATGCCGAACACCGCGTTGACGTCGCCGCCCGCGCCCATGGTGAAGAAATGGTGCAGCCACACCATGAAGGAGACGATGCAGATGAACAGGGTGGCGATGACCATCGAGCGGTAGCCGAACAGCGGCTTGCCCGCGAACGTCGAGATCACCTCGGAGAAGATGCCGAAGGAAGGCAGCACCAGGATGTAGACCTCGGGATGGCCCCAGGCCCAGATCAGGTTGATGAACATCATCATGTTGCCGCCCGCCTCGTTGGTGAAGAAATGGAAGCCGAGGTAGCGGTCGAGGGTGAGCATCGCGAGCGTCGCGGTGAGGATCGGGAAGGCGGCGACAATCAGCAGGTTGGCGGCAAGCGATGTCCAGCAGAACATGGACATGCGCAGGTAGCTCATGCCGGGCGCGCGGATCTTGAGAATGGTGGTGACGAAGTTGATGCCGGTCATCAGCGTGCCGACGCCGGAGATGAGCAGCGACCAGTTGTAGTAGTCGACGCCGACCCCCGGCGAGTACTGCGTCTCCGACAGGGGCGGGTACGGGAGCCAGCCGGTGCGCGCGAACTCGCCGACGACCAGCGAGATGTTGACCAGCAGCGCGCCGGTCGCGGTGAGCCAGAAGCTCGTCGAGTTGAGCGTCGGGAACGCGACGTCGCGCACGCCGAGCTGCAGCGGCACGGCGAAGTTCATCAGCCCGATGACGAGCGGCATCGCGGCGAAGAAGATCATGATGGTGCCGTGCGCCGAGAACACCTGGTTGTAGTGCTCGGGCGGGAGATACCCGGCGGAATGGAACGCGAGCGCCTGCTGCGAGCGCATCATCAGCGCGTCGATGAACCCGCGCAGCAGCATGAGGAGGCCGAGGAGCACGTACATCACGCCGATGCGCTTGTGGTCGACGCTGGTGATCCACTCGTGCCACAGGTAGG
>Ga0126371_10002976_pt1 | contig 14767 bp, 15 predicted proteins | sample PanSoiMetaPlot_4_FD_110145 | JGI IMG/M metagenome (GOLD analysis project Ga0126371, IMG submission 110145) | Tropical forest soil microbial communities from Panama - MetaG Plot_4 | ecosystem: Environmental > Terrestrial > Soil > Tropical forest > Bulk soil | place: Panama | collected 2016-02-17 | reverse complement strand
GCCGGATTCCGCACTGGCGCGCAATACCATCGACCCATCCCAGGGCCGGTGGAGCAACCTGGAAAACCTAGTCGCCACGGCAATCGATGAGATCCGGAATTCCCAGTGGATGTACGCGAGCGCTCATTCGGAAAGGACCATTCCGAAACCACAGCCGATTAGCCGTCCAGGAGTTAAGCATATCACGCGTAAGCGAATGTCTATTGAGGCCGCAAAGGCACTCGACCCACGGCTACGCGGAATTCCAGACGACCAGGTTCAGGAAATGCTCGATAGGCTAACCGGAGGCGTGCGATGACGGACATCTTTGTTGGTTCCGTATCCGTTGGCGTAGTCCCGGACGCGAGAGGCTGGAACCAGAAACTCCGGCAGCAGCTTGTGCCTTCCTCCGGTATGGTCGGTGATGAAGTCGGAAAGGAAATGGGAAAGAAAATCACCGACCAGATGGGAGAGGCTGGAGATAAGTCCGCAGGCGCATTCGATGAGACATTCCGCAAACGGCTAAAGGCCGCACTCGACGCACTACCCAAGGCCAAGGTCGATGGCGATATCACGCCGGCTGAACGGAAGCTTGCGGAACTGCGAGCCGAGATAGAGCGGATATCCAAAGAGGATATCATTGACGGTGATAAGGCTACTCGCGAGCTAGCCAAGGTAGACCTTGAGCTACATAAGCTCGCCCGCGATGCCGATATCAAAGTCAAGTTCAATACGAATGAGGCTCGCGCCCAGCTCGCGCTACTCCGGAAGGATATTGAGGCTACCGGTGGAACGTACGGAGCCGGAGGCAAGCCAGGCCTGCTCGGCAGAGTCCTGAATATCCTGCCTGGCGTCAATATCGGTGGCGGAGCCGCAGGAGCCGCGCCACCGCTCGCCGGAGCCGCAGGAGAGGCCGGAAGCGCAGCATCAGCGGGTGGCGGACTACTTACCAACCCGTGGGTGCTAGGGATAGGTGGAGGCGCTCTGGCCGCTGCAGCCCCATTTGCGGGCCAGGCTCTTGGTGGCCTAGGCATTGCCGGTCTCGGTGGCGGGCTCGCTGGCCTAGGCATCCTCGGTGCGCTCTACGGGAACGTAGGCAAGAATGCGACGGTTAGCGCACAGCAGCTGAATACCGCGAGCCTTTCCGTTCAGACCAGCAATCAGCGAGTCGCTAACGCGCAGGCAAACCTCCAGAAGCTAGAGTCTTCCGGAAAGGCCACGGCCGCACAGCTCGCTTCCGCGCACCTCGCGGTAGCTACCGCGATTAACCAGCAAGCCACGGCGCAGACTAATCTAACTAATCTTCAGAAGGAAGCAAATAAGCCTTCAGATGTAAAGGCAATGCAGAAAGCCTTTACGGATCTCAGCACGGAAGCAAAGAAATCGCTAGGCGAGATCGGTAAGGCATTTGTGCCTGTCCTGACGGATATCGCGAAAACAGCGAGTCATGTCATTACAATTATGACTCCGGTATTCTCAGCCGCAACCAAGATGATAGCTGGGCCATTCAAGGTTTTCGTCGATACCATCCTGAAGGCATTTACCTCACCGGCCGTCCAGACATCCATCTTGGCCGTCTCAAAGGCATTCATAGCTATCCTCAACGCATTCACGCCAGACATTCCTGGGATCTTCAATTCCTTCGCGGAAGCCATAACGCGAATGGCTAATGCTATCGCAAAGAATCCAAAGGCATTCGCGGACTTCCTGAACTTCATGTTCCAGATCGTTATCGCGGTAATCGACGCAATAGCATGGCTCACCGTCGCGGCTAACTGGATCGAACTACACTGGAGCCAGATCTGGGAATTCGCCAAGATCCCGGTACACGGCTTTGTTACGTTCTTTGAGGTGATCTTTACATTCCTTACCGGTTTTATCAAGATGTGGGCCGCTATCTTTACCGGGAACTGGACCGCAGCCTGGAATGCTATCAAGAATACCGCAATAGGTATCTGGCGGCTTATCGCGAGGCAGGCCGCTCTAATCTGGGACACCATAAATAGCGCAGTAGGCGGCAGGCTAAACAAGCTACGCCATGATACCGCAAACATATTCGACGGCATCCGGCACGAGATCGCGCACGTCTGGGATATCATCCACAACAATACGTACGCGACCGTACTCCACATCAACCAGGATATGATAAACCTCTGGAACAAAGGCTTCCATGAAGTCGCGGTGATATTCGACGGCCTCCGGCACGACATGGCCCATTGGTGGGACATGATCTGGAATAACACGGTCGGCCGGATTATCCGTGGCATCAACGACGTAGAGAATTTGTATCACAACTTCAAATCCTGGCTCGGTAATTTCTTCGCGGACTCGGTTAGCTGGCTCGTAAACGCCGGCTGGAATATCATAATGGGGCTCTGGAACGGAGTCCGTCGCGGATGGAACGCTTTCTGGAACTGGCTCCGTGGAGTGCCCGGCTGGATTATAAGCGTATTCAACGGAGCGCCAGGATGGCTATACAACGCGGGCTCCGCAATTATCGGCGGCCTGTATAACGGCATCCGCTCCGCTATGGGCGGAATCGGCAGCTGGATTAAGTCGAATGTTGTTGACCCGCTAGTCGGCGCAGTAAAGCATTTCTTTGGCATCGCGAGCCCTTCCACCGTTATGATGCCGATCGGCAAGAACATCACGGCTGGCCTTATCCACGGAATCCTCGCCGGAGGCAGCAGCCTCGCTAACCTGATAAAGAACATTTTCGGTGGCTGGCCGTCCGCGCTTGGCGCTCTCGTAAACAAGGGAATGGTTGATGTAGCCAAGCTCCCAAAGAAAGCGCTCGATGCGCTTGGCACGGTAATGGGAAAGGTCGGTGGCTTCGCATCAAGCCTCTGGCATAAGGTATTCGGTGGCGGAGGCTCCGGAGTTCAGCAATGGGCCGGAACGGTTATGCAGGCCCTATCAATGCTCCATCTGCCAGTCGGCCTAACCGGCCAGGTTCTCTATCAGATGCAGACGGAGAGCGGCGGCAACCCGAATGCGATTAACAACTGGGACATTAACGCTCAGCAAGGCGACCCCAGCCGTGGACTGCTCCAGGTAATCGGCGCTACCTTCGCGGCTTTCCACGTTCCGGGTACCTCCGGCAATATCTATGACCCGCTCGCGAATATCGCAGCGGCCATTAACTACGCGCTCCACCGTTATGGCCCGACGCTAATGAGCGGTGGAATGGGAATGGGCTCCGGACACGGTTACGATCAGGGCGGCTGGTGGCCTCCGGGTACATTCGGCTGGAATACCTCCGGGAAGCACGAGCTAGTTGTTACGCAGGATCAGCTCAGCAGGCAGATAGGCGGCACGCAGTACCACGCTCATTTCGACGGCCTTACAGGGGCGGTCATCGAATCGCATGTGCGTACGGCATTCCAGGCGATGGCGCTTACGTCCGGAGCCCTAGCACGCCAGGGTAGGAGGTCATAATGTCAACCCCATTCGCGCCACCGACTCCGCTCCAGATCTCCTACATTGACCCGGACGGAATCAACTGGTACCTTTCCGACTACTCGATGCAGAATGGCTACTGCTGTTCTGCTATTGCCGGTATCGACGGATTCCCAGTAACCATGCAGACAATCCCTCTGCTCGACGGTACGGCCATCCCGAACATTTACAATCCACAGCCCGGTACTATCGGCCTCGCGCTAATCGTCTCGCGGCCGGAAGCCTCTCATCTTGAGAATGACTATTACACCACGCTTGACTATATCGTCCGCGCTTTCTTCACGACACGTTCCGGCCTTCCGGCTCCGGGCACGCTCATTATCCAGCGGCCTAACGGAGCCTCGCGGCAGATCTCCGTCTATACGACTTCCGGGCTTGATACTCCGGAAGTCGGCCTAAACAACACGCTGATCTATTCGCTCTCGCTTTCAACGCCTGACCCATTCTGGTATGACCTCGCCACGCAGCAGCTTATATTCAACCTAAACTACGCGGCCGGTATTCTCCCACTCCTGCCTATTACGCTTGCTGGCGCCACAGTATTCGGTAGCACTACTATTAACAATCCGGCTACCGCGAATGCCTATCCGGTCTGGACTATGACCGGGCCAGGCACGCCGACAATGACGAATAACACCACCGGCCTTAAATGGTCGATGAATACCGCAATTCCGGCCGGGCAGGTAGTCACCGTTGACACGAGGCGCGGAAAGCAGATGGCGGTTAACTCGACTACCGGTAACAGCGTCTGGGATCAGCTCGTATATTCCTCGCTCCGGCAGCTATGGCCTTTCGTTCCCGGAAACAACAACGTCAGCATCGCTATGGCCGGAGCTACCGCTGCGACGCAGGTTCAGCTCTCCTGGCAGAATAGGTGGATTAGGGCATAATGGCTGTTATCACTATCGACGGCCTTTCCGTCTCAAGCTACGGAGCCGGTAACGGCACGGTGCTTGACACCATTTCGCTAATCGTTCCTCCGGCCGGATCGCAGGATCAGGTATGGGTTGAGATTCTCGATAAGAACCTTGTATCGCAAGGCGTGATCCAGTTCGCAACGCTAACGGCTACGCTTTACTACAATGCGGTTGGCTCCTGGTCTATGGTCGTGCCGTATTCCGACTGGCTCTGGAACTTCACACAGGCGAATCCGGACTTCATCGTGAACGTCAACTGGCGCGGCCTATTCACGTTCGGAGGCGTGTGCGAGCAGAACGGGTACCAGGACTCCATACCGGGCTCTACCGGAGGCGCAGGCAGCCTCTCTGGGCCTTTCATCACGCTCTCCGGCGCGGACTATCTAGGCCTGATAGCTAACCGCATTTGCTATGGTGCGCCCGGATCTGCCTGGGGCTCGCAGACGGCCGGAGCTACCGATGCTGTTTCGGCCGTATCGACGGAAACAGCCATTAAACACTACATCAATAACAATGTCGGTTTCTTTGCTATCGCCTCGCGCCAGCTGACAATGATGGATGTCGCGACGGACCAGACACGAGGCCCAAATGTCTCCTATACCGTAAAGTACATTGCTGGTGGCCCTAGCATAAACCTCATGGACGTTATCCGTGGGATTATCGCTCAGTCTAACACGCAGATGGGCGTACGGATTACCCGGAACCCATCCACGCACCGGCTATCATTCGACTGCTATGTTCCGCGTAACCTCGCTGGGCTCGCCTGGTTCTCTCGCGACCTGGGGAACCTAACGGCCATCCAGTTCTACATTACTGACCCGACTTGTACCGACGCACTTGTTTGGGGCTCCGGTTCCTTTGTCTCGCGAGTCGCCTCCGGCCGTACGGCCTGGAATGTGGTAGAGCAGTTTATCGATGACTCCAGCGAGGCCGACGCGAATAATCTCATAACGGCCGCACAGACCGCTCTGCTTACCGGAGCGGCTGGCCCGAATATGAGCGCCACCGTTACAGATACGCCATTCCTGAGTTTCGGCCGTGACTACTGGCTGGGCGATATCGTGTCCCTGGAAGTCCGTCCCGGAGCTGTCTATTCTGATGTAGTTTCCTCGGTAACGCTAACGGCCGACCCAGCCCAGACTCCGATGTACTCCGTAGTCCCGGCAATAGGTAATTCCTCTAATGCGACCGCAACCGACCAGTCGGCTATCGGTCAGCTACTAAACAGGATCAGGACGCTAGAGAGAAAGCTGGCGAGTAAATAATGGCTACATACGATGGAAGGCCGTCTGCCTTCACTCAGCTATCGACTACGGCCGACTGGGAAAGCTTTATGAGTAGCGCCGGTATCTATGACGGTGTCGACAGCCCAAACAGCTTTACTCCGTCGCTCGATACCGTAGGCCGGAATGCGGTAATCGGCTCCGGCCAGGGGCTTATCAAAGGCCAGCTCTGGCGCTGCGACGCAAACGTCTCTACGGCTATTCCGGCTGCGTCGGCACAGAACCGTCTGGACCGTCTTGTCCTCCGTCTCAACCGTGGTGCTACTAGCTCGCCCGGAGTAGTCGCGCCAACCGTGATTACCGGTACGCCTTCCGGCTCTCCTGCGCTTCCGGCTATCTCACAGACTCCTACCGGGCTCTGGGATATTCCAATTTCCTACTGGACCAGCGCGAGCAGCGGAGCCCTAACCGGCCTCGTGGATCAAAGGCAGTTTACCGGTCGCGTGCCGCTCTCGATGACCTCCGGAGGCTGGAGGCCGTCTCCCGCAAATATCGGTATGGCTATCGAGACGGATACGTATCACCCGTATATCTGGAACGGCTCCAACTGGATGCTAGCTAACCGCTACGTCCAGAATAACTGGACGCAGCAGAACTACGTCAGCGCGACTCCGGTCGTCATGGGTTCAGATAACCCATTGTCCTGGAACGTAGTCGCCGGAGTCAACTACTGTATCAAGGTATTCGCTGTGTATTCGAGCGCAGCAACGGCCGGTGCGCCGACTATCGGCCTAAACGGTACCTGTAACATGCAGAACGTAAATGGATACAGCGCCTGGTACGGAGGCGGTTTTTCATTCCAGACCGGTGGCTTTATCCTCGGTACATTCTCGAACATGAACGGTCCTGTGCTTAACACCGGCAACAACGCATTCGTGATGGAGGCATACTGCCAGTGCGTTACCGGTGGAGTCTTTAACGTCCGCGCCCAGACTAATGGAACCAACAACTGGTTCCTCAAGGGCGGAATGGGAAGCCTTGAGGCAGCCGCGTAATGGTAATCAATATCCACCTCGCCGGTGACGAAATCAAGCGGGTAAACAAATACCTCGTGAATGTCGCATTCGCCGGTTTTGCCGTGCTCATGTGGACACTAGTAGCATACGTTATAGACTTGATCGTAAGGTCAATATAGGATGGAGGAAACCGTGCTTATTGACGACATTGTCGATTTCTTCCGGAGGCTGCTCCGCATGAAGCGGCTTATCCGGAACGGCGCAACCTACACCATAGATGACGAGCGTGCGGGCAGGATCCAGCGGGTAGAGCCAGAGCCGCGCCGCGACCCACCTCCGGAAGACTCGCGAGGCGAGCCCTGGCTCTGGCCGGAAGATGACGAGCACCCGAATAAGCCTCGCGGCTGGCGAGTGGACAGGGATTACTACGGAGGCCAGCGATGAGCCTAGTCCGCCATTGGTACGGCACTAGCAACTATAGCTACTCAAATCTAGCGGATAAAGACATTCTGGTCCTACATACCACGGAAGGATGGGGCGATTCTCCGAACGGTATGTATGACTGCATCAAGTATTTCCAGGGAAATGTCGGCGCTAGCTCGCAAGTCGCGATCGACGCATTCCATCCGGGCCATATCTGCGAAGGCGTCTCGCGAGCCAACGGAGCCTGGACGCAATGCGACCAGAATTACCGCGCGATCTCCGCAGAACAATGCGGCTACGCGGCCTGGTCCCGAGAGGAATGGCTAGGCCCAAGAGAGTCTCTGCTGCGGAATGCGGCCGCGTGGCTCGCGGAGGAACATCTAGCAACGGGCATTCCGCTCGTGGAGCTATCCGAGAGCAATTCCAGAACCGGCCGTGGAGTTACATTCCATATGCGCCTGGGCTCCGGAGGCTGCGGCCATGGTGACCCAGGAAACAACTATCCGCTCCGCGAGGTTCTTCAATGGGCCATCGAAATCGCCGGAGGCGGTGCGCCATCCGTTCCGGCAACACCACCAGAGGAAGATGAGGATGAAATGCCATATCTACACGTACCACGCCGCAAGCCGATTCCAAACAGCGATCAATTCGAGGATGCCGTGCCAATCGACTTCAAGCTGGGCGGCTGGTACAAGAAACTCTGGATCGGCGGTGACGCAAGCGGCCACGGTAACGTCTCCGTCCGCGCGGCATTCCACAAGGGCAACAACGTCTGGCGTAATCACAATGTGTATGTAGATGCCGCCCACAACTCCGTCGGATTCGAGCCGAAAGATGGTGACCCGCCAAAGCCATTCGATTTCGACCTGGTGCGGATCGACCGGCTAGATACGACGCAAGCCGAACTAATCCTGTACTTCGCGAAGTAGGCTGTCATGCCGATGCTCGCTCGCGGATACGACTGTTCCTGGGATCCACCCGACCAGGCCTGTATGCGGAATCAGGGCGCACAGTTCATTATCCGCTACGGCTCGCGCGACCCATCCAAGAACCTTACCAAAGCGGAGCTAGACTCCGCGCTCCGGAACGGCCTCGCGGTCTGCGTAGTCTGGCAGGAAGGCAAGACGCAGATGGTACGCGGCTATTCCGGAGGCCAGACAGACGCGAGAGACGCAGACGCATTCGTCAACGGCCTAGGGCTCTCCGGAATACCCATCTACTTTAGCTGCGACTTTGATCCGGCTTCCGGAGACTGGCCGGCTATCGACGCATACCTAGATGGGGTCATATCCGTTATCGGTAAAGGCCGTACCGGAGGCTACGGAGGCCTGCCGTTTATCAAGCGGGAATTCGACTACGGCCGGATTGTCTGGGGCTGGCAGACATACGCCTGGAGCGGAGGAAGCTGGGACCCAAGAAATCATCTCCGTCAGGTCCATAACGACCAGGCCGTCTGCGGCGGCACAATCGACTGGGATGAGGCCTGGGCCTCCGATTACGGCCAATGGCCCCGCCCATCGGCTCCGTCCGCTCCGGCCGATGATGAGGATGACGAACAAACCGTCCATATCTATTAGGAGGAATAATGCCGCCAACGACCGTTCCGGTCCATTACCAATGGCCGGAAGATCCGGCTACCGGGCCAGACCAGTACGCCAAGCCTCCGGAGACCGGTCCACTTATGACGACGGACTGCCCGGAATGCCTACTCCTGGTTTCGACCGGTAACCTCCAGGCCCACCGCGAGCGGGCTCACGCGTATCCAGCGCAGCATCCTCCGGAGCCCGGTCCAGAAAGCCCAAGTCAATTCGGGAGATAACCATGCCGACCGTCCAGCTCACCCTTCACCCATTCGACTCGCCGGAGGATGCTACCCGCGTCGCAGACGATATCCGGCATTTCGGCTCAATCAGCTATACGGACGCTTCCGGCTCTACCGTCAACGTCACGGTCGGTGACGTCTCCGTCGACAACACATGATGTATACGCTACAGCATCTCTGGGACCTGGAGATGGACCAGCTCCGTAAGGAACACGGAAAAGATCCAGACCCAGAGATGTGGCGCTGGAGCCCGCTGGATATAACCGAGTACGACCGGATGCTAAATGTCGCATACCACATCGTGCTCGGATTTGACGTATTCCGGAAGCGCTCCGCTCCCATTACGCTCATAGAAGCAGGCTCCGGTATCGGTACCAAGCTTTACCTAGCGCGGGAAAAGTACGGCATTGATGCATCCGGCTGTGATATTAACAAGGAATACATAGACCGGGCTCGCGAGCTATTCGGTATCGAGACGAAACAGTGCGACCTCCGGGAAGATCCCCCGGTATGGAGCAAATTCGACATTGTCTACCTCGCGCGGCCATTCAAGGATGACGATGAGGAAAGCGCCTGGGAGCAATCCGTTCAGGACAACATGATGGACGGAGCCGTCCTGATTATGGGCTTTAGCGCAAGGAAGCCATACGGCTGGCGCTGCCATTACCGGTTCCCGTTCCATGGAGTCTGGGTGAAGCCGGAGACGGCCGTGGCCGCCGCTCCGGTCTACTCCGCCATGATCCAGCGGCGGCCTGGGCATGACCCGCTAGTCCCGGAGCCCGGTCCAGTAGTACCGTTACCGGTAGAACGGAGGTGAGGTTGGCTATCACAGAAGGCCGTCCGGTCTCGCTTACAGGATGACTTAGACCACCGCCTGCAGCGACCGGACGGCCTTCTGCTGTCCAATCTCATAGCCGGAGGCCGTCTCATCGCCTTTCCGGGCTCCGGGACGGACTAGGCCGGAGCAGAATAGGCCACACAAGGCCCACAGCATGGGCTGTGCCAGCCTAAACCGGCCTCTCGCGGCTACGGACCCGTAGAAACTTCCTCGCCCATTCTAGGGCCATGAAGATGATCAGCCTGCGAGCCATTCAGGGTGCGCTACCGTCCACCGAACCGTCCGGACAAGGGACTCCGCGAACGGCACCGGAGCCTTCCAGCCGAGAGCATGGATCAGGCCTGGGTTAAGGCCGTAGTGCGGGTCATGGCCAGGGCGAGCCGAATGGAAGTCCTGCAGCCGGTACCGGAGCGGCTTCCCTACCGCGTCCGCGATCATCTGCGCCAGGGTCAGGTTTGATATCCGGTCTGGCGAGGCTATGTTAAACCTATTCGGGCTAGGCGCATCCGGCCAGAGAACCGGATTTACATTCCGCAGGAGGAATAGCACCGCATCGGCCATATTCCTCGCATGGAGGTAATGGCGCGAGCCGACGTCATGAAGCGTACCGTGAACGGTAACTATCTCGCCGGCCAGTACAGCACGGATTGCCTTGGGAATGAACTTCTCTGGGTGCTGGCGCTCGCCTATGAGGTTCATCGTGTTCGTGATAATCACCGGCACTCCGTACGTCCGCCAGTATGATATCGCAATGGCCTCCTGCGCGGCCTTGCTCGCGGCGTAGGGATTCGACGGCAGGATAGGCTCCCACTCGCTGTGCGCGTCGTGTGGGCCCATTACTGGGCCATAGACTTCATCTGTGGATATCACGATAACGGCTTTCGGCCGGAGTACGCGAGCTAGCTCTAGCGTGTTGAGGATGACGGAGACGTTGTTCTCCACGAACGGAACCGGATCAGTAATCGACCGGTCCACGTGAGATTCGCTCGCGAGCGCCACGAGATAGTCAAGCCCATCGGCTCCGGCGATTATGTCCTGTTCCTGGAGGCTAAACGGAGCCCGGAGGTCATGCGTGAGAATGGTCGTGCGGCTCCGTACGCGGCCGGTACGGTCGGTAACGTCCGTTATCCGGTTACAGGTACCACGGTGACGGAAGGAATCAGAGGCTACCACATCCCATTCCGTCGTATCGAGCGTATGGTCCAGGAAATGGTGGCCGGCGAATCCTCCGGCTCCGGTAAGGAACAGCCTAGTCATGAGTGATTTCCTCCTGTACGTCATCGGGCAGGACATATAGCGGCTTTATCTCCGGCCGCCCAAAGCTGATACAAGTACGGAGCTGGCTCGCGACTTCCGCGCTCGGCATGTGATCCGGAATCCGGAGCGTTACGATGTAGGCTTCAGTTCGCACGTCTCCGGCCTTTCGGTGGTAGGTGGTTGTGATCGATATTCTTCTGGAGCCGGAGATTGTGAAGCTGACGGTGGAAAGAGCGCCAGAGGTCTTCTACGTACCCGCTGACGAACAATGGCTTTAGGCTTTTCAGGTCGCCAAGCTTTTCATTGTGTCTCGCGGTGATGTGCTTACAGAACGTCTCACGGTCCATGTCTTCTGCGGCCGGTACGGAGATAAGCTCCGGCTCTTGTTCTGTCATACTCATTCCTAATCCTCCGGATCTAGTACCCATATCCGCTCTACCTTCACGGGAGTGCCGAATCCACCGATGCGCCTTCCGGCAATAACTACAACATCAGTATTCGGCCGTATCAGCTCCAGTATCTTCCGGAGCTTTGGGAATACAAATCGGTTAACGCGGCCATACACGAGTTCATCGCCCGCATCGTACATATGGAGCGTGGCACGCTTTACCAGATCCGGGTGAGATAGCTCTGCGAGTATTTCCTCTACCTCGCGGCCGGATCTGGACCTTTCATCCTCAACAATGTCTTTATATTCTACCGTCCGTACTACTCCGGCGAATACCACCCATGGACCCTTGATATACGGCTCGCCTTTCTTCCATGGGGCCACCTTCATCGCGGCTAGCTCGTTGCTATCGTGAGTCGGCCTAGGGACTTCCTTCTGCCGCCTAATCCAGCGGCTTGTTACCGCAAGCTTACGCTCCGTCCGGTAGAGGTCGAATGGGTCATTCTTCTCTGCGAAAGCGCGCATTCCGGCTTTTGTCTTGTCGCCTATACCGGGCAGGGAAATGTCCTCCCAAGTATCAAAACCTTCCTGCAGTTCTGCAGCGTGATCCAGCCTCACGGCTATTTTCGGGCCAATCTTAGGAATCTGTGCGAATCCGGCAAGTAGGAACGGCCGGCCATCCGCACCGTACCACGGAGCCCAGGTAGCGCGCGAGGTCTTAGGCTCCGGAGGCCGTACGTCGATGCTGTGGGCCAGTGCGTCTCGCATAAGCCGGAAGGCTGGTTCCTTCGCTGCCTTCGCGAGAGAGGCCGCGTAGAATTCCAGCGGGTACTTTGCCTTGAGCCATGCCGTCCAGAATGAGAGCATCGAGTACGAGATAGCATGAGCGATGTTGAAGGAATACGTCCCGGACGTCACGAGCCGCTTCCAGATCTTATCCGCTAGCTCACGGTCGATTCCTAGCGCTATGGCTCCGTCCGCGAACTGCTCCCAGCTCATCTGGAATGCGGCCTCGCCTAGTTTCTTGGAGATAATCCGGCGAATGTGGCCGATAGCAAACCAGTCGAATCCTCCGATTTCCTTCAGAATACGCAGGATCTGTTCCTGATAGATAATCTGACCGTAGGTATCGGCCGTTACCGCATCAACAATCGGGTGAAGGGAAGTCGGACGCGAGCGGCCATGCCGTACCTCGCAGTACTCAGCGGTCTGGCCGGAGAATAGCGGGCCAGGACGCGAGAGAGCATTGACATCTGTGATATGCATAAAGTGTTCTGGGTCTACGTCGCGGCAGACTAGGCGAGTCGCACGGCCTTCAAACTGGAATACCCCAATTAGGTCATTCTTCCGGAATATCTCAAGCGCATCCTCATCGGTATCCGGGATAGCATAGAGATCTTCCAGGGTCAGGCCTATCATCCGGAGGCAGCGCGCTATCATCCCCATAGTCGATAGGCCAAGGAAGTCAAGCTTGAGAGCGCCTACGTATTCGGCATCGTACTTATCAATACTCATCACCTTTACGCCTTCACGCTCATATACGGCGCATATCTCGGTGAGAGGCGAGCCGGAGACGATGAGCCCGGCTGCGTGAACGGACATTCCGCGTACGTCGCCTTCCAGGCGAGCGGCCTTGACGAGATCAGGCCATTCCTCTAGAATCTGCTGCGCCGCATCGAATAGGTCAAAGGTATCCTGAAGGGTGGAGCTAAACCGCGAGTCGCCTCCGCTCCGCTCTATCAGAAGGTTCGCTACGGCCTCGCGGGCATGCGGAGGAATCCCATATACGGACGCAACATCCTGGAGCGAATTCTTCCCACGGTACCGTACATAGTTCGCAATGTGCCCGAAACAATCTGCTCCGTATTTCCTCGCGAGATAATCCCAGACCAGGTACCGTTCCTCATCGGAGCAGTCAACATCGATGTCCGGGGGATCAGGCCGCGAGAGATCCAGGAAGCGCTCGAATACCAGGCCAGGATAACGGTGCGGCGGAATCTCGGTAATCCGGAGTAGGTACGCCACGACCGATGCGGCCGTAGAGCCTCGCCCTGGGCCAAACGCAACGCCATTATCCTTCCCCCACCGGATCGTGTCGGAGGTGAATAGGAAGAAATCCGCGAGGCCGCGCGCAAGGATCAGTTCCATCTCGTACCGTACGCGCTCCGCGTACCAGTCCTGATGCTTCTGCTCTAGCTCGCCTATCTTCCGGTAGCGCCAGCCGAAACGGACCCACTCCCAGAGAAGTTCCTCAGCCTCCGGCCGCGAGCGCTCATTAACGACGCCTAGCTCAGCTACGGCCGTCACGTCGATGTCGCCTTTGCCTTCATTATCACCTGAACGAATTCGGCCACTTCCAGGACACAGTCAACAAACTGGAAATGCTCGAAACGCTTGAATGTGAAGGTGCTATACTTCCAAGCCTCCGGCGATATCATCATACAGCGCTGCTCCGCGTAGTCGGTTAGCGCACTAAGCAGGCTCCGGTAGATTGCAGGCCGGAATTCCTCATCGCTCCAGGCATCAATCGGAATCATCTGGAGCACCACGATCTCCTCTAGCTTTACCATGGCTTGTGATCCTCCGGGCTAATTGGGTACTTTAGGCGTTCCGCTTTCGGTAGCGTTACGTTACAGATGCTGGCTATGTATTCGGCGCTAAGAATCGACTCGCACGCGGCCTCATAAGAGAGGCCGGTTTTCATCAGCCGCTCGCCTAGCTCGCGGTCGGACTCCGGCAGCGTCATCGGTACGTCGTAATTCCACGACCGGAGCGCATCATCAATCGAGTGCTTACCTCGGTGGCTCGCGTGAAGGATAGCCTGCATCTCGCTATCCTTCTGCCGTGGATAATGTACGTCGCACGTCGCGACTAGCGGAATATCGAGCAGGGCACCAAGCCGTTCATAGGCCGTATTGATTTTCTGGCTCTTCTCCAGCTCCCAGAACGGCTGAACCTCAAGGTAATAGTATGGTCCAAGGAATGCCTTAAAGCGCTCTGCGACTTGCCGCGCTCTGTTGAATCCCTCGTATTCGCTTTCCGGCTCTGGGATTCCCTTCCCGCCGAGTAGAGAGCACGCAAGAAGACTTCCGCTGCAACCTGACAATACCACCAGCCCGTCGGCGTGGTACGCGAGATTGTCTCCTGAGACGGTTGGATGATAATAATAATCAACCCATGACTGGGTGACGAGACGATTGAGATTCTGGTATCCTCCAAGATGCCTCGCTAGGATCGTAAGGTGGAATTTGTATTGCGAACGGTTTTCCTCATCGACCGGGCCAGTATAAGCCTCCAGCCCAAAGCCTGGCTTTATACCGGCCTTTACCGCAGCCTGCTCTAGCTGGAAATGCGAACTTACACCACCATGCTCCGTCAGGAAAATAGCCGTATAGCCAAGTTCCACGGCACGCTGAACGTGGACCTCCGGTAGCTTATGGCCGTC
>Ga0126371_10002975_pt1 | contig 14769 bp, 14 predicted proteins | sample PanSoiMetaPlot_4_FD_110145 | JGI IMG/M metagenome (GOLD analysis project Ga0126371, IMG submission 110145) | Tropical forest soil microbial communities from Panama - MetaG Plot_4 | ecosystem: Environmental > Terrestrial > Soil > Tropical forest > Bulk soil | place: Panama | collected 2016-02-17 | reverse complement strand
TCGGTCCTGGAGTTTCGTTACGTCCGGGATGTCGAGAGGCCGCACGCCCTGCCGCGAGGAAAGCGTCAGGTGCGATCTCGCACTGGTGGCCGCAGCCTGTACCGGGATGTGTCCTATGAGCTCTACCTCCTGGTCATCGAGCTCGACGGGCAACTCGCGCACCCGGCGGAGTCGCGGTGGAGTGACATCCGCCGAGATAACGCAGCCGCTGCCGGAGGCCTGACGACGCTGCGCTATGGATGGTCGGAGATAACACGGAATCCGTGCCAGGTCGCCGCTGAAATCGCAGCCGTGCTGAGCCAGCGCGGCTTTCACTGTCGGCCTTGCTCGCCCGTCTGCCCAGTCGGTTCGATCGCAACCCAGCCCAAGGAGGCGTGATAGGGGCTACTCCACGCCGACGTGCGCGGCCGTAGATCCCGTCGGCGTCATCTGGGCCATTCCGAGCTTGCGGTGGTCCCAGGACCGGACCCGGCCAGGCACCAGCTTGACCACCACGCGCTTGTTCATCATGAACTCGACAATTGGCCGGGCGTCCTCGGTGTAGGGCGCCGAGTACCGCTCGTACACGCTGATAGCCGCGGCCCAGTACTCCTCGGCGTCGGCCGGCTCGATGATGGTGCCCGTGCCCTCGATGGAGACCCCGCGAAGCGTGTCATAAGTGTCGCCGGCCTCGACCATGAAGACCATCCGCGGATCGCGCCGCAGGTTGACGGCCTTCTGCGACTTCGCCTTGGTCTCGATGTAGACACTCCCGTCGACGAGGCCGTACCACATCGCCACGACGTGCGGCATGCCGCCGGGGGCGATGGACGCGACTGTCGCTGTGCGGCTGCGGTCAAGGAACGCCGCCACCTCTTCGGGAGTCATGACGATCTTCGCGCGCTCGTTGGTGCCCATGCCTCTCCTGTACTCGCTCCTCGCGCTGCTGGCCAGCGCTGATTTGCACCTGGCCAAGCGGTCGGGCGGCGGATCCGCGCCAGCTTACTCGCGAGCCGTGCCGCGTCATCGGGCAGAAGCGGATAGGCCTATTCAAATCCCCCGTTGCTCAGCAATAGCTGCCCGTTGACCCACTGGCCTTTCTCGGAGCAGAGAAACTCCACGAGGTTGGCTGTGTCGTGAGGCGTGCCGAGCCGTCCGGCCGGAGTCTGGGCTATAACCTCTGCCTTCAGCTCGTCAGACATCCATCCGGTGTCGACCGGCCCTGGATTGATGACGTTGGCAGTGATGCCGTGGCCCGAGAGTTCGTGGGCAGCGGCCAGAGTGATGCGGTCCAGGGCCCCCTTACTGGCTCCGTAGGGCATGTTGCCGACGTTGTGGTTGCTGGTCAGCGCGATGATCCGGCCCGTGCCACGGCTACTGCGGAAGCGGCGCGCGTACTCGCGGATGAGCAGCCAGGTCGCCCTGGCATTGATGGCGAAATGCCGATCGAAGCTCTCCACCGAGGTGTCAAGCAAGCCGGAGTCGACAGACTCGCACTGGCACATCACCAGGGCGGTGATCCCGCCGAGCTCCGCCTCGGCTTCATCGAAGATCTTCGCGGGAGCCTCTGTGGCGCCGAGATCTGCTTCTATCGCTGCCGTCTTAGCTCCGCGCCCAGCCAGGTCGGCCCTGATCGCGTCGGTAGAGCCGGACTCGATGCCCCACGCCATCCGCCGGTCGTACGCGGTCCAGTAAGTGAACGCGACGTCCCAGCCAGAGGATGCGAGCTGACGGGCGATGCCCGCACCGATTCCTACTGTTCTGCCTACCCCCGTGATTAGTACGACCGGTCGGCCACCTGCGCTCGGGTTTTCCCCCGAGGCGGTCCGGTCGAATACGGTTCCGTGGGCCATGAACCGAATCGTTGAGTACGGATAGCAGCCAGGCAACTTATTTGCCACCCTCAACTACTGCTCCTGCCAACTGGCTCGGCGACCGCGACGCTGGCGATCTTGGGTTAGCTAGGCTGTGGGCCCGTGCGAATCTTCGTGGCTGGCGCGAGCGGGCTCATCGGCGTCCGGCTGGTGCCGCTGCTGGTTGGAGCGGGCCACACCGTCGCGGGCATGACCAGGTCGGCGGACAAGGCCCCGATGCTGCGCGATCTTGGTGCGGAGCCGGTGGTCTGCGATGTCTTCGATACCGCGGAGCTCGCGCGGGTGATGACGGCTTTCGCGCCGGAGCTTGTCCTTCACCAGCTGACTGACCTGCCGGACCGGGCCGCTGAGCTTCGCCAGTTCGCAGGTCGCAATGATCGCATGCGCAGCGAGGGGACCAGGAGCTTGCTGGCCGCTGCCGAGTCGGCCGGGGCCGGGCGAGTGATCGCGCAGAGTATCTCCTGGGAGCTCCCGCCCGCGCGGGCCTCGGTCACTGCAGAGCATGAGCGCATGGTGCTAGCTGCTGGCGGGGTGGTGGTCAGGTATGGCCAGCTCTTCGGGCCAGGAACCTACTATCCCGACACTCCGCCCGAGCCGCCGCGCGTTCACGTGGACGATGCCGCGCGCCAGACGATGCTGGCGCTGGCTGCCCCCGCCGGACTAACCGTGGTGGTCGATGACAGAGCCGTGGTCGATGAAAGGGCGGTGGTCGATGAGAGGGCCGTGTTCGACTAAAGGGCGGTGTTCGGTTAAAGGACAGCGGCCAGCACCAGCTGGCCCGGCTGACAGCAGGCTCAGTCCGGCTCAGCCTCGGCTGGCCGTCAGGGCCGCGAGAACAGTGAGCGCGATCGAGCACGCCGCGGCGAACCCGTGCAGTGCGATCAGCCGTTGCGGGAATGCCCACGCTGGCTGCGCTCGCCGCCTCGCGTCTGCTCTGCTGCGCACTAGCCAGCCGAGGCCCAGGGCGATGGTCACAAGAAGAATCCCGAGCGCGATCCACGCCATCGCCCGGTAGTGCACGAACGTGAACATCGTCCAGCAGGCCACCCCTGCGACCGCGAGCGCCGGATGCGCGAATTCGAGCAGTGGGTGCTCGCCTGGTGGCGTGACGACCCTCGTCCGCGGCCCGCGCGGTGGCCTCCCGTCGTCGGTCATGGGAATGGCGCCGATCCTGGCCGGAGCGGTGCCAGCGGTGGCGGGCACCGTCATCCGCTCAGCCTCGGCGGCTACCCGCCGGCGAGCTCCGCCAGCGCGAAGCAGCGTCAATCCGGCCGCTGCTGTGGCGATCCACAGCACCAGCACCACAATCGCCAACGCCACTCCTTGCCGTCAGCCAGCCTGCTCTCGGCGTCAGGCTAGCCCACCGAGCGTGCACCAAGGCGCAGCGGATCACGGGCCAACCGCGAGCTGCTCGCGCGCTGTGATTAAAGTCACCGCCGGACAACGAGAGTGAGACACCTGCCGGACTCGGTCTCACGGCAATCTGCTCATTACACAGCGTAAGGGGCGCCGCGTTGCGCGCGAAGCTTAACGAACTCGAAGGCCTATCTGAGCTGCACTGATCACGTATAGTCATCATTCAGTTCGCTCTTGTAGTATCACCCGAATGGAGTCCATGTTGTGTCCGGTCCTCATCGACCGGACTACGGAACTGGACACCCTCACTTCGGCACTAGATGCGGCGGCGCAGGGCCGTGGCAGCGCCATATTCGTCACTGGCGATGCAGGGGTGGGCAAATCCCGCCTAACCAAGGACCTGTCCGCGAGAGCCGCGGCGCAGGGTTTCCACGTACTGACGGGGCGCGGCACCGAGTCGACGGTGCCCGTTCCTTATCGCCCCATCTCCGAGGCTCTGATGAGCGTCGCCAGGGAAGGCGTGGCCCCCGACTCGCCTGGCATAGCCGAATACCGGACAGCGCTGGGCTCGCTGGTGCCTGAGTGGACCGAGCCGGGTGCTGGTGGTGCAGAGATCTCGCCGGTCATACTCGGCGAAGCAGTGCTGCGAGTGCTCACGATGCCAGGCTGGCGAGCCGGACTGCTAGTACTCGAGGACTTGCACTGGGCGGATCCCGAAACGCTCGCGATCGTCGAGTATCTGGCCGACAACGTCGGCGGAGCAAAGGCCCTGTGCCTGATTACGCAGCGCCAGGGACAGTCCTCGCTTTCCGCTGAGCTCTTGCAATCGGTTGCGGCCCGGCGAGTCGCTAACAGGATCGATGTGCCCAGGCTGACGCCGTCGGCCGTGGCCCAGATGGCCGCCGCGTGCCTGGAGGTCCAGGACGTGCCAGCCGAAGTCCGCCGTCTGCTGGCTGACTGCGACGGTCTGCCGTTCGCGGTGGAGGAAATCCTTGCCGCTGCCGTGTCCTCGGGTGAGCTGGTCAGGGACGACGGCGGCTGGCGCGTCGACCGCGATATCTCCACGAGAGTGCCCGACTCGATTGTCGGCTCGGTCCGCAACCGCCTGGCTGCTCTTGGTCCTTCAGTAGCCGACGTGATCGTGGCTGCCGCCATCTTCGGTCGGCAGTTCGACTGGACTCTGCTCCCGCACGTGGCCGGCGTTAGCCGAAGCGTGGTGCTGAACGCGCTGCACCGGGCACGTGAGCTGCAGCTGATCGAGCCGGTCGGCGCGGACGGCGCCATATTCAGGTTTCGCCACAGCCTGACTAGGGACGCGATCGTCTCTAATCTGCTGCCACCGGATCTGACCAGCCGGTCCGCAGCCGCAGCGGCGGCGATCGAGGAAGCGCACCCGGACGTGGATGGCAGCTGGTGCGAGCTGGCCGCCGAGCTCCACGCGGCGGCGGGTCAGAGCGATGCGGCCGCCCGGCTGATGCTGGTCGCTGGGCGCCGAGCACTACGGCAGGGGGCCCTTAGCAGCGCTACGACCGCGCTTGAGGACGCCAGGCAGCTGCTCGCCGACTCGCAGGTTGCCGAGCCAGAGCTCGGTATCGAGATCGACGAGGTACTCGCCGAGACGCTGGCGCTGGCCGGTGACTACGCCCAGCTCGCGCCCGTCGCTGACGACCTGATCACACGGCTGAAAGCGAGTGGAGCAAATCCACGGCGGGAAGCGCTGGTCAGGCTCCGGGTGGCAAGTACCAGGCCCGAAGATCATCTGGCTGAGACCGGAGCCCAGCTCGCCGCCGCCGACGCGATCGCCAGCCGCCTGCATGATGTAGAGCTCACCAGCCGCCTGGATTTGGCCGCGGCTCGCCGTGCCCTCGCCGAGGGCGACATGGACGAGGCGGCCGGACTGGCGCATCGGTCGCTGGCTACGGCCGAGAAGGCTGGACTATCAGGCTGGGCGACCGAGGTCGCACTCGGGTCCCTCGAGGTACTCGGACGCCGTGAGCGCGTCCGCGACTTCGCCGCTGCCCGCACCGTGTTCGAGCGGGCGCGGCAGATCGCCGACGGGACGCAGCGCGGCGTCTACCGAATCAGGGCCATGCAGGACCTCGGCACGATCGACCTGCTGGAGAGCGGATCCGGGTCGCGGCTGGCAGAGGTCAGGGAACTTGCGCACCGTGCTGGTGTTCTGTCCACCGCGACCACCATCGAGCTCCAGCTCGCGAATCTCTGGAGCCTGGGCACTGACCTGGAAAAAGCCCTCGTTGCGGCCCAGCGAAGCGAGCGTGGAGCAGCGCAGCTCGGGATCGCGCGGATGGTGGGTATGGCGACGGCCCTGGAGGCGATCGTCCGCGCGATCCAGGGGGACGCCAAACAGGCCGAAGAGGTCGCCAGGCGCGCGGAAAGCGTGCTGCCTGGTGATCCTGAGATCTTGTTTACGACCTGGGGCCATGCCAGGGTCCTGGCCTGGCTCTTCCGGGACGACCTCCCGCGTGCCATCAAAGCAAGCAACGTCGGCATGTCCTACCACCGGGAAGCGCTGCGGTCCCTGCCGCCAGGGCAGAGCTTCTACTCTCCGCTGCAGGCGCCGATGCTGGCGCCCAGGCGTGCGTGGGGGCTCTATGCCCTGCTGCAGGCAATTTCTGACGACGCCGACGGCCGGGCAGCGGTCAAGGAGGCGAGAGAGTCGGGCGTGGCCGCGAGCTGGAACCTGGGCTGCCTGGGATATTGCGATGCGCTCATCGAGGGGCGTGACGGCAACACGACGCGAGCGAGCGCCCTGGCCGAGGAGGCAAACGGCCATTTTGCTCCGTTCGCACCTTGGTGGACCCATCTCGTCCGTCGGCTTGTCGCTCCTTCAGCCTTCCAGGACGGGTGGGGCGACCCCGTCGCCTGGATGCGCGACGCTGCGGCGGAACTGGACGCAACAGGACATGACAAGGTCGCCTCGGCCTGCCGCGGGATCCTGCGCCGGGCCGGGGAGCGGGTGCCGAGATCTGGACGCGGCTCCGCGAAGGTCCCGCCGCAGATGCGCAGGCTCGGCGTCACCAGTCGCGAGATGGACGTGTTCCTGCTGGTAGCGAACGGATTCTCAAACTCTGAGATCGCGAGCAGGCTCTATATCTCGCCGAAGACGGTGGAGACGCATATCGCGAGCCTGATCGCCAAGACCGGCCAGGCGGGCCGACGTGAGCTCGTCGCGCACGCTGCCCGATTTGCCCGCTCGTTAGGTCCCGTGGCCCGAATCCAGGCTGCCTGATGTCGGTCTAAGACACCTGCGGCTTAACTCAGGTGTCGGCCGACAGTAGCTCAGGGTCTGCCCGATGTGCCAGGGCCGCCCCATCGGCGAGTCTGAGTGACAGGTTAAGCAACGGCATGAGGCCCCCATCGATGACCGTGCTACCCCCTGCAATCGGTTGCGGCTGGGCGGGTCCTCAGGCCAAGGCAAGGAGGATCCGTGACAGTCGACGCCCCCGTGAGTGTGACGGTTCACAATGATGTTCAGGTCAGCGACGACCAGGCTCGGTTCGAAGCAGACGCCATTCCGTTCATGCGGTCGATGTTTCCCGCGGCCTTGCGGCTGACGCGAAATCGGTGCGATGCAGAGGATCTCCTCCAGGAGACCTTTGCCAGGGCGTACCTGAAGTTTCACCAGTTCAGCCCAGGCACGAACTTGAGGGCCTGGCTGCACCGCATCATGTTTCACACCTTCTACAGCACCTGCCGCAAGCGACGGACGAGGCCCGCCGAGACGCTGGCGGGCGACTTGTACGAAGCCATCGATATGCAGGCCGGCCTCGTCGCATCCAGCAGGTCAGCCGAGGATGAGGCAATCGACAATATGGCTGGCTCGCGGGTAATGCGCGCCCTGGGCGAGCTGCCAGACTGCTTCAAAACCGTGCTGTATCTGGCTGACGTCCAGGGCTACCGCTATGCCGAGATCGCCGAGATCATGGGCACGCCTATTGGCACGGTGATGTCCAGGATCCACCGCGGCCGGCAGATGCTCAGGGTCAAGCTCTCTGGCTGCTCGCTGCCGGCGCAGCCCAACTCGCTCTACGAGGTCTCTCCCGTGCCGGGCGACGAAGGCGGCGAACTCGAGCAGGATGGCGATGATGTCGTCGAGTCACTAGCGGCATAGCGACGACCCGAGGCCACGTCCGCTTGGCACCCGTGTCGCACCGCCAGCGGGCACGAAAGCCCCACGCCGCCGGCAAGGCTGGGCGCTGGGCCTGGTGACCAGGCCCAGCGCACAGCCTGCCGCGCAGGCGGCTCAGACCGGATGAGATTTCGGACGGTAACGGGACACGTCCGAGGCTGTCGTCGTCCGGCGTCGCGACCGGTACGATGTCTGGCTTGTGACGGCTGCAACGGATCTAGTGCCGGAACCGGTGTCGTTTCAGCAGCACCGATTTCAGCCACCTCCGGGTGCACTGGAGTTGCTGCTGGTGAGGCATGGTCAGTCGGCAGCGTACGTGCCCGGGGTCCGGTTTGCGCTGATCGATGGCCAGGGTGATCCGCCGCTGTCTGCGCTCGGCATGGAGCAGGCCCGTCTCGTCTGCGCACGGCTGGCGGCCGAGGGCGTGGATGCGATCTACGCGACCACGATGCAGCGGACTGCGCAGACCGCAGCGCCGCTCGCGGAGCGTCTGGGCTTGGAGATCCAAGTCGCACCGGACTTGCGAGAGGTGCATCTGGGCGTCTGGGAGGGCGGTGAATTCCGCAAAAACGTGGCTGAGAACCACCCGATCAGCCAGCGCATGCTCGCCGAGGAACGCTGGGACGTGATTCCTGGCGCCGAGTCGGCACAGGCCTTGGCGGCCCGGGTCCGCGGTGCGATCACCCAGCTGGCGACTTATCATCCCGGTCAGCGCGTGGCAGCTTTCACGCACGGCGGCATCGTCGGCCAGGCGCTCGCTCTTGCGAGCGGTTCCCGGCCGTTCGCCTTCCTGGGTGCCGAGAACGCGTCGATTTCCCGGCTGGTGATCACACCGGAGAGGTGGATTGTGCGCGGCTACAACGACGCCGCGCATCTAGATGGTGTCGGCTAGATGGTGTCGGCTAGATGGTGTCGGCTAGGCCGCCTGACCTAGTAGGCCGGGCCGTACTGGTCCTCCCGGTCGAGCATCTCGGTCATCCGGTCGCCGAACCGACCCATCGCCGCCCTGGCGACGACAACCTCGCCAAGAGAGACTGCGGCTAGGAACAAGATCACCACGCCGAGCCCGTAGAAGAACCCCAGCCCCTCAAGGAAGCGCATAGTCGCGGGACCGAACATGCCACCAGAGCTGGCAACCGGCGTTCCCGGACTAACTGTGCTGCTGTTGATCGCAAAGCTGGTAACGGGCTGGCCGATGACGAACCAAGCGCCGCCAAGCGCAGCGAGGAACGCGCCGGTCGAGGCCATCCTGCTCGTGGCCAGTACCAGGAAACCGCCGATGAACGCGGCCGCGCCAGGCAGGATCGACAGCCACAGACGGCCCGAGGTGTAGGCCCATGCCTTATCTGGCGTGTACGCGTAACCAAAGTAGGGCCCCACGAAGGGGATCACTGCGCCCCACGCTCCAAGCAGAATGAGCAAACCCCCGGTCAACCGCCCGCGGTTGCCGAGTGATGCACCAGTCATGACGTCATCTCCCGATGTCGTGGATGATGCGGCGCGCTCGAGCTACCCGCCTCGGCCGTGACTATGCACTGTGCCTGTTGACCGTGCCACTATGTGGCAGGGCTCGCGATCAGGGAGGGCTGATGGCATCGGATCAGGTCGGCGTTGGGCTGGTCGGAACCGGTTTTATCGGTCAGGTGCACGCGGACGCGTTTGCCAGGTCGCCGATTGCCTCTGTGCGCGCGGTCGCGTCACGCTCGGCGGAGCACGCGGCGGACTTCGCCGGCCGCTTTGGCATTCCTGCGTGGCATGCCGACTACCGTGACCTTGCCGAGCGCTCAGACGTCGATGTGGTGTGCGTGGGAGCGCCGAACTTCGTCCACCGCGACATCGTGATCGCTGCGGCCGCGGCCGGCAAGCACGTGATCTGCGAGAAGCCGCTCGCGCGGACGTTGCGGGAAGCTGACGAGATGATCGCGGCCTGTGCCACGGCCGGGGTCAAGTTGATGTATGCCGAGGACATCTGCTTCGCGCCGAAATACGTCCGGGCTAAGGAGCTCGCAGACGAAGGCGCCCTTGGCGACGTCTACTTGGTCCGCCAGTCGGAACAGCACTTCGGGCCGCACTCTGACTGGTTCTGGGATCCAGACCGCTCCGGTGGTGGCGTGCTCATGGACATGGGCTGCCACGGTATTGAGTTCGCGCGCTGGGTGCACGGCAAGCCACCTGCCGTGTCGGTGTCGGCCGAGATCGGCACGTTCGTGCATCACGGGCGAACGCGCGCTGAAGATCATGCCATCGTCACCGTGCAGTTCGAAGGCCGGCGGGCCGGCCTGATTGAGGCCAGCTGGGCCAGGCCAGGCGGGGTCGATGACAAGGCGGAAATCGTCGGCTCGCAGGGGGTGACGTCCGCGGATCTACTGCGCGGATCGTCGCTCACGACATTCAGCAACGTCGGCTATGGCTACGCCGTGGAGAAGGCGCCAGATACCCGCGGGTGGACATACACGATGTTCGATGAGCTTTGGAACTGCGGCTTCCCGCAGGAAATGGACCACTTCATGCGGTGCGTCGCGCAGGACGAAGTGCCCCGCGAAACCGGCGAGGACGGCAGGGCCGTGCTTCAGCTCATCTACGCGGCCTACCGCGCGGCGCGAGTCGGCCGAGTGGACCTCCCGCTCGAGCTGACTGACGATGAGGCGGGCCAGCCGCCATTCGCGCAGTTCGAGTCGGCCAGCGGCTAGCGCGGCTGGCGGTGCCCGCAGTGAGCCAAGGAAGCGGACCGCACGTGCGCGTCCTCGCTCGGCGACTGCGGTTCGCCGAGCCATGGTTCGCGCCGATCGGGCTCGTCAACGGCGCCGCGCTTGGCCTCACGCCGATCCTGCTGCCGCTTGTGGCCGTGCGGTACGGGCTCGGTCACGTGGGCCTGGTCATGGGCGCATTCAATCTTGGCGCCTTTGCCGCGCCAGGAGTCGGAAACCTGGCCGACCGTTTTCACGCGCATCGCAGGCTGGCCGTCGCCTGCGCCGCTGCTACGGCGCTATCGCTCTGGCTGTTTCCCGTGGCTGGCCCCGGCTGGCAGCTGCTGCTGGCGCTCGCCGATGGCGCGGGATTCGCCGGCGCCGTGACGATCGCGAATCTGCTGATCGTCGAGCGCTGGCCCAAGGGCGAATGGAACCCGCGCCTCGGCTCGCTGGAGGCGGTACTGAGCATCGGGCAAGGTGGCGGTCTGCTGTTCGCAGCGTGGCTAACCGGCCTGAGCGCGCGCGAAGCGCTGCTGCTCGGAGCAATCGTTCCAGCCGCAGCGATCCCGCTCGCTGCGCTCCTGACACCCAGGCTTCCGCGGCGACCGGATGCGACTGGCCCGGTGCCCCAGCCTGCTGGTGGCCACCGGCTTGAATCGGCAGGCCGCGTCGGCGAATGGGGCCCGTCAAGCCCGTCCCGAGCTCACCACGTGGCTCATCGCCGGCCGTTCGCCGGAATATCGAGCCTGGTGGGCGGCGGCTTCGGCTGGCTGCTAGCCGCCTGGATACCCGCGTACGCAGGTACGGCCATAATCTTCGCCCTGTATCCGGTGCTCTTCCAGCATGCCTTTGGCGTATCCCCCGACAGCTCGGCACTCGCGTTCGCGGTCATCGTCTTCGTCAGCGTCCCGCTGTTCGCAGTGGCGAGCTGGCAGATCCAGCGACGAGGCGCCGCCGCCACGATGGCGGGTGCGCTCGCTGCGCGAGTCGTGCTGCTAGGGGTGCTGGCTGGCCTGGCCGCAGCTGGCCACCCGCCGGGAGCGCTGGCGCTCGCAGCATTCGCGGGAATCATGTTCGCGTGGTCGTTCCTGAGCGTCGCCTCGCCCGACCTGACGGCTCAGCTGATGCCCGACGACGAGGGTGACGCGCAGGGGCTGCTCAACGCGAGCAGCGGCCTGGCTGGACTGCTCGGTTCGGTTGTCGGAGGGGTGGCAGCTAGCCAGTGGGGCTACGCTGCGGCGCTCGCGATCGGAGCGGGTTCGGTCACGCTCGGCCTGGCCATCTTCGCGGCGACGACGCTGCGTCATCCCCCGCAGGCGCAACCCGTCGAACCCGCTAGCCAGCCGGGATCACCGGCAGCGTGATGAACCGCAGCATCATTGCAGCCGGCTGAGCCAGCTCAGCGCGGCGTCGCAGACGTCGGCCGGGACCCCGAGGTCACGCAAGTACTCGCGACTTGCCGCTACCTCGGCGTGCCGGCGCTTAGCGTGCCTGGCTGAGCCATCGATCAGCCTGCCGATGAGGTCACGGCCGCCGGGCCCGAACTCTGCCGACATCTGATCGCGAACCCATTCCGTGCATCCAGCCGCCCGGCCGGCCGCGTCGGCTTCCAGCACGACGGCGGCCAGGCCCTTCATGAACACGCTCCGCAGGAGCTTCCGATCGGCTGCGGCTCCCACCGGCGCGTCGAGTACGTCGACTCGTGTGCCGAGTGCAGTGAGCGAATCTGCGAGCTGAGTCCCGCCAGGCCCGGAGACAAGCAACGGTGTCGCCGCGCCGCTGCGGCCTACCGGCGCGAGCACGGCGACATCAGCCATCCTGACGGCTGGCGCGACATCCGCGAGTGCTCGCTCGACCTCACGCTTGATCGCAGCTGAGGCTGAATTGAAGTCGGCATAGCATCCGCCCGCTCGCATGACCGGTGCCGCGCTCGCGGCTGCCGCAGCTGCTGCCGAAGCACCGGTCAGGGCGATGATCAGCTCACTCGCGGCAGCCGCCTCGGCTGCCGAGTTGGCGCGCAGCACGCCCTGGGGGGTATCGACCGGAGCCGGATCGTATCCCGTGACCTGCCAGCCGCTGGCGGCCAGGTCGGCTGCGTACCGGCTCCCTGCCTCGCCAAGGCCGAGCACCGCAGCTCGCATCACAATCCCTTCGTCGCGGACGGCGTTGCTGGCGAGATAGAAAGCGCAAATCCGGCCGCGAGACTATTTACGCCCGAGTTACTAGCATCCGGATAGCTGCTACCAAAAGCCAGGGACCCTGAGGAGCATCATGACCGCGGAGCGTTGCCGGGACATAGCTCATCTATCTGCGGCTGAACTGCGCACGGCCGTACCCGACGCGACCGTAGAGTTCTTCGTTGCCCAGCTTGGCCTGGAGGAAGTAGCCAGGGAGGGTGACTCGGTCTACTTGCATGCGTTCGACGACTACGAGAACTTCACCATCAAGGTCACTGCGGCAAGTCAGTCAGGGATAGGCCGGACCTGGCTGCGTGCGGCGAGCGAAGCAGCCCTGAGTCGGCGGATCGAGGCGATCGAGGCTGCTGGCCTGGGCGGTCGGTGGCACGAGGGTGAGTGCGGACTCGGCCCGGTCTACCAGTTCTGCGACCCGGACGGGCACGACATCGGCCTGTACTGGGAGACCGAGTGGTACCAGTCACCCTCCGACAGGCGACCGGCGCTCAAGAATCAGGCAGCCAGGTTCCCCGGCCGCGGCGCCAATGTGCGCCGCATCGACCATGTCAACTATCTAGCCGCCGACGTTCCGGCGGCTGCCCGCTTCCTTGAGGACGCGCTCGGTGCGCAGCTCACCGAGCAGATCGTCCTCGACGACGGCACGCCCTCAGCTATCTGGTATCACATCAGCGACAAGAGCTATGACCTGGTCTATACCGGCGACTGGACCGGATCGACGGGCCGGCTGCATCACATCGCGATGGCGTGCGACCAGCGCGAGGACATACTGCGCGCGGCCGATGTCTGCCTGGAGGCGGGCATTCACATCGAGACCGGCCCGCACAAGCATGCGATTCAGCAGACGTTCTTTCTCTACGTGTGGGAGCCGGGCGGCAACAGGATAGAGCTGTGTAATGCCGGAGCCCGGCTGGTGCTGGCGCCGGATTGGCGGCCGATCTCCTGGACACGGGCCGAGCGAGCCAAGGGCCAGGCCTGGGGACTGCAGACGATCGAGACCTTCCACACTCATGGCACTCCGCCGCTTGAGGCTGACGAGGGGTGATCGCCGGCGAGCGGGAATACCAGCACTAGCACCGGCCCGAGCTGTCAAGGAGCAGGCCGGCCCCCGCGTAGCTAAGGGAGCAGCAAAGTGAGCACTCGCGGCCAGGGCGGATACCTTTTCACCTCAGAATCGGTGACCGAAGGACACCCGGACAAGATCGCAGATCAGATCTCTGACGCGATCCTCGACGCCGCGATTAGCCAGGACGCGGCCTCTCGCGTCGCGGTGGAAACGCTGGTCACCACCGGGATGGTTGTGATCGCGGGCGAGATCACTAGTGTGGCCAAGCCCGACTTGGCGGACATAGCGCGCGCGACCATCTGTGACATTGGCTACGACTCAGGCGATCTTGGCTACGACGGCCACACGGTCGGCGTGTTGACGGCAATGGACAGGCAGTCGCCCGATATCGCGCGGGGCATTGATCGCTCGCACGAGGCACGCGGCAGTGCGGGCGACACCTACGACCAGACTGGCGCGGGCGATCAGGGCATGATGTTCGGCTACGCGACCAACGAGACACCCGAGCTCATGCCTGCGCCTATCGCGCTTGCGCACCGGCTGGCGCGGCGGCTGGCTGTGGTTCGCAAGTCCGGCGTGCTGCCATTTCTGCGACCCGATGGCAAGACACAGGTGACAGTCCGGTACGACGCCGACAGCAGACCGGTGGCGATCGAGAAGGTGCTGATCTCGACCCAGCACCAGGACGGTGCTGAGGGCAAGCTGCCGGACGCGCTGTGGGCTGAGGTCGCGACTGCTGTGCTGCCGGAGGACATGTACGACCCAGCTCGCCTGCGCACTGAGTTCTATGTGAACCCGACCGGCAGGTTCGTTGTCGGCGGCCCATGCGGCGATACCGGCCTGACCGGCCGGAAGATCATCGTGGACACCTACGGCGGATCGGCCAGGCACGGCGGCGGTGCCCTGTCCGGCAAGGACCCGTCGAAGGTGGACCGGTGCGCAGCCTACGGGACTCGGTACGTGGCCAAGAACATTGTGGCTGCCGGGCTAGCGGACCGAGTAGAGCTCCAGGTGGCGTACGCGATCGGGATGGCCAGGCCGCTGTCGCTGCTTATCGACACCTTCGGCACAGAACGCGTGCCGACTTCTCGGATTGCTGAGCTTATCGAGCAGAACTTCGACTTGCGCCCGGCCGCGTTGCGCGATCAGCTGCAGCTTGCGCGGCCGATTTACCTGGCCACCGCCGCATACGGTCATTTTGGCCGGAACGAGACCCACTTCACCTGGGAGCAGACCGACAAGGTGGATGATCTCCGCCGACAGGCCGGACTCAGCGACGCAAGCGAGTCCAGCTCGCAGTAGCTGGCTGCCGGTCATCCCGGCCGGGTGCTAGCTCCGGCCGGGATGTCCTTGACAGCTACCGGACTTCGGCCGGGCGCTGGACTGGGAGGTCCCGCCCGGGAGCGGACTCAGCGGCCAGCTTGCTCGGCCACCACATCCACCGGCCTAGGTCTAGGTTCAG
>Ga0126371_10002974_pt1 | contig 14770 bp, 10 predicted proteins | sample PanSoiMetaPlot_4_FD_110145 | JGI IMG/M metagenome (GOLD analysis project Ga0126371, IMG submission 110145) | Tropical forest soil microbial communities from Panama - MetaG Plot_4 | ecosystem: Environmental > Terrestrial > Soil > Tropical forest > Bulk soil | place: Panama | collected 2016-02-17 | reverse complement strand
GACACGGAACTGCCGCGCGGATCGGCGAAGCGTTAGCACTGAGAATCTGCGACCTGGACTTCGACAGCAAGCTAATCCGTGTTGAGCAGACGTTAGACCATGCCACGCGGACCATGCTGACGCCAAAGTCTGAGTCCAGCAAGGCCGCGATCCCGATGCCGCAAAACCTAGAGAGGTGCCTGCTAGAGTTCCTAGCCAACTACTGGCGTCCTAACCCGGAGGACTTGCTGTTCTGCAATGGCAAAGGAAAACCCATGCAGCGAGACAAAGTGACTTACAAGCTACAGGCCACGCTCGCGGCGCTGGGGATACCGAAGGCCAGTCCTCACGCGTTTAGGCACATGGTTGCCAGCGAATTGTTAAACCGTCGTGTGTCTCCGTACGTTGTGCAGCGACAACTGAGGCACAGCGATTCCAAGGTCACGATGGAGAGATACGCTCATTTGATTGGCGACGTCCACACCGATGCGATGAACGAACTGGCCGGATCGGTCACGGCGCCGCCGAGTTTTGGAGTCCAACACTTGAATTGGAGTCCGCGACTTGCTAACTGATTTCGATTGAGAGAGATTGGCGGGAGCGTGTGGAAGTCGAATCCACCATTCGACCCGCGAAGGGCCGAATCGCCGGCTTTGAAGGCCGGGAAGGTCACCGGACCCCTTTCGCCCCCACAAGGAGTCTAAAGGGCTTCCATCTGATAGACAAATCCGTAGCAATCCTTTAAGAAGAGAGTGGCCATCCCGCGGCGGAATCTTTGCGGAACCTGAAAAGATTCGGCCGCATCGAAGAGAACAAGACTTGAGAACAGGCCGCGAACGACCCTTGCTCGCGCGGCAGGCATAACCGGAAACAACCCAAGACACGAAAGAGGGTAACCATGAACATTAAGGACTATGTGACGCTGGGGCGCTCGGGCCTTCGCGTGAGCCCGCTGACGCTGGGGACGATGACGTTTGGAACTGAATGGGGCTGGGGGTCGGAGGAGACGACGGCGCGCGCGATTTTCGATCGCTACCTGGAAGCCGGCGGCAACGTGCTGGATACGGCGGATGGCTACACCAACGGAAAGAGCGAAGAACTCGTGGGGAAATTCATTCACGAAGGCGGTTTGCGCGACCGCGTGGTGCTGGCGACAAAATTTACGTTTAATGCTGAGGCCGGAAATCCCAATGCTGGCGGCAATGGGCGCAAGAACATCCATCGGGCATTGCACGGATCGTTGAAGCGGCTGAAGACGGACTACATCGATTTGTACTGGCTGCACGCGTGGGACACGGTGACGCCCGCGGAGGAGGTGGTCTCTACGCTGAACGAGCTAGTGCGTGAGGGGAAGATTCTGCACTACGGGTTTTCCGATACGCCGGCTTGGTACGTGGCAAGGGCGCAAACGCTGGCGCAACTGCAAGGGAAAGAGCCTTTGGCAGCGCTACAACTGGAGTACTCGCTGGTGGAACGAAACATCGAGCGGGAGCACATTCCCGTTGCGCAGGAACTCGGAATCGCGGTCTGTCCGTGGAGCCCGATTGCGGGCGGCTTTCTGGCGGGCAAGTATAAGCGCGAGGGGAACACCACCCGTGGCGAAGGACGGTTGGAGGTTGCGAAGGATCACCCGGTACTGGGGAGGGTTCTTGCGCTGGAACAAAACTGGCGAATCGTGGACACGGTGGTGGACGTGGCCAAGAAGCTTGGCAAGACCGCGGCGCAGGTGGCGTTGAACTGGGTGGCGACGCAGCCGGGGGTGACCTCCACGATTATCGGGGCGACCAAGCTGGCGCAGTTGGAAGACAATTTCGCGGCCATTGAATTTACGATCCCAGCGGAGTTGCGGCGGCGATTGGATGAAGTCAGCGCTTTGCCTTCGGCGCATCCTTACCTGTTCTTTGGCGGAGTGTTGCAGGACATGATCACCGGAAATACGTCCATTCGGGCGTGGAAGAGGGCCCATGCGACGGGGGCGGATAGTGCAGGGGCAAGTGCTGCCGCCAAAGGCGCATCCGGGGATTGAGCTATTTTTTCAACCAGAGAACCTTTTGGTTTCTAAAGGGCGGGCCGTTGGCCTGCCCTTATTTTTTTGAATGATCGCCATACATATTTTGCGTGACCAGGACTCCTCGCACGCGGTGTAGATTCACGAAACAGGCGGGGCCAGCCCGCGTCATTCCTTTGCCCGAGGAGGAGTTCAAGATGCGGCGAGAAATAAATGTTGTCGGAATTTTGGGTGTTCTGACCGTTCTGGTGGCCACGGGAACCCTGTTAGCCACCGCAGCGGCGCAAAAATCGTCCGTGCCGAGGGTGCACGACTTCCTGGTGATGGGTGAGGAGCACGTGAAGCAACTGCTTCCGCTGATAAATGCCAACAAAGAGGGAATGGTCTCTAAACAGGAATTCATGAAATTCATGGAGGCGGAATTTGACCGCCTAGACAACGAAAAGAGGGGGGAATTGGATGTAAGAAAGCTGACGCAATCGGAGCTGAGCGCCAGCCGCTTCGCGGGCAAATAAGCGTGCCGCCCCGCCGGGATTACGCTTTCACGGTTTCCAGGCCGAGCGCCTGGGTGCGCTTGAGCGCCGCGGCGAGGTCATAAATGGCCGGACTGGTGCAAACTTCGTAGTAACGGTGGTCGGATGGCTTGCCGATTTTGCCGTCCGGGAGGAGTTCGCGGGCCATCCCTTCCCGCACCACTAATAGTTCCACCGATTCGCCGATGGGCACTTCGCCATAATACAGAGTTACTTCCTGTTTGGACCACGGCATTTCCTGCTTGGTGACCAATTTTTCCAGGGAAATTTCTTCCGACAGTTTTTGGAATCCTTCCTCGTTCAACTCAATGCCATTCATGTTATAGCGCACCAGGAATTCGTCCAGTTCTTCGGCGGAGGCACCTGCGAGGGTTGTGAGGAAATGAAAGACGGAGAAATGGGTTTTCTGGCCGGCGAGCATGCGCTTGGCCAGCTTGCCGCAGCCGGAGAGGCGGTCGGAAAGATTGAGTGCTTTGGAAATCATGATGCGCGAATCGCCGTCAACCCAATAAGTCGGCGCGGAACCTTGAAAAGCGATGCCGATCCCAAGTTCGAGCGTCGGCAAGTGCGTGGTGGCCGTTGAATCGTTGTAGGAGTTGCAGACGGCAAGGATCTGTTTCGAGAGTGCACAGGCTTTGGCCATGGGACGCGCATCGCCCTGGGTTGCCTCGGTTTCAAAGATCGCCAGAATGATGGCGTCGCCCTCCACGAAGACCTTCTTCGCGGAATAGCGGTCGAGGAGTTTTTTCACTGGCTCGTGAAGATTCAGGCTGAAGTGTGAGGCGGGACTCAGGCCGCGCGATAAGAGGTCCTGGGTCATTTTTGTGGAGCCCCGCACGTCGGCCTTGATAATCACGTGCGAAACCACTTGATCATGTTCGCCCCTGGCCTCTTCCTTCAGCAGGCACTCATAAAGGCGGTTATTGAGCCGGGAAAGCTCACGCATTTTTTCCGCGGTCACCAGGTTGATGCGCTCCATGCAGGTGGCCAGGTGGTCGGCGTCGCGGAGATCGCGCCGCAGGCGCAGAAAATCGAGGGCAAACCGCTGGACGGCGGCCTGGGTCTCTTCGCGAGAATAGCGGCGGATGCGTCTGGAGAGTTCATCGAGAGGTTTCATGGTCAGGCGCTTGGCGGGCACCTGCTTCAGGATCTCCTCCACACGCTTAGCTTCGTCTTTCGAGACCAGCGCTTTGCGCAACTGCTGCAGGTGGACTGGGGGGCAATAGTCTCCGGCGATGGCGCGGATTTCGTAGCCAGCCGTAAGGTGGGGGATCAAATCGTGGGCTTCCAAACGGCCGGTGAGTTGCGCGAGCATGCGGGCACGGGCGGGCCGCTCATCATCGCCGGCATTGGTCACGTCAAACAGTGTCCGCGCATTTTCCGGCTCGTTGAGGTAGTCGCCGAGCCTGCCTGCGCAGTCCTTCTTAGCAAACTCGGCCTGCTTCTGGGCACGGTCGAGGCGCGGGCCAAGTTCTTCGAGCGATTTCTGAAAGTGCCGCAGGCGGTTCTCACGATCGGCGAGGGAGGCCTTCAGCTCTGCGGGATCGGAGGAGCTGAGGAATTTGTTCAGGAGGCCGTCGCCTTTGTCCAGCTTCCTTTGCAAGAACTCGCGCTGCTCTTCGAGGCTCGCGATTTCCGCCTGCATGCGCTCCGCTTCCGCAAAGAGCGTACGGTACTCTTCGGCGCCTTTCGCCGCCGTATTTTCCGGAGCCACACGGATACCGGCTTCCTTCAGAAATTCCTGGAAGATCGCATCCATCGCTTCCAGGCGGTCGGGGTCTTTCGAATAGTTTCCCAGCAGGACGTAATGCTCAAGAAAATAGAAGTCGTCCTTACCACCGTCGAGGAATATCAGGCGGTTCTTCAGCATTTCGTAGTAGGGGAGTTCTTCGCCAAACAGGGCGCGCCTGGCCTTGGCGACGAAGTTATCTTCGAGGTCGATGAGAATCTGCGCCACCACCTGGCCGATGATGCGCAGCACATCACGCCGGGCGGATTGCATCTCCGAGAGGCGGGCCTTGATGACGTGGGCCTGTTGGCTGCGCTCGAAATACTCGCCGCGCTTGCGGATGTATTCCTTGACCTCCAGAATCACGTTGCCGAATTGAACGGGGAGTTCCGCGGTCAGAAATTTTAGGATCGCGAGGCGAAACAACAAATCAATCTCGATGTTCTTCTGGTGCTTGGCTTTGGCCAGCGAACTCTGGAACAACTCCAGCAGCATTTTGCGGAAGGGAGTGGAATCGACGGCTTTGGCGTTGCGGAGTTCAATGCCGGAAAGATAGGTGCCGCTGGTGTTCTGGCGGATGAGGTCAAAGAGGTAGTCGCGGGCCACCTGAACGAATTTGGGGCTGAGAAAGACGTCGTGGTGAATGTTGTCCACGCCGATGGACAACGAACCCATGGGTAGAGTGAGGCTATAGCTTTTCAGCGCGTCGCGGGCGCTATCCTGCAAACCTAGATTGAGTAAGTCAGTCCCCATCCGAGTCGCCGCACCCCACCATCTTCCACGCTAGCAGCGGCAGAAGGGGCCCGCAAGGAACCCAAGGGACAGTCGTGGCCAGAGAGTTAGCGCAACCTGTACGAAGGTACAGTTAGAAGCGGCTAATCATTCGGGCGTCGCCGCCAAGGTGCTCGAGGCGCAGGCGAATCTGTGGCCATTCGGTCTTCAGGGGGAATTTCTCCGACCATTCCAGGATGACGATGGCGGGCTTTGCGAAGACGTCTTCGAGCCCCAGGGTTTCGAAGTCGTGGAAGCTTTCCACGCGGTAGAGATCGCCGTGGAAAACCCCACCCTCCGGACCGTATTCATGGAGGAGAGTGAACGTCGGGCTGGTCACTTCGTCTTCCGTGGCGGCATGCAGTCCGGCAACGATACCTTTTGTAAGGGTGGTTTTCCCGCTGCCGAGGTCGCCGGAGAGCAGGACGAGGACCGGAGCTTGGAGCGTCTCGGCCAAGGCGCGGCCCCAAGCGATGGTTTCTTCGGCCGAGTGGGTAATCGCCTCTTCAGCCACGCGCCTGTAGCTCCTGGAGGAGTTTTCTGCGCGCCAGAGGAACGGCGTTGGCGACTTCGCCGGCCAAAACGCCGGACTCATCCGTCGAGGCGGCCACCAGTTCCGCGGCGCGTCCGTGTAGATAAGCGCCCAGAGCGACGACACGGTATAGATCAGTGGCCCCAAACTGGGCGATCAGCGCAGCTAGAAGACCAGTGAGGACATCACCGGAGCCGCCCTTGGCGAGGCCGGCGCTTCCGGTTGTGTTCACGAACACGTCGCCATTCGGTGCGGCAATGACGGTGTGAAAGCCCTTCAACAAAACCACAGCATTCCATTTGCCAGCAAACTCCACGGCTACCCTGACGCGCTCAGCCTGGACCTGCGGGGTGGTGAGGCCACAAAGTCGGGCCATTTCTCCAGGGTGGGGCGTGAGCACCAAGTGCGGCGACTTGCGGACGGCGAGATTTTCGGCGTGGCCGGCGAATGCGTTCAGGCCGTCGGCATCCACCACCATAGGCAAATCGGCATGCGCTACGACGCTGCGTACGAATTCCTGGGTCTCGGGGTGGGTACCCAGTCCTGGGCCCATGCCGAGGACGGTCATACCATGCAGCAATGTGGCAAAGCCACCCAGGCGGACAGAGGCGACGGTTCCGGAGACTGTGGCCGGCAAGGCTTCGGTCATGTATTCGGCTTGCGCGGCAGCAAGGGTTGCCAGTGCCGGCTCTGGTGTCGCAACGGTGACCAAACCTGCGCCGCCGCGGAGTGCTGCCCGCCCACACAACACAGCGGCACCGGTCTTTCCCACCGAACCCGCCACGAGCAGCACATGACCATAGGAGCCCTTGTGGGCTTCGGCCGAGCGTTGCACGGGCATTTCGGAAAACTCCTCTGGTCCGGCCCAGCGGAGTTTCCCTTTGCCGACTTCCTCAACCAGCGCCGCAGGCGTGCCAATTTCCCGCACCACCAAAGCGCCACAATTTCCCGCGTCCGAGGAGACGAGCTGGCCGATTTTCGGCGCGGTGAAGGTTACGGTCAGATGCGAGCGCAACACCGGCCCTTGCGCGGCTTCGCCGTCGGACGGCAATCCCGAAGGCGTGTCGACAGCTACAATCCATCCCGGCCAGGCAGCTTTGGCATCCTGGGAGAAACGGTTCACGTTTTCGATCACCTGCGCCAGCAGGCCGCTGGCGCCACCGCGGATTCCTGTACCAAGCAGCGCGTCAACAATCACTTCAGATCCAGCTACGTCCGACCAGGCCCTGATCCAATCCTCCTCACCGCGGATAACGGTGACGGTTTCGCTCAATTCACGCCAGCGCTGATAGTTTTTCGCGGCATCTCCGCGAAGGTCCGCAGGCTCACCAAATAAATATAGCTTCAGTTCGCCCACGCGACCCTTCAGATACCGTGCGGCAACAAATCCATCGCCGCCATTGTTGCCCTTGCCGCAGAGGACACACACGTGCCGCGGTGTTCGGCCGCTCTTTTCCCGATAGGTTTCGAGGAAAACTTCCGCGACGCTTTTGCCCGCGGCTTCCATCAAGCGGTCGCCCGGAATGCTAAAGCGTTCCGTGGTGAGCCGGTCGACTTCCCGCATTTCCGCCGCTGTCAGGGCTTTCATTGCAAAACCCGCAGGCTGGGTATTAGAGCATCCATCCGCCGCTCACGTTGAGCACTTGGCCGGTGACATACTCGGCTTCCTCGGAAGCGAAGAAGGCGACGGAAGCGGCTACGTCTTCCACCGTCGGGGGACGTCCAATCGGATAGCGGGCGTCGCGCAATTTACGCGCCTCTTCCACGGTCAAGTCCTTTTCGTCCATGCTGGAGGGGTTGACCACGTTCACAGTAATTCCATTTTTAGCTTCTTCCAGGGCGAGCGAACGAGATAACGCAACCACCGCGGCCTTGGCCGAGGCATATGCGCTGATTTTTGCCTGACCGAACGCGCGCTCCGCACCGACCGCACCCAGATTAATGATGCGCCCCCAGCGCCCCTTGCGCATGTATGGCAAGGCGGTTCGGCACATGAGGAAGACGCTCACTACGTTGGAGTCGAAGATGCTTTTCCATTCCTCGACGGAAGATTCCGCCAAGGTGTTCCAGCGAAAATCACCAACATTGTTGACCAGGATGTCGATGCGGCCAAAGCGATCGGCCACGGTCTTTACGAGTTGTTCGGCGCGGCCCGGCTCGGTGATGTCTGTCTCGACAGCGACGCAATCCGCTCCGAGGGCCTGCATGTGGCGCAAGGCGGTTTGCGCCGCCGCTTTATTGACGCGATACGCAAAAGCTATCCGCGCGCCTTCCTGCGCCAGGCGCAGCGCGATCCCCCGGCCAATGCCCCGGCTTCCTCCCGTCACCAACGCAACCCGGTTTCGCAGCGACATTCGTCTCCTCATCGTCCTTTTCGCGCATCGGTTACAACACCAAGTTCAGCTACCGAGCATATCAAATCTCACACGGAACTATTTCAACTTCGCCACAATGACGGTCATATCGTCGACTTGTTCGGGACTGCCGGACCATTCTTCCGCGGCGGTCATCAGCGCGGTGGCAATTTTCCCCGGGTCTGATTGTCGGTCGCGTTGCGCCGCCGCTTCCAGACGCGATACGCCGAATTCTTCGCCATAAGCGTTCTCCGGCTCGACCAAACCGTCGCTATAGGCTATGAAGACCGAATCACAGGGAACGTCCACAACACCTTCCTGGTAAGGATAGTCTTCCAGGATGCCCAGCACCATGCCGCCTACGTCCAGATGCATGGCTTTGGCCTCGGAAAGACAAAACCCGGGAAGATGCCCGGCATTGGTGTAGCGGAGCCTGCGCGTCTCGCTGTCGTAAACGGCCACCAGAAATGTGGCGAAGCGGTCTTCTCCGGTATTGCGCACCAAGTGTTTGTTCAAGCGTCCCACGAGTTCGGCGGTGCTGAGCTGTTCGTTTCCTGGTGTCAAAAGCTGGCTGCGCAGAGCGGCCTGAAGACTGGCCATCAACAGCGCCGCGGAAATTCCCTTTCCGGATATATCGCCCAGCGCGATGGCTACGCGAGTTGCGTCCAATTGGATGAAATCGTAATAATCGCCGCTGACCGAGCGTGCAGCGCGGCAGATGGCTTCGATTTCCACACCCTTCACCTGAGGAAAACTGCGCGGAAAAAGCTGGTCCTGCACTTCGCGGGCGATGGAGATTTCGTTTTCGAGGCGCTGCAGCTGTTTCTGCTCGCTGATTAGGCGGCTGATGGAGCTGGTCATGGTGTTGAACGATTCCCCGAGGACGCCCAACTGGTCTTTGCGTTCGATAGCCACGCGGTGCGAGAAGTTTCCCTCCTGCACGAACTGCGTTGCGCGATACAGCTCCGAAACCGTGCCAGTGATGGCCCGCGCCAGCACGATGCCGATAATCAGAGCAGCCAATTCAATGACCAGAAAGACCCCGGCCAGGAGCTGAATCTGGAAGACACGTGCTCCGCTAAACTCACCGACAGAAGCAAAAATCCGGTGGTTCAATTGCGAACGCCGCGCTTTGAAGAAGGCGAACACGGGATGGGAGCGCTCGACGGTGCCCTCCGGCGAGACATAAGCCGCCTCGAGTTTGGAAAATCCTTCCACTTCGGGATCCAGCCGCGACTCTGGCGGCAAAAGGTCGCGGCTGTTCTTGATACGTCCGATGGCCATATAGTCCTTCGCCCCAATGCGCACGGACTTCTCGCTTGAACCGGCTTCGACGGTTTGCGCCAGGGTAATATCGATGGGGCCGAGGTCCGGCGCCAGCCTTTCCAGTAGTTCGGGGGTAAAGGGTGCGCTGAGTTCCACAAATCGTGTACCTGGCCGAATCTCCAGCTCCCTTATTCCTGCCAGATGCAGAACATTGCCACGCTGGATCATTCCCGAAAACGAGCGGGCGGAGGGACCTGCCAGGTCATGGAAAAATTCGGGCGTGATCTCGAAACTCACGCGCAGGCCGGGAAATTGCGCGCCGACAATGCGTTTGGCCTGTTCCGTCAGGAGCTCTTTTTTGGCGGATTCCTGCATGGTTGCGGGGAGAGAGGCTTCGGTTGCAGCCAGCGCCGCGGCCGCATCGGACAAGCGGACTACCCTGTCTTCCACGTCGTGGTAGAGCAGGTAGGCACCGAGTTGCGAATAAAGAATCTGCGAAAGCATGGTGGCCAAGGCCAGGAGGAGTACGATGGGAACCACGGACAAAAACAAGTAGCCGAGAGCGAGTTGATTTCTGAGGCTCCAGAGCAATTGGGCGCGCCAACGGGTCCAGAAGCGGTAGAGGACGTAAACGACCGCAGCGAGGCCGAGAAATGGAAGCCGCCTTGATACGGCAGAGTCGCCCAGCAGATTTAAAGCTGCGGCCAAGCCCAGCGCGCAGATCGCTAACGCCACCCAATCCAGCCTGGACAGGCTTTTCCAGAAAAATTTCTGCGGGTTTCCCGTGGGGCTCATGGCCGTGGAATCAGAAGAAACACTTTACCTGATTCAGGGGAAGAGGACGAGCCGGGACTACGAGCCTTGCGAGTTGCGAACCTTGCTGTGCTTGACGCTGTAGGTGAAATAGATGACCATCCCAATGACCAGCCACACGACAAGGCGTACCCAGGTAATCGCATTGAGGCTGGCCATCAACCCCAGAGAAACGATAATCCCCAGTATCGGGACGACCGGCACCAGGGGGGTCCGGAACGGGCGATTCAGGTCCGGCCGGCGAACACGGAGGATCAATACCGCGGCACAAACGATGACGAACGCCAGCAGCGTGCCGATGCTTACCATCTGGCCCAGGCTGCCGATGGGAACCAGGGACCCGAACAAAGCCGCACCAAAGCCGACGACGGCGGTGGACTTCCAGGGAGTACGGAACTTCGGGTGAATTTCGCCGGCCCACTTCCAGAGCAACCCATCGTGAGCCATGGAGTAGAAAACGCGCGATTGACCTAAAAGCATCACGAGCATCACGGTGCTGAGTCCGGCGAGCGCACCGGCATTCACCACGTAACTGCCCCACTTGACGCCGGTTTCGCGGATGGCCAGCGACACGGGCGCGCCAATATTCAGCCGCGAGTAGTGCACGGTGGCGGTCAATAAACCCGAGACCAGAATGTACAGAATCGTGCAGATGATGAGAGAACCGAGAATGCCAATGGGCATGTCTTTTTGCGGGTTTCGTGCTTCCTGAGCAGCCGTGGATACGGCATCGAAGCCAATATACGCGAAGAAAACGACGGCACCGCCGCGCAAGACTCCGGACCAACCGTAAGAGCCGTATGCACCGGTATTGGGGGGCAGGAATTCGTGCCAGTTCGTGTGAACGAGGGCGGGATGCTTGAGAACGAAAGGCAACGCCACAGCGATAAATGTAAGAACGGCAATGAGCTTGACGAAAACGATACCAGTGTTGAAGTTCGCTGACTCCCGGATGCCGACGATCAGAATGATGGTGACCGCTACAATCGCCAGAAAAGCAACCAGGTTGAAAACGGCGGTGGCTTGCGGCAAGCCGGCGAGTTGATCGGGCGCGAGATTGAGAGAAGTCACGGGCGACCAGCGACCGTCATATTGCACCCATTTCGCGCCGGGGACGTCGCAGATCTGCGGGGGGAGGTTGATGCCGTAGTCCTGCAAAAAAGCAACCAGAGTGCTGCTCCACCCGCTGGCAACGGTGGCCGCGCCGAAGGCATATTCGAGGATAAGGTCCCAGCCGATAATCCACGCGACGATTTCACCGAGCGTGGCGTAGCCATACGTGTACGCGGAACCGGCGATCGGGATCATGGAGGCGAATTCCGCGTAGCAAAGCCCGGCGAAGACGCAGCCGATGCCCGCGAAAACGTAGGACAACATGATGGCCGGGCCAGCGTATAGGGCAGCCGCTGAGCCGGTCAGCACGAAGATCCCAGCGCCGATAATGGCCCCTATGCCGAGGGTGACCAGGTTGATTGGGCCGAGTGCGCGCTTCAGCGAATTTTCGCCAGTCTCGCCAGCTTCCTTCATCAATACATCAAGCGATTTAGTCGCGAAGAGCGGGTTGCCCATGCAACTCCTCCTTTTTTTGCCTAAGAACAGAAAGACATGAGCACTATTATTTCCCGGCAGCACTTTCGCGCTTTGCGCGAGCCCACAGCCAGTACACCGGAAGCCCCAACAACACAATCACCATGCCCATGCCAGCTGTCTGCGTTTCATACAGCAGAAGCACACCCATGATTCCGCCGGCGGCCAATATATACAACAGTGGAAGAAACGGGTATCCGAAAGCCTTGTAGGGGCGCTCCAATTCCGGGCGACGGAACCGCAGGACAAAAATTCCCACGATGGTCAGCACATAGAACAGAAGCGCGGCGAATACTACATAGTCCAGGAGATTGCTATAAAGGTTTCCGTACGTTCCATCCGGTTTGCGCGTACGCAACAAAATCAAGACGACGATCCAGATCCCTTGATAGACCAAGGCGGTGCCGGGAACTCCCTTTTCGTTCAGCTTGCCGGTCGCACGGAAGAACAAGCCGTCTTTGGCCATGGCGTAAGCCACGCGAGAGCCCGCGAGGATCAGACCGTTGTTGCAGCCGAAAGTGGAAATGATGATGGCGATGGCCATGATCAAAGCGCCGTCGGCCCCGAACACAGCGGAAAGCGCGGCGGTAGCCACGCGATCATCGGGCGCGTTCTGGATTTGCGCCAGCGGCAGGGCACAGAGATACGCAAGATTCGCCAAGCAATAGAGTGAGATGACGATGACGGTCCCAAATACCATGGAGAGAGCCACATCGCGTTTGGGGTTTTTCACTTCCGCGCCGAGGAAACCGATATTGTTCCAGGCATCGGCGGAAAACAAAGAGCCAACCTGCGCCACAGCCAACGCCAGCAATAACCCATACCAACCGCTTCCCGCAGTGACCGTCGGTAAGATGCTTTTCAAAAACCCGACGCCCGGCTCGATGGTGTTTGCGTTGCGGATGGCCCACAGGTGCGTGAAGTTATCGGCGATCGCCGAAGCGTTGCGTGCCACAAAGACACAGATCAAGATCAGGCCGGCCAGTGACAACATTTTTGCCGAAGTGAAGATGTTCTGGATCCATTTGCCCAGGCGAACCCCGCGCGTATTGAGATAGGTGAGAAAAATAATCATCAGCACGCCTACAAACTGCTGCACGGAGAGGCTGATGGCAAATTTGGACGAAAAGTTGATCGGACGAATGAGGTAGGAGGTGGGGGAAATTTTCGGGAAAAGCACTCCCAGATAACGCGCAAAGCCGATGGCCACGGCCGCTATGGTACCGGTCTGAATCACCAGGAACAGCGTCCAACCGTACAAAAAGCCCCACAGCGGAGAAAACGCTTCGCGCAGGTAAACATATTGGCCGCCGGCGTGGGGATACAGCCCGGCCAGTTCTCCGTAGGAAAGCGCGGCAGCGATGGTCAGGATGCCACTCAGAATCCAAGTCAGCAGCAGTCCGCCGGCGGAGCCCGTTTGCCGGGCGATGTCCGCAGCAACGATGAAAATGCCCGAGCCAATCATCGAGCCGACGACAATCATCGTGCCGTCGAACAGTCCGATGGCCTTTACAAACCCGTGTTCGTGTTTGCCTGCCTGCGTGGAGATCGCGCTGGTAGCCTCGGCCATGCGTGGTGTGCCTTAGCGGGAGGCCGCGGGATTCGCGGCTTCCAGTCGTAGGATGTATTCGCGTGCCCTGCTTGCGGGGTCCTTGGCCTGCAGGATGTCGCTGATTACGGCCACGGAATCGGCTCCTGCCGCGAGGACTTCGGGAGCGCGGTCGAGCGTGACGCCACCAATGGCCACAATGGGCTTCCGCGTAAGGGCACGCACACGCCGCAACAATTCCGTACCCACCACGGGATCGGGATTCGCCTTGCTGCTGGTCGGGAAAATAGGACCCACGGCTATATAATCCGCCGAAGTGACGGTGGCTTGTTCAAATTGTTTGAGGTTGTGCGTCGAAACTCCAACCCAGCGGTCCGGCCCAATTATTGCACGCGCCTGTTCCGGGGAAAGATCCTCCTGGCCTACATGGACGCCCGAGGCGCCGGAGAGGTAAGCCACCTCCGGGCGATCATTCACAAAAAAAGAGCAGCCCGCTTCGCGCGCGACATCCGCGATGGCGCGCGATTCGCTAAATTGCTCCCGGACACCCGCCTTTTTGTCGCGGTACTGCAGCAACTGAACGCCGGCTGCGATCAATCTTTTAGCTGTATCCCTGGCTGGTTCCGTCAACATGCCTGCGTCTAATATCACATACAACCTGGGCATCACAAGACGCATGAGGCGCTATTTTCCGTTGCCGTTGAGGATTTTTTCGATGAAGTGGGTATCCATCTTGCCGGCTTCGAAGTCCTTATGGGCCAGGATGCGCCGCTGGAGCGGAATGGAGGTCTTAATACCCTCGATGACAAACATTTCTAGCGCGCGCTTCATTCTGCCGATGGCTTCCGCGCGGTCGCGGCCTTTCACAATGAGCTTTGCCACCAGTGAATCGTAGTACGGCGGGATGACGGCGCCGGAATAGGCGGCGGAATCGACGCGGACTCCAGTACCTCCAGGGGCCTGGAATGTGGTGATGCGGCCGGCCGAGGGAACAAACGTTTCTGGGTCCTCGGCGTTAATGCGGCATTCGATGGAATGTCCGGTGAAATGCATCTCGCCCACCGCATCTTGCAGCTTCTCGCCAGCGGCGATCCGGATTTGCGACTTCACGAGATCGACGCCGGTGACAAATTCGGTTACCGGGTGCTCCACCTGGATGCGCGTGTTCATCTCGATGAAGTAGATGGAGCCGTCGCTGTCCATCAGGAATTCGACCGTGCCCGCGTTGGTGTATTCGATGGCTTCCAAAGCCTTCACGACCTTATCGCCCAGTTCTTTGCGGCGTCTCGCGCTGATGGCCGGCGATGGGGATTCTTCCACAAGTTTTTGATGGCGGCGCTGGATTGTGCACTCACGTTCACCAAGGTGGATGACTTTTCCGTGCTGGTCGCCGAGAACCTGAACCTCAATGTGCCTAGGATGCTCCAGGAACTTCTCCATATAGACATCCGGAGTGCCAAAGGCCTGTTGCGCCTCGCTGCGCGCCGTCTGATAAGCGGAGAGAAGATCCGCCTTACCGCGTACCACGCGCATGCCGCGGCCTCCTCCGCCAGCCGCCGCTTTCAGAATGAGCGGGAACCCGACACGGTCGGCTTCGCTCGAGAGTTGCTCCTCACCCTCGACCACGCCGTCGCTGCCGGGAATTGTGG